>Ga0209500_10002678_pt1 | contig 12446 bp, 28 predicted proteins | sample S_140212_EF_Meta_FD_187323 | JGI IMG/M metagenome (GOLD analysis project Ga0209500, IMG submission 187323) | Freshwater microbial communities from Lake Simoncouche, Canada to study carbon cycling - S_140212_EF_MetaG (SPAdes) (version 2) | ecosystem: Environmental > Aquatic > Freshwater > Lake ...
GTACTGTAGCACGCACGCTTTCTAGGATTTTGACCGCCCTCCCCTAGAGCGATCACGCTTGGCGAAGCCGTCACCCTTGAAGTGAACAGGCGTGGCTACCAGTTGCAGGATCATCCAGGGTCCACACTCGCAGCGCGGTCGGACTGGCTCGTAGCTGACTTGCAGTCTCTGCTCGATGCGGCCGCAGGTTGGACACTTGAACTCATACAGCGGCATTCGGTACCCAGTCCTTGCCAGCCCAGTACGGCTTGCCAGCCTTACGGTCTTGGGTACGGCGGCAGTAGCTGCACTCTCCGCAGGTCGGAGCGTCCGGCACGATGTTGCGCTTGCACTGGTTGCAGTACAAGACGCGAGCGCAGGCTCGGCGCTTGCCAAGCCCACGGATGTCTCCAGGCTTGCACAAGTGTTGGATCACTTCTTGGCTCTGCGCTGTGCGCGGTTGGCGATCTCTGTCTGCCCAACGCCTAGCCTGATCTTGCCTGACTGGATGGACTGGAAGAGCGGCTCCCACTTGGTTGCGTAGACAAAGTCAGCATCGTACTCAAGCATCGTGGAGGCTAGTGCGGCGCGGTCAATGATGCCTGTCTTAGTTTGGAAGTAGTTGGTCTCAAGCGCTTGGTAGATCTCACCGACATTAGGGATGATCGAGAACGACTCGTGGAAGTCCTCCCAGTGGATCTGACCCTTGACTACCTGACCGTGGTCGCGCACTAGCTCTGGCTGCGCCGTGTGATTGCTGACGATGACTGGAGTACCGACGGCCTGAGCCTCAATGACTGGGAGACCAAAGCCCTCAGAGCGTGAGGCTAGGAGCAGCACATCGGCAGAGCGCATTAGGCGAGCCACCATCTCTGCCGGTACGCCTGCGCGCATCTGGATCGAGTTCACCCAGCGGATGCGATCCTCTGGAGCGCCGAGCGCCTTCAGAAGAGGGATCAGGTTGATGCCGTCCATATGGCCCCACTTGTCGGTGTGCAGGTAAAGGTAGGCATCCTCACGAGAGATGGCGAACGTCGTCCAGGCGTGGAGCATCTCAGGGAACGACTTGCGCTTCCCCTTGTTCATCGCGGTGATGATGGTCAGGTGCGCGTCCTCTGGCACGCGGAGCAGGTCTCGGACTGGCTGCACATCCGCATTCCAGATAGAGCGATCAATGGCGTGAGGGATGTAGGTCAGGCGATCTCGTGGTACGCCAGCCTGAAGCAAGAGGCGCTCGCCGTTCTTGCTCATCGCCACGATGTACTTGTTGCCACCCTTGATGCACCACTCAGCCACGCGGCGTGGCACAGGCGAGTGATCCACCGGCACCCAGCAGACGAGCGGCAGTTCGTGCCAGCCATCGGCTACGCCAGTCCACACATCGAACAGGGTCAGACCAAAGCCACCGTCACGAGCAGCCAGGGCGATGTTCTCTGGTCCTGAGTCGTTGGCGTACTTCAGCAAGCCCTCTGCGTAGATCTTGATGCCGTTCCACTCCATATTCACAGGAGCGCCATAGTTGGCAGCCACGCTGAAGTCGTGACCTGCCGCGAGTGCGCGGAGTCCGAGCTGCGCGATCTGCGTGCCGTAGCCGGTCGGTGCCATTGGCGTGTTAGAGACTGCGACGATCTTTGCCATTGAGTCCTCCTACTTGTGCTTAGTCACCTTGCCGTGACAGGTCCTGCATAGCGTCCTCAGCATATAGGTCGGCACGATCAACGCGCCACCCTCAGCCAGTGGAACGAGATGGTCGGCGGTGAGTGGGTTGCTTGGGTTGTTATCCCTCTGGCCGCACAGTTCGCAGAAGGGAACCTCTTTGCGCTTCTGGATCGAGAGCCTCCGCCAGTCAGCCGTTCGATAGGGAGATGGTCCACGGTTGCGCGCCCACTCGGTCGCCTTACGCGGTCCACAGACATTGCAGCGGTCGCCGTGCGTGGTGAGTACGCCACAGGTCAGGCAGGGTCGCTGTGTGCGCTTCACGCCTTGGGGAAGGTAGGGAGGCTCAGGTAGGGAGCGATGATCCGAGCGAGATGCTCGGTAGCGCGCTCCTCTGCGTCCTCCAGTTGTGGCTCTAGGACTGCCCACGCCAACTTGCCGAGTGACTCCTCTAGCGTCTCGGTGACACGCGCATAGCGAGCAAGCACTAGGTGCAGCAGCTCGTGGGTCAGGATGAGGCGCTGCTTCTCTGGGGTCTGCGCCCAGAAGTCGTGACTGACGCGAAGGTCAGCGGTTGGCTGCTGGGCGTGTGCGTCAATGTCTGCCCAGGCATCCACATCGGAGGCGGCCTCAACGATGGTGAGTTCCCACGAGTCAACGCCAAGCAGTACCTGCGCGTCGGATACCCATCCCCTGAGAGCTACGAACTTGTCCTGCGCCTTAGCCATTTGCCCTCCTGTAGTGGTGGAGCAGGAGTGGAGTCGCACCACTCGTTCCTTGCTGACCGGCAATAGCCGTGATGGTCGTGCAAGCGTCTACGCTGCCCCAGGTTAGACCCTGCCGATGGGAGGACTCCACCGGCAGGGCGAGTGACGGCAGCACACCAAAAGGTCGCGCCGTCGCCGAGAAAGCGTACCGCATCATTCGTAGATCCTGAGTGGAAGCGGCGACACTGGACGGAGTGGGCAGGTGCGATCCCAGCAGGTCGGAGTCTTCTCCTCATCGCCTGCACACACCTTGCACATCAGATCAACAGCCGCAGCGTAGATGTGCAGTCTCTTGCCTCTGTCAATCTCGGTCTCGTCTTTGAGTCGATCATTGATCCAGTAGAGGTCAGCGTCAGTGACGAAGGTGCCGCCGTAGTAGCGCTCTCGCGCCCAGTGGATGCTCTTGCCAAACTGCGGCATCAAGTTGAAGAGGGCGTTGAGTTTGACTTCGAGCTTCACCGACCACGCGGCACAAGCCTGCTGGAACTCTCGCTGCTCTTTGGTAACTCCCTGATGGTTACCGCCAGCACTCCTCTGCCGAGCGGCGCGAGTTGAGAGAACGCGGCTGGGCTTAGGTCGATGGCTCTGCTCTGACTTGTCCACGGTCTTGTGAGATCCCTCCTACAAAGACCGGCGCACTCATCCCTGACCACGACGGTCACACAGCGAGTCGGCTGGTCCTTCCTACAGACGCGGAGTGTATACGGTTTGGCGTAGTAAGAGAAAGAGGCGACTGCGGCGTACCAGACCCTCTCTCCGCCACGGCCGCCCTGTGCCTTGGTGAGGTACGGAGTGCAGGTATCAACGCGCCCAAAGTTGGTCACGCCCTTAGGGCAGCGCGCGCCGTACCAGGTGGCGACACCGTGTGTCGGCACGCCGTGTGGCGTGAGGTCTGGTCCAGTGCTGCCGGTGAGCAGCGCTAGTGCCAGCAGCAGCGCTGTCAGCTGCTCGTCTCCAGTAGGTCGATGAAGTCCTCAAAGTCAAGGATGATCATCGAGCGGCGCTTGGTGCCAGGTCCAGGTGCGTCGCCTACGACGAGCGCGCTGATCTGGCTAGAGTTGCCGAGTACGGATCGCAGCCAGCCGTCGTAGCGCTCTGAGTAGGAGCCGTTGCCCACCTTGCACTGGATGGCGATCCAGTCGGACTGCACATCGATCTTGCCGCCAAACTGGCCCACGCGAACGCCGCCGATCTTCTCGGCGACCTCTCGCTCGAAGGCGTTGCCCTTGTTGCGTGCGCGCTTGCCGCGCTTCGCCTTGTCCTTGTTCTGCTCGTCAATGTCTAGGTCAGACATCTGGCTCATCTGCGTACCAACCTTCCCAGTCGCGCCTGGCCACCATCCGAGAGGGTGAAGGCTGACTGATCTACTTCCAGGTGACCTGCCTTCAGCAAGTCTGCAATCGTCTTCCGGTTGAAGATGTGTTCGTTGAGAAAGAACCAGCCGTCTGGTGCAGCTGCATCAGCGTAGCGGATGCTCAGCTTGGCGAACTGCCTGCCGATCTTAGGATCTAGGCACCAAGCGTCTGCGCCATCTTGCACGCAGCGGATGCCATCGTCTAGCTCGTCGCACAGGATGTCGATCTGGCTCACTTCACGCACGCCTTGTGCCGCCACTCAAAGCGTCGGCTGTCTGCGGAGATGACCAAGACGCGCTGCGCTGGAAAGACGATGCGCTTAGGGTCGGTGTAGTCAATGACCTTGCCGCACTCGGTGCAGTCGGTGATGGTCCAGACCGGAGCCTTCGCCGCGCCGTTGCGCTTTGCCTTTACGCCTGCCATTGCAGCATCCTCCACATCCAGACCACGGTCGCGGCCGTGGTGAGCAGGAAGATGAACGACGGCACCACGCCGATGCCACGCTTGATGCTCAGTGGCAGCGAAGCAAAGACCACCAAGAACAGCGCGGTGTTGATCACGATCAGCGTCACGCCGACATAAGCGAAGGCGCTCATTCTTGTGCGAGCAGTGACGAGAGCCGCGTCTGCATTGCGTCTACGGCTGCCTGCACGCCTTCGACATCCACGCGCATCAAGTTGCCGTCAGCGTCCTCGCAGGTGACGGAGACGAGCCGAGTGGTCATATCGACCGAGACGGTCACATTGCTGTAGCCCAGCATTAGCGCCGTCGTCTCAAGGTTCTCTAGGTTGAAGCTGCTCACGATTCCTCCTCATAGGATGACTGCCAAAGACCGTTATTCACCATATGCTTACGCAGGATCGCGTAGGAGTCCTCCGCTGTCAAGTCTGTTGTGTCGATCTGCAAGTCGTACTCGGTCTGAAGGTAGCCAAACTCGGTCACATCGCTGACCCCTTGCAGCACCCCACGCCGCTGTGTCCGAGCCTCCGCCGTAGCGTGGACCCTGACGATCACGATGCCTGGGATGTGGTGCCGGAGGTAGTGCGCCTCCAGCGGCAGCCGTACATCGTCTACGGCGACGAGCCGGTTGGCGCTCTTGACCTTCAGATACTCGGCGTGCCACGCCTTGATCCAGAACGATGCGTCTAGCTCGCGCAGCTGCGCGCCGATCTCCTGCAAGATCTCGCGGCCAGACACTTCGACATCCAGTCCTAGGCGACGCTGGCTGTAGTGCTTACCCTTGTCAAAGTCCTCCCCATAGCCCAGTGCAGCCACGGTGCGGATCGTCTCCGCAATCGGCAGCACCGTATACGGATGCACGCGACGCTGCTCCAGCATCGCCGCGAGCGTTGACTTTCCAGAGCCTTGCGGCCCTACGAATGCGATGTTCACTTGTTTACCCTCCTGAGGTAGTCGATCCACATATGAACGCGCTGTGGATAGCGCTCAAAGAATCCGACGGCTCGGTTGCAGGGTGAGCAGAGCAGCGCCCTGACACACTTGCCGCACGAGATCGGCACGCCCTTTGTCCTGCCGGTACTGAGTGTCTCGTAAGTGCAGCAGCGCGGATCGTGATCCACCGTCACCGCCCTAGTCTCGCCAAAGCGGAGTGGCTCCTTGCACGCTCCACATCGATCAGCCTGTGCCAGCCGTAAGGCCGTGTACTGCTCCATCGTCATCCGATGGTTGTAGAGCGTGTACCGCAACACCCTCACAGCTCGTTGGTCCTCAGTCTCTTTATCCCTCCAGGCTCTCGTTGCCAGAGCGCGCTTGCTCGGCTGCTCTTGCTTACGCATTCTTCTTCAGTCCTAGAATCTCGTTCAGTGGCGTGAGCCTTCCAGAGCCAGAGCGTTTAGGGGATATAGGGGTTCTATTCTTTTCTCCTTCTCTTTCTCTTTCTCTGTCCGTTGACCTACCCCTGTTTTGATCTCGCCACTTTTGTCCACGAGAGGTCGAGGTGGGGTCGACTTGATAGCGAGAGTAGTTCGACACGGCGATGACTCCGTCTCCAGATTCTGTCAGAAGACCACTTTTCAACAGGCCGTCCACACCCCTGAAGAGGCGTGCGCCGATGACGGTCTTCAGGTGCTGTCGGTTCTTGAAGATGCCACCGGATCGCAGCAGCTTCACCTCACCGATGATCGTGATGAACGCGCGGAACTGCGTGTCAGTCAGCGCCGAGATCTCTGCGTCTCGGTGTGCATTTGCTACCCACTTGAACCAAACCATTCGTCCTCCGCTCTGTGTTAGTGGCTGGGAGAGGTGGAGGTCACCAGTCTCTCCCAGCCGTAGCTGATGCCGTTGACTAGAACGGCAGTTCCTCTAGCGCGGTCTCTAGCGCAGGGTTGCCATCGTGCAGACCCTTCGCCTTGGCGGCAAGCATCGCCTCACCCTCATCGCGCACCTGGGCGTTGACCCACGCGATGCTCGGCTTCCTCTTGCAGAAGTCGCCGTTCGACTTGCCAGAGCAGGCGTAGAAGGCGTTGTACTCCTTGCCAGCCTTGCTGACACCGGCAGGCTTGTGCGACCAAGCGGTGCGGTGGTCTGGGCATTCACCCTCAGCAAAGAGCATTGCGGCTGCCACGGCCACATCGTTCGTAGAAACCGACGGCTGCGATGCCCTCACAGAATCAACGGAGACCGCCCTAGGAGCCACGGAGAGGCTCGCGCCTGTGCCAGACGCATAAAGAGACCGCCCTACCCCAATCTGGGCAGCGCAGCGGCGCAGAGCGTCGCTTGCCGCTGACTTGAGTGGCTCGTCATCCTGCGCGCTGTTTGGATAGCCAAAGTCCTGGCGGACGGTGGTGACCCCATCAATCACGGCGATCAGGGTTCCGTGGACCACGAAGCGCTGAGCATCGGCGACCTTGACCTCGAACTGCCAACCTGCCAAGCCCAAGACATCGTCCAGGCGCTGAGCTACGGCTCGTGCATCTGCGTAGGTAAAGGTCATTCCGCCGCGCCCTGGGCGCTGCTTCAGATCTGTGCCGGTGAACGGTGCGGCCAGTGCCGCTGCGATTTGCTTACTCATTCTCTGATCCTCCAATGGTCTCTACAGGTAGCAACTGCTCGGCTACCAGATTCAGCGAACTCGCCTTTGCAATGTGACCGCTCTCGAATACCGTTCCCTCCTTCACCTCATATGCCAGATAGAGATACTGGCTCTTATCCATCACTCCGAGCAGCCACGCACGCTGGTACTTATCCGCGTGGGGCGGCCCATTGCGGTCCTCTCCAGGTGCGAGCTGCAAGTGAACGAAGGCGTAGTAGTCCACCGCTTGGTGGTCTCGGATGTAGTCAAAGACGCTGACCTCAACATCGTTGGCTGCCGGTCGGCTCCACCCCTTAGTCTTCACATCGACCTTCAGACCGCAGACCACATAGTCGTGTGTCGTGAGGTCCACTGGGATGAACGGCATTTTGCGCTCGCTGAGTACCGCCTCAAACACGGCCTGACCTAGCACGCCAGTCCAAGTGGTGTTGCCGTCCGCCTTCTCCTTTCGGAAGCGCAGCGCGCTGCTGGACTGCGCCTGCTTGAACATCTCTTCAGCCCTGACCTTGATCGCGGTGGTGAGTTCTACTTCGATCACGCTTGATCCTCCTTCCCAAAGACGCGGAATACTCGCGCCCCTGGCTTCTCTGAGGTGAAGCGCTTGATGGCTTCACCGTAGGTGTCTGGAGCAACCGTTCGCAGGACATCTGCGATGCTCTCCCAGTCCACCTTGACGCTGCTCTTGTTGGTCTTCCAGGTGGCAAGCCACCCCTGACCCTTGACTCCTTCGCCGTCTGCGATGGCTTCCTTGATGGCGATTGCCATCTCCTTCAGCGCGGCATCGGCAGCCTCTGCCTCTACCTTTGCTTCGATGTAGAGGCGCGCAATGTGATCCAGCTGCGGATCAGCCACGGCGTAGGTGTTGTTGCTCTGCGGCTTGACTTCAGCGAGTGTGTCGCTGTCGTTGCCGGTGAGAGGTGGCGGAGTCTTGGACTGCACCAACTCGCGGAACAGGACGGCCTTGTCGAACAGTTGCGTCTGATAGACAGGGTCAGCCTCCACGCGCTCAATGCGGAACACCAAGCCAGAGAGCAGCACGGCGACATCGCAGTACGCCGCGCCAGTAATGAACATCTGCCACTGCACCTGATCGACATACTCAGGTGGCACTGGGTACAACTGCCATCGGCTGCTCGTTGAGGTCTTGATCTCTACGAGACCGTCGGTGTCGCCCACGATGGTGCGGTCGAGCGAAGCCATCGCCCAAGGAAACTCCTTCAGGCGAACGATGCCGTTGCTCTTTCGCAGCTTCTTGCCAGTCTCGGCGGTGTAGTAGTCGGCGACTGCCTGCTCTAGCAGTTGACCGCGCTGTGCGGCCGCTCCGACTTCCTGCTCACCGACCTGACCAGTCAGCTCTGCCCAGAGGCGGTATGCGGTCTTGTACGGCGATGTGCCGTTGATGGCGGTGATGCCGGTGGCGGTGATGCCGCCCTTCCGCATCTCAAACCACTCTGGACTCCGCTGCGGTGCGGATACAAACTCAAAGCGCTTGCTCACTTGACCTCCTGCCGTGTCTTGTTCAACGCCGTGACTGCGGCGCTCAGTTTCTTCTTGGCTTCTGCCAGTCGCTTCTTGTCTCCTGTCGTGTAGATATCTACGACCTTCTGCCAGTGACTGACCTTGCAGTCAGCGCACAGGCGCTCGATCAGATTGGGCTTGATGTTGGTAACCATCTGCCGCGCGCAGATTACGCACTTCCACTTGGTCACTGCGTGCGTCCAAATACAGGCTGGCTCTTAGCGATCTGGATCAGCAGCGCCCAGCACACGCCGCAGATCTGGTCGCGCTTCTGTGTTGACTTGGTCTTGACTGGACCCTTGCAGTAGGCGCACCTCATCGTGAGACCAACTGAAAGACCAACACGGCCAGAACCCATAACGCCATCAGGGCGACCGTCAAGCTAAAGCGCTCACGGTTGTGAGCCTCTCGCTCTAGGCGCTGGAAGTCGCTCACAAAGGACTTGTGCTTGACCATCCTTGGAGTGGACCTGCGGTTGATCTTCATAGCGAACCGCCAACGATCAGCACGAGAATGATCGATGCAATAAAGATGGCGTAGGTCGCCATCTCTGCAATGCTCGGCATCTCCGTGTATTCACGCAGACCTGCAAAGTCCGACTTAGGTCGGTTGCGATTGTCCGGTGTGCGCGGATCGTAGTAGCGCGTCAGCTTGCCGTTCTCCAGAACGCTGAATGTCTGTGGCTTCCTCTTCATAAAGACCTCCTGTACCAGCAGAGCCGAATGGCTCATTCCTCACTGGCAGGAGCAGCATACGCTCAACGGCAAGCAGCCGTCAACCCCTAAAGCACAAGAAGTGGTGTGAATATGTTTTATCCAGGGTGGATAGTCCCCTGGGTGGAGGAGGAGCCACCCAGGGGAAGCCGCCTAGGACGGCTGTGTCAAGTCCTCTTTGGCAAACTCCACCAGCAGCTTCAGGCAGATGCGGCAGATCTTCAGGTCAGCAGATTCGATCTCCCAGACACGCGCTCGGATCTCGCAGACAGCGCAGGTGTCGAATGGCTTAGGCACTCGGACCGGCACGATTTACTTGTGAGGGCCGTTGCCGTTGGCGATCTCTGCCTTCGCCTTGCCGATGCCGAACTTAGGATCGTCAGGGTTGAGGGCGCGCACGATGACCTGAAGGCAGGCAGCGATGGCTCCTGCAAAGATCATATCCGCCTGGTCAGCGTCTAGGCGCGTGATCTGGGAGCCGCTCGCCAAGGCGATAGCGAGTCCAGTTCCGAGACCTGTGCGGAGCGCTTCGATCACCATCTCGTCAATGCCGGTGTTGGCAATGATCCAGCCGAGCGATGCCGCAGCCTTAGCGCGGAAGCCCTTCTTGCCGTTGCTTGCCTTCGCGGCTTCTACGAGCGCGCTGAAGGCTTCCTTGCCTTTGTCATCCCAGTCAACGCGCTGAAGCGCCGCCTCAGCGTCGGCGATGACGGCGGCTGTCTTAGTGACCTTTGGCATTGGAGCCTCCTTAGCGTGGCTGGGTGGTGCCTGTACGACGATTGTAGGAGCAGGCGCAGGTGCCACTACTGGCGCTACCACAGGCGCTGCGACTGGCGCAGGAGCGGCGACCTTCCCTGGGTGCGTGACGATGAGGAGGGCTTTGTAGTCAGCCTTGTACTTGCCAGCCTTGACCTTGCTGTTGGCGATCTGGCGCAGCTGCGCCTCAGTGACTGGCACGGCGTACTTCTCAGCGGCGACCTTCTCGTCGCGCGTGGGACAGCACCATTGGAACGTTTCAACGCCATCAACCTCACCGTATCCAGCGCTCGTGCAGTGTCCGTAGCCAGCCTGAATCTTCTCTGGCGCGTGCTTGCTCCACCACTTGAACCAGCGGTCGTGCCAAGCCGAGACCTTTAGTCCGGCTGGATAGAATCGCGGAGCCTGCTGTACGTGGACGATGAGTGCGGCGCCATTCTTAGCGGCTGCAACCGCGTCCTCCCACGACTTCGCATATCGAGCCTTGCCGCCAAGCTGGGCGATGACCTTGACTGCCTCAGCGAGAGAGCCGCCATTATCTGACTTGCCTTGCACATCGACACGTTTGAGCGCGATGCGCTGGGCTGCCACACCGTCAGCGGCGCTGTAGTCCACCGTGTAGCCAGAAGCCCACGAGACTGCGGCCGCGCAGGAAGACCAGGTGCAGTCATCTAGGATCTGCTTGCTGCCCTTCAGTTGGGATTCAGCGTCCGAGTAGAGCTGCGACTTGACCTTGTACCTCACGCTGCGTTCTCTTTCTTGATCAGTACGGCAAGCGCTCGACCGGCTGCGTCAAAGTCCAGAGCGGCGCTGATAGGGAATCCCTCAGTGCAGCCCTCCGAGTAGTCGTTGCCGTCAGCGCCCTGCTTCCAGAGCGTGCCGCCAAAGGCGCTGTTCTCGGTGTTCAGCACGAGTGCCACCCACTCACCTGGCGCGGTATTGATCCGCGTCCAACCCTGCTCGTGGATCTGTTCGATGTGATCTGCTGCGCTCATTATTCCTCCATCCACCTAAGTGGTCCTGTGACGAGCCAGATAACTGTCAGCCCACCGAATAGCGTCGCCATCGTGGACTGCGTGTCGCCCTCTGGCAGAACAACGACAGCAAAGAGCAAGCCTAGGATCGTCCAGGCTCCGCCGACTAGGTCAATGATAATCCGCTTGATCACTTGCTTGCCTTTCTGGCTGCACTTGCAGCTGCTGCACTGGCTGCGGTCGATGCTGCGGCGACGGCCGCACTGGCTACCTGACCGACGATGATGGCGATTGCGACAGGCGCAGCCTTCTGCTTCTCGACCGGAGAGAGATCCTTGCCGAGATTAGCGATGGCTTCCACAGCCTGCGAGACGGTCTCCGCTACTGCGGCTGCCGCCTCTCCGACTGCTTCGCTTACTGCGGCGATTGTCTCACCGACTACCGCTGCTGCTTCTTCCGCAATGTTATCTGGTGACGGTGACGGCGACGGTGTTGGCTCCACGCTCGGCTCAGGTGTCGGTGTTGGTTCTACTGACGGTTCAGGAGTAGGTACAGGAGTGGGAGTAGGAGTAGGGGTGACTGTCGGAGTAGGAACTGGCGACGGCTCGGCCGTGGGCGACGGCTTGGGTGTGGCAGTCGGTGACGGCTCTGGGGTTGGTGTAGGTGAAGGTTCATAGGATGGCTCCTGACTTGGACTTGGAGACGGCGACGGCTCTTCGCTCGGCGACGGCTCAGGACTTGGTTCAACACTCGGAGATGGTTCAGGTGAAGGCTCAATCGAAGGCGATGGTTCTGGAGTTGGTAGCGCGCTGGTAGTCAGCCACTCGGTTGGCACGGTGCCGTAGCCGAGAGTTGGTGCGCCGTACCAGAGACGCGCGCACGCACCGCCACCCCACTCAAACATCCAGATGTCGAGCGCGTAGGACTGGCCTGCGACGAGCTGCGAGTAGCCCTCATTCGGTCCTGACCAGTGACCACCGCAGCCGTGGAAGTTCCAGTCATCAAGCGTCAGCACGCCGTCTAGCGTCATCCTCCAGCCATCGTCGCTCCAGTTGAGGAACTCCCACTGGCCGCTCTCTGGCACGGTCAGCCAGCCTGTGAAGTTCACGAGGAAGAAGTCGCCTTGGCAGCCATCTGCCGGTGGAGCGCCACCCCAGTCGTAGTCGATGTTTGGCACCACGGCGGAGTAGCACGCCGCGCTTGTCGGTGGCGTGACCCACGGCTCGAACGGCCACGCCATCTCTGGGTAGACCGTCATCGTCACGCCCTGCTGCGGCAGATCCTCAGCGCGCACGATGGGCAGGAAGATGAGCGTGCTGAAGATGATCCCCAAGAGTGGGAACGCGAGCCGCTTCACTTAGCGAGCAGCGATGCGAGTAGCGGCACAAGTACGCTGAACAACAGCGCACCGATAGCCACTAGTCCTCCTTTGAGTTTGTCCACATCTGAGCGCACCTGATCCAACTTGGCAGAGTGCGAGTCCAGTCGCTCAATCAGTTGGTCAATCTGGCGTGGGGTCATCGTGCCTCCAGCGCCTTCAGGCGCGTGTCGATGTCAAGCAGCGCCTGCACCACGAGCGCCTCCATCTCGTTCTGAGGGATGTTGACGGCAAGCACCTCAGTCGTATCAACGAGATGCGCCTCTCTCTCGTCTACGCCGAGTGTCTCAACCCAGTG
>Ga0209500_10002680_pt1 | contig 12442 bp, 8 predicted proteins | sample S_140212_EF_Meta_FD_187323 | JGI IMG/M metagenome (GOLD analysis project Ga0209500, IMG submission 187323) | Freshwater microbial communities from Lake Simoncouche, Canada to study carbon cycling - S_140212_EF_MetaG (SPAdes) (version 2) | ecosystem: Environmental > Aquatic > Freshwater > Lake ...
CACGATCTTCGCGCCTTCGGGGATGGTCGGGGTCTGCCAGAAGGAGAACGGGAAATACTTCACGCAATGCCGCTTGAAGCTGCGGCACCAGGTCTCGGGCCAGTAGCTGACCTTACCCTGGGCGCTGAGGTGGGCGGTCAGGAATTCCTGCTCGTTGCGATGGCGCTGGCGGACGGCTTCGAGGTTGGCGCGGAAATAGTCGAGCACGTCGGGGTGCGCCCCGGCGGTCCAGCGATAGACGGAGGAGTTGCCGGTGTAGTCGCCCTTCTGCCAATCGCGGATGATCAGGAACTCGCCGGGTTGCTGGAAGAACCCGTCGATGTTGCCGACGATCACGATGTCGATATCAAGGAAGAGCACTTCGCCCTTGAGCTCGGGACCGCCGGGCGCGCTGAGGTCGGGCGAGAACGAGACGAGCTTGGTCCAACCACGCTCGGGGGCTCCGGCCGGCAGTTTAAGACTGGGGATCGGGAACGTCTCGATGCCGGCGTGCAGACCCTCGCGGTTGTCGGTGAGGCACACGAAACGGTGGGGGATGGTCAGGTGCCGCTGCACCATCGAGTGGAGGCGGTTGACATACTCGGGGCCGTACTTGGTGCCCCACTTCATGCAAAGAATCGTGGCCATGCTTGAGTCGCATCCTAGGAAGCCCGCGCGGCGCGGGGCAACCCCAGAGGCGCCCCTTGCGCACCGCCCGCGCCCGGGCATAGTCCCACTGATGGACGACGACCCGCAAGGTGACTTCGAAGACCGGACACAGGACGAGGTCGGGGACTCCCTCGACGACCACCCGGAGTTCGACCCCGAGGCGGCATACCCAACGACCGGCGGCCGAGGCTGCCTGCTACTGCTCGCCGTCCCCTTGCTGGCCGGGCTCTGGCTCCTTGGCTGACCGCTCAGCGTAGGCTCCGGAGCCAGGCGACTAGGTCGAGCAGTTCCTGCTCCGGGAAGGCGGCATCGAGGCCGGCGGGCATCAGGCTGGTCGCGAGCTGATTCACGGAACTGACGGAGGCAGGCGGCAAGGTGGTCGGCTGGCCGGCCGCGTCGACCAGCACCAGCCCGGCGGCCTCACGGGAACGGATCAGGCCGAGGTGGTGCTGGCCGTCGCTCGTCTCGACGTCATGCAGTTCATAATCGCGGGCGATGGTGTTGCTCGGGAAGAGGATGCTCTCGACCAGTTCGCGCTCGGTCCGGATGGCGCCGATCCGCGACAGGTTGGGCCCGACCTGTCCGCCGTTTTCGCCGACGCGATGGCAAGCGACACAGGCGCCTTGCCCCGCGGCGAAGAGCTTCGCGCCGAGGGCCGGACGGCCGCGCTGGGCGGCCGCGAGGGCCAGCCCGTCGAGCTTGGTCTTCTTCTGCTCGTTGGCCGCGAGGGCCGCATCAAAGGCCGGCTCCATCACCTCGAAGACCGCCCGCGGCCACTTGGCGAAGGCCACGCGCACCTCATCCGGTCGCAACGTGCCCAACTGCGGCGACTTGGCGAAGGCGTCGGCGATGCGCTTACCCTGCGCGGGCGAGAACTGCCGGAGCGTGCGCAGGAAACCACCCTGCTCAATCGGGCCAGCCTGCATCAGGACCGGCAGGAATCGATCCAGCTGGGCATCGCTCAGCTGGGCTTCAGAGAGCCGGTGACAGGCCTCGATCCGCTGCCCGAGATTCCCGGCGTCGCCGGCGAGGCCGAGCAACAGGTCAAAAGCCCCGTCGCTCAGCTTGCTCCCCGCGTCGGACAGCGCGAGCAAGGCGCGCAGGCGGAGCGCCGCTGGACGGCTCGCCTCCGCCGCGAAAGCGGCTAGGTCAGCGTCGAAGGACTTGTGCTTCACCCGGGCGAGGGCCGCGAAGACCAAGAGGCCGGGCTCCGTGCGAAGCAATTGGGACAAGGCGGGGCGCCAAGGCTGGTCGTTGAGCTTCCCGGTCGAGGCAGCGATCGCCCGCAAGGCCACCTGGCGGACCGGCGCCTGCGGGTGCCGGAGCATGGTACCCAGAATGGCGGCGGTCCGGGGTTGCCCGGCGAAGGCGACACCGAAGCGTTCCAAGGCGAGGAGCTGCGCGGGCACAGGCTCGCCGGCGGCCAGCCAGGCAGCAAATACCGGGGCCACGCGGGCATCGCCATCCGCCGCGTGCGCGAGGGCGAGGAAGACCGTCTCCGCCAAGGCGGCATCCGCGGTACCGAGCGCCCCGGCGGTGACATCCAGGACGGCGGTCGCATCGGCCGCCGACGCGACTTGGGCGAGGATACGGATGAGCCGAGCCTGCAGGCGAGGGCTCACGGCGGCCTTGAGGTCGGCGACAGTGAACACCCGGGTACTCAGGCCGGCGTAGACCGCGGCATGCTCGAGGAAGGGGTCCAGCGGACGGTCGAGCAAAGCCAGCAAGGCGGCGCGGGCGGCCGGCGTACGCACCTGTCGGAAACTCATCTGCTCACAGGCGCGCCGCGCCGCGCCGGCATCAGCGGAGGCCAGGTCGCGGGCGATGTCCTCGTCGCCGAGCGCGCGATAAACCGACGGCTTGGCCGGCGGGAGCACCACTGGCTTCACCGGGCGGATGCGGTAGATGGAGCCCGGCACGTTGGCGGAATTCAGCAGGCTGGACGGGCAATGCGGGTACCAGGTACCCGTGTCCAGCACGAGCAAGGATCCATCCGGAGCCTCGACAACGTCGGTGAGGTGGGCGCCCGTCTTGGTGAGCGTGAGAAAATCGTGTTCGGAGGCGCGGTAGCCGGCGCCTTCCTTCTGGAGTTCAAGACGGATGACCTTCTTCGAGTTGTAAAGCGCCACCATCAGGTGGAGGTTGTCGGCGGAAGCCGCCAGAGCCGGGGCGAGTTCGGGACCGCGGGACCAAAGGACGCAACCGCTGGGGACCATGTGGCCGAGGTTCGCGACCAACGGCATCTTTTCATGCGTTCGGAGCTGGTCGGCGACAATGTGGAGGAAGTCGGGGCGCGTGTAGATGCCGCCGAGTTGCCATTGCCCGATTGTGTCGTAGCGCGGGACCCCGTTGTAGAGGTTACATGTCCCGAAGATCTCACCGGTCGGGGCGATCGCCAGGCCGGTGGGGTTGTCCCCGCAGATCAGCGAGTGCCAGCGGATGTCCGAACCGTCCGGACGCATCGACCAGACGCCACTGGCCAGCCCCTTGTGCACCAAGGTGCCGTCGGCTTGCTTCACGTCATGCCCCTTGCGACCATGCGTCCAGTAAAGGCGGCCATCCGGGTGCGCCCAAGGCCCATGGACGTCGGCACCGTTGGCCGTCCACTGAAAACCACCCACCAGCAGTTTACGTTCATCCGCGACCCCATCACCGTCGGTGTCGGTGAACTTCCAGATGCCGGGCGGCGAGGCGACGTAGAGGGAACCGCCGAGCCAGCAGGCGCCCTTCGGGACCGTCAACCCGTCGGCGAAGACCGTGCTGCGATCGAACACGCCGTCGCCGTCGCGATCCTCCAGCATCACGATGCGGCCAGCCTTCTCAGACTCATGGCGGGCCGTCCCCCAAGCGGTCCCGGGCGAATCGCCGACGAAGAGGCGCCCCTTATCATCGACGCACCCCAGCGTCGGGTGCGCGACCATCCCCACCGGGACGGCCTGGATCAACTCGAACCCCGCTGGCACCCGGGCCTCGGGCGACGGGCCGGCCCCCTGCCCCTTCGTCAGCACCATCTCCGTGGGGCGGGCGAGGTAGGCAGGGAGGTCCTTCGCGCGGACCGGCGCAGGGGCCGGGGCGGCGGAGGTCTTCTTCGGCCCGGGCGACGGCGTCCACTTCTCGGTGAAGGCCCCGATCGGGTGGAGCTCGTAGCGGCGCACGAACATCTCGGCGGCCTCGGTTTGCAGCAGGATGCGACCGCCGCTGGGCTTGCACTCGAACGCGCGGTTCACCAGCACGCCATTGGTGTAATACTCCAAGGTGTCCCCCTTGGCGATGACCTCGAACCGCGTCCACTCGCCGGAGGGCGACTCGACGTCCTCGCGACCTCGGTAACCTAAATTGTCCTTCCAATCGACGTCGCGGTGCTGCCAGTTGAGGCGTCCGCCGGTCATGGTCACGCGCGGCGCCCCCGGCGTCCAGATGGACTCCTTGTCGCGATCTTTGCCGAGTTCGGCGCTGATGGAGACCGGCAGCGGGATGCCGTCCGCGGTCTTCGCGCTGAGGACGAGGATATCACCCACCCCGCCTTCGATGATTTGTGCCTCAATGCTCGCCATCCAGGCGCCGCCCTGCGCACCGACGGGACCGAAGCAATGGACGAGGATACCGTTATCGCGGGAGCGCTTCGTGCGGCTACCCCAGGTCTTCTCACCCCACTTGAACTCACACACGAGGTGGTAGTCCTTGAAGGCGCCCTTCGTCACCATGGAACCATAACCCTCGCCGCTCACGCGCAGCGTGCCGTCGGGCTGGAGCTTATAGACTTCCTTAGGGTCGCCGTGGATATCCGCCTTAGGGTTGATGTGGTAATCCATCTTCCCCTCGCGCACGTGCTCGAGGAGGTTGACGACACGAGTGACCGCCTCTTGGGGTGGCTCCGGAGGGAGGACGGGCTTGGCGGCCGCCGGCGCCTGCCCTAACGCGGTGAACGCGCAAAGCAGGGCCGGGACAAACGCCAGCCAACGGGGTATGGATGGGGATTTCATGGGGGGAACACTGGGCTTAACCGTTACACCTGAAGACTCCAGCAGGTTCCCCCTCCCGCGGGAGAAACTTACGAGTCGAGTCGCTCAATTAATCCGCGCACTCCCTAGGCGACCCGCTGGCCTTCGGCCCAGGCCTAACTACCTAATCAGCGACCGACCAGCCACCCGTTGACTAGACACTGGCTCGAAAAATCGGGCGAGCGTGAGGTCCATCGCCGCGCTCTTGCTGCCCAAATAAGGGAAGTGGCCGTAATAGAGCCCCAATTGTTCCCTGGCCTCGAGGTAGGACCCCCCGCGCCAGGCCACGAAAAGTGCGCAAGCCAAGCCAGTGCGATCAGACCCCGCCCGGCAATGGATCAGTAACGGCTTCGGTGCATCGCGAAGAGCCTTAAGTAACTCCGCCAGTTGAAGCTGGTTCAGTTCTTGGTTGGCGGAAATCGCCAAGTCTCGGATAAGCACCCCGTTCCGGCGGGCGATTTGGACTTCCCCTTCATACCAGGCCACGCCGGGCTGCGGTCCGCAAAGATTCAGGACCGACTTGATTCCATGCCGGGCGATGGCGTTTTCCAAACCCTCGGCGCCAAGCCGCGCGGAACGGTAGAGCACGCCTTTCTCCACTTCATGGAAATTTCCACGCCCATGGACGAAGGCATAGGCTCCGACGATGACCAACAGCCCGGTCAGGATAGTCCATCCCGCCACTCGCATCCATTGAACACCCCATGTAACGCGGCTAAAGCACGACATCGCTGGATGATAATCCGCAATGACGCCAGCCCCGCGGCGGCCACGTCACAAGGCGGCGTCAACCCGTGGGGGGACGCGTCAAAGGGCCAGCATCCGCCGCCGCAATTCGGCAGTCTCGGCCTTGGGATCGACCCCAGATACCGTGAACGGTTCGCCAAAAGTCACGGTCGCCCCGCGACGGTAGAACGGCCAAGTCAGCAGCAAGAGAATATTCTGCGTGGTGATGGCGAAGCGCTTCACCCACGGGCCCGGGTAATTGCCATAACGGATCCGCATCGGCACCAAGGGCGCCCCGGCCTGGGCGGCGATACGCACCGCGCCAGTCTTATAAGGTAGCAGGTCTTCGCCCAAGGCCTCGACCAGACCCGTCGGGCAGATCGCGACGGGCTCGCCGCGCTTGAGCAGGTCCACGGCAAGTGGGATGTCCACTTGGACGAAACCCCAGCGGGTCGCCCAGCGCTTCAGGAATGGGAACGAGAAAACGAGCGGGTGGACAAGCAACCGCGCGCCCGGCCGGACCAACGCGAACAAGAAAACATCGCGGTAGCTTGGGTGATTGGAGCAGAGCAGGACGCCGCCCTCCGGACAGACGCCCACGACCTTCACCTCACCGACCAAAACCCGGATCAGGCCGCGCGGCGGTGCAAAGGGCGAAGCTGGCGGCAAGACCATGCCACAACGGTGCACGCCCTGGCCTGCGGCGCAAGCCCCGGCCTGCACCTACTTCTTGCCGTAAGCCTCCGTCGCCCACTGACGGAAGACGCCTTGCGCCTTGGCGCCTTCGCCCGGGAAGCCCGCATGCTGGACCATCCAGATGAGGACCAGTTCCGGCTTCACCCGCACGTCCATGTTGGTCGCGTGCGCGCCGCCATGACCGAAGCCATCCGGGCCGACGGTGAGACCGAAACCGTAGCTTTCCTTGATCGTCGGCGCGGTCTGGCGGGAAGTGAGTTCCTTCCAGACCGCTTCGCTCAGGTAGCGCTGTCCGCCCAGTTCACCATGGTTGAGGAGCATCTGGCAGAACCGGGCGGTGTCGCGAGCGGTCGAGAACAAACCACCGGCTGGCATCGGGAAGCGGTGGTCGCGATCGGTCAGCGGCTTGATCAACTGACCCAGCGGGGCTTCCTCGAGACCCGCTTTATCCTTGGTCGGGCGGTAGGTCTTCGCGAGACGATCGACCTGCTCCGCGGTGGGCCAGAAGGTCGTATCCTTCATGCCAAGCGGGGTGAAGAGGCGTTGCTGGATGAACTCCTCGTACTTCCGCTTGCTGACGACCTCGAGAACGCGCGCCGCCGTGTTGATCCCCGCGTTGGAATACTGGTACTTGGTCCCCGGCTCCGTCTGCAAAGGGCTCATCGCGTAACTGCGCACCGCTACAGCGAGCGGAATCCCATCGAGGGTCGGCTCCTCCACCGCGGATTTGAACGGCAGGCCGCTCGTGTGGCTGAGTACCTCCCGCAGGGTGATCGGGTGCACGGGCTTGCGCAACAGCACATGCGCCCCGTCCTTCTCCGCGACGACCATCTGACCACGGAACTCCGGCAGGTATTTTTCCACCGGGTCATCCAGGGCCAGCTTCCCCTCGTCGACCAGCATCAGCACGGCGACCGCGGTCATCGCCTTGGACTCCGAGGCGATCCAGAAAAGGGTGTCGGGGGTCATCGGTTTACCGGCGGCGATGTCGGCGAAACCAACCGTCTCAATGGAGAGGACTTTCTCCTTGTCCGCCACGAGGGTTACCGCGCCCGCTAATTCATGCTTCTCGATAAAAGGTTGGAGAGCGGTGGCGGCCGGACCGGCGACCGTGACCAAGGGACCACCGAAGGCGGACGCGAGCAGGAAGAGGGTACGACGAAACGGCATCCGAGCTAGGACACTGGCCCGTTGGAAAGGTTTCCGGGAAACGACCTAGACCTCTTCCAAGGGTTTGGTCGCGTCCCCGAAGGTCTTCGGCCGGACCTCGACCTTGTCCATCATGGACAGGAAGAGGCGGCAAAGCTGGCGATCAGGCTTACCCTTGTAATCCAGCACGCGTCCTCCCTGCAAGCGACCGCCGGCGCCACCGAGCAGGATGACGGGAAGCTGGTCGTTGTCGTGCTTCGCGCCAGCCATCATGCTGGAACAGTGCATCAACATGGTATTGTCCAGCAGCGTGCGCGGGCCTTCCTGGATGGCCTCCATCTTGCGGGCCAGGTAGGCGACCTGCGCCATGAAGAACTGGTTGATCTTGAGCCAGTCCTGGCCGTCGGAGTGCGACAGAAGGTGGTGGATCATGTAATCGATGCCGTGGCCGGGCTGCTGCAAGGAGGTGATATGGGGGAAGCGCAGCGCGCTGTGGTCGTTATTGAGCTTGAGCGTGGTCACGCGGGTGGTGTCGGTCTGGAAGCCCAGCACCAAGATGTCGCACATGAGGCGCATGTGCTCCGCGATGTCCTGCGGGATGCCGTCGGCGGGGCGCTTGATGTCCGGGCGGTCGAGCGTCGGACGCCAACCCTGCAATTCGCCCCGGCGGCCGGCCGACTCGATGCGCTTTTCGACATCGCGCACGGAGTCGAGGTACTCATCAAGCTTCTGGCGGTCGGTCTGGCTGACGTTACGGCGAAGGTCTCCCGCCTCACCCAGCACCGCGTCGAGCACGCTGCGGTCGCCGGGCGCGGCGGCGTCCTTGAAGAGACGATCAAAGGCGAGGGCCGGGTAGATCTCCAGCGGGGTCGGGGTCGTCGGCGAGCTCCACGAGATGTGCGAGCTGTAGAGCATGGAGTAATTCTTGTGCACCCCGGGGAACGAGCGTTCGCAGCCGAGCACGAGGCTCGGCACCTTGGTCGAGCGACCGTAGGTCTGCGCGACCATCTGGTCGAAGCTGGTCCCGGAGCGGATCTCTCCCCCCGAGGTGATGGGCGCACCGGAGAGCAGGTTGCCGGTCTGCGAGCTGTGGATGTTCCCCTTGCGGGCCTCCTCATGGTAGAGTCCCTTGACGAAGAGCAGCTTGGTCCGGAAGTCCTTCAGCGGGGTCAGCACCTTGCCGAGTTCCATGCCCTCACCCTCCCCTTTCGCCCACCATTCCTTCGAGTGGAAGCCGTTACCGGAAAAGAGCGTGGCGATGCGCACCGGCGCCTCGCTGGCGGGCCGGTCCTTCTTCGGCTCGTCGCCCCAGACATTGGCCGACTCGAGCCAAGGCAGCGCCATGGTCACGCCGAGGCCGCGGAGGAAGGTGCGCCGGCCGAAGTGATGCTTGTTCATAAGGTCAAGGGGTGGCTTTGAAGTCACGGCCGCGGACGTCGCGAAACTGCGGGCTGAGCACGATGAGTTCCAGCGCGCCGCCGATGCGGCCTTCGCCGGCCTGGAGCCGGGCGACCAAGGCGTCGATCAGAGGCTTATCGGAAAGCTGCACGGCCCGCCCGAGGGCATAACCGAGCAACTTGCGGCTGAACTGACGGAGGAAATCGTCGCCCCGTTGCGTGACGAGGTAATCGCGCAGGCCGTTCAAGCCATCGACCGCCACGCCGCCCGGCAAGACGGCACGGGTGTCGATCGCCAGGCCGGTGGCATCCGTCGCCCGGGCCCGCCCGATGGCATCAAAGCCTTCCAAGGCGAAGCCGAACGGGTCGATGCGGTCGTGGCAACGCGCGCACGCGGGGTCGCGGCTATGCTGTGCGATCAACTGACGCTCGGTCAGGCCCGGCGGGGCGGTTTCGGGCAGGAGCGGGACGCCCTTGGGCGGACGGGGGAGTTTATCCCCCAGCAAAACTTCGCTCAGCCAGTTGCCGCGCAGGATGGGGCTGGTGCGGGAGGCGCCGCTCTGCTTGGCGAGCGTGGCGGCGAAAGCGAGAATGCCGCCGCGACCTTGGGCCCGCACCCCGTCGATCCGCTGCCAGCCTTCGCCCACCGGCTTGAGTCCATAGTGACGAGCCAGCGGGCCGTTCACGAACACGTGGTCGGCATCGAGGAGCGAGCGTACCGGGCGATCCTGTTGGAAGAAGTCGGCGAAGAAGCGCTCGGCCTCCTCCTGCATCGCGCCCCGCAAGGACAGGAAGGTCGGGAAGTGGCGCTCGCTCTTCTCATCGAGGCTGGCGACGTCGCGCACGTGCAGCCACTGGCAACCGAACTCACGGGCCAGCCGCTCGGCCTTGGTATCCTTGACCATGCGACGCATCTGGGCGGCGAGCACGGCCGGCTCATGAAGCTTACCGGCGGCGGCAAGCGCCCGCAGTTCCGCGTCGGGCGCGGAGGACCACAGGAAGAAGCTGAGACGGGTGGCGAGTTCCCAATCGTCAACGGGGGCGGCTTTCTCGCCGGCGACGGCCTTCTCCCCGCGATACAGAAAAGCCGAGGATACCAGCACGCGGGCGATCAATCGGCGGACCGCGAGATCATGCGGCAGCTCCTGCCGGCGGAGGTCGCGGTAGAGGGCGCGAAGCTGGTCGGCCTCCCCGTCCTTCAGCGGACGGCGCCAGGCATCGGCGGCCAAGCGAACGACGGCTTCCACTTGTTTGGGTTCGGCCGCGAGTAATGCCTGTTGGAACTCCGCCGCCTGGCGCTTGATCGGCTCACGGAGCGGCTCGAAGGCGTTGGGGTTGGCATCCTGGGTGGCAAATTGGTACAAAGCGTCGAACGACTCGACCAGTTGAAAGGCGTCTTGGCTCACGAAATGGAGCTCCGCCCAGAGGCGGTCCAATTCGGCCGTGGCCGCCTCGTCTAACATCAGCCGCCGCAGGACGTCGTCCTCGCGGTAGAACAAGGTCAGGGTGACGACTTCGTCGACCGGCACCACGCGGGCATAACAGAGCGCGACGGGGAACACCTCGCGGAATTCCTGGGCCGCGCGGAGCAGCTCCTGCCGGACCTTACCACCTTCCGCCGCCAGCAACGGCGCGGCGAAGCCCATCGCGCCCTCGCCATCGCTCCAGAGGCCCCCTTTCTTCTTGTTGATCGGTGCTTGCGTCGGGACCAACGAAAGCGCCGCGGCCGGCGGGGCGGTCAGCACCCTCGCTTGCAGGCAGGCCCCGTCGCTGATATCCTTAGCCAGGCGGCACTCGACCAAGAATTCGGCTCCCTTGGGCAGTCCGCCCGGCAGCGTCACCTCAATGACCCCGCTGGAGGTGTCCACCGGCATGGCGACGGCGATGTCGGGCTTACCCTTCACCACCACGCGCGCCTTGCTCCAGGTGAGTTTACCCGACGGCTGGTCCGCAAGCAGGGCGAGCGAGACCAGGTAAGCCTTGGGCGCGACGCCTTCCGGGACCATCACCCGGAAGTCCTCCGAAGTGACGATCGGATTCACCGGCAGTTGCCAGCCCGCGGGGCCGTTGACCTTGCCGATATGGCCGATCGCACCGAACCGGCTGAGCGAGCCCTGCCACGCATTGATCGCCGCCACCAAAGCCGAGACGTCGGCCGGCTGGGCTTGACGCCACGAAGCTCGGATCGGTTCGAGGAAGAGCGAGGGCTTGGGGTCATTGAGCACGGCCCAGAGCTGGCCGAGGTACTTGGCGTTGAGGTCGAGTTGCGCGGCTAACTGCGCGACCGACTTCGTGCCCGTGCGCAAGTCTTCGCGATACATCAACGTGGCCGTGAGGTAGCGGGCCAGCGGCAAGCGCCCCTCCCCTCCGGTCACGTCCACCTTGATGCCTTGCACGAGGCGGCTCTCCCCCTTGGCCGTCCCGCTGTAGCGGGCGTAGAAGGCCTTGATCGCGGCAAGTTTCTCGTTGGTCCAGTCGCGCTTGGTCGTCTTCGCGGAGAACGCGATGCCATCGGCCAACGGTACGGCGTGTTGCGCGACTTCTTTGGCCGCGTCGAGGTACTTGGCCAGAAGGCCCGGGGACATCGCCAACGCGGACCCGACATTCGTGAAGCCTTCGCCGGCGGAACCGTCGACGGGGAACTCCCGGGCCGGGTCAAGGGAGGCCAACCCCGTCAGGTCACGCACCGCATAAGTGTATTCGGCATTCGAGAGACGACGAAGGACCACCGGGCCAGGGTCGCCGGCCTGGGCCAACGCGATGGCCTCGAGTGTCGCGTGCGTCCAATTGAGCAGCGTCTGCTTCGCGGCCGTAGAGAGCGGCTTCTCCTTCTTGGGCGGCATCTCGCCACTGGCGACCTGTTCCAGCACCTCTTCCCAGACCTTCGGGTCACGCTTCACCTCAGCCAACGAAGTGAAACGCTCCAGATCGAGGTCCCCTTTTTGCTTCTTCGTCGAATGACAGTCCAAGCAGGACTCCTGAAGAATCGGGCGGACTTGGGTGCTAAAATCGTCGGCCGACGCGAGAGCGGCGACCGCGAGAAGCCAGACCGAGCGGCCCAGGAGCCGACCGCGCCGCAAGGCCAATCCGATGGGAGGGGTGCCCATGGGATGAGAGTTAAAGGCACCCCCACCCCTGACAAGGGGAAAGGCTCCTTGCGAGGGTTAGCCCAAGATCAGGGGGCTGAGTCCGGCTTCGGCGCACGAAGCAGCCGACGGCGGAGCTTCCAGTCCTTATGCTGACGGAGAAAGGCCACCAAGGCGTCGAGAATCGGGCCGGAAGCATCATCGGGATGCCAGGCGTGGATGGCCTCCAGCAAGGCTCCGTTGCCTTGCCACAGGCCGAGGTTGTTGCGGACCCACATCCCGAGACCGAAGTGGTGATCCTGTTCGTCGGTCGCCGGCTGGAGCAAGGCTTCGAGTGTCTTCACCGGCAGTCGCTTGAGGCAGAACTCGACCGCCTCAGGCAAGGTCTTGGGATAGTTTTTGTTTCGGGGCATGCGTGGAGACCCGGCGGTCTGCCCTTGGCGGGAGGGATGTCAAATGAGAGGCAGGGTCAGAGGAAGATCACGGAGTACTGAATCGAGTACTGCGTCGAGTGCTGCGTCGAGTGCTGCGTCGAGTGCTGCGTCGAGTGCTGCGTCGAGGGTAGCTGATGCCACTTCAGGCGCGCTTCGCGCGGGTAGGGACGAGCGTCCCTACTCGTCCGCCGCTATCCCGACAGATTCACGGCCGACCGGGACGGTCAGCCCTACCCGATGTCTTTCCTGTCCCTGACCCTAGCCCTTTAAAAGGGTTCTCATCCCTCCCCACCCTTCGGGCGGAG
>Ga0209500_10002682_pt1 | contig 12441 bp, 10 predicted proteins | sample S_140212_EF_Meta_FD_187323 | JGI IMG/M metagenome (GOLD analysis project Ga0209500, IMG submission 187323) | Freshwater microbial communities from Lake Simoncouche, Canada to study carbon cycling - S_140212_EF_MetaG (SPAdes) (version 2) | ecosystem: Environmental > Aquatic > Freshwater > Lake ...
GCCGGCGTGACCTCCTCGATGGCTTTCCCCACGGCGATCGGCTTTGAGCCCCGCACGCCTCAGCGGCGCCACAGCAGCTGCAGCGACAGCGCCGGCCCTGGGTCGAACTCGACGACGTCGGTCCGGCCCGAGGTGAAGCTCGCCCCCTGGAAGAGCTCGCGGTCGAACAGCCAGCTGGCGAGCGCCTCGATCGTAAACCCGCCCCCGAGCGTCCGCTCGAGGCCGACGGCCGCACGCTGGTCGAAGACGAAAAACCGTTCGTCATCGATGATCCGATCGGCGAGGAAAAAGATCTGCGTGTCGGTGCGATAGAAGGCGATCAGCGCCCAGTCGTCACCGAGCCGGCGGCGGGCCTCGACATTGGCATTCACGAGGGGGAAGTACGCCGCCGTGATCGTCCAGGCCTCGTCAGGACACCACTCGAGCGACGCCGGCACACCGAGCTTGGCCTCAAACGATTCACTCGGGCGCCACCCATAGGCGATCCCCGGCAGGGGATAGGGGAGCTGGCTGGTGGGCGAAAAGAAGACGCTGAAGCTCCACTCGTCGCGGTCGTTCTTGGCCGGCGTGTTCCAGAAGGCGACCGCCATGAGCGTGAGGTCGCGGCCGGCGGCGAACGGGCGGTCGCTCGCCGAACCGAAGAGGAATGTGCCGCCGAGCGTGCCGCCGCTGTCGAGCGGCCGGATGTGAGTGACGCCGGTCTCGACGATCCACAGTTGATCGGGCACCGATTGGCCGGAGTCGGGGAGGATCGCGTTGCCAGAAAGCTCTAAGCGACCGAAGCGGCCGATGCCGATCCACAGCGGGCTCCCTTCCTTCGGGGGCACAATGGGAGCGGCCACGCGGGCGAACTCGGCATTCATGCCGAGCGTTGCCGGCTGCCCCACGACATCGGTGGCCGGGGCCCAGAAGCCGCCGATCGACACAGGCGCCGCGGAGCCGAACGGGCCGCCTCCTGCCCGACGCTGGCGTCGCACCTCTGGCACCGGCTCGGGATCGGCGTCGGCGATCGGCTCCCCGGCAAACAGATTCTCCTCGAGATTGAACTCCACCGGCGGCAGCAGGGCCACGCGCTGCGGCGACCGCGCCACCGACGGCTCTTCGGCCACGCTCGCTGAGGCGGCCAGCCCCATCGCCAGCGTGAGGGCCGCGGTCACACGACTGGGCGCTCTCGTCGGCACGGCCGGGAACTTTCGCTAGGAGGCTGTGGATAAAGTGCGGGGAAAATAGCAAGCATTCCTGGCAAAGCAAAGCCGAAATCGCCTTTGTAAAGCCCGTGCTCAGGCGGGCGAAAAGCTTCCCGACGGCCGCGGAGAGCATTTCAAACCGTCTGAAACTCACGCCAGCCAGGGCGGTTCACGACGCGGGAAGCGGTCGCTCCCCTTTCCATGGCCGCAACATCACCTTCCTGAGCATTTGAAGAAACCGCTTGGCAAAGACTACCCTTCTCGCTCGGGAAGGCATGTCGGAGTCGGGATCGTCCGCTGCCGTGCTTCCGCGGCGGCTCACCGCCCAACGGACGCGTGCGGCGCCGCTGTCGGTCGGCTCTCACCCATTTGCACACGCACGATGAATGAATCAGTTCCCGACAAGGTATTCCGACTTGGCCACTCACTTGCCACCCGACCGAAGGACGTCTCTCGCTGGCTGACGTCCTGGTATGTGCCCCCCATCCGCAGCGGGCTGCCATGGCTGGCGTGGGGAGCAATCGATTTTCTGGATCGATTCCTGACTCGTTCGCACTCCGTGTTCGAATATGGAACGGGAGGATCGACCCTCTTTTTCGCCACACGCGCGCAAAGCGTGATGTCGGTCGAAGATGACCCGCGTTGGCAGCGGATCGTGCGTGACCGGCTCGCCGAGGAATCCCTGGAAAACGTGACCTTGTGCCTCGCTGATTCGACCGTCGAGCCGTACGCACGAAGCCCCTACGTCCTGGCGCTCGACCAGCCCCACGACGTCATTCTGGTGGATGGCCACGAGCCCCGTCAGGGCGTCGATCGGCTTACCTGCTTTCGCCAAGCCGAACAGTTCGTGCGGGTGGGTGGGGTGATCGTGCTCGACGGCGCCTGGCGATTCGATCTGCAGATCGGCGACACCCGCGCCCGTGACGTGACGCGACACGAGGGCATCGGCCCTGGCCGCAAATGGGTTACCCGTACCGACGTTTTTCACTTTTGAAAAGAGGCGTTGCTCGGCTGGGAAAGCCGCAACTGGGGGATATGGACGTTTCGATTGTGATACCGTTTCTCGATGCCGCGGCGACGTTGCCCGCCTGCCTGGCCGGCCTCCAAGCCCAGGACGATTTCGACGGTGAGGTGGAGTGGATCTTCGTGGACAACGGATCGACTGATGATTCGGCGAAGATCCTTCGGGCCCACCCGCGGGTGCGGCTGCTTTTTGAGAGCCGCCCCGGCGCCTACGCGGCTCGCAACACCGGCGTGGCGGCCGCGACTGGCGGCATCCTCGCCTTCATCGACCCTGACTGCGTGCCCGGGCAATCGTGGCTGCGATCATTGTTCGAAGCGGTGCGACAACCAGGGGTCGCCGTGGCGCTGGGCGTCCGCCGGCCGACACCCGACACCGGCCTCAATCGGATGCTCGGCGACTACGACACGACCAGAGACGAGTGGGCGCTCACCTCGGAAGAGCCCACGAAATGCTACGGCTACACCAACAACATGGGCGTGACGCGAGCGGCGTGGGATCGCCATGGCCCCTTCCACGATCGCAGCCGCGGCTCCGACACGATCTTCGTGAGGCGTGTAGTCGACGGCGAAGGATGCACCGCGCTGGCATTCGTGCCCGCCATGATCGTGTCGCACCTGGAGATGGACGGGGTCGCAACCTACCTCCGGAAGGTGTTCACGTATGGCCGGAGCATGCAGTCCTATCGTCGCGTGATCGCGGTGCGGCCGCTGACGTTGGCCGATCGGCTGGCAGTTTTTCGGAAAACGGTCCATAACAAGTGCTACGGCTTCTTGCGGGCGTCGACACTGGCCGTTTTGCTGGCTGTGGGTCTCTGGGCGTGGGCCATCGGCCGCTTGAGCGGCTACGTCATGAGGAAGTGAGCCATGGATAAGACGGTTGTTCCCTCGTTCTGCATCGTCGTCGAGACGGACAACCTTGCCATCGTCGATCTCGACGAGCTCTTCCGCTGCCTGGACAGCATCGAGTCGCAGGGTGCTCTCGTACAACAGGCCGATGGCGTGTTCGTTGCGGACGGAGGCGTGGTGCCCGAGACAGTTCTGGCCGAGATCCGCCGCCGCCGCCCTTGGGTCACCATCGTGAAGAGAGCTCACGGCGCGTCGTACATCGACTTGAAACTTGCCGGTGCGCTCGAGACGGGATCGGAAATCATCGTGTTCTGTGACGGTGACATCGCCTATGAAGCTGGCTGGCTCGAGGCCCTGCTCGATGGCTTTCGCCAACGTCCGGACGCCGACATGATCGCCGGCGAGACGACCACTCCGATCACTGGTCCGTATTCGCTGGCATTTGCCATGACGTTCAATTTCCCGAGGCTCACGGGCGAGTCGGCCCTTGCCCCGACGACGACGTACTGGGCGAACAACGTCGCAGCCCGCAGGACGAGCTTGACGCGCGTCCCGCTCCCCGATCCGGCCGAGCTCTACCGCGGGCAAAACCTCATTCACATGGCGAGAGTCTTGCGGGAGTCAGGGGTCATTCTCCGGCAGCCCAGGGCGCGCGGCTGGCACGCGGTCGTTCCGCCATCTGAAGTCATTACCCGTTACTACCGTCTCGGCAGGGATGCCGCATCGATCCGTGTCATCACAGCCCGCGAGACGGGCACGCCGTATCTTGGTGCCATGGCCCCGGATAGGCCCGGGCATGGCGTCTTCGGCCGATTGGCAGGCAGGCTCCAGCAGATCGCCCGGACGCAACCATCGAGCCTGCTGCTGCTGCCCCTCGCCCTGCCGGTCCTCTGCGTCATGGGGACCGCATACCTGATCGGGAGAGCATCCGCGGGACTCTGGCAGCCCCGCGGACTTCCCGACACGAGCGCACGTGCGGCATGACAACAGTCCCAGCAACCATCGCCGACACGGCGACCGCGCACGGGAGTCGTGCTGCGCTGCAGGCCCGCGAGTCACTCGCACGCCTCAAGGCGCAGTACCCTTGGCCAACGCAACGGCCGTCCGAGTCGCCGATCCTGTGGAGCCTGGATTACGGAGGGCGGCGACTGATCACTGACGCGATTCCCTCGCGCGGCGTCAACGTGCTGCTCGAGATCGGCTCGTTCCTCGGCGGATCGGCCCGTCAGTGGCTGGCCGCGTCGCGGGAGGTCGTCGTGGTCTGCGTCGACCCCTGGCCTGACTTGGTCGACCCGGGGGCGGGAATCGTCGCCCATCGGATCGGCCGTGCCTATCGCGACCAGCTCCGTGCCCCGGACGGTGTCTATCGGTCGTTCATCTCCTCGATGTGGGACGTCCGGCACCGGATCGTACACGTGCGAGGGATGGCGCTGGACGTACTGCCGGAGTTGCACGCGCTGGGCCTACGGCCAGACATGGTGTACATCGATGCCGACAAGAAGGGGCACGAGATCCCGGTGTGTGATGAGCTTTTTCCCGACGCCGTCATCGCCGGGGACGATTGGAATTGGAGCGATGGATACTCGTTTCCGATTCGGGAACCTGCCTCCAGATCGGCACGCGAGAGGGGGCGTCGGCTCAAGAGCGTCGGAACCACGTGGTTGATCGACGACGGCCCATGGACCATTCGCGAGAGACTTCTGCAATTGCAGTCGTCTCCCCGCAGCCTGACACAGGCCACTCACTCCCTCATCCAGCGGCTGTGTGGAACAACGAGCAGCGGACGCCGCCGATAGCCAAAACCCCGCAAGTGGCGCGGACAGGAATCCAACCAACCAGGTTTTCAGCTGGACCACGACGGGCATGGCCGCGTGGTCCTTCGAGCAGGATGGGCGTGAGCCGATGGATGGCTCGGTGGGTGAGGGATTCTGTCTGGAAAACAGGCCGACGAAGAGGCGATTGCCCTGTTTGTCTACCGACAGCTAGCCCGGCACTTTTTGACCGGCGTTCACAGGCACCGGTACTGCCCGGAGGCCCGAGTCGCCACGTGCCCCGGACTGTTCGGTGCGGCTCTCCCCCTCCTCGTGGTACTCAGCATCCTGATTGACGGCCCACGGATCGTAGCGTCGCTCGCCAGCCAGGATATTGCGCGCGACGAGCATCCCCGTCATCATCGCGTGGTCTTGGTTGTCGTACTTGTGCATGCCGTTGCGGCCCACCACATGGAGCCCCGGATACCCAGACTCAAGGCCGTGGCGGATGGTGGCGACGGTGTCCGCATAATCTTCGTCATACACCGGGTAGGCCTTCGGCTGGCGGACGACGCAGCCATCGAGCACGTCGGTCTCGACCGCCAGTCCGAGTGTTGCCAATTCCCGACTGGCGAGATCGATCAGCTCGGCATCGGACATCGCCCACAACCCGTCCCCCTCGAAGCAGAAGTACTCCAGGCCATAGCAGGCCAGCGCCGGGTCGGGCACCATCTCCGGGGACCAATTGCCGAAGTTCTGGATCCGCCCCACCTTGACGCCGGCATCGTGGACGTAGATCCAGTTGTCGGGGAATCGCTGGGTGGGACGGACGATCAGGGCAACGGTGAGAAAGTCGCGGTATCGCAAGCGTGCCGCGGCGTCGAGCGTCGCCGTCGCTGGGCGCGGGGAGAGTGCCCTGACAACCTCGCGCAGTGGGGCCGAAGCGATCACATCCGCCGCTGCGACGGAGCCCTGGCCCCCGTCGGCGTCGGCAAACTCCACCCGCCACGGGAGTGGATCGCTGGGGGTGAGGTGGAGGCCCGTGACGCGGTGGCCCAGGAGGACCCGGCCACCCCGGGCGCCGACTTGCCGTGCTGCGGCCTCCCACATCATGCCGGGGCCGAGCCGAGGATAGCGGAAGGAGTCGATCAGTGTCTTCGCCCGGCTGCCGCTGTCACGGCGGAAGCTCTTTGGAAGGAGGGCATGGACGATGGCCGTGCCGAGCGACAGCCCCTTGATCCGCTGCGCCGCCCAGTCGGCCGAGATCTCGGCGCATGACATACCCCATACCTTCTCGGTATAGGTCTTGAAGAAGATCTCGAAAAGCCTCTGGCCGAATTGGTTCCTGACCCAGTCCTCGAAGGAGCGAGGTTCCCTGACAGGAAAGGCTCGGGCGTAGGCGTAGCTTCCGACACACCGTGCCGATTCGAAGACGCCGAGGTTGCGGACCGCCTGAGCCGCACGAATCGGGTAGTCGTAGAACTTACCGCCGTAAAGAATCCTGGAGAGCCTGGGGCGCTCGATCAAGTCATCACCGAGAATCTCGGTCCACAGCGCTTCGATTTCCGCGCTCTTGGAGAAGAATCGATGGCCCCCGATGTCGAAGCGGAAGTCACCCCCTCCCGCAGCGGCTGAGCGGTAGCGGATCGTGCGAGAGATCCCGCCAACGTCCTGGGGATCGGCCTCGAGAACGGTCACATCGATGCCGCCCCGCGCGAGGACGAGCGCCGCCGTCAGTCCGGCGGGGCCGGCCCCAATGACCGTGACCGGCCCGGGGCGTTGCGCGGAGACTCCAGGCGGCGGTTGGTTTTTCATCGTTGCACCGCTCCCGCGCCACTGCACGTCGCCCAAGCGAGGGCGATGGTGTCGGAGTGCCCGAAACCTGTCAAGGACCGTGGTTCCTGCAACGGAGTTGAACCCCGGTTTCCGCGTTCTCGGAGGATTTGATCTCCGCGGGGGGGAGGCGCTCTGGGATTTCCAACCCACGACCGTTGAGTCGAGTCCAGGCGAGGGGGGCGTCACCTCGTCACTTGGAAACTTCCCGACATTGGCGCTTCCAGGGAGATTTGTTCATGATGAGTTGGCTGAAGGATTTCTGCCCCCACGCAAGGATGCGCCCTCATGCCCACAGCACCTTTCCCCGCCAGTGTCGCGGCGGCAGCCAATGGAGCTTCCGCGCCGGCCATGGCAAGCGCCGCAGCTATGGCTCCGGCGCGTCGAGCTTCCGCGTCGCCAGACGAGCTCTCCCTGTCGGTCATCATGCCGACGATTTCGTGGACCGGGTGCTTTGAAGCCTGCGCCCGGCAGGTGATCAGGCTGATCGAAGAGATTCCGTCGAGGAAGGCTGAGTTTCTGGTCGTTTTCGATGGCTCCGGCACCGCTCCTCCGGCATGGTTGTCGGCAGCCGGCGTCCGTGTCGTCTTCACCGGCTCAAAGCGTGGCCCCGCCACGGCCCGGAACCTGGCCGCCTCGATCGCCGTCGGACGCGTGCTGTTGTTCGTTGACGCCGATTGCGAGCTCGCCCCCGACGCGATTGGACGAGTCGAGGCCACGTTTGCCGCCGCTCCCGACCTCGTGGGCATGTTCGGCGCTTACGACGATGCGCCGGCCTGCAGCGGCATGGTCAGCCAGTTCCGAAATCTTCTCCACCACCACACTCACATCACCCACGCCGGTCGCGCAGGCACCTTCTGGGCGGGCTGCGGGGCGATTCGCCGCGGCGCGTTCGACGACATCGGCGGCTTCGATGAGGGCTTCCGCCACCCGTGCATCGAGGACATCGAACTGGGAATGCGGGTGCGCGCCAACGGCGGGCGGATTCGACTCGACCCCGACTTGCGCTGCAAGCACCACAAGTCGTGGACCCTCCTTTCAATGATCAAGACCGACGTGCTCCACCGTGCGGTCCCCTGGACGCACCTGATTCTGAAACAGGGGGAAATCCCCACGACGCTCAACTTAGACTGGGGCAACCGGATCTGCGGGGCCACGGCGGTCTTGGCTTTGGTCATCGGAGCGCTCGGCATCGCCGTCGGCGGGACCACGATGCGTGCCGCGTTCATCCTGGCACTGCTGCTGCAGGGCACGCTTGCCTGGATGCACCTCGACTTTTATCGGCTCTGCTTCCGCCGCGGGGGGGCCGTCTTCGGATTGACGGCATTCGCTCTGCACTGGCTCTTCTATGTTTACTCTTCTCTCACCTTCGGCACGGTCGTCGCCCTGTCGAAGGCGAAGACCTTCGCTGTCTGTGGAAAAAGTCATCCCTGACCGAACCGGCTGCGCGGCAGCCGATAAAATGAGCTCACGACGGCATCCGGCGCCGGGCAACTTCATTCACAGCCTGCTGGGCAGACGCCTTCCTTGGCACCGTCAACCAATCATTCCTTCACTGGTGTCGTCTGGCGATCGGGCCTGAATGCGAGGGCATCGAGGATCGCCCTCCTCGTGGCCGGAATCCTCGCCGCCTACGCTGGAGCCGGTTTCATCAAAGGCTGCCGTCATGCCTGGCTGCATGACGGTGACACGGACATGCAGGTCCGTGTCTTCGAATACCAACTCTTCCGCGACGGCATCTATCCGAACCCACGGATTGACGTGTCCCCGCCGACGCGGAGCCGACGGTTCACCGTCTATCCCCCGTATGCCCTGCCGCAGTTCATTCCGTTTTTTGAACCAGGCGGGAAGCTTCAGGGCAGAGTGATGATCGAGATGCTGTCGGCCCTGTCTCTCGGCGTCATGGGGGCATGGGGATGGGGGAGATTCCGCCCCTGGGGGGTTCCCATGGCCGCCATCGCCGCGGTGTCCGGAGGGGCGATCGCGGGCAACAGTAATTGCTTCGCACTCGGGCAGTTTTCCATCATCTGCATGGGGCTTGTGGCCATGCAGTTGATCCTGCTGGAGCGGGGACGCCCCGTCGCGGCAGGCATCTGCTGGGCCCTGGCCATGATCAAACCTCAAATTGCCATCGCCTTCGCTCCCCTCTTTCTCTTCGGGGAGGGTGTGGTGGGGCTGCTGACAGGCATCGGGATCCTGCTGGCTCTGTCGCTAGGGGCGTGTGCCTGGACCGAGGTCTCCCCTTTCGCGCTCGTGGATGAGTGGCTTTTCAGGTCGCGACTGAAGTTCAACGCCGACGGAGGCCTTCCGGCGCTCTACGCGCAGTGGGTGAGCCTGAACCAGCGCTTTTTGGTCGGCATCGGATTGGCGACGATCGCCGCGGGAGGACTGTGGCTGCAAAGGCACGCATCGCGGCGCGGCAGCATCGACCGCCTGCTGGCGGCCGCCGTGATTCCAGTCCTCTGCATGATCACCATCTACCATCGCAACTACGACCACGTCATGCTCTGGCCGCTGCTGCTGGCGACCCTGGAGCAGGCCCTTGCGCGACGCCAGCGAATCGACGCTTTCGTTGCCATCGCCACAGCCGTGTCGCTGCTCGCCCCCGAACGGCTCTTCGGCATTGTTCCATACGCCGCGGAGGCCAGGGCCTTGATCTGGATCGGAGCAGCGGTGCACCTCCTCCGCACGCGCGGGCTTTCCCCGGGGGGGCCGAGCCCCCTCGAAGCGGCCGCCCCGAACAACGCCGAGCCGCTGAGCGACGATCTGCAGGGACGCGATCGGGGCAGTCAGGCGTAGCATGAACGGGAGCGGCATTATTGTCACGGTCGTCGTCCCGACCTACCGCCGGCCGCAGCAACTGCGAAGGTGTCTGGAGGCGCTCGCCACACAGACCTTGCGCGAGCCCTGGGAGGTGGTCGTGGTGGATGACGGCAGCCCGCAGCCCTTCACCGCCGCTGACCTGCCGGCCGCCGATCGACTCGCGCTGCGGGTTATCCGCCAGGAGAACGCCGGACCTGCCGCGGCCCGCAATTGGGGCGTCCGCGAGGCCCGGGGGGAGTTCGTGGCGTTCACCGATGACGACTGCCGTCCTCAGCCCGGGTGGCTCGGCAGTCTTGTGAGCGCGGTCCGCCAGCGGCCGGGAGCCCTCGTCGGCGGCACGACCTTCAACGGGCTCAACGACGAACTCTTCGCCTCCACGAGCCAACTGATCGTTGACCTCGTCTATGAACACTTCAACGCTCTCCCAGACGATGCCTATTTCCTGGCCAGCAACAACATCATCTGCGCCCGCGAGCGGCTTCTCTCCATGGGGGGATTCGACGAAGGCTACCCGCGGGCAGGGGGCGAGGATCGTGACTTGTGCGACCGCTGGCGCAGGCTCCATTGGCCGATCGTGTGGGAGCAAGCGGCTCACGTCGAGCATCGGCATTCGCAATCGCTGCGGACGTTTCTCGACCTCCATTTTCGCTACGGCCGTGGCGCCCATCGCTACCAATCCATTCGCCGAAAGCGAAAGTCGGGCACGATGCGCGAGGACCTCAGCTTTCACACGACGCTGCCCCGCCGTGTCGCCCGCCGCCTTATCGGCCGGCGAAGCCTCGCTTCCGGCATCGGCACGGTAGCGGCCCTCATGGCCTGGCAGCTTGCCAACGCCGCCGGATTCGCCGTCGAGGCGCTCGCTGGGCGGGCCCGGAAATAATCGCTGATCTGGGGATTTGCCGCCAGGTTGGCATCGCCCAGCCGCTGGCAGCAGCGCGCCGGGAGGATCGGGGAGCGGACAGATGCACCGCTCGCCACGGTCGTCGGGCCCGACTTTGTCCAAAGAATGGAGTCCACCTCAGTCGCCAGCGGTCTCGTCCACGGGCACAACGTTATGGGCGGACTGAACGAGCGGGACGGGGGCGACTCACGGTGCTCTCTTCGGACGCGATACGATGGACACAAGGCACCCGCCAGAGGTCTCGTAATCCAGGGCTGCGACACGTCGTTCGCCGCCGTTCAAGAGTGATGTGGAGGCGACGTTATGCGAATCAGCCAGTGTCTGTGCTTCATCCTCGTCGGTCTGACATGGTTGCCCACTGCGGTGTGCACCGCTGCAGAACCGAAGGCAACTCCACCCGCCCGTCAGAGTGCCATCAGCACCCACATGCTCAATACGAGCACCGGAAAACCTGCCGCAGGGGTTGCCGTTTCGCTCCAGCGCCTCAACGACGAGACTTGGGAGACGTTGGGGCGGTGGCGGACGGACGAGCAGGGCCGAGTGGCCAACCTCTCCCCGCCAGACACGTCGATGACGGCAGGAATCTATCGGATGGTCTTTGGCACCAAGGAATATTTCGATGGCCAGGGTGTCTCGACGTTTTATCCGACCATTGAGGTCGTGTTTGAAATCAAGAACACCGACGAACACTATCACGTTCCCGTGTTGGTCAGCCCATTCGGGTATTCCACCTACCGCGGAAGCTGAGCGGCAACCCGGCGTATGAAACCGCAGGGGGAAGCAGCTTCGCCCCCCCGCTCCCACCGAGAGCGGTGGCGTGGCCGCAGACCGACGTGGGAGCGTCGCAGGCCTATCGCTATCGTCTTACGGGCCCCCCCGTGAAAACCGGACGCCTCCAGAAAAGGGGGCGAGCTTTTTTCCCGAGGCAGTCGTCTGGACGGCGGCGAGATCCCGTGTCGGAGTGCCGTTGACAGGCCGAGCTTGAGGTCTGTAGGGTGTGGCGGAATCTGGTGACTCGCCTCGACAGCTGTCGAGGGCGGGTAAACAGGGAACTCCGGTGTGATTCCGGGACGGCCCCGCCGCTGTATCCGGGCGTTAAGGTCGGCTGCTTCTTTGCCATTGCGATCCGCGGAATACCGCGGCCATCGCGAGAAGGCATGCAGTCGGCTAAGCCCGGGAGTCAGAAGACCTACCAGTGTTCAGGAGCATGCCAACCTGCGAGGGCGGGGCGGCCTGCACGGTCGTGAAATCGGCCGTTGAGAGATTTCTTATGAAGCGTCGGGCATGTCGCAGTGCCGCTGCGCGCGGATCTTCCGGCGATCGGGAGGAGTCCGTGCCGAGCTGAGGCGGCTGCTGCGCCCATGCATTGCCCCGTCACTGAACCGCATCGGTTTCCCATGACTTTGCAACGCGCCTCGCTCGATCGACGTGTCGGCATGACGATCGTCGAACTGCTCGTCGTCGTGACGATCGTGATGGTTCTCGTCGCGCTCTTGCTGCCGGCAGTGCAGTCGGTACGCGAGCAGGCCCGCCGGCTTCAATGCGCCAACAATCTCCGCCAGGTCGGCTGTGCACTGCATGGGCATCTGCTGGTCAAGGGAAGGTTTCCAATCGGCTGTGTTGAATGGAAGGCCGGCACCGGCGGCACCAAGCGCTGCCTTGCCTGGAGCGCGTTTATCCTGCCCTGGTTGGAGGAACAGATTGCGGGCGACCGGGTGAACGACAAGCTTCCCTACGACCACCCTGCCAACGCGGCGGCAGCCGCCGCGGTCATTTCGACCTACCTCTGCCCGTCTGCGGGCCGCACGAGCACGCTCGTGTTCGGAATGGGTGGCTGCGACTACGGGGGTGTCGCTGGCGAGCGGATTGTCAGCCCCAATAGTCCGGAGAAGGGCGTGATCTGCACCGACACCAGCTATGCGATCAAGGATATCCAGGACGGGCTTTCGAAGACCATCCTGATCGCAGAATGCGCGCGGGAGCCATGGGCAGACGGTCAGTGGATCAATGGCCGCAATCTGTTCGACCAGGCCTACGCGCTGAACGTCAAAATGCCGTTCTGGGAAGACGAGATGCG
>Ga0209500_10002683_pt1 | contig 12440 bp, 10 predicted proteins | sample S_140212_EF_Meta_FD_187323 | JGI IMG/M metagenome (GOLD analysis project Ga0209500, IMG submission 187323) | Freshwater microbial communities from Lake Simoncouche, Canada to study carbon cycling - S_140212_EF_MetaG (SPAdes) (version 2) | ecosystem: Environmental > Aquatic > Freshwater > Lake ...
TGGCGTGATCTCGTAGGCCCAAGTCTTGCGATTGCGATTGGAAGTCATCGCACTGATCACAAGGCTGTCTGGTCCACAAGTCAGGCCGCTGCGATGTGGAGTTGGGCGCGCGAACATCACGTACGAGTGGTGTTGAGTCACGGTGCGAGATATTTGGAAGCAGTAGATGCAGCCACTGCAGACGTCTTGGATGCAGCGCGCCAACTAGTGCCGTTGAGTTCATCGCGTGTGCTGGGTAACAACGGTGAGGCGAGTTTGGATAGTCCGCAAGTTCTTGATGCGCGAGTTCAAGAGATTGCTCAGGCTGCTGGAATTGCACGTTCTACCTTGCATCGCGATACCTGGACCTTGATTGAAAGTTGTGCACTTGACCCAGAAAATGATTTGGGTCTTGATCAAGCGTTTGTTCCCGAACTTGATGTGTTAGCTGGGGCCAGAGGGGCAGATGTAAGTGATGAAATAGAGCAAGCTCAGGTCTTACTTACGACACGATGCCGTCAAGCGGTTGCACAGCGATATTCATCCAAGACCGATCAACAAACCGCTGGGATTCGTCTCGAAGAAGAGTTGCGCACGATTGGTGCTTTGGGTTTTGCCGGATTCTTTCTTACGGTGGCTGAAGTTGTTGATCTTGTTACGAGCCGCAAGGTGCGTGTTGCCGCGCGAGGCTCAGGTGCAGGAAGTCTGGTGAATTACTTGCTTGGCATCAGCGGAGTTGATCCTCTTTCGCATGGATTGCTCATGGAACGGTTCCTGTCGACCTTGCGCAAGGAATTACCGGATATTGACATTGATGTTGAATCTGATCGCCGCCTTGAAATTTACGACTGGATCTTCGAACGGTTCGGTGACAAGCGGGTGGCATGCGTTTCCATGATGGAGACCTATCGCGTACGGCATGCCATTCGTGATGTAGGCGCGGCCTTTGGTCTACCCGCTGATGAGATCGACTCATTCGCGAAAGCGTTTCCGCATATTCGGGCCCGTAATGCTCGAGCAGCTCTCGATGATCTACCCGAACTCAAACGCAGTCGGTTTGGGGTAATGGCAGCGCAAGGCAAACTGGATAGTTTCCTTGCTCGCGTTGAAGCACTCGATGGCTTGCCTCGTCATATCGCTATGCATCCATGCGGTGTATTGCTTTCTGACGTATCTCTTCTTGATCGCACTCCCGTGCAATCCAGTAATGCGGGTTACCCCATGAGTCAGTTTGATAAAGACGATGTCGAGCACATGGGATTACTCAAGCTTGATGTGTTGGGTGTGCGAATGCAGTCATCAATTGCACACACGGTGTCAGAGGTCCAGCGCACCAAAGGAGTCACGCTCGCACTTGACCAGGTTCCACTTGACGATCCAGCAACCTATGAGTTGATTGCTTCAACTCGAACTCTGGGCTGTTTTCAGATCGAGTCACCCGGTCAGCGCGAACTTATCGGCAAGTTTGGCCCTGAAACGTTTAACGATCTCATTATTGATATCTCGCTATTTCGCCCAGGTCCGGTGAAGTCAGACATGATCAATCCATTCTTACGCGCGCGACAAGGCTGGTGCGCGCCGCAGTTTGTGCACGAGGATTTACGCCCGATTCTCGAAGAAACTCAAGGGGTTGTGGTCTTTCATGAACAAGTGATGCGCATCGTTTCGAAGATGACGGGGTGTTCGCTTGCTGAAGCAGATGAGACTCGTCGTTCGATGAATACCCAAGTAGGAATTGATGATGTGCGCACCTGGTTTTATCCCACAGCACTACGCCGAGGTTATTCCTTAGAGATGGTGGAAAAAGTCTGGGATGTTTTGCGATCCTTTGCATCATTTGGTTTCTGTAAAGCACACGCCGCAGCCTTTGCGCTACCCACCTATCAATCGGCTTGGCTGAAAACTCATCACCCAGCCGCGTTTTATGCCGGCATTCTTACCCACGATCCGGGAATGTATCCCAAGCGACTCATCCTTGATGATGCCCGACATTTTGGGGTAGAGATTCTCGGTATTGACATCAACCGTTCCACGCAGGTCTACGAAGTGGAGTCAACACCAACCGGAGAAGGCGTACGCGTTCCTTTTGGTGAGATCAAAGGCATCAATGCCGATGAAGTTGAACGACTCGTTTCCGGCCAGCCATATCAATCCTTAAGCGACGCATGGAACCGTTCAGGAATTGCACGCCCCACAGCAGAGCATCTTGTCTTGACGGGTGCTTTTGATCAGTTATATGACATCGATCGCAACCGATCAGTGCGCGAACGCGGACACCTCACTCGTCGAGATTTGTTATTGCAGCTTGCAGATCTTGGTAGGCGTCCACGAGGTGATGGCCCAGGTCAGTTGCTTCTTGATTTAGGCGATGACCCAGCAACCACTCCGGCATCTGGATTACCAGAGATGACTATTGGTGAATCAGTACGTGCTGAGTTGGATCTTTTAGGTCTTGATGTGAGTAAACATGTCATTGAGTTCTTCCGGCCAATGCTCACCCAGTTGGGGATTACCCGCGCTGAGCAATTATTGAATTGCCGCTCTGAGCAAGAGATCTACATCGCAGGAGTGAAGGTCGCCACCCAAACTCCGCCAATTCGTAACGGTAAGCGCGTCATTTTTTTAACCCTTGACGACGCCACAGGTCCGCTTGATGCCACTTTCTTCGAAGATTTCCAAGTGCCATACGCGAGTACGGTCTTTTCCTCTTGGCTATTGCTTGTGCGTGGACATGTGCGTCGAACTGGCCCGCGAGGCGTCTCAATTCGGGCCACGGGAGCATGGGAACTGGGTGCGGTGCATGAGCACTGGCGCACGTCAGGTGCAGATGCGGTTCGTCAGACATTGATAAGTGACCGGCCGGTTGGAGTCGATGCCACAGGTTCTCGGGTGTTGGTGCACGCCAGTGGTTTCCGGGTTTCCCCTTATGCCGATGTCGTGCCGGCAGGTCCAGTCACAAAGTTGTGGCACAGCAGTCCAGGTAGCAGTGGTTGGTAGCAGGGGAGCGCAACAATGGTCAGTGTGAGTCGTAATCAGGTGCGTCGTGCCGCCGGTGGATCCGGCGTGGGCAATGATGATGCTGGCTGCACAATTTTGCATGTTGATATGGATGCATTCTTCGCATTGGTTGAATTGCGCACAAGGCCGGAACTTCACGGCAAGCCGGTGATTATTGGCGCGGGCGGTTCCCGTGGCGTAGTGCTCTCAGCAACATATGAAGCGCGAGCTATGGGCGTGCATTCTGCGATGCCAATGAGTCGAGCCCGCCGACTTGCACCTACTGCGGTTGTCATTACGCCGTCACATCACAAGTACGCAGAAGTGAGCCGGTCAATCATGGAACTTTTCTCGTCAGTCACTCCGGCAGTTGAACCCTTAAGCGTTGACGAAGCCTTCCTTGATATCAGCGGGAGTTTGCGACGTCTTGGTAGTCCAAGTGAAATCGGTGAAATGATCCGAGCGCGTGTTCACGACGAGCAGGGAATCACGTGTTCAGTTGGGGTTGCATCAACGAAATTCATTGCGAAGTTAGCGTCAACTCGAGCTAAGCCTGATGGCCTCATGGTGGTTCCAGCTCATGAGGTTTTAGCCTTCTTGCATCCCTTGCCCGTTGGCGCGTTGTGGGGAGTCGGTGAGAAGACTGAAGAGCAACTCACGCGTTTGGGTTTGACGACCGTGGCAGATATCGCACACACCCCACTTGCTACGTTGCAGAGGGCAGTTGGCGTAGCAGCAGGCGCGCACCTTCACGACTTGTCTTGGGGCAGGGATCAGCGTTCGGTTACTGCGCATGTGCCAGATAAGAGTATTAGTGCAGAAGAAACTTTTGTTGACGATCTCGAGGATGCGCCAACGATTCACGCACATCTGATGCAGCTCAGTGATCAAGTGGGTAGCCGACTACGTAAGTCAGATCGGGTCGCACGCAGTGTGCATCTCAAAGTGCGTTTTTCTGATTTCAGCACTATCACTCGTTCTAAAACGTTGACTGAGTCCACCGATGTCACCCAAGAGATTTACACCACGGCCAAGCAACTCTTTGATGCCCTTGGGCTGCAGCGGGCCCGGGTGCGCCTGGTTGGGGTGCGAGTTGATGGCTTGCAGGAAAGCGCAGGGGCGGCTCAGCAGTTACTTCTGGGGGAGCCAGAGCACGGGCGCCGAGATGCCGAGGTAGCCATCGATCAGTTGCGGGTCAAATTCGGACCAAAGGCGGTCAGATCTGCCCGATTAGTCACGCCCGAGGGCGAATAGCGACAAAAAGTTGGTGATAATGAGGCTGAGGTATCGAATTTAAGGAATTGCGTCTAAACTTGGTCTACCTAGCGAAGAAGGGGAGTCGTTCAGATGCCGTTGTCAGAGCACGAACAGCGCCTGCTCGAGCAAATGGAGCGTGCGCTCTATGCCGAGGATCCAAAGTTCGCTACCAGTCTGCGCTCAGCGTCCCTAGCTCGCGCATCCCGGGGTAAAGCAGCTTTAGGCGTCTTGGTTGCTTTCGGTGGTATTGCTTTGCTCGTTACGGCGATGGCTTTACAAGCGACCCCCGTTGGCATCGTTGGGTTTGCACTGATGTTGATCGGTGCGGTGTTGGTGTATTCCGCTTTCAAGACCCCATCTGTAGTCGTTGATCCCAATGCTGGAAACGCAGGCAGTTCACCTAAACCCAATGCGCCGAAGACCTCATTCATGGATCGTGTTGAAGACCGCTGGCGCAAGCGCCAAGGCGACGAGTAGCGGTTAACTTCCCGCAGGTGGGCTCACCGGCTGACTCACTGGCGGCGCAAGATCACATGTTCGTAGTGCTGGACGTCCGGCGAATCGATCATTAATCCACCGCACCACATCTGGGCCGATGGTCTCTGCGGTCAGTTGGTGTGACACTTCACCAACCCAAAGTGTGCTGATGGTTGAATCAGCTTTGCACCATTGGTTTTGCAGGACCGCATTTGGCCAAGCAAGCACAACTTCATCTGCAGTGCTTTGGCCAACAAAGACAGGCATAGAAGCAGGCAATGGTGGCGGAGTTTCACGTTCGCCCATGGCTTTCCACAGTGGATTATTGATTGGATTCACTTCGAAGAAGCTTTGTCCCAAAGCCGTTCGAACAAGGAGTTGCACGAGTAACGTGTTGCTGTTCAAGCACTCTTGCGCGATGGAATCAAAGTTATTTATTCCGGCTTGAGAGACCACCCCTGGCAGGGTTAATGCGGGATTCACGAGTGGCCAAGAGTCGGCAACCTCGGGTCCGATTCCCCAACCGATGAGGCCACTCCACTGCGCTCCCACGATTAAGTTGAGATTTGCGGCAGGCGCTGCGGCAGCAACGCCAAGGAGTTTCAGTTCTGGTGCAAGTTTCGGTGCAAGGTGACCAGACCACAGAGAGCTATGCCCACCTTGGGAGTGACCCCACACCACATAACGGTTGCTCGCTTTGATTCCGGGTAGTTGACGAGCTGCTCGCACAGAGTTCACAACGTCACTGACTTCAGCTTTGGCAACCAGATACAGATTTGGTCCCGCTGTTCCCAGCCCGGTGTAATCGGTGGCGGCGACAACCCAGCCCAACGAGATCATTTGATTGAGCCAGTTTGCTGTGTCATTGAGGGAATTTCCTGGGCGCGAAGGCGCACATGAATCGCCTTGACCAATCGTGCCGTGAGCCCACGCCACGATTGGCCGCCCGCCAGCAGGCGCCGGGGCGGTAGGAACAAACAACATTCCACTGGATACAGCTATAGATCCGTCAGGTCGCTGCGAGGAATAGAGCATGCGGTAGGTCCTTGCACCTGGAACTACGACGCCCAGAGGCTCGGTACGTATGAGCGTGCCTGGGGTCGAAGGCAGGTTTGCTGGGGTCTCATAAAAGGGCGCGACAGCTGCCTGCTCTTCATTCGCCGTCTGTTGATTTGCCCCGACAAGGGCGATCGCGAGCAGCAGCCCACTCAGTGCTATTGCCCCTAGAGCGAGAAGTGCTTTTTTCATCAGAGGCCCCTTTTGATTGGTGTTAGCACTCTAGGGCAGATCGTGGGGCGGCGAGGCAAGGAATTTAGTGGAGTAATTTCCCAAATTGCCATGGCTAAATGGTTGACGGTGGAGGAAAGTGGAGTAGAGTGGCGTCTGCTGGAGTTAAAGAAGAGGCCAGTGCGGTTGATGGGTCGGAAGTGATTCATCTGGATGAGGGGAGGTCGAGCGATGTTTCTAGGCACGCATGCCCCCCGTATTGATGACAAAGGTCGCCTTGTCCTACCAGCAAAGTTCCGTGAGGGATTCGCGGCTGGTTTGGTGATGGCCAAGGGCCAAGATCGCTCGATAGTGGTCTGGCCGGCTGCTGAATTCGCTGATCACGCTGATCGCCTCAATGAAGCTTCTCGCTCTGATGCCAAAGTCCGCGCCTACCTGCGCGTGCTTTTTTCTGGAGCTTTTGACGAAGTGCCAGATAAGCAGGGTCGAGTGACGCTTCCCGCTGCCCTTCGTGAATATGCCGGACTTGATCGAGATGTTGTGGTGGTCGGTAACGGCACCACCGTAGAAATTTGGGATGCCTCCGCATGGGAGAGCTACCTGGCTAGCCAAGAAGACGCCTACTCGGACATCAGCGAGGAGGTTGTTCCCGGAATTTTGTAATCGAGTGGTGAGGCCTCCTCCCGTTGCTGAACTGTTCCTGACTCACTTCCCCGGAGCCTGGAGAAGCAAGGGACGGGCGGGGACCTGATCACCCGAATGCGTACAACACCTTCTTTGACCGCGAACCGTGCACCACACGAAAGGAAGTCATGACAACGCCAACGAACACCTTGACTGACATGGTTGACAGCCATGCCGCTCGTCACGGTGCACGCGCGTTTGGACTCCTTATCGTGGCCGGAAGTTTCACCGCACTAACGTTGGCGGCGATCTCTGCGATTGTTGATGGCTTGAGTTCATGAGCATCCATATTCCAGTCATGCGCGAGCGGGTATTCGCACTTCTCGCACCAGCGATCAGTACACCCGATGCAATTTTGGTTGATGCGACTCTTGGTCTAGGTGGTCACGCTGAGTATGCACTCACTGAATTCCCAGAACTTCGTCTCATCGGACTCGATCGCGATACAGATGCTCTGGAGAGGTCGCGTCAACGATTAGCGCCATTCGGTGATCGTGCAAATCTCGTGCACGCTGTTTATGACGAATTGCCAGAAGTCCTTGCAGAGCTAGGGTTTTCTTCCGTCCAAGGTATCTTGTTCGACCTCGGAGTTTCCTCTATGCAGCTTGATCTGCGCGATCGCGGATTCTCATATTCGCAAGATGCACCCCTTGACATGCGGATGGATCAATCACGCGGAATCACAGCAGCAGATGTTGTTAATACGTATGGTGCAGGTCAACTAGCCGATGTGCTTCGCGAATACGGCGATGAAAAGTTCGCAATGCGAATTGCTCGACGCATTGTGGCAGCCCGCGAAGATGCACCCTTCACGAATTCTGCTCGTCTTGTTGAACTCGTGCGCGAAGCTATTCCGGCAGCCACTCGACGCACTGGTGGCAATCCGGCAAAGCGCACCTTCCAAGCGCTTCGTATTGAAGTCAACGGCGAACTCGATTCTTTGCGTTCAGCTATCCCTGCTGCGATCCAAGCTCTAGCGGTTGACGGGCGACTCGTTGTGATGTCGTACCAGTCACTCGAAGACCGCTTCGTCAAGCAGGTTTTTGCGGAGCAGACCACCGCAAAGGTGCCCCATGGCATGCCTGTGATCCCAGCCGAGCACCAACCAAAACTGCGACTTCTTACCCGTGGAGCCGAAACTCCAACCGAACAAGAGTTGGAAGAGAATCCGCGCTCTGCATCAGTTCGAGTTCGTGCACTTGAGCGGGTGGCAGCATGAGTCGACAGACACCACGTGAATTTGCCGGCCGCGCATTCCATGGCGCGGTGGCTGGCGCAACAGCACTTGCTGCAGAAGTAACTGAGTATGCAACTCGCGGTGCGGTTGCTCGAAATGAAGATCGTCCAAATCTCAAATTGGTGTCCCCGCTTCGTCCAGTTAAGGCGAGTCGCGGAACATTCGCGATCGTCGTTGGTGTTCTGCTTGTCGTAGGGCTTGGCGCGATGCTCGTGATCAACACCCAACTTGCACAAGGCTCATTCGCGATGAGTTCGTTGAAATCACAGCTCAACACTTTGAGCGAACAAGAAGCAGTTTTGAGTGAGCAAGTAGCTAATGCAGCGGCACCAGAATCCTTAGCGAACATGGCACACGATCTAGGTATGGTGGCAAGTCAGAATCCAGTGTTTCTGAGCGTTCCTGACGGCACGGTTCTTGGAAAGCCGCGGGCAGCTGTTGGCGACGGAGTGCCACTGAATCTTGCGGCAAACGTGACGGCTAGCGAAGCAGTAGACAACGGTGCGCTCGGTGAGCGAGCTGTTCCAGGTCCTAATTACGATCCAGCCAAAACGGATGCAGCAGCGGCCAAGGCTAAAGGCGCAAAAAAGAGTGAGGATTCACTCTGGCAAGAAGTACCTATCCAGGTTGGCAACGTCGGCTCGGGTGACGCAGGTCTCGTAGCTGTCCCGGTTCGGTAGCGACCGTGAAGCAATTGGTCGCCCCACCGCGCCAGCAGCACAGATCTGGGCCTCCTAGCAACTACCGTCGTCAGGTGCGCACCGGTCATCGAGGTAGGCGAGGGATGATCTTGCTGATCATCACCACGATCGCCTTTTCGCTATTCGCGGTGCGACTCGTTGACTTGCAAGTCTTCAAAGGGCCTGATCTGGCAGCACAGGCCTTAAATCAACGAATCAAAACTCTTTCAATCCCAGCAATTCGTGGCAGTATTTTGGACGCGACTGGCCAGCCAATGGCAACAACCGTAGAAGCTCGAGATGTCACGGCTGATCAAACGCTGGTGACTGATCCGGCGGCAGTCGGGGCCGCCCTTGCACCGATTCTCGGCGTTGATCCTGGAATTCTTGCTAACCGACTTACCGGCACGCGAAGGTATATGTACATCGCAAAAGGTCTATCCCCAACAACCTGGCGTGAAATCGAAGCGCTGAGGTTGCCTGGTATTTTCAGCGAAGAAACTCAACGCCGTATTTATCCTGGTGGTGATCTAGCAGCTAACGTTGTTGGTTTTGTTGGCGCCGATGGCAAGGGTCTGGGTGGGATTGAATCAAGTATGCAGACCTTGCTCGCTGGCAAAGCAGGAACGAAAACTTATGAGCGCGGATCAGGAAACCGAATCATCACGACGGGCGATGTATCCAGCACTGACTCTGTTCAAGGTTCAAACGTGCAGCTCACGATCGATCGAGACATTCAGTTAGTTGCTCAGAGACAGATCGCTCGTCAGGTGTTATCGGCTCGCGCCGATAGCGGGACTGTTGTAGTTCTGGATCCGCGAAGTGGACATATTCTGGCTATGGCAACGGCGCCGACCTTCGATTCAAACACCGCAGCTTCCTCCTCAGATGACGTGCGCGGTAATCGTGCAGTCTCTGAGGTTTATGAGCCGGGTTCAACGAGCAAAGTTATGACAATGAGCGCAGTTATTGACCAAGGCGCAGCGAATGCAGGCACCGCTTTCACAATCCCTGGCACTTTGAAGCGTGGCGGAAAAGTTTTTCATGATGATGTTGCCCACGGAACATGGCATCTAACTCTTGCAGGGGTTCTTGCCAAGTCCAGTAACTTGGGCACGATTCTTGCCTCTGAACGTATTGGTAGCAAGAAATTGAATTCCTATCTCAAAGCTTTCGGGATTGGTGAATCAACTGATTCAGGTCTACCTGGCGAAAGCCGCGGATTGATTCCTGATTACCAAGATTGGTCACCGACAACGTTTCCCACAGTGGCCTTTGGACAGGGGCTCGCAGTCACGTCTCTACAGGCGGCAAGCATATTCGCAACTATTGCCAACGATGGATTGCGCGTACCACCTCGCATAGTGCAGTCAGTTATCTCACCCGATGGAACGGTGACACCAACACCAACACCCAAGGCTGTGCAAGTCGTCAAAGCCTCAACAGCAAAGCAAGTCCGACTCATGATGGAAGGTGTGGTCGGTAAAGGCGGCACAGCGCCTAAAGCGGCGATCCCTGGCTATCGCGTGGGCGGTAAAACTGGAACTGCGCAATATGTTGATCCGACTTGTCGTTGTTATAACGGCGAAGTCGTGGCGTCATTTATTGGTATGGCCCCAGCCGACAATCCACAACTTGTCGTTGCGGTCAGTTTGGTAAATCCGCGTAATGGTCGGTTCGGTGGGCAGATTGCGGCCCCTGTATTCAAGCGTGTGATGACATACGCATTGCAGGCTCACAGCATTCCGCCAACTGGCACAACCGCCCCACGACTGCTGCTTACCGCGAGATAGCCGATGGCATCACACTCTCACGCAGAATTGGCACCGGTTGAACTCTCTGCTTTCATGAGTTTAGGCATACCCGAAGTGCAATTATCTGGATCAGCACAGACCGTTGTCACGGGCATTTCCTTAGATTCACGAGACGTAAATCCCGGCGACATGTTTGCAGCAATCACCGGTCACAACAGTCATGGACTGCAGTTTGTTACTGAAGCTATCGAGCGTGGCGCTGTTGCAATCCTCACAGATGCTGCCGGTTGGACGAAAATCAATGGCGAACCATCCATGGAACTCCAGATTCCGGTGCTTGCTATTCCCGATGCCCGCAAGTGGATGGGTGCGGTTGCAAATCTGATTTACGGCAGCTCAGCTGAAAAATTACGGTTACTGGGAGTGACTGGTACGAACGGAAAAACAACGACCGCAACCATGATTGAAGCCGCCTTGCAAGCATCAGGCCGCTCGACAGGATTCATTGGGACAACTGGTGTGCGCTTTGGCGAGGAGGTTTCAAAATCATTTCGAACGACGCCCGAAGCCACAACTTTGCATGAATTATTTGCGCAGATGAATGACCTTGGTGCTTCAGATGTGGTGATGGAAGTTTCAAGCCATGCGATGAGCGAGTACCGAGTTGGGGGAATCCATTTTGAAATAGTTGGCTTCACAAACCTTTCCCAAGATCACCTTGATTACCACAGTACGATGGAGAATTATTTCAAGGCTAAGAGTTCACTCTTTCGCAAAGATTATGCGAGTCGAGGCGTCGTATGTATTGACTCGGCATGGGGTGAGCGGTTAGTTGCTGAGACTGACATTCCTATTTCAACCGTTACTGCAACGGGCAAACAAGCTGACTGGTCCATTGAACTCACCTCGCTCACAAAAGCAAAAATCAGCGGTCCGCTGGGGGAGCAGGTGGAGGTTGAATTGCAACTGCCAGGTGAATTCAACCGAGCGAACGCAGTATTGGCCTATGCCATGCTGCGCTTGATTGATATCCCAAGCCAGGAAATTGTCTCGGCTCTAAAAAACGTTCAGGTTGCTGGGCGCCTTGAAAAAATTAAGGGCAGCAATGGTGCCGCAGGGATCGAAGGGTTCGTCGATTACGCACACACTCCTGATGCCGTGCAGCGAGTGCTCACTGCAGTGCGCGAACTCACAAAAGGTCAGGTGATCGCGGTTATGGGTGCCGGTGGCGATCGTGATGTCACCAAACGGCCACTCATGGGGCAGCTAGCGGCAAGCCTTGCTGATCAACTCGTTATCACCGATGACAATCCCCGCTCTGAAAATCCAGCACTGATTCGTTCGGAAATCTTGGCTGGGGTAAACGGGGCGTTCAAGGTGCCAAGTAAATCAATTCATGAAGTGGCAGATCGAGCTTTGGCAATTACAACCGCAGTGAAGTTAGCGCGCCCTGGCGATGTGGTTGTGGTGCTTGGTAAAGGGCATGAATTAGGTCAAGAGATTGCCGGAGTCATGACGCCCTTCGATGACCGAGTGGTTCTCGAGCTGGCTCTCGAAGCGATCAATGCAGGTGTGCGGTGATCACATTAACGGTGTCCGAAGTGTGCGCGATTCTCCAAGGAGAAATATTCGAGACCACAGGAGCAGAACAAGTCATAAATGTTGTCGTCGATACAAATGACGTAACGGCTGGATCACTCTTTGTTGCCATTGTTGGAGAACGCGTTGATGGCCACGATTTTGCTGCCCTCGCGGTGGCTAAGGGCGCAGTAGCCGTGTTGGCTGAACGTCAGTTAGACGTTCCCTGCATTGTTGTCCCTAATTCGATTAAGGCACTCGGCCAGTTGGCGAAATACGTTCGCGCCCAACTGAACTGCACGGTCATCGCGATTACTGGTTCAAGTGGAAAGACTTCAACCAAAGACTTACTCGCCAATGTTCTAGGGCGTTTTGGGGAGACCGTTGCTTCGCGTGGATCATTCAACACTGAAGTTGGCGTACCGCTCACGATGCTGCGGGCCGATGAATCAACGCGTTATCTAGTGTTGGAAATGGGAATGCGTGGAATCGGCCATATTGAATATCTCTGTGAACTTTCAAAGCCGTCAATTGGAGTTCTTCTGAACATTGGTTCAGCGCATATGGGCA
>Ga0209500_10002684_pt1 | contig 12437 bp, 12 predicted proteins | sample S_140212_EF_Meta_FD_187323 | JGI IMG/M metagenome (GOLD analysis project Ga0209500, IMG submission 187323) | Freshwater microbial communities from Lake Simoncouche, Canada to study carbon cycling - S_140212_EF_MetaG (SPAdes) (version 2) | ecosystem: Environmental > Aquatic > Freshwater > Lake ...
ACGACACTTCCGCGATACAGAACAAAGATTCGATCTGACAAAGACATCACTTCATCAAGATCTTCTGAGATCAACAAGATTGCTTGCCCCGCACTACGTGCATCATCGAGTAGCGCACGCACGGTTTCAATTGCACCGACATCAAGCCCGCGAGTAGGTGAACACACCACAAGCAACTTGGTTGCGGTACGTCCACCAGACAATTCACGCGCAAGAAGAACTTTCTGAGCGTTTCCGCCAGAGAGTTTGCGAGCCATGTGGTCTGGTCCGTTTGCTTTGATTTCAAATTGTTCAATTAGGCGCGTGGCTTCTGGGCGCACGGTTGTGCGGTCAACAACGACACGACGGTCGCGAGTAAGTAGCAAGTTGTCGAGAATCGACATTGATGGAACAAGGCCCATGCCTAAACGATCTTCGGGCACGTATGCCAAACCAAGTTCGCGCGCATGAATTGGCCCGCGATCAGTGGTGAGTGAACCAGAGATGGCAATTGAACCACTGGTGGGAGAAATAAGACCTGCAATGGTGTCAGCAAGTTCACGCTGTCCGTTTCCGGCTACACCTGCGATGCCCACCATTTCACCTGCGTGCACGTTGAAAGAAATATCTGACAAGACACTGACTCCGCCAACCGTGAGCGACAGATCACGAATTTGTAGAACCTCGTGGCCCGTTGCGTGTGATGCACGTTGTGTTGTTAGTTCAATGTCTCGACCCACCATGAGGCGAGCCAATTCTTTGGTGTCGGTTGTACCGCGACCTGACACGTGACCTGTGACGCGACCGTTGCGCAACACAGTGACACGATCTGAAATCTCTACTACTTCACCAAGTTTGTGACTGATGAAGACTATTGACTTCCCCGCCTTCGTCATGGCGTGAACATTTTCAAAGAGTTTCTCAACTTCAGCAGGAACTAGAACTGCTGTTGGTTCGTCAAGCAAAAGAATCTCTGCACCTTGGTACAACGCTTTTACAATTTCAACGCGTTGACGTTGACCAACTGAGAGATCTCCGACAGTTGCGCCTGGCTCAATGGGCAAACCGTACGATTCAGCAACGGCAGCAACTTTGTCTTCAAGTTCGGAGCGATTCAGCTTGTAGGAAAGATCACGACTTCCGAGGATGACGTTTTCGGCAACGGTGAAACGTTCCACCAAGCGAAAGTGTTGGTGCACCATTGCGATTCCGTGTTGCAGACCCGCACGTGGTGATGACAATGCAATACGTTCGCCATTGCGTGTGATGTAGCCAGCATCTGGTTGGTACAGGCCGCACAACATTGCAGCAAGCGTGCTTTTCCCTGCGCCGTTTTCACCAAGGAGTGTGTGTACTTCGCCAGGGAGAACGTCGAAGTCAACAGAGTCGTTAGCAAGAACGCCGGGAAAGCGTTTAACAATGGAGTGTGCCGAGAGTGCGCTAGGGGCCGCACCACTTGCGTGATGCGGCCCCTTCGCCACCTCGTGAGAGGCGTTAGTCATTTGTGAGATCAGCCCTTAGCGGAACCGATGACACCCTTAACGAAGAAGCTCATGCTGAGGAGCTGGCCAAGTTCGGCCTTTTCTCCAGCTTTAAGAACTTCTTTTCCGTCTTGGTCGCTGATTGGTCCTGTGAATGGAGCAAATGTTCCAGCAATGATTTCTTTACCTTTTGCGGTGATTGATGCTTGTGTATCTGCATCAACTGAATCACCGAATGAAGCAAGAGTGACCATGCCGTCAGCCATTGAACCGTAGTACTCGTCTGCTGGGCATCCGCCATCAGCAACTGCCTTTGTGGTCTTTGTGTAGTAAGGACCCCAGTTCCATGTTGGCGCAGTGAGCCAAGCAGCAGGTGCTGCTTCTTTTACATCACTGTTGTAACCAACCCACTTGGCACCCTTTGCCTCTGCTGCAACGCCGGCAGCAGTGGTGTCTTGATGCTGACCAAGTACGTCTGCACCTGCGTCAAGAAGTGACTCTGCAGCCTGCTTCTCAACTGTTGGGTCGAACCATGTCTTTGTCCATGCAACTTGAACAGTTGCTTTTGGATTCACTGACTGAGCACCCAATGTGAATGCGTTGATTCCGCGAATTACTTCTGGAATTGGGAATGCAGCAACATAGCCAAGCTTGTTGTTCTTTGTTGCCTTACCTGCTGCGATACCACTGAGGTAACGAGCTTCTTCAGCTGCACCAAAGTATGTACCAAGGTTTGCTGGCAAAGCTGCGAAGTCAGCAAATGCGCCGCCACCGTCTTTTGTAAGAAGGAACTTTGCACCTGTTGCCCACTGGAAGCACACGTCTGGATGCTTCACTGCAACGTTGGCCATTGGCGCGCCGTAACCAAATGAGGTTGCGTAGATGAGGTTGTAACCCTCTGATGCAAGTTGTTCGAAAGTCTTTTCTGAATCTGCGTTGTCTGCAACATTCTCAACACGCTTTACTTCGATACCGAGATCTTTTTCAAGCTGCAAGATGCCTTGCTCGTGCTGGTATGTCCAGCCCTTGTCGTCTGGTACACCGAGGTAAACAACAGCGACTTTTACGTCGGTTGCTGTCGCTGCTGGTGCGGCTGTTGTGTCTGATGATGAATCGCTTCCGCCGCATGCTGCGACGAGAAGTGATGCTGTAGCTGCAACTGCTGCAAGCTTCCACATTTTCTTCATGTATTTGGTCTCCCTGGGTTTGTGACACTGCAAGCAGTGCCGATTGAAAAACCTTACTCGCCACGAAACTGGCCGAAATCATCCGAAACCCTGTTTTGACAAAGGGTTCGGCTACCCAAACGAACCGTTCGTCGAGAGTTGCAGGGGGCTGCGCGCAGGTACACTTCAACCCTTCCCAGGAGAGGTGCCAGAGTGGCCGAATGGGGCGCCCTGCTAAGGCGTTGTCCGTCTTAAAGCGGACCGTGGGTTCAAATCCCACCCTCTCCGCCATATGAGTTTGCTCCGCAAACCCCTGGCAGCCCTTGTGGTTGCAGGCGCGCTGGTTTTCAGCGGGCCAGCCCCGGCAGGGGCGAAAGTGGCGACGGGCTGCGCCAAGACCTACATCGTGGTGTCGAATGATTCCTGGAATCGCATAGCCAGCAAGGTGCACGTGACCATGAGCCTGTTGCTGAAGGTCAATAAAGCCAACACAAAATCGCTCCTATTAATAGGTGATGTAATTTGCCTGCCGAAATCAGCCACCACTCAGGACCCCTCGACTACCTTGAAGTTGAAGGCACCAACCAAGCGATACACGGCCAAGCAATCGGCTGCCATTATTCGCGAGATTTGGCCGGACGCGTTGGAGGACAGGGCTGTTGCCATTGCCAAGCGGGAAAGCAAGCTCAACGCCGCCTCTTATAACGGTTGCTGCGTGGGTTTATTTCAAATTCACTGGCTGGCGCATCGCAGTTGGCTGAAAGGCATTGGAATCACGTCGGCCCATCAATTGCTTGATGCCAGAGTGAATGCCAAGGCTGGTTATGCCATATACAAGCGTTCAAATGGCTGGGGTGCCTGGAATTAAATCTCACAGGTAGAGTTATTTTCCTAATAACAAGCGCTCGTAGCTCAATGGATAGAGCATCTGACTACGGATCAGAAGGTTGTCGGTTCAAGTCCGGCCGAGCGCACCAATAAAAATCCCCCTGCATTTGCAGGGGGATTTTGCTTTTCTTGCGGCCTGTCGTTCCTCTGAATCAAAGGATCTCCGTTAATTCACCTAATAGGAGTAGCAAATCACTTTACACTGTGGTCTAATTGTACATCTCACCCAATAGAGTCACCTACCTCGATCGTCAACTCTCAGAGTGTTCGATTCGACTGCTTAAGGAAATCATGAAAATCAAAAAGTCAATTATTCGAATCGCATTAGCAGTAGGGCTCGTTGGCCTCGCAGCATGCGGCGGTTCAGACTCAACCAGTCGCATCAAGAACTCAGCTCGCGAAGTTGAATCAACCTGCTCTGACGAAATTGATGGCGACAAAAAAGACGACAAAAAAGACGACAAAAAAGAAGATAAGGAAGTTGAGAGTTGCCCGTCAACAACTGTGCGTGCACCAAGTACAACAGTTGCAATTAGATCAACGACAACGTTTGCCCCATCAACTACGCGTGCACCAAGTACAACAATGGCAATTAGATCAACGACAACGTTTGCCCCATCAACTACGCGTGCACCAAGTACAACAATGGCAACTGTGCCAATGTCAACGTATGTGCCGACAACTTCGCGTGCACCAAGCACAACAATGGTAATCACACCAACGACCTCGTATGCCCCATCAACTACGCGTGCACCAAGTACCACAACGGTAATTGCAGCAACGCCAACCGTTGCGCCAACAACTACGCGTGCACCAAGCACAACAATGGTAATCACACCAACATCCTCTGCGCCTGTAGCGACAGTTGCATCAGCGATGGTGACAACTACAGCGCCAACCACAACTACAGCGCCAACAACAACAGCCGCACCTAAAGCAATAGCCGAAGTGACTACAACTGTTGAAACAGCAGTTGTAGTAGCGACAACGCTTGCGCCAGTGGTGGAGGAAAAAGCTAAGACTGCAATAGTTACTGCAACTGCTACTGAGGTGCAGTTGCCATCGGCAAACGTTGCAGTTTCAATCAATCTTGAAGAGGTGTACACCGGTTTCCGCATAGCAGCTAGTGATGTGAAAGCCGTTGAGTATCAGGTCTCTGATGGCTCATGGACTGCTGTCACTGCCGGTACTTCAGTGAAGATTCCGAAAACTGCGTCAAAGCTTTCGATTCGCGTCACCAAGACAAACGGAGAAAAAGTAGTTTCAGAAAAAGCCATTGTTCGCACAGAGGCGTCAACTGATACAACAGGACCGGTAACAACCGCAGTACCAGTGTCGTCTGATTCATCATCAAGTAACAACACCTTGTGGTACATCTTGGGACTTGTCATTGTGGCTGGAATCTTCTTCTTCATCTTCAAGAAGAAGAAGTCAGACTCAACCAAGTAACAATTACGTTCTTCTCTTCACGGAAGATTCAGAATTTGGAGGCTGCAGGATTTTCCTGCGGCCTCCAGTTCTTTGTACGACCCAAAAGTGAGGCTATTTAGCCTTTGTCTTTTTCTTGGGAGCCTTGGCCATGGTCTGGAATTTCTCCGAACCGCCGACCAAGTTGACGATTGTCTGCATGGCAATATCCACCCAGTCTTCTTCAAGGTCGGGTAATTGTGAGAAATCCAACATGACGTGGCCAAAGAGCAATCCCTGAATCATGTAGGTAACCGAGTGAAGATCATGCGTAGGTTTAATCCAACCTCGTGTGCGAAGCATCTCAAGCGTTTCAGTGAAGTAGAGGTTGCCTTCCACTTGCGCGGCGCGAATAGCTTCAGCGAGTTTGTCGTTGTGAATCGCCGAGGCAAGTACCTGAAGACGACGCCCACGGAACTCTGCTAATTCTTTTGTTGATGTGGCTTTCATGAGTTCAGCCAATTTCGTAAAAAAATTTTCTTCTGATTCTGACGTCTCCACAAGAAATCGAAATAGCTGGTTGTCGTTGTTGAGACTTTCAGTGAGCTCTTCTAACTGCGCTGTATAGATCAGGTCAAACTTGCTACCGAAGTGGTGGTAGAGAGAACTTCGAGCGGCCTCTGAACGTTCCAAGACTGCTTCAACATCAAAATTATCGACGCCGTTTTTCGCTAATTCAATGCGCGCCTGCGTCATCAGCCGGGCCATGGTTTCAATTCCGTCGCTGCGTTTTGGAGATGTCTTGGGGGCAGCCATTATGAAACTCTTTTCTTCCTTTTTCAATATATCTATATATAAAGTCTAATTGAACTCCTGTTTGATACAGACTATGTGCCTAATTATTATAGGCACATATGTCCAATTGGAAAAATCATCGCGAAACTAATAGTCATTTGCTTCTGTTAACCACTAGTGCCACATCAGCAGAACCTGATGGTCTTTGACCGTCAGGACGTTCACTAACCTCGGAGACATGTCAGATACTTCTGAGCCGTCTATCGAAAGCGATCTTCTCGCCGACGCCAACCCTCCAGCGACGCCTGTTGAAGTGGCAGAGAAGCGTCGGTGGCGTGGGTTGTTGCGCTTCATGAGGCGCGAGGGCGAACGTCGCGACCGGTCCATGATGTTCAATGCTGCTGTCACTGTCGGCACTACTGCACTGGTGGCGTTCACCGCTATGTACGCAACGTTGTCTACGACCAATAGAAACCTGAACGAGACTCGTCGCGGTGCTCGAGTTGTAGCACTCGTGGAAGAGTGGTCAGTCACAGTTGCTGATGCTTCATCAGCAATTGAAATATTGGGCCAACGGGCTAACGATTTGTGGGCCTATGGTGCAGCCATAGAACAACAAGGAGTCATCCTTGATGAGGCTCTTGCAAGTGAAGCGACAAAGGAAACGTCGTATCTAAAGGTTCGGCAGTCACTTGCATTTTCCTCAGCGAAGGCAGGCCTAGTTTCTTCTGAAGTAACCAATAAATGCTTGGACAAATTTGTAGCAATGTTGGATACTTGGCAGAACGCTTTGAACTGGACCCGTTCTTCTCTGCAAGTCGAGGGAAGTGTGGAAGCGGGGATTAATGCTGTAGCCATGCAGCAAGAAAATCGCACTGCGCTGTCTGACTCTTTGTCTATTGTGCGCAACTTGGCACGAACGGAACTTGATACAGCTGGTGCCGATGGGTCATCGGTGAAGTGTTCAATTCCAGCAGAAGATGTGCTGTGGGGAAAACTAATTCCTGCAGAAGCATCTGAGTAGTTAACTCTCGAGAGTTTCGATTCCGCGACAGAACAGTTCAACTAGTTGAGCGAGGCTCTTGTCTAGTGCGTATGGCTCTGGATGCCCTTCATCTTTTTCAAGAACGCAAAAGCCATGCAGTGCGCTGCGTAACGTGCGAGCGCAATGGGCACGCTGTGATGCTGAAAGTTTGTAACCGTCAAGCGATTGAGCGAGTACGGCCACTACACGAGCTAACGACAATTCAATATCCAAGTCGCCGACAGATGGAACACGGTCTGTAGCGCTGTAGAGCCCAGGGTGTTGTTGCACAAAGCCACGCCATGCATGGGCAACTGCAAGAACAGCTGAATCACGCGAGGTGTGAGCGATGGCCGTTGTGAGATCAGTGACTAGAAGATCACGTGCACGCAACGACAACAATGTCCTGAGTTCTTCGATACCGGTGACATGGCGATACAGGGCTGGTTGCTTCACGCCGGCGTCTTGTGCGATGCGGCTGAGAGTGACCGCGTCGATACCTTCCGAATCTGCAATTACTGCTGCCATGTCTATGACGGTTGCGCGACTGAGGCGAATTTTTTGTTGGGTCATGATGTCTGGTGAAAGAAGCGAGCCATCCAGCCGGCAATGCGGTGTTGGTCGAGTGGTTCAGACAATGTTGCTCGCGCAGTGTTTGCCTTTTCTTCGCCAAAGAGTGCGAGCCGCGTTGCGAGCAAACTATCTGCAAGTGCAGGCGAGAATTCTGGATGCACTTGAAGAGTCCATGCTCGATCACCAATCAACATGCCGCCGACTGGGCAATAGGGCGCACGTGCCATAAGACGAGCGCCATCAGGAAGTGTCTGCACCTGATCTTGGTGGCTTGCTGCAAGAACAATGTCGGTTGTTGAATCCATCCACGGTTGTTGTTCCACAATCTCGTAATGCTTTGCGCCGATACCCCAACCAAAGTCTGCTTTAGCAACAGTGGCACCCATTGCTTGGGCCATGAGTTGATGACCAAAACAAATTCCAACATACGGCGTCTCATGCGCCACAAAGTCACGAAGTAGTTGTTCGACATCTCGCAACCATGCATGGTCGTCGTACACACTGAGACGGCTGGGCGAACACACCCAACCATCTTGTTCGTTCACGGAATCTGGTATTTGGCCCTCGTCGCACCGATACGTAGTGAGTTCGATATCTAATGGCGCCAGTAGTGCGTTGTATAGCTCGGGGTAATCACCACCGACATGAAGACTTCCGGCATCAATGTGGCCGACTAAGAGAAGACCAATCTTTTTCATCGGAATGAAAATACCTTTGTTGGTCCGCCTTCAAGTGCTGGCAAGTATCCGCGCTCGCGCAAGATAGGCATAACGCCTTCACCAAACCAGTACGCCTCTTCAAGATGCGGGTAACCAGACATGATGAATGCTTCGATACCGAGGTTGTGATATTCAACAATACGATCAGCGACTTCTTCGTAACTTCCCACAAGTGCTGTACCAACCCCGCCGCGTACTAGACCAATGCCTGCCCAGACGTTCGGGTGAATCTCAAGCTTTGTTAGATCGCCGCCATGTAATTCAAACTGTCGACGTTGGCCAACAGATTGTGTTTTCAAGAAGTCTTCTCGAGCAGCAGCAATTGCATCGGGCGCCATTGAATTCAAAATGCCATCTGCAACTGCCCACGCTTCTTCGCTTGTTGGGCGAGCAATCGTATGAAAGCGAATTCCAAACCGCATGGTGCGGCCTTGGGCTGCTGCTATAGCCGCCACGCGTTCATGGCGTTCTTTAATTGCATCAGGTGTTTCGCCCCATGACAGGTACAAGTCGACGTTGTCGCCAGCAACTTTTTCAGCAGAAGCCGACGCGCCACCAAAGTAGATAGGAGGTATGGGGTTTGGCACTTCGCGCGTTGTTGCATCGGTAACTTCGAAATACTTGCCCTTGTAACTGAAGGGCTCACCCGACCATGCACCACGCATGACTTCAATGAATTCACCTGTGCGCTCGTATCGAGTTTCTTTGTCTTCAGTTACTCCGAATCGGGCAAGTTCGGCTTGTTCTGCGCCAGTAACAATATTGACCAAGCAGCGGCCATTCGACATGCGCTGGAACGTACTTGCCATTTGAGCTGCAAGCGTTGGCGTTAGTAATGCTGGGCGAAATGCAACAAGAAATTTAATGCGTGACGTGAGAGCGATCAGAGAAGCAGTTGCGAGCCAGGCATCTTCACATCCCGTACCGCATGGCGTTAGCAAGGCATCGAAACCTAGTTCTTCACATGCGCGCGCGATTTGTGCCAGGTATGCATGGCTGGGTGCACGGTTAACAGAACTATCACCGGGTAGTACATCACGTGAGTCACCACCGGTTGGCAAAAACCAATTCATTTCAATCATGGGAGGGGTCCTTATAAATTAATAGGGATAAGGCGGATAGTAATAACAGACGTTGCGAGCACTAACGCCCAAGAACAGACACCCAGAATAATTGGGCGCGAACCTAAAAGACGAAGTTTTTTGATGTTCACCCCAGCACCAAGACCAACGAGTGCCAATGCAAGAAGCGTTTTTTCGATGTGTTTGAGTGTGGTGAGTAGATCAGTAGAAAGCGCGCCAGTTGTACGAATACTGACGGCGACGAGGAATAGAACAATGAACATCGGCAACAGGGAGACACGTTGTGAGCCTGTGTGCGGATGCTGGTGTGGTTCTTCATGCTTTTGTGTCTGGCTATGTCGGTAGCCGTAGATGGCGACGAGAGGTGCCAATAGAACTACTCGTGTGAGTTTGACAATTACCGCAGGTGCAAGCGAATGAGGCGAAAAGGCGGTTGCGCTTGCGACAACTTGCGCAACATCGTGCACTGATGAGCCTGCCCACATACCGAAACGAACGTCGCTCATATTCATGAGGTGACCAAGTGCAGGAAGAACGAATATTGAAATGCTGCCGAACAAGGTGACGAGAGCGATTGCGTAGGTTGCATCTTCTTCGTCACCATCGATTGCACCTGTCATTGCGCTAATTGCAGATACACCACATATGGAATAGCCAGTAGCTGTGAGAAGACCAAGTCCAGGGGAGACTCCGAGTAGTCGCGCAATGTATTGCGTTCCGAAAAAGGTAACGGTGACAACTGCGATCACTGCAAGAAATCCGCGACTTCCCAAATGTGCAACTTCACTGAACGACAATTGGAATCCCAGCAGCACGATGCCTGCCCGCAGAATATGTCGTGATGCAAACTTCAGACCTGGTTCACATGCAGATGGAATGAGTCCAAGGTTGCCTACGACGGCACCTATCAATAAGGACACAGTGAGAGGAGACACGCTTGTCCACTGCCAACTGATGAGAAAGCCGCAGAAAACTGCAATACCCGCGGCAACGAGACCGGGGGCAATGAGGCTGGTCTTCCTGAACATGTTAGAGACTCTAACAATTCTGGTAGGTGCCCCCAACCAGCTATGAAGACCCCAGGCCCATATAAATGGCTCAATCTGGGGTAAGCCCTTACCCAATCTTTACCGAGTGCCTCGTACCTTTAATGGAGACGAGAAGTCAGCATCCGTATGAATACCGCTATAAAGACTCCCACCAAGCCAGCAGGCCGCCGCAGTGCGTCAGCAGTGCAACGGTTGGCGCCCGCCCCCCGGACGCGAGCCATTAATAGCGACGTGCCGATCTTTATTGGGTTCATTGTTCTGGTTGCCACAGGTGTGTGGGCAGTCAATGGTGGATGGGACGAAGTCATTGGTGGCTGGTCGCACATGTGGCGCGCCAGTGCTTCACTCACAGGTATCTGGACATCTCTTGCAGCGTTGACCGGTTTGTTGTTGGCAGCTCGACTTCCATGGATGGAACGTTCTGCTGGGCTTGATCGAATTCTCATTTGGCACAGAATGGCCGGCGACACCATGGGTGTGATGTTGGGTGTACACGTTTTTACTTCGTTAATGGCAGAGATGCCATTGCGCGGCGGACTTGTTGCAACTGTGAAAGACATGATTGGCCGCGAGTCGTACATGGGAATGGCTTCTATTGGCGCACTCATAGTTGCCGTTGTTGTTGTGTCTTCATTGAAAAATGTTCGCAACCGTTTGTCATATGAGACGTGGTACTTGTTGCACCTCAGTGCTTATGTCGGTGTCATCATTTCTTACAGTCACACCATCACCCTTGGTTCGCTGTTGTCAGGTGACCGATTGATTCGTTACTTATGGGGAATCTTCTTTGCATACGTTCTGGTTCTGGTGATTCTTGCTCGTTGGTCAGGTGTGATTAATGCAATTCGCAAACCACTACGTGTTGTAGATGTTCAACGCGAAACAGAAGACACGGTCAGTGTTGTTCTCGGCGGACCAAATATCACTACGTACGCAGGCGAAGCTGGTCAGTTCATCACGATGCGAATGATGAAGCGTGGAACATGGTGGAAATCGAATCCGTATTCATTGTCTGCTGCACCCACAACTGCCGGTTTTCGCATCACTGTGAAAGATCGTGGCGATGCAAGTGCAGCAACTTTCCGCTTAAAGCGCGGAGACAGAGTTGCAGTGGAAGGTCCGTACGGCATTGCAACGCCAGATATCTTCGACGGCTCTCGTCCGTTGCTGATTGCTGGCGGTGTTGGGGTAACCCCAGTGCGAGCCATGCTTGAATGCTTGCCCAAAGGTTCACACCCTTTAGTGCTGTTGCGTGCTCGCAAAGTAGACGAGATTCCTCACTACAAAGAAATCTGTGATCTCACTGAATCTCGCGGTGGGGAAGTGCGTTTAGTGCTTGGCCGTACTGCACAGTTGAAGGCACATGACCCGTTTGCGCCGAAAGTTTTACACTCGCTTGTTCCCAACCTTACGAATTGCGTTGCATTTGTGTGCGGCCCGACGTCTCTTACATTTGCTGCACGTAAAGGTCTGCGCGAAGCAGGTCTGGCCCCGTCCCGTATTCATCTCGAATTGCCATGGTGGTAAATAATGTCTCACCGTAAACCGTCTCTAGCTCGCCGAATCTTTCCAGCTTTCGCACTCACAACTGTTGGTGTCGGCATGGTGCATGCACTAGATCGCCCGGCAATTGTCGGAGCACAAGGAAATCTGATGCCTCTTGTTGACCTGGGTGCGACAACTGTTGTTCCGCCAGTGACTAATGCTCCTGGTGCTACAGCAGCCCCGGTTGTGACGAATGCACCAGCTACGACATCAGCGCCCGCAGCGACGAATGCACCTGCAGTAACTAACGCACCCGCAGCAACATCGGCGCCTGTTGTTACTGCCGCACCGGCTGCACCTGTAGCCAATGATTGTGGTGCATTGACTGGTAACGGTTCACCAGTAACCATTACCTGGCGTCGTGATTATGGCGTTATTCAAGTGACTGCAAAATTCATGTCAGATGGAACATTGTGCAAAGCAACAGCTTCATACCAAACATATGACAGTCGTTCAGAACGGTATGAGTCATACGCGATCCCCATTTTGAATAAGCAGGCATCTAATGCTGGCAATGCAAATATTCAAGGGGTCTCAGGTGCAACTGCAGTATCTGATGCATACACAAAATCTCTTCAGTCAGCTATCGACAACAAAGCATAAATATGCAAGCAAGACACCGCACATCGTTTCCCATTATGGGAACTACCGCAAGTGTGCACGTAAACGATTCCGTTACAAACTGTGAATTTGTTTCTGCTATCTCAGAGTTGCAACAAGAACTGAATC
>Ga0209500_10002686_pt1 | contig 12433 bp, 16 predicted proteins | sample S_140212_EF_Meta_FD_187323 | JGI IMG/M metagenome (GOLD analysis project Ga0209500, IMG submission 187323) | Freshwater microbial communities from Lake Simoncouche, Canada to study carbon cycling - S_140212_EF_MetaG (SPAdes) (version 2) | ecosystem: Environmental > Aquatic > Freshwater > Lake ...
TTATTATGCAGGTGGTGGAGGAGGAGGCGGAAATACTGGTGCGGGGGTGTCGCCAGGCAGTGGTGGTTCTGGAGGTGGTGGTAGCGGCTCTGTTGATAGTTCAACTGGTACAGCAGGCACAGCAAATCTTGGCGGAGGCGGTGGTGGCGGTGGTGTTGGTAGTCCTGGTGGTGCAGGTGGTAGCGGTGTTGTAATCCTTCGTTACCCAAGTGCTAAAACAATAACTATCGGTGCTGGTTTGACAGGTACAACAGCAACAGACGGTTCCTTCAAAGTAACAACAATTACTGCTGGTACTGGAAATGTGAGTTGGGCATAATGTTGCAAAATAACAAACAAAGATTTACTATAGGAGATATATGGCTATAGATTTTCCTAATTCCCCAACAAATAATAATACTTTTAGTGCTGCGGGAAAAACATGGATATATAACGGAACATCTTGGACATTAGTAGGAGCTTCATCTGGTACAGCCGTTGTTTCAACAACAGCACTAGATGGCGGAACACCTGTAACTATTCAATTTCATGTCATGAGCGCAGTCAACGCTGGTGGCGTATAAATAAAAAATAGTGTAAACTAGGAGAACAATGGCTGTACAAATACAATTCCGAAGAGGCACTGCTGCTGAATGGACTGCTGCTAATACCGTATTAGCTGAAGGCGAATTAGGCTTAGAAACAGATACCACTTATTACAAGATCGGTAATGGCTCTACTGCTTGGACATCTTTGGCCTATGGCTCACTGGCTGGCACACTTGCTAATAACTCGGTGACATCAGCAATGATTGTTAATGGGACTATAGTTGCTGGCGATATTGCAAGCGATGCAATTACTACAGCAAAAATTCTTGACGCTAATGTGACAGCTGGTAAACTTGCTGCTACAGCCGTGACTGCTGGTTCTTACACAACTGCTAATATTACTGTTGACGCTCAAGGGCGCTTAACAGCGGCATCTACAGGTACTGGTGGTATTCAAGGCGATAGCGATCAATTGGCTTTAGGTTCGCAAGTATTCGGATAACAGGAGAAACACATGGCAACATTTACTAAATTAGCGTTACAACCAGCAGGTACCACAGGTACAGGTCTTGGTATTAAAGTTGCTGCGACTGCTACAGCAGGCACAGCAATTCACACAGCATCGGCTACTGCAACAGTTATTGATGAGATTTGGTTGTATGCAGTTAACTCATCTGCTTCGTCAGTTAAATTGACGATTGAGTGGGGCGAGGCTACTGCACCTGATGGCAACATTGAGTTGACTGTTACTGCTGAGTCTGGTCTTGTTTTGGTCATTCCTGGTTTGTTGTTGCAAGGTAACGCTACTGCGAAAGTTGTTAAGGCGTTTGCTGGTACAGCCAATGTGATTATGTTGCACGGATATGTAAACCGAATTACTGTTTAGGTTTTTGTGCCAAGACCGCACGCACCTCGTACTAGGGTTTCAACATATCTAAGCGACTGGATGCCGTTGAATGATTTGCCGTATTCACGGTCAGGTTATTTTGCTGGTGGCTTTAACGCTACATATCAAACAGGAGTGGATAAAATTGCATTCCCTGTAGATACTAAAACTGTTTCAAGTGCAGTTCTAAGTCCTGCTCGTGCCAACGCAGGTGGTTTTGCAAACTCTGGAATCGCTGGTTATCTTGCTGGTGGTAATAGCCCTGATTTTTCTTCAATACAAAAAATTACTTTTCCTGCCGATAGCACAAGCATTATTAGTGCAACTTTAACTACAGCAAAAAATGCTTGTTTTTGTATGGCTAACTCAGGTGTCGCAGGATATGTCGCTGGTGGATATGATTCAAATTACTCCGCCACAGTTGACAAAATCACTTTCCCTGCGGATACGAAAACAACTCTTGGTACTGGTTTGACTACTGCCACTATTAACGCTGGACCTTTCGCCGATTCAGGAGTGGCTGGATATTTTGCTGGTGGAGATGCTAGTGGTACAGTGACTAATTCAATTACTAAATATACTTTTTCTGCTGATACTAGAAGCACTTTGAGCGCAACTTTGAGTGCTGCAAAATTGAATTTAGCAGGTTACGCTAACTCTGGTGTTGCTGGTTATATATCGGGTGGTGGTAATCCGAGAGTTGATACGACTGACAAAATTGCGTTTCCTGCTGATACTAAAACTACTTTGAGTGCAGTTTTGACAGAAGCAGTAAGTGAGTGCAAAGGTATGGCTGATACAGGTGTTGCAGGATATATCGGTGCTGGCAGTAATACTGCAAGTGCCAACCTAGATAGGGTAGATAAAATTACTTTTCCATCAGATACCAAAAGCACTTTAAGCGCAACCTTAACTGTTAGTGGTGGGTCTAAATCTGCTTTCGCTGATTGTGGTGTGTTCTGATGCGTTTTGATTCTAGAGGTTTAGTCTCAACCTACATATCTGATTGGATGCCGTTAGGTGATGTGACTCGGCAGGCTGTCGCAGGATATTTTGCTGGTGGATACAACGGTTTAGCGAGCGGTTATGTTTCTATTATTGACAAAATGTCTTTCCCTTCAGATACTTTGACAGTTAATGCTGATTCATTGAGCAACGCAGGTACGCAAGTAACAGGGTTTAGTAATTCAGGTGTTGCAGGTTACGCATGTGGAGTTGGTTATGGCACTATTGGAGAGAGTGCTATTGTTAATAAAATAACTTATGCAACTGACACTCGTAGCACAACTACTGCTCTCGGTCTTGCAAGGCGTGGCATTTTGTCTCTTTCAAACTACGGAGTCGCAGGTTACGCTGGCGGTGGTTATGATGCCGTTGGCTCAGATTTTGTTTCTAGAGTTGATAAGTTTGCATTTCCAGCAGATAGTAGAACTACCACAACCTCTTTAGCAAATACAAGATTTATTGGTGCAACATTTCAAAACAATGGAGTTGCAGGATATTTTGCTGGCGGAATTATAGCGAGTGCGGCTGGCTCGTCAATAGAAAAACTTGCTTTCCCAGCCGACACTAGAACTACTCTTTCCGCAACACTTTCCTCTGCTAATCAGGGTTGCACAGGTTTCGCCAATAGTGAGATTGCTGGTTATGTACTCGGTGGTTACGACGCTACTTATATTGCAACAGTAGATAGAATTAGTCTAGTAAACGATACAAAAACTACAATAACCTCTTTGGCTAATGCGGCTAACTCATTTATGCAAGGGTTCTCAAATTCAGGTGTTGCAGGTTACGCTGGCGGTGGCGCTCAAGCAACCGTTGGAGAAGTTAATACTGTAAAGAAAATGAGTTTTTCAAGCGAAACTATTTCAAACACAACTAATTTATCGGGGAATCGTGGTGGCGGTGCAGGTTTTGCTAACGAAGGAGTGTTCTGATGCGTGAAGATATCCAACTCAGTTTCATAGAATGTCAAATGCCACGAACCCCATACCAACTGGAACGCTTCGTAGTCGGGCAACACGACACACCAGAAATGCAATTCGTACAAGTATGCCGAGAACTAGAAGCCCTGTACTACACAATAAAAGAAGTCGGAATGGCAAACAAGAAAACAGAACTAGAGATAGCGAAACTTCGTGCAACAGGTGACGAGATTGATGCGATAGATGCCGACATCAAAGAACTAGGTTTAGAACGAACAAGGCTTGTCGCTATCGGCGCACGCCGTGAACTTGATGAGTTAATCAAAATGTATGATGCCATGCCTCACTTCACACGCCAACAAATAGATGAATCGCAACCTGATTATTGGCAGGCACGACTCGGCAGGCAAGCCAATCTACAAATGATGGCTGGTGGTGCAGGTTGGGCGCATCTTGAAGCCTTAGACCAAATCGGTGTTCTTCAGCCTATGATTCAAGCGCAACAAGCGCAACAAGAAAAAACAAAGGAGATAACGCAATGAAATATGCACAATGGACAATTAAACGACCTGAAGGGTCAACACCTGAACCTTTGATCCGAAGTCGTGGCGGTCAAGCATCTGGCGGCTTCATGAAAGATGCCGACACAGTTATTGGTTACGTTTGGAACGATGTTGATTTGACAGGTTTAGAGAAGTGGAACTTCTCAACAATGACAAATCTTGAAGCTATGGCTATTGCACAGGCGTTAAACCCTGAGTGTTTCTTTGGTGATGATGGCACAATTCAAGCACCACAACCTGAGTTAGTATAAAGGTTCCACCCCGATGATAAGAGTTCTTTGGACTTTGCCACTGATTAGGCTAGTCGGGGTGGTCACTAATAAGTTGCGGTACAAATGTTGCCTAAGTTGCGGTATTGTACCCCTAAACGGGTATCTAGGCTTACCAAAATGTCTCAGTTCGGATACAATTATTTTCTACCCTAGATGCTTCGGTGTCTAGGTTCAGACCTGTCTCTATCACTGGTCTTTGTTTTTATATTAGCAGTTAAGGCTCTAACTGATAATATAGTTTCTAGTATTACTAAAAGCAGTTATACAAAATTGACTCAGTATTTAACCATGGGTTCAAATCTTTGTAGTTTTCTAATCACGAGGGTGTTTTGTTTCTAAGTCCGAGGGCAAACGGTAGTGTATGGGTTGGGCAAATGGCAGTGTCAGTTGTGCGCTCAAAATGATGTTTAACGCTATGATGAGTTCGTCACTGACATTACACTAGTATTCCGAAGTCCGTAGAGAAGTGAAATAGCAGCTTCTCGTATCGCCCTTATAACCCGAACACCTATAGTAAGGCTATAATATGAAGACCATTACAACACTTTAAGGAGTAATCGTGGCACAAGCATATAAGGTTTTAGCACAATCCGCACCAGCGGCAACAACACTCACAGATGTCTACACAGCAGGTGCTGGTGTTCAAGTAGTGGCGTCAACAATCACAGTATGTAATCGTGGGGCTACAGAAGCTACCTACAGAATTGCGGTGCGTGCAGCAGGCGCTGCTATAGCAAACCAACATTATATTGCTTTTGGCGCAACAGTGGCTGCAAATGATACCGTAGCCCTTACTTTGGGTATTACCCTTCAGGCTTCAGACATTATTACGATCTACGCATCTAACGCCAGTTTGTCTTTTACGATGTTTGGTTGTGAAATTACTTCGTGATTTATTCAGCTTTAAGTGCTACGATTACTCGCAGTGCGGGTACTAGGATACTAAGATCAAACTTATCAGGTAACAAGGGCAAATCTTCTTACACGTTTTCTAATGGCCCTTTAGTTGCTTTTACAGATGATTTTAATAGATTAGATAACCCAAGCTCCTTAGTCTCTTCAGCAACTAAAGCATGGCGAAATTCTATAGGTACATGGGGTATTGATGGTAGCCAAGCAACTACAACCACTGCGGTAGCCAGCTATCCACTAGCCTATGTATACACTGGAAAAAGTAATGCAACGGCTAAGATTGGGTATGCGGCACCCAGCACTCATGGTTGGGGTATTTCTTACTGGGTTACTGACGCCACAACTTGGTATGCCACTTATCTAGATAGAACTTATTATCAGAGTTCATACCAAGTTGGATACTATGCTTGTCCAGGTGGATACCCAAACTGTGGCAACGGTTATTATCAATCAGTAGGTGGTTGGGGGTGCGGTGACTACACCTATGGCACTGCTGGACCTAGTGACTCCGCAGGTAACTGCCCAGGAACTTGTGGTGGGTGCCCTTATGGTGGTAACGGATATTTAACTGGATATGCACCAGGCGTTCCTGGTCAACCTTGTTACTGTGAGTGCCACAATAGCGATGGATATGTATCTTGTGGACCTCTTCAATACAGTACAGTTTACCAAGACAATTATGTGTACTGGCTAAGAACGATAAAGTACTCTTCGGGTAGCGCTGTTCTTATTAATTCTCAACAATACACATCATCTACTGATCCAAATTTGTACACTAAGTATGTTGAAGTGCAAACTGACTATCCAGTATCTAACTCTGTAACTGTAAAATACAGTGTTGATGGTGTAACCCCTACAACGTACACAATAGCAGTTACAACTCCTACAAAGGGAAAAGGTTATGGTATATTGCTTGCACCAACTACCACTGGAACACAAGCTACCAAAGTGGACAACTTCCAGTATACTCCTACACCATGACAAAAGATTATGCGCAAACTAGATTGGCTATATGCGAATCTTGCCCCAGACTGTTTAAACCAACTTATACTTGCAAAGAGTGTGGGTGTTTTATGAGAGTTAAAACTCATTTAAAATCCGCAAGTTGCCCCATTGGAAAATGGGCACCAATACCAACATCAAAAGGAGAATAACATGAGTCCAAAAGTTATACACACAACACAAGGAGTATTGGTAGATAGTGGAGTTGAAGGTGCACCTTTGCTAACTTTTTCTGATGCCCATAGTATCTACCATGTTTTTGACACTAATCCAGGTTTTGCCGATCAATTAGTAGAAGAATTATCTTTAGGTATTAAAGCGGTATTTGCTGAATACATAGAGTGCCTTGAAAAAGGAAAAACAGGACCAGAGTTCAGTCCTGAAAAATTAACAGCATATGTGTTTAGCACACAACGATTTAGCGTATTAATCAATAAAGGCTACCAAGCGTATTTACAGGCAATTGAGCACGCACGCAACCAATCTTAACTAAGGCTACAATGTGATGTGAAACTTTCTTTCCGTCACGGTTCATGGATACCAATCCTTGTTTGGCTATCCTCTTTAATCTTTCCTAACGTCGCATATGCTGAGCCAACTCCAGGGTTAAACGCTGTAGGTTACGCAATCCCTAGTGGTACACCTACAAAATCTGACACAATGTACCAATCGTGTGGCACTGAAATAGAAAACAATATCAATCGCAATTTCAATTACGAACCATTTCAACAATGCCCTAACGATTGGTTTATGATCCACTACACGGGGTTTATAAATATCCCAGAGAATCAGACAATCAGTTTCATGGTCGCTGCCGACGATGGTGGCACAGTGAAGATCGGTGACACAGCCGAGTTTGGCACATGGAACCTAAAAGGGTGTCAATGGTCAGCAAGAACAAACTTTGTGTTACCAGAAGGACAATACTCTTTAGACGGTTGGCATTTTGAAGCAAGTGGTGGTGCCTGCTACATGCTCTCCTGGAGTATCAACGGTGGAGGCTGGCAGATCGTTCCTGATTCGGCGTTCACTACTCAGGCAGCACCGACCACCACGACTACAACTTCATCTAGTACAACTACAACTTCATCCACCGTGCTAACAACCACAACACTAGAGCCAAGTACCACAACGACAGAATACGTAACAACATCTACATCAACCCTTCCTCAAGAAATTTCCACAACAACATCAACAACTGAACTAGCCACGACCACAACTCTGACCACAACGACCACAATAGCCCCACCGATAGAGCAAACAACAACATCCGTTTACATCTCACCAGTTACCATTGCTCCTTCTCCAGTCGTAATAGAACCCGTTTTAATAGTACCCACGGGGACAATAGCGCAAATAGTAGAAGTGCAATTGCCCGAAACGACCCGTCCTGTATTAATAATAGAACCAATGCCAAAAATTGATATACCTCTGACAACAGAAACCACACTAATTTCATTACCTGTAATACCAGATGAAACAATTGTAAAACCAACATCTCCACAGACTACCATGCCTGTAATCACTGTAACAACCTCTGTTGTTATAACAAATACTACCTTAAAGCAAGTGGTTGATACCAGTTTGCCAGATCCTCCTAAGCTTATCAAAGTGGACGATATAGTAACCAAAGATTTAAATAAAGAACAACTAAACACGGTTATGGATGAAGTGTTTAACGATCAGGCTTCTCCGTTAGAGGTAAGCAATGCGGTTGCCAAATTGTTGACTACCGATCTGACGAAAGAGGAACTTACGGTTGTATTTCAAAATGCCTTTGATGATGACCTAACGGATGAGGGAACTATCTCGTTAGTTAAAGAAGTGTTAAAAGGTAAGTTAAGTGATGACGAATTTTCAACTGTTATTAGCGCTATCTTTGATGAAGTTGTAACCGACAAAGTTTTAATTGAAACATTCAATGAAGTGTTAAAAACAGAGTTGACTGTTGAGAAGTTTCAAGCTGTTGTCGGAGCACTTGAATCTACAGTAATTTCCAATGAACAAGTTGCACAAGTTGTGACTTTAATTATTCAACAAGAAGGTGGCATTAATGAAAGCCAAGCAACGGAACTTGCAACAAGTCCTAAGGTTTTGGAAAGCATAAGCGGAGAACAAGCAACAGAAGTTTTTGACGCTATAGTTGCATCTGATGTATCAGCAGATGCTGGGTTAGCCATAGTAGAAGCAGTTCAAGAAGCGCCTAAAGAAGTACGTAAATCATTTGAAAAAGAAATTAATGTATACGAAGGAGTATTTGATACTTACGTTCAAATAGGTTCAAATATCCCTGTAAATACCCGCAGAACATTACTTGGGTTAGGTGCTGTATTATCTAGTACACCAGTTATTCGTAGATCCACACGTATATAGGTAGTCAATATACCCCGCTATAAGCCTCTGTGAGGCTCGTGAGTGCGTGCAAAACCATAAGAGGTACCCAACTACTGGCACATGTACCTAGGACAAATGGAGAGCTATTACCATGAAGAACATACTAACTGAGCTAACAGCCCTAACTTGGACTCTTGCAGGCACAGGTTTGGTTTTGATAACACTTTCAGGAGACACTAGAAAAAATGGAATTTTAATATCTATTGCTGCTATAGTACTGTCACTAACAGTAGCCTTTTTTAAGAAGGATGAACCAGCAGAATAAAGGGTAAATGAAACGTAACACAATAGGGTTTTTAACATATGATTGGGCAGTAGGGACACAACCATTACAACCTAATGGTTGCGCTTGGTATAGGTGCTTACTACCTATGCGTGAACTTGAGAAGCACGGGTGGAGAGTAGGAATGGGGTTACCTCATTTTGACAAGAGCCACGGGTTTGGCATGATCTTAGCCAAAGACAAGACGGTGCATGGTTGGGACATCTTAGTTTTTAAACTAATAATGAGAAAAGAAATTGCCAGTGCTATGCCAATGGCAAAAGCTCTAGGTCAAAAGATAGTTGTAGATATTGACGATTTCTTTGACGGTTTAGACGAAAGTAATCAAGCACATGCTGTTACTGACCCAAGACGCAACAGTGACAACAACACAGAACATTACAATAGTATTATTGCCCAAGCTGATGCAATAATTACTTCTACTCCCTTTCTCTATGAGTACTACTCTAAGAAATATAAAAATGTATTCTTAGTACGTAATGGTATAGATATCTCTAGGTGGAACAAAAGGTATGACAGGGCAGGCAACAGGCCAACTATTGGTTGGGTTGGTGCTACTCCCTGGAGGTCTAGAGACTTAGAAACTTTAAATCCTTGGATGGGTTCTTTTATTGAAAAAAACAAGTTGTCGTTTCACCACTCTGGGCATTTGGGTAACGGGTCACCTTTTGCACGTGATCAATTGAAGATCAACAAAAGACATTGCTCAGAGACACCCCTTAGCCCAATTAATGAATATCCAAAACTGTTTTTAAATATGGATATTGGGTTAGTTCCACTAAACGATGTTCCATTTAATCATGCTAAATCTTATATTAAAGGTCTTGAATACGCTGCAGCAGGTGTTCCTTTTGTTGCGTCTAGTGCTCCTGAATACAAATTTTTATCAGATGCTGGTGTTGGCAGAGTGGCGCATAACGAAGAAGAATGGAAGTATCATCTTACAGAACTGCTTAATCCACAGATGAGAAAAGATGAGGCAATAATAAACTACGAACTTGTAAGAGATATGTTTTCTATGCAAGTTCGTGGATCAGATTGGAATAACACTATGGAAAGGATAATGAAATTATGATAACCGTAGGAACAACGCTTGCAGCGTTTGTAATGGACAATAAGGACCATTGGGGTTCTTGGATGAAGAATGCAGAACAGGTAAAAGAGAAATACCAACAGTTTGGAAATTGGACTGATGTTACATATTTTGCAGCGCTTCAAGTAGATGCTCGTGGTTTAGAGCCTTTTAAACCGTTTATTGAACGCCTTGAAGCTATCGGTGGAACATACTGGACATACTCACTAGACGACAAAAGAACTGAAGTTTCCACCAACAACCGTATACGACACATCACTGTGGGACAAAGCCTTACCAACGATTTTGCAATGTCAGATCCAGGGTGCACACACCTCTTGTTTATGGCTGCTGATTGTATGCCACCTGACGACATTCTCCCAAGGATGCTGGAGATGGATCACCCACTGTGTGCTCCGTACATTCCTACATATGGCTTACGTGGTCCGTATGTTGAGACATACCCGTACCGAGTGATGAATGCAATGGCTTCCGCCGCTGCAATATTTATTGCAAGAGAAGTGTTTTCGGGTATTAGGTGGAGATGGGATATGGATAAAAACATGTCAGATGATCCATGCTTCCACCACGACGCACTCAATTATTTAAAAATCCCAACCTACGTAAGAGAAGACTGCATTGCACGACATTTCCCAGAAGCAATTGGGGCTATTGAAACTCGTGGTCACGATATGACAGTTTACAGGTGATAAAGAAGTTAAGAGAGTTTTATACTGCTAAAGAATTAGCAGAAATATATGCCACACCACACGACCATGCAATATATGGGCGAGGGCATGGCATTCGTGTAAACATGACAATACAACTTGCTAAGGATATGGCCTATCAAGCGGAGGCAAAGTCAGTTGCTGACTTAAGTTGTGGTAACGGTGCAATTGCCAAAGCATTGGATGTTGAAAAGACCATACTTGGCGATTATGCAGAGGGCTATGAATACTTTGGTTTGTTGGAAGTTAATTTAAAAAAGATTGAAAATGTAGACTTGTATATTTGTTCAGAAAGTATTGAGCACGTTGAGGACCCAGGTTCAGTTCTAACTTTAATAAGAAGTAAATCGCAAACACTAGTTCTCTCAACCCCAATTGACGCTTGGGATGACACAAACGAAGAGCACTACTGGGCTTGGGGAAAGCAAGATGTTGAGATGCTTTTGAAGAATGCTGGTTGGACTCCAGATGTTTTTGTTATGCTGGATACAACAGTATTTGGTGAACCATACATATATGGAATGTGGGGATGTAAATGAAAATTCTTATTACTGGCGACGCTGGTTTTGTTGGAGGATACTTCTACAAAGCGCTTGATGGTCACGACATTACGGGCATAGATATAAAAAACGGAATAGATGCCCGTAAGTTTTTTGCAACAGATGAAACACACTTTGATCTAGTAGTCCATTTGGCAGCGATAGTTGGAGGAAGGGCGACCATAGAAGGTGAGCCACTATCTGTTGCGGTAGATCTTGCGATTGATTCTGAATTATTTCAGTGGGCGTTAAGGACAAAGCCAAAAAGGATTATTTACTATTCTTCTTCGGCTGCTTACCCAATAAAATTACAAGACTATGGTTCTACGCACCACTTAGTTGAGTCGGATATTGATTTAGCCAATATCCAATCTCCTGATTACACATACGGTTGGGCGAAACTCACTGGAGAGATGCTTGCAAGTTACGCAGAAAAAGAAGGTCTAAGAGTGCATATATTTCGCCCATTCTCTGGCTATGGGGAAGACCAGTCACTTGATTATCCTTTCCCATCGTTTATTAAGCGTGGCGTTGAAAAAGCAAATCCATTTAAAATTTGGGGTTCAGGAAATCAGGTAAGAGACTTTATACATATGGAAGATGTTGTTGAAGCAACACTAGAAGCTGTACGGCAAGACATACAAGGTCCAGTGAATCTAGGACTTGGACGAGTTACTTCGTTTAATGATTTGGCAACTTTGGTGGCAACCGAGTGCGGTTATTCTCCTGAGTTTGAAAGAATAATTGGAGCACCAGAAGGTGTTCAATACCGTGTATGCGACCCTACAAAAATGTTGTCTTTCTACACACCCAAAATATCACTTGAAGAAGGAATTGCAAGGGCTGTGCGGGAACAAAGTAAGTAAATTACTGCATAGGGAAGTAATATATAATTGACGGATGGCTAGACCAAGAGGCATAAACCCAGCGGCTAAGGCTCGCATCAAAGACTCGATACAATCCTTTGCCTACGCTGACGAGCAAACAAAAGAAGCACTTTTTGAAAAAGAAGAGAACTTTGATCCTTGGGTGGCGTCAACCAGCGGTCATGATAATGCTGACGATTCTATGTTGGGTGAAAACACTAATGGACAAGACAGTACTCGCTTTACATTTGTTCAATACTTTTTTAACCCAGAAACGCTTACTGGTGATATCTACATGGACTTTCGTGGAAGAAAAAATAGAAGTAATCCAACAAGGTATGTGTTTAACAATGTCCCTGTATATCAAGCCAAAAACTTCTATGAGGCACTTTCAAAAGGTAAAACATTTAATACTGGAGGAATGAGCGGAGGCTACGTGGACTATGATAAAGATCACTTTTCCC
>Ga0209500_10002691_pt1 | contig 12423 bp, 16 predicted proteins | sample S_140212_EF_Meta_FD_187323 | JGI IMG/M metagenome (GOLD analysis project Ga0209500, IMG submission 187323) | Freshwater microbial communities from Lake Simoncouche, Canada to study carbon cycling - S_140212_EF_MetaG (SPAdes) (version 2) | ecosystem: Environmental > Aquatic > Freshwater > Lake ...
AGAAGTCCTCAAAGTCTGCGGACCTAGCAGTTTTAATTGGTAATATTACCGAGATAGTTTTATTATTTTCCATATTATTCAGTTGTTTCAAGTTTAGATAGTTGAGCCTCAAAAGAATCTGCTCTTGTGTCAATCATTTTTGCAAATAATTCAACAACTTCTGATTCAAATTTTTCTTTGGTTGAAAGTTTATTAATGGTTACGTCCATTTCTTCGTATAATTTAGGGTTAAGATTGTCTTCTAACCAATTTTGTATAAAATCGGCAATAACATCAACAATCATATTTTGGTTATTGATCCAAATACCATTTTCTTCATTCATCCATTCAGGTGTGATATTAGGTACCAATCCAATAACAGGTATTCCCATCTTCATAGATTCAAGTGGGAATGTACCAAATGAACTAATATTATCAATCCACACGGATGCAAAACTTTCTTTCATTGCGTTTGTAAACTCAACTTGAGATAACCCTCTTAAATCTCTAAATGTAATCCATCTGTATTGTGGAAATTTAGTGTAAAAAGTTTTAATTAAATTTACCGTATCTCTGTGATCTCTTGTATGTACACCAATAATTGTTTTAGGTGGGAATTTTTGTTTTTCAAAAACTTCAGAAATTGTTGGTTCAATAACATCAACTGAGACACTTCTCATTGTTGAAGAAATATATTCTTTTTGTTTTTCTGATGTTGTAATACATTTATGGAATCCAAGTTGAGTCCAAGTTTGTCCAGGTTGTAGTGTTTCAAAAATGTAATCATATGATTGCGATAACACAATTTTACCACAAGGTAGTTTAGTTATTTGATCCATTATGAATCCGTAAATTTCTGGAATAACAATTAAATCTTCAGGTGAGATTTCTAAATTAGTTCCTTCAATAGATTTATGATCTAAATTTGTCATATATTCCTCACCTAACCAATCTGTTACACCAAAGTATTCAGGGGTTTCATGTAGTATTATGGCATTAAATCCATTATTTTTTAGTGACATAGCCATTTCGTAAATGTAACGTATTGACGCTTTTGCATTTCCTTTAGTGTCCTGTACTATAAAATAAATTCTTGACTTCTTATCCCTCATTTTCTGAATGGATTCTTCTAGTTTTAAAATTTGTTCTTGGTTCATGTTTTATATTTTATTTATTATTTTTTTCATTAAAAGTGTATTAAAGGCAATTTTAAAGGGAATAGTAACCTCATTATTTTTCATACCTAAATTTTCATCCACTTCTCCTATTTCAGTTAAAATTGTATCAACCATTGCTTTAACTGACTCATATTTTACTACGTGGATTTGAGTTTCACCACTTGTACCACTATATTGGACAAAGTCCTCTAATTTATCTAAATCAATATAATAGTTTTCTCCAAACACATTAAACATTCTCTTCTATTTTTTTAATAGTTAATTCCAAATCAGATAAAGAAGAAATTTCGTATTCTGATTTGATGTTTTTATTATAATCTGTAATAAATTTTATAATGATTTTATTATCAGGTTTATTTAATAGTAGGTCAGGATTAGCCGTAAGTAAAATGTCTACCTCATCTAACATATCATTTTTTGTTATTTCACTATAGAAAAATACTTTTTCCACTAAACAACCAAATTTGGATAAGAAAAAAAGTGACGATGGTTTAGATCTACCTATTTCATCAGAAACGATCATTAAGTCATAAGTATCCCTCAAGTTATAGTAAATATCGTTTAATAGGTTAAATGATAACATCTCTGTTGATGGTGCGTGACCAAATAACTCCATTGTATATTCTTCATACATAAATGAATATAAATCATCTTTAGATGGAAATGAAAAATGGGATTCTAAATCTAATGATGTAACAGGACTTAAAACTTTATATTCAAAGTTATTAACCTCTACATTTTCATTAAGTTCAATCACCTCATCTGTATCACCTGAAAATTCAATTTCATATGTTTTATCCGTCGACTCATTAAAATGGTTATCAACTAAATGTTTTTCATATAATTCAGTAAATTTACTAATAGTGTCTCTTAAAACACCATTAATCTCAATCCCTATTTTCTTCATCGTACTTAACTAATATTTTACTAATTAATGGGTTTCTAACATTTTTGGCGTTTTTAAAGTCATATATACCAATATCTGGTATACCACTGAATCTTTGTAATGCGTCATAAAGTCCCGATTGTTTTTTATCTTTATAACGATCCGTTTGTTCTAAATCACCTGATATAAAGAATTTACTATTGTATCCTATCCTTGTTAACAATAATTTCATTTGATTTGGAGTAGAGTTCTGACCTTCCTCAAAAATTAATATTGAATTATCAATATTCATTCCTCTCATATAAGCCAAAGCAAAAACTTCAATTACTTCATACTCTTTTAATTTTTCTCTCGCTTCTTTACCAATTATTTTATTAAGTAAGTAATAAGATGGGAAAATATAAGGATCTAATTTTTCTTCTAAATTTCCTGGAAGAGATCCTAACTTTTCTTCAGCCTCAACCGCAGGTCTAACAATAATAATTTTTTCGTATGAATTGTTTGGATCTATTAGTAAATCTACTGCTGCCTTCATTGAAATATAACTTTTACCAACACCTGCCGGTCCTGAACAAATTGTAATTTGATTGTTAATCAAAAGATCATAATAGTCTTTTTGATTTTCTGATAAAAATTTACTTTTTTGTTTTCTTTTGATTACAGAGTTAATTAACTCTTTTCTTGAAATTTGTGGTTGAGTAGTTGACGTTGTATCGTCTTTTAAAATTGGTTTTTTTCTAATTGCCATAAGTTTTTTATTTAACTTAAATATAAAACCAACTTAAAAATAATAAACAATTAGTATTCATAATCAAAATATGATAAAATTATTTTTATTGCATTGATACAATTTTATGTTTTATTTTATCTAAATTTTTTTTAATTATTGGAAATAAATTTGTAACATAATCATACCTTAATTTATTTAAATTTTTAGGATCTTCATTCCTTGTTTTAGATTCGTAATGGTATGCAACACATTCACTACAAATATAATTTTTTAAACCAATTGTATTTAAAATAAGATTGTACTCAACATCTTCAAAACAAGAAATATAATTTTCATTAAACATATTATTATTTTCAAATATTGTTTTTCTTGTCATCATTAAACCACCAGTATTACCAAAAACTTCTTTTGTGTTAATTGAATAGTTGTAATAATTCCTCAAATTCATATGATCTACACATACGGATCCGTTTGATTGTTTAATTCCCATAAACACTCCATCATGTTGGATAGTATTATCTTCAAAATGTAATCTACCTCCAACAGTACCACATAATTTATTTAATTCAAAAACTGATAACATTCCTGTTATTACATCGTTTAAAATTTTAATATCATTATTTGAAAATAATAAAAAGTCATAATTATTATTTGGTAAATTTTTAACTACGTCATTATTTATTTTTGCAAAATTATAATAATCATACTCAATTAAAGTTATATTATTGATGTTTTCTTTAATCCAATTTTTTTCCTCTTCAGTGGATCCTGTGTCGGCAACAAAAATATCGTATTTTTCTTTATCACAATGTTCATGAAAAGAATCTACACACTCTTTTAACATTTCCACCTTACCTTTGGTTGGTATTATAATTGCCACTTTACCAAATTTTTTAAAGTTTTTACTTTTTATTTTAGGAGCATATACAAATGATGGTTTTAAATCTAAAGGTAATTTTTCACCCCATCTCTCAACAAATTTATTTTTACTTTCCCAAAACTCTTGATTGGGTTGTCCAATTGATTCGTGTGTAATTTCAAATGATGAGGTAACACCAATTTTAACTCCATCTAAATAATTTGGGACACAAAAAAGGTGATCATAAAAATGGAACTTACCAATTGATTCATCAAAAAAATGTAAACATTTTGTCTTATCAAATGACATGAATAAACCATCAATTGTAACAACAGGAATTAAAAATGGTAATTTAGGTGAATATTTGTTTAACCATTTTTTTTGTCCGTCAGGATGATGATAAACTTGACCCACCATAGTTTGGCGCATTTTTTCCCAATAAACTCCTGACTCAGGAAAATAACAAGATCCGGCCTTTCCAATTATACCGAATTCGGGATTATTAGAATAATCCTCTAATAATTTTTTACCCCAATTTTTTTCAAGTTTAACATCGTTATGACAACATACAACAATGTCGTAAATTGATTGTGTAACACCACTATTATAGACTTGGGATAATGAATATTGGTTATGATTAACAAATTCTAAAATCTGAACATCGTTTAATCCTACCGTTTGTAACAAATGTTGTTTGAATTTGTTATTGTAGTTTTCGTCTTTATGTGTTGAGTATATTATTGTTATCATTTTAAATAATTTTGGTTATAATAATTTTTTGCATTTTCTTCAGATTTTAAATAAAAATTTTGTTTTAATTGTGTTTGATATCCATTACCTACTTCTGACCAATATGAATGTATGTATTTTTCTTTATAATTTACAAATTTATAACCTTTTAAATGTAAACTTTTAAACCACTCAACACCTGAGTCAGGACCAAAAACACCAAAAAAAGGAGTATCCCCATTTGGATATGTTTCTTTATTGGACATTTTGATATTAATCAAACATGCCCATTCATTTAATCTACATTCGGGTAAAGGTTTTGGATGAACCTTATCTATGTTATGAACATAAGTTCTAACATATGGCAACTCCAAAGAGATAACCTCTTCATACGTTGGGTTCCATTCGTAAAATTTTTCTCCGCTACATAAATTTACATTATGTGCTGGGCAATTCCAACACTGACCAATTTGACCTATACCAATAGAATCCTTTATTTTGTTTAACATATCACCAATGACATCATCCGTATATAATACATCATTGTGAGTGACAAATACAAATTCCTTATCACTTTTCTCAAACCCAAATTGACAATAACTATTAAATCTATCATCTTGATCATTTAGGTTTTTTACTTTATACATTAAGATTGATTTTTTTGGTTGGTATACAATTAAATTATCAAAATAATCTATTACCCAATCCACCTTATCGTTAAAAGGGTGTGATGGTTCTTTTATAAAAAAAATTTTATCAATGTGTTCCCCCGAATGACCCATTAAACTTTTTAATGTACATAAAGTTTGCCATGGTTTACCTGAAACGTGTATTATAACATCTACTTTTTTCATATTATTTTTTTTTGATTACATATAAATTACCACTGATTAAATCAGGTACAGTTGAATATATAATTATTATTATTCTTAATCGGATATTATGCAATTATTATTATAAATAATAAATTCCTCCATAGTTATATCGCGTATTACTTTATTTGCATCTTTCCTTTTAATTTTAAATTCAAATTCAGGTAAACTTCTTGTCCATATATGTTTTAACCATATTGTCTCACTTGTGTGTTGACCAATTGGTGAAACAACTGTGCGACCTAATTCGTCTATATATTTACCATTTATTGAAGGACAGTGAGGATCCGTAAAACAATTGATTGTTTTTGGGTCTATAAAACTTTTAATATGTTCATTATTGTGATAATAAGTGTATTCATTAATTGGTTTTCTTTCCGTATAATATGGTTTTGTTTTACCATACATTCTCCAATAAATTCCAAAACCACTGAAGTTTCCAAATTTCTTGGTTAAATTATTTATATCTTCTTTTATATTCATTGTATTTGACATATAAAATTCGTCAGTATCAAAAAAACCAATATAATCAAAATTTTTATTTTTTTTACAACAATCTAAGTATGCGTTATTTTGTGCTCCAAAATTCTCATTGTCCCATAAAATTACATCAACATCGTTAGACTCCACTTTAATTGGAGTTGAACTATTATTATCATAAATGAAAAATTTATCAACACCTAATTTTCTATAGTGAGACAACCATTCGTCAACATATTCATTTTCATCTTTAATTATTAAACAAACTCCTATTTTCATTTTTTTAATATTAACCAAGATCCATCATTATATTTTTTGTCAGGTAAACCTAACATTTCCTCTACCGCAATTTTTACCCCTTTTATATGTGGGTTACGATTACAAAAATTAATATCTTCGTAGTAATCATGACCTGACATTACTTTTTTTACAAAAGGAAACCAATGAATAATATCATTTTTTACACATTCATATTTATGGCAAGCATCAATATAAACTAAATCACATTCAAAACCAACGCTTGTTGATAAACCTTTTATTTTTGTAATGTTATTCACTAAATTCATTCTTAGATCAAATTGACTTTCAACTTCAATGTAATTAACGTTACTACAACTATCTAAATTATCAAATCCACCCTCCCAACTGTCAATACAATATATTTTCCCATTTGGGAATTCTTCAGCAAAAATTAAACTACTTTCACCCATATATGAACCAAGTTCAACAATTGTTGGAGAATCTCCAATTATTTCTCTTACCTCTTTACATAAACGTCTTAGTTCACTTTCACCTTCGGTACCTTTAAATCTCATTACTTCTTTTAAAATATTTTCCATAGTATTATTAAATTCCTGTTGATCCAAATCCATTATCAGATCTGTCTTTATTTTTTATTGTGTTAACTTTAATTAAGTCTAACCATTTCCCACATACCACAGGACATACAACTGCCTGAGCAATTTTTTGACCTTCTTTAATTTCAACGATATTATTTGTTGTGTTGAATAGTATAACTTTAATTTCACCTGTGTATCCTTGATCTACAGTTCCTGGTGAGTTTAACACCATTAAACCTTGATTAAGAGATAAACCACTTTTTGATCTAATCTGAATTTCATAATTTTCGGGAACATCAAAATGAACTCCAGTTGGTGCCAATATTCTACCAAATGGTTCAATAGTTAATGATTCCATTGAATATAAATCCATACCTGAATCGGTTGGATACGCAAAATTAGGATCGTATTTTTTTGATGAAAACTCTAATTTCATTGTTGGTTGATAAGATTCCATTTCTTTTTCAAGTTCAAAAAGATCTAACCCATGTTTATCTATAATTTCATCATAGTTCATTTCATTCATGTCCTCACCAAACATTGAATCTAATTCTTCTAATTGTTTTATTAATTTTGTAACGTCATCCATTATTTTAATTGTTTTAATTTAATTATCGCATCAATCAACACCTCAACATCTCTCTCACAGTACTCACCAATTTCTTTTAACATACCTTTGTTCCAATAACAATCATGAACTTTGTCACCAGTTACGTCACCACCCTTTGGTGTTGGTATATCTAAACAAGAACACATTAAATCTAATGACCCAATTGCGGTGTATGCTCCGTATTGCCACACATCCTTTGTGTCAATTGCTTTAACTTCCCAAGGCTTTGTGTCATAGGATGGTAGAATTGAAGATGGTTTTAATCCATTAATAATCATTCTTTTTGCAATCATTGGAATGTCAAAGTTTTTTAAATTGTGACCACATAAGTAAAAATCTAATTTACCACAACGATTTAATAACGTTTGTAAATCTTTTAATAGATTACCTTCATTATCGTTTGAGAATGTTTGTTTTTTAACTTCGTTGTTATCCATAACAAATGCAACACTAACACAAACTATTTTTGCAAACTCAGGAACTAACGCGGTTCTTCTTGTGAAAATTTCATCCAAAGATGATTGTGAGTCCTCAGGAAATCTTTTGTGAAACCAATCAATATATTTCACAAATTGTTCGGCAACTCTTGGGTATTCTTTTACACAAGTTTGATAATCTTTTGTTATTCCCACAGTTTCAATGTCAAGGAATAAAATTTTTGTAATTGGGATGTTAATCATAGTTCAATTTGTTTTATTAGTTCTGGATTCTGTTTTAAAGTTTGTATTGTAATTAATTCTTTAATTTTTGTTGTTGACCAATTATGTGATCTTGTTGTATAAACAATTTCCATTGGTATATGATCACCGGTAAATCTTTTACCAATATAGTCATCACCTAAAATTCTTACATCAGGTTTGTAAAATTCAATTAATTTTAATAAATCCTCTTCAGTTTGATACGTTACTACTTCATCAACATATTTTATTGCCATTAATGTTTTATATCTTTCATACAAAGGAACAACAGGTTTATATTTAGTAAATCGTGTCTCAGAAGGATCTCTTTGAAGAAAAACTATAAAATAATCACAATGTTCTTTTGCTGCCTCAAACGTATATATGTAACCTGGATGTAACAAATCAAAGTTACCCGCAGTAAAACCTATTATTCCTTTTTTATTATCCATGTTATTTAACTAAAGATTTGTAAAATTCTGATCTTGTTTTAGTGACTTGGTTAAGGTCATATTTGTCTTTTACCGTTTCGTATAATCTTTCACCAAGATCAACAATCATACTTGGGTTGTCTACCAATTTCTTAATATTTTTTGCCCAATCACTATGATTATTATTTTCATTAACTAATAAAGCATTACCGTCGGTAAATTGACCTTGATGTAAAGCGTGTTTCAAATCAATAGTATATGGACCAACATTTGATGCAATTAATGCTTTCTTATAAAATCCAGCCTCAATAACTTTTAATTGAGATTTCATTCTATTAAAAATATGATTTTGAATTGGAGCTAATGATATGTCAAATTTAGAATAATTTTTAGCATAAGATGTGACAGGTTTTGTCCATACTCTAACATAATTTTCATTTTCCCAACCATTGTATGTACCATCTTCAAATTTATCTAAAAATTCTTTATACTTTGGTGTTATAATTTTATAATCGTTTGTAAAAATTTTCTCATATTTAATCCAAACTGTTTCTTCAGGTTTTATTGGTCTTTGGGTTTTTTCTCCCGTTTGTTTATTTAATTCGGTAACGCTACCACGAATGTCAAAACCACAAACAAAATATTGTAATTTATCTTGTAATGGTGATAATTTAGAAATTGCGCCATCCATTAATTTTAAATCGTGTAAGTGTGAAGAACCTCCTAACCAACCAACTCTGATCTTATCTGATGATAATGTTGGTTCTTTAAATTGAGATTCATTTGGATCAATTGCATTTGGGAATACAACCACATTATTATTAAATTTACGAATTTCATTTGCAAAAATTTCGGTAGTTGTAATAACGTATGAACAAACTTTTAAATTCTTAATGATTTTTTCATGTAATTTATTTTGCATGATTAATTGATGAATAGGATGTTCCTTTGTTGGTAACCAATAATCATCAATGTCACCAACAACAACAATTCCCATACCTTTTAATTTCTCAATCAAAGCAGGACATGAGTCATAGTCTTGTCCAATACTACGGTGGAAATGAACTATTTGATATTTTTTCCAATAGTTGTCATCTTGAATTTTAGGTGTGTAATCAATATCAACGTGAAAGTCGTTAGGATATATATTTTGTAATTTTACGTGTGGATCTACCGATCTAAATTTCCCAACACCTGATGTGTCTGAGGGCAATACTAATACATTAATTTTTTCCATAGTTATAATAATAATAGAAATATAATCTAATTCTATAGAAATATCAACCCATAAAAACAAAAAACCCCAATCATTGATTGAGGTTCCTTTAATATTTTAAATTAAATTATTTTGCTATTTTTTTGACTCTAATTAACTTACCTTCAAAAATATGTTGACCAACTCTAAATTTAAAAATTTCATTACTCTTAGTTTCAGATTCAGTTAATAACCCATTTTCTCTAAGAACATCTTGTACTGTTTCTCTAACAATGTCTCTTATCACATTTGCATCTACACCAACATTAGATTGTTGTGGTTGTTGTTGTCTTTGTGGTTGTTTGTTCTCTAACAATTCTCCTTTTGCATTTATATTCATTAACCTACTTGCCTTTTCGACCAACTCATTTGATAATGTTCCACTACCAGCACCCATTGTAGGTTGTTGTATTGGATGTTCCATCATTAATTTTTTAATTTCATCAGGTAATTTAGAACCTAAAATTCTATCAGTTGTCATTGGTCCATTATTAATTGGTTTTGCAACTTCTTGTTCCGATAAAAATTCTTGTGGTAAATTGTAAGTTGCTTGAATAGGTTGGTAATCTTCTACCATTGGTGACGATGACCCCCCTGATGACTGAATACCATTTCTACCCATGTCATTGTGTTTTTCCATGATCTTTTTTGAGATCATTAATTTTTGTATTAAATCTTGTTCTGAATTCATAGTTATGCTAAATTTTCTTCAGTGTTATCAAAGACTGCGTTAATAATAACTTTAGTCATACTTTTATCTCCGTTAGGATTATAGTTTGGTCTTGGCTCATTAAATGTTTCTGCCGTTGGTCTAATAAATTGAACTTTGTCTAATCTAAACATTCTCCAACTTGGTAAAGGTTTTTCACCTAAGTACGCTCTGTGGGAAGCACCTTCCATGTCCCAAGCTCGTAATACAGGATTCCCACTTTTACTATAACCAAAACATACAGGTTCAATCGTTCTTAAACCATTACCTCCCGGCTCACGACCATTATAATAAATCACAACGCGCCTTTTTTTCTTAATAGCATCAACTACTGATTCAATTGATGCTACTTCAACAATAAGACCTTTTAATGTATTGTAAAGTTTCATTATGCTGACGGAGTTGTGTAAGGTTTGTTTTTTTGATATTCATTAATTTTTATCTCACTAATACGTTCAATGGTATCCACAGATGAACCACCATTGGCGGTATCCAAAAATACTCCTGTACCTTTACCAAACTCATCACCATCAGATATTGCATCCTTATTGGTTGAGGAATAAGGGTTAACTGACTTGTAATCGTTTTTTGGGATTAACTTTTGTCTTTGTTGTTCAGCGATTTGTCCTAATTCATTATTAGGTTGACTAAAATCTAATCTTTCACTTGTTGCCATATTAAATTATTTTTTTCATTATGTCGTTTATCCTTTTTAGGGCTTCTGTTATTTTTATATCATCATTAGTAGAACTATGTTCTTTTGATGGTCTATTCATATCTGCCAACCAGCCCATATCATCAACTAAATCTTGATTAACGTCAGATGGCATATAATCTCTATGTACCTCAGTATTTTGTTCATCACCCTTTCTTAATTGAGTGATTGTGTCATTAGTCCAATTTTTTACGTATTCACCACCATTTAATATAAAAGGTGCGTCAGTACCATCACCATCATAGTTATCAAACCAATTTTTCATTCTACCTAATTGTTGGTAAGAAACATGACCTTTATCACGTAGATCAATATTACGTTTATGACCTTCAATTGAGGGATCTGAATTTGGTATATAATCAAAACACTTACCTAAGTATTCGGTAATTTCTTTCGGTAATGAAATCAATTTACCATATAAATTTTTATTCACCTTCTTTTAAATGTTTGATTAATTTATTAATACTAATACCTTCTTTGTCTGCAATTTTTTTAATAGATTCAATATTTCTTATTAATATTTTACTAACGGGAGAATCTTCAGAGTCATCTTTAGGTACTACATCGTTAGTTTTTTTCTTTTTCTTTACTAATATTTCATCAATAAGATCTGTCATTTTTTGTTTTTCTAATTCAGACAATCGTCTTTTAGTAAAACAATTTCTACACATTCCTTTTTTCTTTTCGTTCTTAAGTTGTTTATCTAAGTTTCTATCAAAACCTAAACGTTTAACTCTTTCTTCACGTTCCATATCATCCTCAACACCTAACTCATCTTTGAAAATTTCATCTGCCTCATCGTAAGTTGAAACATCTTCTGTTTCTTCAAATCCAAATGATTCTGATTGATCAACCTCATCAAGTAAATTTTTAATATTATTTTCTATAGATTCACCATAATAACGTTTAAAATAAGGCCATTGATTCGCTCTTGCCATTTTAATCGTTTGATCTAATGTTTTGTGTGGATGCATTTGTTGGTCTAACATTGGAATATTTGATCCTAATAATGTACCATCGGCATCAACAAATTCTGCTAACTCACCCTCACCCTCAATTTTTTTTTCTTTATATTTTTCAGGAATTTTACTATTCATTTTAATCCCTAATTTTTTTCCAAACTCAATTATAAATGGTGTAGCTAATGTTGATCCTGGTAATAGTTGTAAAACAATTAATGGAATTAACTTAGCGATATCACCTGATTGATCTTTAATAAAATCTTTATCTTCTTTTGATAATTCAAAATTTTTGTCTTTTAAATATTGTTTTGCAGAAGACAAAATAATTTTAATTAATAATTTTGTTTCTTTAAATTCTTTAGTGATACCCTCCTTATATTTCTTTAAACGACCTGTAATTTCACCAGTACTCATTTTTTTACCTTCAGATAGTATTACACTAATAAAAGTTTTAATATTTTTTTCTTCTGATTTATCAAAATCCATTCTACTATCTATTTGTTTAGCTTCGT
>Ga0209500_10002692_pt1 | contig 12419 bp, 14 predicted proteins | sample S_140212_EF_Meta_FD_187323 | JGI IMG/M metagenome (GOLD analysis project Ga0209500, IMG submission 187323) | Freshwater microbial communities from Lake Simoncouche, Canada to study carbon cycling - S_140212_EF_MetaG (SPAdes) (version 2) | ecosystem: Environmental > Aquatic > Freshwater > Lake ...
ATTCATTTTATAAATTCATTCATTTTATAAATTCATTCATTTTATAAATTCATTCATTTTATAAATTCATTCATTTTATAAATTCATTCATTTTATAAATTCATTCATTTTATATTTTTGAAAGCGCGTATCCACTTTCCCCTGTCGTTAAAACCCGTTTATATTGTTGTCCCGTTTCGTGCATTTTTAAATGACACGACTCGCACACTGTCAGTAAATTGGCTCGATGATTTTTATGAAAATGCCGAATGTAATCATTTGCATCCGCCTCCTTTTGGTGCTGCAAGTGATGCACTTCTTCGCCCATCTCTTTTTTACATAGCTCGCACATTCCTTTCACTTTATGCGCATTAAAATGGCTCGGCTTGAAATTCAAATCCCCAGTTCCCGTGCCTTTTGCACGATACTTTACTCGAATCGCATTTGCCATCTTCAAAAAATCATCCGGCAAATGCAGCGACTTGCACACTTCAAGACCGTACATGCTCGGGCCCGCACCATCGCGCAGCTTTCGGTCATATATTAAGATGTCGCTCGCCCTATCGTACGTCACCGCCATGTGTTTCGTCGTCAGCTTGTCCAATTGCGCTATTTCTTCATAATCCACAATTTCGTGCATGTGTGTGGCGAAAATAAAACAGCTTTTTAATGCGTGCAACTTTTGTAACCCGGCAACGAAAATGCTAATCGCGGAATCGATTTCCGTACCCGAACACAGCTCGTCTCCTAAAATCAAACTATTTTGGTCCGAGAATTTCAGTATGACTCGAAGCTCCGACATTTCAACCGCAAATGTCGACATCCCTTTAAATAAATTATCATTGCCCAAAATCCGCGTCATAATGCTTCTATAAGGTCGATATGTAAATGCCGAACATGGCACATAGAGCCCCGCTTGCGCCATAATAATGCAAATTCCTAAAGCCCGAATCATGCTCGTTTTTCCAACCGCGTTGGTCCCGTATAATAGTAATCCTCGCTCTCTAATTCCAAGTGAAATGTCATTTGTCACATAGAGCTCATCCTCGTTAATTCGCTCAATTAAACAGTGGCGAATGTCTTTCGCGTCAACATACGATCCGGATCCGGACCCAGTCCCTTCCTTTAAATCAATCGTCGGTTTGCAATATTTGTATTTGCGGGCAATGTACGCCTGATTCTGCATCAAATCAATATCCGTAACGAATGAAACCACAGTTTGAAACGACTCTTGATGCTCTTTCAGTTCGCATACGAATTTATGAAATACTAAACCAATCTCATCACGAATTTTATTTCTCGTATCGCTAATGGATGCGCAGACATTAGATAGCGTCTCATGAATAAATGTGACCGCACTACTTCCCGCCTTGACGAATTGCAGCGTCGATAAATCAAAGTCAATCGTTTTTTTATCTTGAGAAATAGAATGATATTCCAGTTTTGACATGTTGTCGCGCGTTTTCACTTTCTTGCCAATTTGGTCCAGCAATAATTTGCTGCGCCGTTCTGTCGTTTGAATACTAAATCCCGCTTTTTCAGTTTCATGTTTCTTGACAAACTCTTTCTCTTTTAAATCTTTTGTGGTAACGCTTTTTTTCTCTCCAATTGCAATTAAATCATTGCAATGCGCGCGAATGGCTTCCAAAATGCTGCATCCGTCTTCGTGCATAACATATGTGGCATCGAGATCTTTATTTATGCCCGGTCGAACAAAACAATCCTGATAGTTCAAATCAAAATCGAAAGAATCAACAGTTCGACATTTTTCAATATAAAAACACAAATCCATTTTTTTCATTAATTCTTTACATATATTCGTAATTCTCTCTAGATTTGAATCTGCACCCAAATATTTCAACAAGGTTTCATCGCCCTTTATTGATTCATACATGTCCAAAATAATTTGGAGATTTGTATGTAAAATATAGAGAGAATTGGGACAAATCTTTCCCATTTGTATTTTACGATGCAACTTTTCAATATCTTTTATGTTTTCAAGCGTGCTTCTCCAAACTGTGTAATTATTTTTTTTGTTTTTTTTGTTTTCTTTATTGTTTTCTTTTTCTTCTTTTTCTTCTTTTTCTTCTTTTTCTTCTTTTTCTTCTTTTTCTTCTTTTTCTTCTTTTTCTTCTTTTTCTTCTTTTTTCAAAATGTATTCTGTAATATCATATTCTCTCTTTATTGCGGCCACATTAAATGACGGATGCAACAATCGATGATGAAAACGTCTTGCACCCATCGGCGTTTTACACTTGTTTAGTAGTCGGAACACGGATGAGTTTGAACCGCCACCGCCACTTTCTTTTACGTCGATGATATTCAACTGCTCCAACGTGTGATTTGCTAGAACCATGCGATCCGACTTGTTTTCAAATTGCGGTTCTTCAATTTTTGACGTTAAATGCGGATTGTGTTCATATACGAAATGAAGCAAAAATGTATACGACTGAATCGCAAATTCATATAAAGAATGGGACTGGAAAATTGCATTGCACACATGAAACGAGAAGAATTTTTCCATCACTTCTTTCCGATATGTCTGTTTTTCTGCATTTTTTGCCTGGATGAAAAAAGGATATGGCTGAACAGCAGCATCTGACCGATTCAAATCAATCCAATGAATTGCGCTCGCACTCGAAGAAATATTGGCATAATTTTTTATGTCTTCGATTTCATTTGTAGAGAGATTTGAAATAATAATAACTTCACTCGGACGAAATGACGACACGAATCGCTCTAATTCATCGTACGTTGTTTGATTATGACGCGGATTCACTTCTGATTCAATCTCAAAACACGTGCTCTTTCCCGTGTAAATATCAATATTCGACATTCCCATTATGATCTTCTTATTTGCGCCCAAACTCAATCGTTCGATCCAAAAACACGACGTATTGTTAGAGAGAACGGCGGAATCACTCGAAAAAAACGTACCCGGCGAATAAATGCAATGCAAACTTCGTGTCGTGTTTGCACCTTGACCGTCTTGCACATACACTACAATCGTGTATCCGTGTTCCTGCATTTTCTTCACATATCGTTCCAAACTATAATCTCTGAAGTTACACGTAAATGGAAACCCCGCCATACACCTACCGTTTGTGATCGAAGTATTTAAATCACAAACCGTACAAAATTCTCTCATATTTGTATCTGAAATACCGCCATTCGAATCTGTCTTTGAATAACACTCGAAAAATGAACCCACCTGCATTAACAATATTGTTTTTTGTCCATATTTATTCACATATTCTCTCGAGAGACGAAAATACTCGTCGGTTAATGTTGTTGACATAATTGTATGTTGTTGATTTATAATTTATGATTGATTTTGGTTACAAATCCACTTGTTACACAGCGGCGCGTAGTATATTTATACATGGTGTCATTTTATATCCATTTAATAAATTATATTTACACGTTTGTATGTGTGTGCATGTGTGTGCATGTGTACCGTTTTTTAAAATGCCAATTTTGAACAACTATAAAATATTACTTTCAAACATATTTTTTGATTTTGATAAATAAAAAAATAATATTATTATTAAATAATATAATAAATAATAAAGGATAAAATGAGCCAACCTACTACCCCCCCCCTAGATTTTGACCAAGTCATTAAAGGAAATGTCAATATTAAGAAAATAAGTAAAAATAAATATAAAATTACATTTACTAACATTAGTAAATTTTTAAAATATCAAACATGGTCAAAAAATATATTAAATGATAATGAAAATCGAAAAGTATATTATCAAAATGCAAAACTATGGATCCAAAATTTTAATTCTTTTAATGCATCATTGAAAGCTTCTGACAAACCCCTATTTACACCAACAACTGTTATGGAAATTGGTAAGAAAAAATATATTTTTGTAATTAATGAGGCGAAAATAAACTACAAAAGTCGCGTTGTTTTCAAGGTATCCAATGAAGAAATCAAATTATTAAGCGGCACTTCCAAAAAAATTCATCAAGGTTCATTTCATAATGTTCGATTTGACATTGATGATTCAGGAGGAGGTTGTTTTGTTGGAGGCGTCCTGTGTAGATTATTAACAAATGGTACTTGTTATTGTGGTGGACTAGTTTGTTTTGTTGCAGGCACTAAAATCACTCTCGCCGACGGTAGTAATAAAGCAATTGAAAATATCACTTATGAAGATGAATTACGTGTTTGGGACTTTGATCGCGGTGTTCAAACTAGCGCCAAACCATTGTGGATCAAGCTTCCACAAACTAGTTCGATATACAATCATGCTCGTTTTGCAGATGGTACAGAATTAAAAACATTGAACGCTGAAAAAGGGCACAAGGTTTTCTGTTCCGATACCAATCAATTTGAACCAGTTGGATTATTGAAATATGGAGCCACAGTAGTCAAGGCATCGAATACGACCACACTGGTCAGTTCGGAACAAGTTCGTCCTCCAGCCCCAGTTGTTTACTACAATATTATCACCGATTATCACATGAACATGTATGCCAACGATGTATTGACCAGCACGGCATTCAATAATAATCTGTACCCGATCAAAGATATGAAGTTTGAAAAAATAGCTAGAATACCAAGAACATACACGGGCATTCCTGAGTATTTTATAAAAGGTCTGCGTTTAGCAGAAAATATCACACACGATTTACCTAATATGACTCGTTTCTTGCAGCATTTAGATAGCTTAAGAGCTTAAATAAATAATATCAAGACCGAGTTTTCGATACTCGTTTCATAAATCGATAAAAAACATAGAGAGAAAAAGCGCTTACAAGCACATAAAATGCCTTGACATACATGTCATCCGGTAATTTTGATAAATCGTTACTCACATTATTATTTTTTAACTTATTTTGACGTTTATTTTTACTATTTTTACCATTCTGTTCGAATTTCTTATAATTTGTTAGTTTATTTCGTTTCGACATGTGACCACTCGCGTCATTTGAATCATCATCCGATGAATCGCTCAAATTATTATTTTTTCGACTTGTAAATGTTTCTGTGCACGTTAATGACGGGTCTGCAGGATTTTTCTTATCATTAAAAATACACGGATCCATATTTTTTACATCAGCTACGGCAACAAATTGTTTTTCTGTTCCACTTATATCTTGTCCTGTATCATTTAAATTGCCATCTACCGCCGGCTTAATGGTCTCAAGAGTGACTGACATACAATCCGGATTGTCGCCCATCATGAATGATTTAAATAAATTTAAGGGGTTTAATTTCCCTAAATCGCCGAGAACTCCAGGAATAAGTCCCTCAAACTCTGTGAAATCGGTTCCTCCAAGCCCTGACGAAATAAATGGAATATTGCCATTTGGTATATTGTCAATGTAAATGTACCTGTCTACTTTTTTTTTGGAAGCAACATCGGTGCACTGTCCGCCGGTTTTCAAGAAAAATTTATCACCCAATGGTTTGCCGGTAGTTGAGCCGCCGTTTCCTGAAACCAGCAATTCCACATAATTAATGAGTCCTGACACGTCATTCGTAAGAGCGCTAAAATTGCCGTCGGCAGACATGCCCATATCCGACGGTTTTAAAATGCGTTTCCAATATAAATAATCAGGACCCAACAAACTTTGTTCCGCTCCCTTCATATCCGTCATTATATCCGAAAAAAAACTTGACATTTTATTGGTTTATTTATTTTTTATTTATTATATTTATTCTTTATTATTTTTTGTTGAAATGGAATGAATTAATAATAATATTAATTATTAAATATAATATTATTATTATTTAATATTATATTTAATAAATTATTTTTTTTGAAAATATTAATATATATAACCTATATATAATCACAATATCAAACATAAAATGTCAGGAGGAATATTTATTGGCAATGACCATGTTGTAAAAGCCAACGAAGTTTTCATTAAACAAAATGAAAATGATAAAAATAAATACATTATTAAAATGAAGGTAAAAAAAATGATTTTTTGACATATCAAACATGGTCAGATTACTATACGGGTTGATGCTATTACTAGTTGTTATATTCTTTCACTGAACACAAACCCGATAATACGTCGAATGAAGAGCCGATTTACTGGCTCGGTCAATTTTGCACACATCGCCCGGTCGCATTCCCAACGCTAAAGCAACCGGATCGTATCTTGAAATATCCGGCAGCTGAGATTTATCGGCAACATTATACTTCTTCATCATCTCATCCGATTCTTCTTTGCTTAAAATGGTATGCGGCGGAACATATTGATGATTCAATATATTAAATTGAAGTCGGTCTAGAGACAAAAGTACGATGAACCTCCCCTGCAAAAATAGCCGATTCAAATACTGATTCATCGTTTTGACTTCCTGTCTTGTGACAATAATCAAAACGTCCTTGTCAGTCAAAACCGTATCGTTTGCATTTGCAGATATTCCCATTCCTCCAATTTCACCTCCTGCGCCCAAAATGTACAAATCTTCTATCAAGTCATTGATGTGACTCGTACTCAACATTTTTTCAAGGTGAAATTTTATGTAAGCTTTTTTTTTATGTTTGCCCTTGTCTTTGTCTTTATTATCCTTATTCGATTTCATTTCCACCAACATGTCAAGCTGCTTGTGCATAAACATGGCATTCACTTCATTCACCCCAAAATTCGTGTAACCCTCTACATCATATCCCTGTGACATCAATAAATCCAATAAGTTTTTTCTCGCATTGTATAGACGTGATATTGTCTTGCTTGCATTTGTTGATGACGCCATTCGATTAAAATCTGTCTTCTGTATTATTTATCTCTTTTAACAATAATATATGCATATAACTTTAATTCAATTTTTTTAATATATTTTATTAAAAAAATATTAAATATTAAATACAACGTAATTTATTTATTCAACTTAATAATATTCTGTAATATTTATTGAATATCTACATGCGTCAAAAAGTGACGCCTGCAACACATTTTAGTAAATCCAATATCATCGAGCACTTGCCCCTCTGCCGTCTTTTTGATATTGTGTCTCGTTAAATAAAGCACTTTATCAACGGCAATATCTCCGTCTTTGCCACCTTCCTGTTCTTCAAGTTTTTTTTCTCGAACTTTGCTCAAATAATACCTGTACTTGTCTGCGATTACCTTTCCGCACGTATAACACTTTACTGGAATGATCATTTTACTAAGTTTGCGTTAATTTACGTTATGTTGCGTTGGATTGTTTACGTTGCTGTCTGTGTGTTTATATAAATATATTATTTTATATCAATTTTTATTTTAATTATTTTTATAATAAATGAATTAAAATAGTATAATAATTGTAAAAGATTTAAAAATTCATTTTTGTTTTACACCTTTTCTCATTTCAAACGCCCATTTTGAAATGAGATTTAAAATAATTCTTCTTATTTTTCCTTGTTTTCTTATATACAAAATATTTTACAATACGTTATAGTCATAATTAGTGCATTAATATTATTTAATACTATGTTTAATAATTGAATTTGGATAATAATATTTTTTAAATATTTCAGCCCATCCAACCGAACGATGTTTTCCATGATTACAAAAAAATGATATTTCAATTGGATTATTTGTTTCTATTTCTTCTATTATTTTTTGTACTAATTCAGCAAATAATGGATGTTGAATTATTGAATGCTGGATTTCAGTATCTCTACCATCAAATAATTTTACATCTTTTATTTCAGTTTTGGTTGTAAATTTTGTTAGGTCAAATGAAATTTCACATTTTGGTTCATCGTGTCTCAAAATACCCCAAGAATAAATTATTAAATTTCTATTTCTATCACACATAACATCTTTTATTGTATCTAATAATATTTTATTGTAATCAAAAACATTATCTATTTTAGTTTCTGGTTTAAATCCATCATAAGCATATATACCATCATTTTCATAAAAATCATAAATTAATTTTATTTTTTTTGAGGATTGCATTTTATTTATATTTATATATGATTATTATACTTTAAATTACACATGTAATATTGTTTTTTATTTATATGGTTTTATATAAAGTATTTTTGTTTGTCTCATTTTTCTTTTCGGTCGGTGTAATAATCAATTTTTAATTAAATTAAAAATTTAATTTTTAATTTAATTTTTAATTTAATTTTTTTCCAATTGTATATATTCTAAATCAGTAATAGTATTTCCATCTAAATCAGTAATAGTATATTCCATTGCAAAGTTTGTATGACGTTTATATTCTACTTTCCAAACTGTCCATTTATTATTTTCTAATGATGATTTCGTCAATTCTTGTTCTTTTTCTTGTTCATTTGATAAGTTATTTTCAAACATTTTAATATAAGGTAAGCAAGTATTTATATATAAATATATAAATATATTTATATATATTTATAATGGATAAACAATCTAGTTATGAATATGAAAAATATTTAACAAATAGTAATAATATTTTGGATACACTCGATAAATATGGTGTAGCAATAATTCCCGATATAATAAATCAACAAGAATGTGATACAATAACACAAGGGATGTGGGATTATTTAGAAAATATTACAGCAAAATTACTAGTTCCAATTAAAAAAGACAAAACCAGCACTTGGACATCTTATAAACAATTATATCCACAACATTCAATGTTACTCAAACATTGGTCAATAGGTCACGCACAATTTATATGGAATTTGCGAACAAATAAAAAAATAATTGAACCATTTGAAAAAATTTGGAATGTTAGTAAAGAAGATTTATTAGTAAGTTTTGATGGTGTGTCATTTCATATGCCACCAGAAATAACTGGATTTGGCTGGGCAGAAAAACAAGATAAAGCTTGGTTACACACAGATCAAAGTTATTTAAGAAATAATCGTGAATGTGTTCAAGGTTGGATTAATGCTTATGATACCAATGAAGGAGATGCAACATTAGTTGTATTAGAAGGTTCGCATAAATATCATGGTGATTTTGCAAAAGAGTTTGATGAAACAAATCCATATGATTGGGTTCTTTTGAATCAAGCACAAATAAAATGGTATACTGATAGTAAAAAATGTGTTAAAAAAATGATTAAATGTCCAGCTGGTTCTCTTGTATTATGGGACTCGCGCACAATTCATTGTGCGAAAAAACCTGAACCAAAACGTCATCAACCTAATTATAGATGTGTTGTATATGTTTGTTATACTCCAAGAAGTTTTGCATCAACCGGTATGTTAAACGCAAAAATTAATGCTTGGAAAAATTTAAGAACTACGTCACACTGGCCACATAATCCACATTTATGTGATATTTATCCGAATACTTTTGGAAATCCATTGCCACAAATTGTTCAAATAGTTAGACCAGAAATAAATGAGTTAGCATTAAGGTTAATAGGATATTAATCATAGAATATATTGAGTAAATTTTTAGTTTAAAAATATAACATTATTAAGTAATAAGTAAAAATGCCAATTAAAATAACATATACCAATCAGGATATTAATGAATATGATTTATTTGAAGAATTTAAACAAATTCCTAATTTTATTTTTTACAAATAATAAAAAATAAAAGGAGAATGCAAGAGAGAGAAAAGAAGAAAGATTAAATTGTTAGCTCAACCTGATGCAAATAATGTGTAAATAAAAACATAAAATATAATATTATTTATACATTAACTCTGTTCTTATAACATATTTAACACCACTAATTAATTTTGGAACTTCATGTAAAATATTTTGATCCATTAAACAAATTAATCCTATTTTTGGAATAATTGAAATGTCATTTTCATTTTTATCATCAATTAAAAATTTGGTGTTTCCACCTTCATAATCATCATTAAGATAAATAAGCACTGTTATTAATGATATTTCATTTTTATCATTTTTATAATGTTCATCAGTATGTTTTGCAAAATGATCTCCACTAGTATATTTTAAAAATCGAAATCTTGGATTAATTTCACAAAAATCCATATCTTTATAATTATTTGGAATAATATGAGATATTCTTTTATACAATATTTTAGCAAAATTAATACTATCAATAATACATCTTAATGATTTTCTAATTTCTAAAAAATAATGTTCTTTTTTATATTTATCTGTATATGAACTTGCTTGAACAAATCCAATATTTTCTGAATGAATAATTAAATTATTACATTCTTCATCAGAAAAAACATTATTTATCAATGATAAATGTAAATTGTTACAATTTATTTTTTCACATATTAAATAATTATAGTTTTTGTTTTTCTTGTTTTTTTCACCTATAATAATATCCATATTTATAATATATTATATAGTTAAACTCTTTATATTATTATATCTTTATTACTTGTTTTATGGGCGTTTGACATGAGAAAAGGTGTAACAATTTTGTTTTAACATCGGGGTCCGGTTTTTGTTTCTTTATAATAATAACAATCCACATCTATTTTTTTTCCAGCATCGTCATGATTGAATGTCATACCATTTTTATTTCCTGCGCGACACATGCCGTCGGGATTATCAGCCGTAACTACCCATCCACAGCAATCCGTGTTTAAACAAGACGCTTTTCCAAATACTTTGCATTCGTTATCGAGTTCGATTGCCGAACTACCTTTTGACGCGTGCATATTACAAAACCCCGATTTTAACTTTTTTTCAAGATCAATGGAGGGCGTTAACAATGTATTTTCATTATTTATACTTGACGTAATATTATCATTTTCATTCTTACCCATTTTATGTTCCATTGTTTCAATAATAAGTTTTTTTGATCTGGTCATAGGCATGTCAAATGATATTTTTGTCATATTAAGATATACTATTATTCCGAAAATAACAACCGTTATTCCAAGAATGTATGCAAAATTTTCATATATGAAACCAAATATCATTACAACGGGGTTACTAGAAGAAGAAGAAGAAGTATCCATTTTATTTTTTATATTTTGAAATCGAGAGATCGAGATGAATGGATTATTATTATATTTTATAATATATATTATTCTATAAATTAATTTTATTTTCGTCTTGTATTCTTATTTTTTTTAATTTTTTTATTATTTGCATTTGTTCGATTCATTTTTTTTAGAGCAGGAAATTTATAACTAACAAAACATATCGCGGTAAATACAGATCCGTGTTCTTCTTTCACATCTAAATATTCATATATAAAATTTTTACCTGGATGAATTTTATACCCCTTATCTGTTACATTATCTTTATATAGTTGCATTTTACCCGATTCTTTCATTACACCGTACCCCCTTCTCTCAATCATTCCAACAATGGATTGTAACAAGGATTGCTCGGCGTCTTCTTTTGTTCCCGAACCCGAGTATTCACACGCAAAACCTCCTAAATATTTGCCTTTTGGATCTGTCACTGATGTTGTAATAACAGCTGCGCTGATTTTTGACCCCCGTTTACCGTTTGCTTGTGCTTTAATGCACTCGATCACTTCTCCCCATTGCAACCGTTTTAAACCCTCCTCTTTGGTTATTTCTTTTGATTCAGTCGGCATGACGCTCGTGTATTCGATAACATTCGTGTTTTGTATACCGGCATCAAACAGCGCGGCATCATACGACCCCGTTTCATACGGAAGCCCTTTAGAACCCGCATTCGATTCACCTTTTCCTTGTGTTATAAAAAATTCGTAAGGAACCCTATTTCCTAAAATAATCATATTATAGTTGGGTTATTGTTATATATACACTAATATTATTAATAATTATTAATAATTATTGATAATAATATTTTTATTTACAACTTTTTATTTACAACTTTTTATTTACAACTTTTTATTTACAACTTTTTATTTACAACTTTTTATTTACAACTTTTTATTTACACCTTTGTATATTTAAAACTTTTTAACCGCACCGTCATTCATATAATTATGCATAAATGTATCTCCTCCCACATTTACAACTTTTCCGGCCATATTTGCTTCTTCATACATTTTTCTTAATAAGTTCGACGGAGCACTTGAACCAAGTTTCAATAAATTATTTTTTATTAATTCATTCTTCACATCATGTATTGGAACATTTTTTAATTCGCGTTGCGCATTTTGAATCTTTTTAATCGTTTTATTATTCTTAATTAAAATACTTATTGTATTCCCGTATTTTCCAAGTTTATATTTTTTAATTGTTGTTTTTCGTTTCACTTGTTTTATTTTTCTTGGAACATGTTTTGGTTTGTTTGTTTTTTTTAGTTTGTTATTATTATTATTATTATTAGTAATATTTTTACCATTACTTACAGAGTCGCAGTCGCGCGTTGATGATGTTTGCAATCCATATTTTTTCAATGTTTTATTATAGTATTGGCGATACGACGGTTTTGTTCCTCCTTTTAAAGCGCCATACGGTTTATCGTTGTCATAATTAAAATGAAATGAATTTTCACCAGTATTTTCATCATTATTTTCATCATTATTTTCATCAAGAAAACTTTCATATTTCAACGCAGAGCGTGGTGGCGGTGGTGGTGGTGGTG
>Ga0209500_10002694_pt1 | contig 12418 bp, 17 predicted proteins | sample S_140212_EF_Meta_FD_187323 | JGI IMG/M metagenome (GOLD analysis project Ga0209500, IMG submission 187323) | Freshwater microbial communities from Lake Simoncouche, Canada to study carbon cycling - S_140212_EF_MetaG (SPAdes) (version 2) | ecosystem: Environmental > Aquatic > Freshwater > Lake ...
CCAAACGATTTACCAACCATATCTGCATTGATAAATTATTTAAACTCTCATGTAATGTTAAAGTACTTGGAAGAGTTAACAGGTATTGATAATTTAATTAGTGATGAACTATTAATGGGTGGAGGATTACATAAGATAACTTCAGGTGGTAAACTTGCAATTCATAAAGACTATAATGTACATCCTGTTAATAAAATGTACCGTAGATTAAATCTTCTTATTTATTTGAATAAAGATTGGAAACAAGAATGGGAAGGTAATCTTGAACTATGGGATAAAGACCATAGCAATCTTGAAGTTAGTGTGGAACCACTATTCAACCGAGCAGTTATCTTTACAATCAGTGAAGATTCTTTACACGGACATCCAGTTCCATTAAACACTCCTGAAAATGTGAGTAGGAATTCAATCGCACTTTATTACTTTACTGAAGTAAATCCTTCTGATAATGAACATTCGGTTGTATTCTTTGATTAAAAAAATTAATTATGGCTCATAAAGCACAAAGAGAATTCTGTGACAGCGTAAGGGTAAAATACCCTGAAATGTTCAAAGGTAAAAAAGTATTAGATGTTGGCTCATTAGATAATAATGGAAACAACCGTTTTTTATTTGATAATTGTGAATACATTGGTATTGATGTTGGTGAAGGACCAAATGTTGATGTGGTGTCTGCGGGTCATGAATATGATGCTCCTGATGAAACTTTTGATGTTATCATTTGTACTGAAGTATTTGAACACGACATTCAATATGATAAGACAATTGCAAATATAATTAGAATGTTGAAGACAGGTGGGATGTTTATCTTCACTTGTGCGGCACCTGATAGACCTGAACATGGTACAAGAAGAACTTCACCATGGCACGCAAAATTATTAGAAGCGGTTTCAGAAGAATGGTCAGACTATTATAAAAATTTAACACACTTAGATTTTAAAGAACTTCCAAACTTTAATGAAACATTTCCTAATGGATACTTTGAATTAAGAACCGCAAATATCGCGGAAGCGTCCGACTTATACTTTTATGGTATCAAGGGAGATAACAGTAAAAAAGAAATAACAGATGATATGAAAACAAAAAAACCAAGTGCCATTGTTTACGGATGGGATAGAATTGGAACGGAAAGATTAATTTCCGATGTGTATTTTGAAGAAGCATTGTATGATGAGGTAATTGTTTATTCATTACCATATACTGATAATGTGTTTGAAGATTATACCAAATATAAACCAAACTTAATTATATCATTGGGTGATACAAAGATTGAGACCAAAGATTTCCAATTAAATAGAATCCACATTAATTATGAACATATTCCAGCTGATAATGTTTTGGCAAATATTATTGTATGTCAAAGTGTTTTTAGGGGAACCATTTATTTTAGACCAAGATTTTCAATCTTCACACCAACATATCAAACAGGTGAAAGAATTAGAAGAACTTATGAAAGTTTAGCAAACCAAACATTTGGTAATTGGGAATGGGTTGTAGTTGACGATTCACCTGATGAAGCAACATGGGACATTTTAATGGAACTCAAGGATAAAGATTACCGTGTTAAACCACATAGAATATATCCCTTGAGTGGTGGTAATATTGGACTTGCCAAGAACAGAGCTGCGATGTTATGCGATGGTGATTGGTTGGTAGAGTTAGACCATGACGATGCATTGACATCACAATGTTTGGAGATATCAAACAATGCAATTTTACAATATCCAAATGCTGGTTTTTTATATAGTGATGTATGTGAACTTTATGAGGATGGAGAAATGAAAACATATGATTATGATTTATCAGGTGGTTGGTATGGTAGACATGACAACTATTTTGATTTTGGTTACGCTGGACACACTAAAATTAATGTAGATGGTAAAGATATCATTGCGCATTGGTACCCTGATATTAACCCTTTAACCGTTAGATTCAACATTAGTATGCCTGACCACGTAAGAATGTGGGAAAGAAAAAAATATCTTGAAATGGGTGGACATAATAAGAGTACACCAGTTGCTGATGATTTAGAAATGATTATTAAAACATTTTTAAACACAAGAATGATTCACGTTAAAAAAGTATTATACTTACAATACAATAATAAAAACAGTACTGTTGATAATAATTCAACAGATATAAACAGAAGGGCAAGATTAATTAGAGACCATTATGACTTGGCAATCCACAATAGGATTCTTGAGTTAGGGTTTAAAGATTGGAATTGGGATGAAGAGTTGGGACACTCACAGAAATTCCAAAATAGAGCACCAATTAGAATGTTCCATAATGATGAACAAGTAATGAATTACATTTATGAATAAGAAAACAAAGATAGTATTAAACGCCATGGTTGGTAGTGAGGCTCCAACTATATTAAGAATGTTGGAATCAACCGCACCGCACATTGACTATTATGTTATTCAGTGTAATGGAAAAGAAGATAATACAAAGGATATTATTGATAACTTCTTTAAAGAGAAAGGTATTCCAGGGTTTACGTATGAAACTGATTGGAACTATCCTGGGTTTAATAGAGACCATACACTTCAAACTTGTTTAAATGCAGACCACGGATGTGATTGGGTGTTAAGAATGGATGCAGATGAAAGACTACAAGTTGATGAAGATTTTGATTGGTCAATTCTTGATGATACATCTGCTCAGAGTTATAACCTTGTTGCTGAGAATGGAGATTTAAAATATTTCAGAACGTGGTTTTGGAATGCAAGATTACCATGGTTCTTCCAACATGATAAAAGACATGAAACTATCCATTTACCTGAAGTTGGTGAGGACTTTGAAAGAAGAACAATGCCATACGGATTTAGACATTTAGTTTCCCAAGACGGATTTACATGGGCAGTACCAAGAAAATTCTTAAGAGATGCTCTTGAGTTGGAAATTGATAAAGTGGTTGGTAATACCGTTTTGGAAGATTCATATCATTTGTGGTATATTGCAAAAAGTTATTCAGATTCGTACGGAGACCCAAGTCAATTTGCCTTTGGTAAAATGCATTCTGATGAATATGCTAGAAGGTCAATTTGGTATTATGAAAGATTCTTAAATCTAACTAATGATTGGGACAATGGTAAGACCGCGAAATCACAAAATGAAATGGCGTACTTCGCATTAATTTTAATGGGTGATGCTCATAATTTTATTGGTAATGTAGATAAGGCAATTGAACATTATAAATTAGCGGAACAATTTTCACCTGATAGAAATGAACACTTGATGCATTTGTGTTTCTATTTTGAAAAATTAAATAGAATTGAGGAGGCATTAACTGTAGTTAATAAAATGTTACAACCTGAAAGAGTTAACCCATTCCCAAGATTGTCTTTCTTAATTGAAGGAAGAGCATATCACAACACAGGAACAATGTTGTCTGACTTAAGGGATAAGTTTTTACAAAAACTAAATGAACCGATGGTTGATATGACCAGTATAACTTTTGATTTTAAGTGATAGTAGTAAGTAATAACAAATATGATTACCTAATTGTAGGCGCTGGTGTTTTTGGAAGCGTCTGTGCTCACGAGTTGACCAAACAAGGTAAACGATGTTTAGTTATTGATTCAAGAGCTCATATTGGTGGAAACTGTTATACTGAAAATGTTAATGGTATTCACGTTCACAAATATGGTGCACATATATTCCATACAAACGATAAAAAGTTGTGGGATTATGTGAACCAATTCGCTGAGTTTAAACAATATACTCATAATGTTATTGCTAACTACAATGATGAAATGTATACACTACCTTTTAATATGTGGACATTCAATCAAATGTGGGGAGTGAATACACCTGAAGATGCGAAAGATATTATTGAATCTCAAAAGTTCAAAGGTGAAATAACAAACCTTGAAGAACAGGCGATGTCAATGGTTGGTAAAGATATCTATGAGAAACTAATCAAAGGTTATACTGAAAAACAATGGAACAGACCTTGTAGTGAATTACCATCATCAATCATTAAAAGATTACCTGTTAGGTTTACATGGGATAGTAATTATTTCAACGACAAATATACAGGAATGCCAATTGGTGGTTACACTCAAATCTTTGAAAAAATGTTGGAAGGTATTGATTTACTTCTAAACTCAGATTATTTCCAACATAAAGATTATTATGACTCAATTGCCGACAAAGTAATTTATACTGGTCCAATTGATAAGTTTTTTGATTATCAATATGGTAAGTTAGAATATAAAAGTTTAAGATGGGAGACAGAACAACTTGAACAGGATAACTTCCAAGGAAATCCTGTTATCAATTATACTGATTCTGAAGTACCATACACAAGAATACTTGAGCACAAATGGTTTGACCATCAGAATCAAAAAGGTACGATTATAAGTCGTGAATATCCTACTGACTATGATGGTACCAACGAACCGTATTATCCGATTAGAGACACTAAAAACACCGAGATATACAACAAATACCAAGAACTAACCAAAGGTCTTGATAAGTATATTTTTGGTGGAAGGTTGGGGACTTATGTCTATTATGACATGCATCAGGTTATTGCTCAGGCTTTGATGAAGATATCTGAACTTTAGTGTATTTATTGTTAATGAAAGTTTGCTTTAAAAATAACAATAAAATACTAAAACCTGAACAAATCAAAGTTGTTAAAGAGTTTGTTAGATTTGTACAAAATCAACTACCTTTGAATAATGATATTCATGTGAATTTTTTACCTGAAAGAGATGTTAAGATGACAACAGGTGTTAGATTCCCTAAAGGTGAAATATTTGTATTAAGTGGTAATAGATTATTAATTGATATTCTTAGAACATTAAGTCATGAATGGGTTCACGAGTTCCAACATCAAAAGATGGGGTTAAAAGACAATCAAAAAATCCAAGACATTGGTGGGCCTGAAGAAAATATGTGTAATATTTTATCAGGTGTATTTTTAAAAAAGTTTGAAAAAGAATTTCCAAAATACTCAAAATTTTTATATGGAGAAGATAAATAAATTTATTAAGAAGACGGTAACAATATTGGGAATAATTAGTATTACAATACTTTGGTTTCTTGCAATGGCATATAGTGTTCAAATTACGGTATTTAATCATTAATCAATGAAACTTAAAGAAGAAATTAATAGAATTAAGGAAGTAATGTTTGAATCACTTCAAGGTGAAGATAAAAAAGAATACTTCCAAGATGAGATGGATGAAATTGAAAGAGCTGCTCAGGACTTGAGTCGTGATAATAAAATTGAAACATCTGTTAAAGAAATTCTGAATGTATTCAAGAAAGCTAAAGAAACCAAACTTGATGATAAAGTTTGGGAAAAATTAGAGAACACAGAATCTAATGAAATAAAAAAAGGTGATATGGATAAGGTCATTGACCTTGCCAAAAAATACAATAAGAGTTCACCATTAAAATTAAAAGATGCTTTATTGAGTGGTGAGTATAGACCACCATTAATTCTAAAGTTCGGTAACAGATACCATTTAGTTGCTGGCAATACAAGGTTATGTACCTCAGCGGCACTTGGATTAAACCCTAAAGTTATTATTGGAGATTTATCTTAAAATCTATGATAATGTGTTTTATGGTGTGATTTGTGTTTTGGTAAACCACATGATTTACGGTTTGATTTAACAACCAAACAAGATGTCATTAATGACAATAATAAAACAACCACAAATAATTTTCTCATATTAAATAATATTTTCAATAAATAGTGAAACATTGAAGTATTTATATATAAAAAAGAATTATGGCACAACCAATCAAATATAATACGGGAGCTAAAGTAACAGGATGTTGTATAAAAAAAGGAAACTACAACATTGGTGTTGTACAAAATTATGAATACGGACCAACATCTAGTTCAGGTTTTTATGCAGGATATCCTTCAGGTACCACAATACCTACAGGTGGATTCGTTAGTTATCAAAATAAAGCGTCTCAAGGACCATCAATATACAATATTCCAAGTGTAGATGATTTAGTATATTTTGGTACACAATTAAATTTAGGTGCTTCAGCTAGCTCACCCGAGGCAGTTATTGGAGCTTGTATAAAAATACCAACAATTGCTTTAGTTAACATAGATTATCCAGAATTACCTCTAATTGATAACAATATATTAACTTTAGATGCTGGTTATACATCATCATATCCTTGGTTAGACCCAAATTGGTTTGATGTTGCAGGCGGAACTGTAACACAAGCTAGTTTATCTGGTGGAACAACATGGTTTTCAGGTGATTCAAACTATAACTATTCTGATAGTTACCTGTTTATGAATGGGGCGGTTGGAGGACAGTGGGCAGATTGTCCAGCGTTTGGTTCGGCATTACAAGAATTCACTATTAGTGTTTGGATAAACTCTAGCGCACCTAATTTTAGTAATAGAGCATGTGTTGTTGGTCAAATTTATGGTGCACAAACTAATTCTAATTTTGCAATTAGAGGTAATGGTACTAATGGTTATGAAGGTTATATTAGACTTGCTACTTCAGGGTATACTGTTAATTTTGGAGTGTCACCTGGTGGTGGGTTTAGAAATTATGTATTTACTTTTGATGGTACAAATACAATGACTGCATATCTTGACGGAACACAAGTAGGTACTGCCGCAGGACCTTCAGGTACTTTGATTAGTAATGGTTTAAAAACTGTTATAGGTGGAAATGATACTGGTACACCTGGTTCTAACCCTGATACTTTTAATGGATTTATTAATAATGTTGTTATTTATAATACAGCACTTGATGGTACACAAATTAGTCAGTTATATGATGTATATAGAACTCAAAGAGGATTTTAATTAAAATTTTAAATAACAAAAAACCCCATTCCTAACGAGTGGGGTTTTTTGTTGCTGTACGAACACGTACTGTGATTGTATCTCCTTTTTCATACTTAGAATTTGAACGAATCCACATATCAGGTTCTTTCAAATGTAGTTTCCAATATGGACTAACTTGTAATGTATTATCACTACCAACACCATGGTATTGAACCGAGTCTATAACACAATCTGTTGGTGTTTCAGTTATGGTATATTTGGAATTACAAGATGTAAAGCCTATAAGTGTTAATAAGAATAATAGTTGTTTCATAGGTTTAGTTTTCAAATAGATTAGATAAATATTCAAACATTGGTTCCAAGTCTTGGTTTGCGGTGTAACGACCAATCCATAGTTCAAAATCTTCTTGTTCTTTCTTGTACATTTCAAACATACGAGATTTGGTCATTTTTGAATATTGAACATTAGCAATACGGTCACATAATTTAACAAATGCTGCACCTGGTGTTTGACGGATTCCTTCATAGTATTTCACACCACCACGTTCTTTACGGTTCTTACCTTTCTCGTTGGTAACAGCGTAAACGATATCCGCAGCTTCCTGTCCCAAATGGTCTTTAACATCATTGTATGAAACACGAGTGTCCTCAATAAGGTCGTGACCCCAAGTTGAGTTCATACAAGCATCTCTTAACGTTACTTGTTCTTGACGAGGACCACGATAAGGTTCTCCAGTATAATAATCTTTGGTGTCATCCAAAAGATGTCTGTAGTCCTGAGCTACTTGATTCACCATACGAAGATGGAATTCATATGGAAGATAGGTATCATAAAAGTGGTTTGTGTTTCTGTGTTGGTCAATGCACCATTGTTGTCTGCTCATAAGTGTTTCTTTTAGAATACAAAGATACTAAATTATTTTTAATAATTCAAAGTAAAATTTAATTGGGTGTGGAGTTTCTTGTACAAGATTGTATTTCTTTGCGAACCTGAAGTTGGGATTATATTCGTTTAATCTCCTGAGTTGTTCTCCAATCTCTTTTCTGAATTGTTCTACTGAGTGAGATGATTTCCATTTGTTACAGACACGACAGGTTGGAAGTAGATTACTAATATCATTCATATCTTTATCTGTATACTTCTTATGTATTTTTAATTTGAAATGGAATTGAGACACAATGTGGTCAACTTGCATTTCTTTGAATGTTATTTCACATCCACAGTAACCGCAATGACCATAGCATTTGTCGTAAACTTCTTGTCTGTTAATCTTCATCTTCTTCAGGGTCTTCATCTTCTTCAGGGTTAAATTCTTCAAAATGCGTGTTCTCATCCATTTCTTTCCATCCACTTTCACCATCCATATAGGTGAATGCCAATGTTACAATACAACTCCTCAAACCATCCATTTCTCTTTGAATATAGTCTGGGTCAATAATAATTTCAGGGTCAAAACTTTTGTCCTTTATGTTATTGTTTAATTTTTCTGCGAGGGAATTGTAGTTCCATAACAATTGTCTCCTCAATCCGTCCATTGATACTTGCATTGTTGTATTAGTTTAGTGAATTAGGTAAATAAAGTAAAGTTGGGTTCTTTTTTTGAATATCAGGAACATCACCCTGTAAAGACATAATCTTGTTGAACTCCATCACATCAAATCTGCCAGTGATTAAATGATAACCGTTTTTGGTTGGGATGGTCGCGTAGATTTTATTTCCTTCAGGTCTGCATCCATTAACAAGTTTCATAATCCTCAAAAGGGCATTCTCATCCTTCATATCAACATCAACAATCCATCTTTTTTCTTGGGTTTTAATTTGACCCACAACTGAATCAAATAAACCTTTTTGATTGTGTTGTCCGTTTTGAATACGTTGAGCCAATTCAACCATCATATTTAATGAAACATCAAAGTGATTTTGTTTTTGGACATGAATATATGCACGAGCCTTAAACATCTCACAAAGTTGTTTAATCTCATCATACCTGCGTTCAAGGTGGTCAATACTTTCAATGCAATAGGTCTTAATAGTCCTTACCGATTGATGATTGTCCTTTTCATCTTCAGGTTGGTCTTTCTTTCTTTTGAAAACATAGAGCATGTAGAAGTCACCTGCATCAGTGAAGTTCAAAAGTGGTTTAATTATTTCTAAGTTATCAATCATATTACAAAGATAATAAAGTTGCTTGACACTTTCAAAGTTTATATTATATTTATTTTTAATGTTAAAAACCCACCGAGCGAATAACTATGAAAACAATATATTAGATTCCAAATCTAATAATCATCCCATCATTTATTGATGGGATTTTTTTTGCCCTTACGATAATAAAAAATAAACATAAAATAAAAAACACAAAAATGAAAAACACAAAAATTTACAACGAGTTAGTACAGAAAATGAGAAGTTTCTTCTTAGAAAGAGGATTTATTGAAGTCCCAACACAATCAAGATTATCTATCTTGGCAGCATGTGAGAATCCGCATTCAGTTAAAACATTTGAATATGGAGGATTAATTTGGCCATTACCACAAACAGGACAGATGTGGTTGGAACACGAATTATTAATGAACCCTGAATGGAATGGAGTATTCTGTATTTCAACATCTTACAGAGAAGAGAAAGACCCAATACCAGGTCGTCACGAATTAATCTTTCCAATGTTTGAGTTTGAGTCAAAAGGTGGTATAACTGAAATGTTAAAATTAGAATCTGAACTTTTAGAGTGGTTAGGATTTGAGCAACCTATTGAAGTTAATTATGATGAAATGTGTGAAGAGTATGGTGGTGTTCCAATCTTAGAAAATGAACACGAAACAAAAATGTGGAAAGAATTAGGACCTGTGGTATCACTTCAATATTTCCCAAGAAGAACAAATCCATTTTGGAATATGAAAAATACAGGTGGTGAGATATTCAATAAAGTTGATGTTATTCTTTACGGCCAAGAAACAATTGGAAGTGCTGAGAGAAGTTGTGATGTTGATACGATGAAAGAAATGTTCTATACTATTGAGAACGGAGGATATGCTGGTAAGTTGTTTGAACTATTTGGTAAGGAAAGAGTTGAGGCGGAACTTAAGGAATTTTTAAAGTTTGACTTCTTCCCAAGATTCGGTGGGGGAATTGGAATGACAAGGATGGCAAGAGCATACGAGTTAATGAAACAAGAACAATTAGAGTTAGTATAATTAATAACCCTCACAGAAATGTGGGGGTTTTTTGATTTATAGGATATTTATTAGTATGAAAATAGTGATAACTGAACAACAATTTAACACCATATTTGAAAATGATTCAAAACAACAATTAACAGAAAAATGTTGGAGTGGTTATAAGCAAAAAGGAATGAAAACAATGTTTGGAAAAAAATATCCAAATTGTGTTAAGAATGAATCTGAAGAAACAAATGAAGCTTCAAGTCCTGCACAACAAGCCGCAATTGCAATCAATATGAAGAAGAAGGGTATTAAACCCAAAAACGAAACTTTATATGAAGATGAATTTGGTTCAGTAGAAGAAACAAACTTTATTATTGGCGATTTAATAACTGAAGCGGAATATCAGGGAAGAAAAGTTCAGCTGGGTAAGATAATGCAAGGTGACATTAAAAAGTTTAAAGTATATGTTAAGAACGATAAAGGTAAGGTTGTTAAGGTAAACTTTGGATTTGGTGGAAAATCTGCACATGGAAAAAGGATGGTAATTAAGAAAAATAATCCTGAACGTAGAAAGAACTTTAGAGCAAGAATGAATTGTGATACACCAGGACCAAGATGGAAACCTCGTTATTGGGCATGTAGAAGTTGGTAATAATAACAAAACATCATGAGAATTATAATAACAGAAGAACAATTTAACAGATTCAATAGAAGTAGTGCTGCATTACAGAATGGGATTAATAAGTATTTGAATCAATACATAGAAAACGGTAACAGAAAGATTAGACAAAAATCTCGTAACTATGGCAATGTTGGTGAAGAATGGTGCATTGACGGTAAAGGAACAATTAGTACTTATTATTATTTTGACGAGGGAAACTTTGATAAAGGTACTTTATCCGTTTCAAGAGATTTGGTTGAAACCATATCCAAATTATTCAGTGTAAAACAATCGTATGTTCTACATGTTATTGAAGAATGGTATGAAGATACAATGATACCAAAGTTTGAAAAATTAACAGGTGAGTCAGGTTTATTTATTGATACTATATATACACCTGAAAGAACACATGATTGTGTTCCTGAGGCGGTAAAACCTGAAGGAATTACAGATGAAGAAATGATTGACTTTATTGTTAAAAATACATTACACCGCAGACCTGACGTTATTAAAAAAATAGAATCTGGTCAAAGAAACCTTGAAGATTTTTATTTGGATATTGTTGATGTTGTTAATACTAAAAAAATTACAGGATTCTAATATGAAGTATATTATAACAGAACAACAAATGAGAACCATGACTAAAAGGTTCAAAAAAGATAATGTTGATAGAGGTGAGTTAGGACCCGCAATGGAAGAACTTGTTTTAAATTTTATTAAAAGTCCTATTTGTGATGTAGTCGCAATAAAAATGCCTAACTCCTCCGAGTATATTATTTTAATTTTAACTCCTAATTATCACGGTAATCAAACTGAAAGTAGAATTGCTAGTTATATTGAAAATTTTATTGGAGTTAATCCACAGGTTATAATTAACCAATCTGACAACTGTATGGAAAACACCGTAGAATAAAATGGAAGAGAATAATAGAATTGATGGAATCTACATCCCATTAAAAGTTGGGGACACAATCTATACAGGTAGATTTAAAAACAAAAAAACCACAGTAAAAACCATAGGTAAAGATGAATATGGTATGCCAACTGTTAATGGTAAAAGGGTCTTAGCCTTTAGAATTCTACCCAAAAACAAAAAAGGTTAAATATATTTTTGATTTTTATTCAAAAATCATCTATTATTACATCCTAAAACCTTTTTTATGAAAAAATTATTATTCGTGTTAGCACTTACACTTTTAAGTGTTGTTTCCTACGCTCAAACCAAATTTGTTAGAACCACTGAGTTAACCATTGGAGTTAAACAAAATGACAAAATTGAGTGGTACCCTTCAAGTAAAGAGTCCATGTTAATTAAGATTGATGACAATGTTATGGTTATCTACAGTAAAGTACCACAAACTCTTCGTGTTATCACTTATGATGGTCAATATGACAATGGAGTTAAAAGATGGTATTGTAGTGACGATAAAGGATTAAATTGTTATCTTTACATTTCAAAGCCAGATTCTGTTACACAAAAAATAACTGTGGGACTTGAATACAACGATATGGCTTACTATTATACAGGTTATCAAGAATAACTTATAGAAACATAATATGGAAAAAATTATAAACCGATTAATTGATGAGGCAGTTGTTAATGTTGATAAATACATTAACAACAACTCAACATGGTTAATCTTTACGGAATCAAAACAATGGGTTATTGAATTAACCAAAGACGGAACGTTATGGTACAACTATAATTTTTTCAAGAACCTATTTGTATACATGTCAATGGATGTTGTTGAAAACCAACATTACATTACCAAATGGGTTGAGGATAATATTATAAATGGGGT
>Ga0209500_10002698_pt1 | contig 12412 bp, 12 predicted proteins | sample S_140212_EF_Meta_FD_187323 | JGI IMG/M metagenome (GOLD analysis project Ga0209500, IMG submission 187323) | Freshwater microbial communities from Lake Simoncouche, Canada to study carbon cycling - S_140212_EF_MetaG (SPAdes) (version 2) | ecosystem: Environmental > Aquatic > Freshwater > Lake ...
GCGACGCGGGGAAGTGTTCATCGTTTCGTATGAATTCGTACATCTGATTGATGTCAAATTTACTGACCCATCAGCGCAATTTCTGCCTGTCGCCGCGCCACCAAGCCCGGCAGCACCCGGCCGCCGCCATGAACCCACTTGCGCAGCTCCAGCGCGGCACCGGCCCAATCCATCTGGTTGATGCGTCGGCGCAGGGTTGAAGTCTGCAGCCGCCCTGCACCCAGGTTGAAGGTGAAGTCCACTGCGTATTCTGGCGATCGTGACCGGTGATTCTGGAGGATCGTGACCGGTTCGCAGCGGTTTGGCGTTGCGCGTTTAAATTGTAGAGGTGTCGGTCACGATGGGTCTGGTTTCGGCTCCCCTTTGCTTATCTTTGGTTTCTGGCGCAGAGAATCGCCCGTGAGGGTGAAACGATGATTCCTTTGCATGATCTGGTCCAGAATGGAATCTGCAATGGTGGCCATCCCCCACCCAGGCATACCAGTGCTCAATCGGTAGTTGACTGGTGATGATGGTGACCTTGGAGGCTAAGCGGTAATCAATGATTTCTAGCAGATCAGCGCGGGTTTGCGCATCAATTCCTGCCAAACCCCAATCGTCCAAGACAAGAACTTCGGTCTTGGCCAGTTGAATCAACCACTGCCCAATGAACTGGTCAGGCAATGACTCCCAAGCTTTTTTTGTACAACAGTCAAAAGGCGCAATGCGGGGCCGCCTGGCTTTTTAATGCCACGTACCCAGTCGGAAACGAGGTTTTTGGATACGCCAGGCTAGCCGATAGGGCCAGTGCAGTACGGCAAAAGCGTGTTGAGGTGGCGGCTTGGAACATGGTGAACTCACTTCTTGTTTGGTAGTTCCCACTTTGCTCTTGTCAAAGCGCATGGCATGAGCCTGCCGCACTGTTCTTAAACGCATGTGTTGTGACCGAAAGCACTAGCCACAAGGTCAGCTCATGAGCTTGAGTTGCCCGAGAACATTTGTGAGCCCGGTAATCACGGACCCGATAGGTTGGGTTTGTTGTTTAGCCAGATTCCCGATCGGGTTGTTTTGACAAAAACTTGCGCGCCCAGCTATTTAATTTCCCAATCGGTAAATTTATATTGCATTGCTGCCATCCATGCAGGACAATTTCCCGAACAGGACATCAATATGACTTCCAAACCCGTGACACCCACCAACTCACCAAAAGCGCTGGGAGCTGCTGTATTGGCCGCCCGCCGCAGGCTCGACCTGACCCAACCCCAATTGGCATTGGCCGCAGGTGTGGGTGTGCGATTTATCGTGGAACTGGAGGCGGGCAAACCCACCGTGCGGCTAGAGACCCTGCTCAAAGTGTTGCACGCGCTGGGTGGCAGCCTGGCAGTGGAAGGCTTAAGCTGATATGGCACGCCATCTGGAAGTCTGGTTGCTCGGCGCGCACATGGGGACGCTATCGCAAATCGATGGACGCCTAAGTTTTACCTATGCGCCAGGCGCCAGTACGGCCTTGTCGCAGTCGCTCCCGATTCGCCGAGAGCCGTTTGACGATCGTGCCAGCGGCCCCTTCTTCGCTGGCTTGTTGCCCGAAGGCGGCAAGCGCAAACAGATCGCCAAGACCTTGCAAGTCTCCGCCCAAAACGACTTTGCTCTACTGGAAAGTCTGGGGGGCGAATGCGCTGGTGCCGTCACCCTGCTAGAGCCAGACCAGTCGCCCCCAGCGCCCGATGCTGCGCTTGAAGTGCGCTGGCTAGACCCTGCACAACTGCTGCAGGTGCTTGATGAAATGCCGCTGCGCCCCATGCGCGCGGGGGATGACGGTCTGCGCCTCTCACTGGCTGGCGCACAAGACAAACTGCCGGTGGTGCTAGATAAGGACGGCTTGCGTACGGGCCTACCCCTGAACGGCTCGCCCAGCACCCATATCCTTAAGCCGCCTATTGCCGGGGTCGATGGCAGCGTATTTAACGAAGCTTTTTGCATGGCTCTGGCCGGGGCGCTAACGCTGGACGTTGCCCGAACCCAAATCCAGGCCATCGCCGATGGCGCACAGCAGCGCCACTACCTGCTGGTCAAGCGCTACGACCGCCAGGCAGTGGCTCCAACGCTTGCCGCTGCGTTGGAATCAAGCCAGCGCCTGCACCAGGAGGACTTTTGCCAGGCGCTGGGAATTGTTTCAGAGCACAAATACCAAAACGAAGGCGGCCCCGGCCTGACCCAGGCTTTTGCACTCCTGCGCAGCGCCACTCGCCCCAGCGCGCCGCAGACACTCAAACTGCTGGACTACGTTGTGTTCAACGCCCTGATCGGGAACCACGATGCCCACGGGAAAAACTTCTCGCTGCTGTATACCCCAGCGGGTGTGGTGCTGACACCGCTTTACGACGCCTTGTGCACCGCCGTCTATCCCCAATTGACCGAAAAAATGGCCATGAAGATTGGCAGCAAATACAAGTTCTCCGAGGTGAAGGCGCGGCACTGGGAGCAGTTCGCTACCGAAGCAGCCTTGTCACCCGCCCAGGTAAAAAAGCGCATTGTGGACATTGCCAAGCGCCTGCCAAACCTGGCGCACGCCACCCAGACCACGTTTCAAATCCAAGGCAACAGCCACCCCATCATCGACCAGATCGTGACGCTGATTGACCAGCGTTGTGCACTGACCATTGCACGACTCACCGCGCCACAGGACGCCGTTTAATCCTCCATGTTCGTCATAGAGAACTCCAAATTAAGGTAACGGAAGCCAGGATTGGCGCTCGCACACCGGTAATCTCCCATTGCGAAATTATTTTATAAATGAAAAAGTATTCATAAATTGCCTCAGGCCTTTGATCAGGCGGAAGCAAGCAGGTCAGCCCTAGTCCTCAAAATTTTCTACTTGGACAATTCGCATCACTGCTTTCAAGTCAGGGGTGGAGGTAGAACACCTTGCTAACAATTTGCCATTGGCCATCAAACTTGACCAAATTGAAGAAATCGGTGAAGCGATGCCCGGTCCAATTATCTGAGTCGACACGAACATTAGCGCAGGTACCCACCACATCAACTGAGCTAATTTGCGTCTTAATGTCCTTGGCTGGACCATTCGTGTCATTCCAGTCGAACAGGCCTTGAATTGGCCCGCCAAACAGATCCGCTCCCACGTATCCATAAATCGTGGCGGCGTCATGAAAGGCCGGCTTCATCGCGGCACCCTTACCAGAGCGGGCGCCCTCTATGTAATGGTGAAGGACATCAGTGATTGCATTTACTTCTTCAACGTATGTGGGATGAGACACAAAATTTCTCCTGTATTTTGAACACACATAAGGTGAATTCATGGAGTAAATGCGCCTGAGGAAACAAGGCACCGGTAATGTCCCCGGTAGTGGTGTAAGTTATTGACCGAGCTGCAAGGCACACATGAACTCATCCGGGCATCTTGGCACCGAGCCCACTTGGATAATAAAGTCCGCTCAAACGCGTAAACACCCGCTTTGGACAGGAAGGCAAGTGCCCAAAAAAACCGAAATAGCCCCCGGGATGCCTGATCCACTCCCCATACCAGCAAGACCAATGGTAACTAATGTGTTACCATAATGCATGCCGATCAAAGTCGAAGAGTACATTCGAGAGGATGCTTCCATTCCCTACAAACAGTGGTTTGACGGGCTGTCGTCGCAGGCCGCAGCCAAGGTGACCGTTGCCAAACTGCGTATGGAGCTTGGCAACACATCGAGCATCAAGTGGTTTGATGGTATGGGCGAGTACGTCATTGATTGGGGACCGGGTTACCGCATTTACCTTGCAAAAGACGGTGACAAGCTCATCATCCTTTTTGGTGGTGGTACCAAGCGAGGGCAGCAACGGGACATCGATAAAGCCAAAGAACTATTGGCCGAGTACAAGGCCAGAAAAAAAGCAATGTTTTCCAAGACAACCAGCAAGCACAAGGGGTAATTTAATGGCCTTGACTAGAAATTTCAAAGAAACCGTCGTTGAGCGAGTTCAGAGTGACGCCACGTTTGCTCAGGCACTACTGGATGAAGCCGCCACGTTGTTTCTAAATGGAGAACCTGAAACGGCTCGACTGATCCTGCGTGACCTGGTAAACGCCACCATAGGCTTTGAGCAACTGGCAGCACTGACGGCCAAGCCAAGCAAAAGTCTGCACCGGATGCTTTCTCCAAAGGGCAACCCCAGCATGGATAACTTGGCCGCCATTTTCCGGGCAGTGCGCGAGAGACTTCAGGTCAGCCTGTATGCGCATTCGGTTGCTGCCTGAATCAGCTATCTCATAAGAAGCTGAAGTTAATCCACCCTCACCCTTTAATCCCGGGGGTGTCCTAGATTTTGTGTAAACGGTCTAATGGCAGGAAACTGCCAAAGTTCTCAAAGGAAGAGAAATGACCGTAAGTGACCTGCCCCCATTTGCCATACCACTGATAAGTTGGAAGTCCGGGTTAAGGTTAATCTAAATTTGAATTGATGGATTCACCTTCATTGGCAGCGCGCTGCCGATGAAGGTGGGCGAACTCAGCAGGTGGAATTCTTCCAACGCTGCTGTGTGGCCTGACCTGGTTGTAGTCCTGTTTCCAGATCGAGGCCGCATTCCTTGCTTGTTGCAATGTTTCAAACCAGCTTTCATTCAGATGTTCATCCCGAAACTTACCGTTGAAACTCTCGATGTAGCCGTTTTGCATGGGGCGTCCCGGTTGAATCAGAATGTGACGGATGCCATGCGTTTGCGCCCACGCCATGAACACTTTGCTGGTGAACTCCGGTCCGTTATCGGTTCGCACCATATCTGGGTAGCCCCTGAACGCAGCTGCCCTGTCCAGCAACCTGGTTACGTACTCGCCTGAGATACCAAAGTCCACCGCGATGTCTACGCACTCTTGGCTGAAGTCATCGACCACCGTCAAATACTTGAGCCTGCGTCCGCTGCTCAAGCTGTCAGACACAAAATCCATACTCCACACCTCATTGACCGCCTTGGCCAGTTACAACGGCACTCGCTCATTAACGGGCCGCATGGTCTTCTTACGTTTACGAACAGCCAGGTCGGCTTCGCGATACAGGCGATATCCCCGCTTGTGATTTACGCCGGGAAAGTCCCGACGCAGCAAGTCATGCACCCGTCGAGGGCTTGCGGGGCACACCGCTTACCAACGAAGTAAGGGGCCGTGAGCCGCCGTTGGAGGAATTTTCTTAGCAAGGCCAGTTTGAGCATCGATTTGATCGACCTGAGTCTGCAAGACAGCACTCTTCACAGTCCTTCAAAGCCAAATTTGCAGTAAAGTAAGGAAGTAAGGCTGGTATTACAAAGGAAGACCATGTTCGCAGTTGCAAAAATCACGGCCAAGGGCCAAACCACCATTCCGCAGAACGTTCGCGCCGCACTCAAGGTCGCGCCCGGCGATCTGATCGCGTGGGATGTGGCCGCTGACGGCACGGCGACGGTGCGCCGTGTTCAGACCATGGACCTAGAGTACCTGCGCGCGATCGAAGGCACATTGAGTGAATGGAACAGCGCGGCTGATGAGGAGGCTTATTGTGGGCTTTGAGCGCTACACCGTAGTGCGCGTTCCCTTCCCTTTCACCGACCGGGATACCAGCAAAAATCGTCCGGCGGTCGTTCTATCGGACTCCGGTGCATTCAACACGCCTGCCGGACATTCGGTAATGGCAATGATCACTTCCGAAAGCAACGCCCCCTGGCCACTGGATTGTCCTCTCAGGGACCTGACCGCTGCTGGACTTCCCACAGCGTCCAAAGTGCGCTTTAAGCTTTTCACTCTGGACCACAGGCTCGTGCGCGGCGAACTCGGCAAACTTGCGCACAGCGATGTAGCCGCAGTTCGCACTGCGCTGGCCAGATTGTTGGGCGTTCAGCCCATAGCCTGAATTTAAACCCAGAGCCACTTTTTGAGACAAGATCCGCATGAAGCCGAGCAAACCAAAAGCCAAGTCCAAGTCGGCCCCCAAGGTCTCCGCACTTTCTAATGTCGATGCCAAGGCCAAAGAGTTGCTGGCCAAGCACGGATGCACGGTGGGCTTGCATGCAGTGCGCGCTCGCTTCATGGGCGCTATCGCCAGTCCTATGCAAGGCGTAAAGCCTTTGGATGAATTGAAAGCCCTCTGGGGTGGCGAGTTTCCGCCGTTTGATTCAATTGACGACGTCAACGCCTTGTTCGGCGCGCTGATCATGGGCTTGTGGAACCAGCTCATCGAGCACAACAACCCCATGTTGCCGTTCAGAGTGACCGCCTTCAAAGGCGCTCCCACGGACGGTATGCTGCGCGAACAGGCCTTGGTTCGTTCGCAAGAACTGAACGCCTTTATGGAAGGCTTTTACCAAGGGCAGAACAGCATGCGACTCTCACCCGAAGTGGCCAGTGCCTGCGAGGTCATCGACGAGCTCATCCCCATGTTTGAAGGGATGGTCCACATTCCGGACAACCCCAACGAGAAGGTCAGCACCCTTGTGGAGTTGGGAAAGAATCTCGATGCGTTAACCGAGATCGTTCAGTCGGAGCTGAACATGATCATCACGACCGTAGCGCGTGACCGAAGCAGCGTAGAACCATCTGCGCCTCCTAGCTGCATTGACATCACCACGCCAGTAAATAGGTCCTTTGCATCTGCAATCGGCTCTAGAACTTCCACCCGCTCAGGTTCATCCGGGCTCACCTTATGAGCCCGCAGGGATGTAATTTTCCACAGTGATTTATGCGCTTTGACCCCCTCAACCAGGGTCATTGGGTGAGCTTTGACTATGTGAAGATAAACGCCAAGGAGCAATTGAAATGAGGCTTCAAATCGCGTTGCCGAGCGGCCATATCGCTAACAGCGCGATCACGAAACATCGCATCTCTTTTGCCCTTTGCACGCACACGCGCCATTGCATAGAAGTGCTGCAGTGCCACGATTTGTCGGAAAGAAACAAGGTCGAGCTTCCCAACCTAGCGCTTACAAAAAGCACATCAAGAAAGAAATATATGAATCACAAAATACCTGCCGTAGCAATGTTGGCATTGTCAGTTTTTACAACTGGCTGCTCAACCATCACTGGCAGCGGAACATCGCAGTCAATGTCCGTTCAAACCTACCTGGCTGATGGGCAGGATGTGGACGGCGTGAAATGTGAAATGAACAATGACGAAGGAACCTGGTTTGTTTTGACGCCGGGTTCGGCCTTTGTTCACCGCTCCAAAAAGGACTTGCAGGTGGTCTGCAAGAAACCAGGCGTAGACGTTGGCACCGCAAGCATCGTCTCACGCACCAAAGGAAACATGTTCGGAAACATTATTTTGGGCGGCGGCATTGGTGCCATAGTCGACCACAACAACGGCAGCGCCTACGAGTACCCGTCCTTGGTCAAAATCTTTATGGGCCGCACCAATCAGAAAATTGATGACAAGACGGATGCGTCTGCGAAATAGGGCTTGATCGAGGCCTGGCAGCTGACGATGCTGGGCAACGCGCAACAGGGGAGAGGCTTCTAGACTGTGCCGCTTGACATGCCTCAACCTTGCCAACTACAACGAGCCGGATAATTTGGAGTCGAAGGCAATCTTTTCGAAAGCAGTGCCATGAAGAAATTTCTTAGCTCTTGCACCCTCGCTTGCTTCATGCTGACCGCACTTGTGAGCTGCGGCGGTGGGGGTTCCGGCACAGTGGGCGGCAACCCAGCTTCCGACCTGACGCTTGCAGGGACGGCGGCCACCGGTCTGGCAATCGCCAGCGCACCGGTCACCGTTAAATGCCAAAGTGGCAGTGGGACTGCGACTACGGGTTCGGACGGCACCTACTTGGTTGTAATTAGCAGCGGTAGCCTGCCCTGTGTCTTGGAAGTGAACAAGCCCGACGGCAGCGGAACTTTGCATAGTGTGGCCACCGGAAGCGCAAGCTCGGCCACGGCCAACATCACCCCGCTGACCGAAATGGTGACCGCCAAGCTCCTGGCCACTGATCCAGCCACCTACTTTGCCGCCTTCAACGCCAGCAACGCCGCCAACACCATCACCAGCAGCGCGGTGCAAACCGCACATACGGCGGTGGTCGCAGCACTGAGCGGCACCCTTGACGCCAGCACCGTGGCCAACCTGATCTCCACCCCCATGCGCGCGGCCACAGTGGCCAACCCCAGTGGCGGTGACGCCCAAGACCAGTTGCTCGACGCGCTCAAGACCAAGCTCACCAGTACCCAACAAAGCCAGGTCGTCTCCGCCCTGGCCAGCAACACGAGCCCCACCGCCGTAAAAAGTCTGGTCGGCAACAGTGCCACAGCCAATTTGTCCCAGCTCACCTCTACCTTGAACCTGGACACCAACACCCTTGTTCTGAGGTGGACCGACAGCTTTCCTTCAGGCACGAACTACCGGGTGGAAATGCAAAACGCAGACGGCAGTTTTTCACTGGTGGAAACACTGGCAGGTGTTGGCGGAGGTGGCACGGCCATGCAGTGGCAGCGCGCCGTCACCGTCTCGGCCAGTTATCGGGTGGTGGCGGTAACCAGCACCAATGTGGTGATTACGACCCCCCAAGGTCAAGACCGGGTCAGCGTGGTCGTGCCCGGTGCGGCTCCAACTATTGTCTCGAACCAAGCAGAGCCTTTGTCGGGAACAGCGACTTTGTCCCTGAGCGGCAGCAATGCCTACAGCAGCGTGAGCTGGTACGTGGACCTTCGCCTCATTGGCACCACGACCAGCACGGGTGCCACCAACAACGTGGGCAACCCCATCACCTGGAACACGTCAACAGAGACCAACGCCACCCACCTGATCTTGGCTCGGGTGCAAACCGCGACGGATTCCTACACCGAGGTACGCCGCACCCTGAATGTGGCCAATTCCAACCTGGCCCTCAGTGCGACGGTGTCCGCCAGCACCGGCACCATCAATATTGACGCCAGCGCAAGCTCCCAATACGGGATTTCGCGGGTAGAAGGCTCTTTTGATGGGGCGACCGCCACCTCGCTGACTGAGCCCAATGCCTGCTCACGGTTTTGCTCCACCAACAACCTGTACCGCTTCAGCATCAACGCCGCAACTGCGGGTTCGGGCAGCCATACCATGGTACTCACTGCCATTGACAGCCAAGGTGCGCGCAAGTCGGTCACCGTGGCCGTGCCCATCTCCAACCTGCCGGTACTCACTCTGAGCAGCCCAAGCGACGGGGCCTTTGTCAGTGGCACGCTGACCATCAGCGGCAGCAGCACCAGTGACAAGACCGGGGCGCTCACCACCACCGCCAGCCTGGGTGACTACCAGTTCATGAGCACCACCAACGCCAACTTCAGCGGCAGCATGAGCCTGGCAAGCCTGCCTGCGGGCCCCTACACCCTGACGGTACGCTCCACCGACAGCAGCGGCGCCGTGACGGTGTTGCAGCGAACGGTATCGGTCACCTCGGGCTCTGGGCTAGCCTACACACCGAATTTCAGCATGGGGGTGGGCGGCCAGTTGATCCGCATTGACGACTCCAACCCCGCCTTGGCGCTCTACCGGGCAAGCGACGGCAGCTACCGGGTGCGCAACACCACAACGAATGCCGAGACCACCTTGCAAGGTGCAAGCACCCTGCCCTATCTGTACAACTGGGCGATGGATGGGGGCTATGTCTACGTGGAGGGTGGCTACCTGGGGTCCAAAAGCGCAGGGTATGCGGACTGCCCAGTGGAATGCATCTTCCAGTGGAGCCCGAGTGGCACTCGGAGCAACCTGTCAACCGCAAACCCTAATGTCGGGATCTATGAGCAGTTCCCCCGCGCCCACGGAGGCAACGTCATCTGGATCAATGCCGCTGGCAGCAACCCCGGCACCTTTACCCGTTACAACGTGGCCAGTGGCAGCTACAGCAAAATTGCGCAGCCGTCGGGTGCGAACTACCTGATCAATACGGAATATGACTTCTTTGTAGACGGCAGCGGCAAGGTGGTTTTCTTCTACTGCGCACAAAGCGGCGGCGAGGGTGTGACATCCACTTTTGATGTGTACCGCTGGAACTCCGCCACCAACACCTCGACCAAACTCAGCAGTGGCGGCGCCCGCAGCATCTACCCCAAAACCGATGGCCAGCGGGTGGTTTGGCAGCAAACAGCTACCGACAGCTCCGGCAACACCACCCTGCTGAGCCAGGCCGTGGCAGGTGGTGCCATCACCACGCTGACTTCAAGCGGGGGGAGTTTTCAAGTAAAAGATGGGGTGGCGGCTTGGCTGGAAACGACCACAACGACCAGCACCGGCAGGTATGGCGGCACTACCACCACCGTCACTGCGCTCAAGGCCAGCAGCACCAGCGGTACAACGGCTTCTACCGTCTCCACCCTGGCAGCGGTGAATTTGTACGCTGTGGGCGGAGGCAAGGTGGTGTTTGGTGAACTGGGCAAGGTCTACAGTTGGAGCGCCGACACCAAAACTTCCACTCTGCTAATGGAAACCGCGCCAACCCAGGTCACCATGAGCGGCGGCACCATGTACTTTGTGATGGGAGCTGCACAGGCTGTTTACAAGCTAGTCTTGCAGTAAGAGGGATCTCCGTCTGGCTCTTTGGTCAGGCTAAACCCAGGGTTGCATTTCTTAGTTCAAGCCACCCCAAACGCCGACTCAAACAGCGGCACCAATGCCCTGTCCGCCAGGCACACCCGTACCCACTCCACTCGTGAGCCTTCCCGCGCATGCCGCTTGAGCACCCTGGCCATGATCCGAGCAGCCAGGACAGGAGGGAACTTGAATAGTCCAGTGCCAATGGCAGGCACCGCCAGTGATCGAATGCCGTTGGCGCTGGCCAAGACCATCATGGACTCCAGCGCCTTCTCCAGATAAAACTCGGGCTTGGGTGTGTTGAGGTAATGGCCAGCGCGGATGTGGATTACCCAGGGATTGGGCAAATCAAAACCAGGGGTGATCAAGGCTTCACCCAGAGCCAAGGGCGCCAGTGGCTCGCAAAAGTCTTCCAACCGTTGCCCAGCAGCGCCATGTATCGCCCCGGCAACGCCCGAGCCAAAACGCAAATTTGCATTGGCGCTGTTGACCACCGCCTGCGCATCGGGCTGACGGATGATGTTGCCGTACACAAAATTAACGTCCATGCTGCGGGGCTCGTTTGCCGCCAATCGGGCCAGCGGGCGGGTTTGTGGAATTGTCATGGTGCTGCTCCACTATTCAAAATTTATAACTGCTCTGGGCCACTGTCCTTGGGGCCAACGGTCGGCGCGCCTTCAGCTTGGTCAGTCCCTTTCGACTCACCTGCCATCAGCTCTTGCAGCCAGGCAGGCTTTTCCGGGCAGTTTTTCGTCATCCAATCGTGCGCCATGCGGTCGCCCAGCGCGGCGGCTTTGGCCATCAACCGAGTGCACTCCTCCAAATCCTGGCTCATGCCGGTGCCAGATTCATGAAGAAGAGCCAATTCACGCAGCGCTGTTGAATTGTCCTTGGCCGCTGCGTCGTTCAGCCATTTGAGGGCATGCTCAATATTTCGCTCCACGCCGTGCCCGTAGACCAGCATGATGCCAAGCTGGGCCTTGGCCTCGCTGCTGCCCATGGCGGATGCGCGGCGGAACCATGTCACAGCAGACGGGTTGCTTTCTTCCACGCCCACACCGTAGTAATAGGCAGCGCCAACCTTGTAGGTAGCCCAGGTATCACCCAACTCAGACGCTTCCTTGAAGTATTTCAAAGCCATCTTGAGGTCACGCGCCACACCGTCACCGTTTTCATAGGTGGCGCCGAGCAAGTAGGTCGCCCATGCATTGCCTTGCAGGCTGGCAATTTGAAACAGGTCATGCGCTCGCTCCAGGTTTTGCTCGGTAATCTCGCCCCTGAGCAGGGCGTGGCCCAAAGCGCTTTGGCAGTCGCTGTGGCCGAGTTCGGCGCCCTTCTCTAGCCAATTGACGGCCTGTGCGTTATCGACCTCGGTTCCGCGTCCTGCCCTGAGTGCCTCGGACAATCGATACATGGCCGCCTTGTAGCCCAAGCGCGCTGCAGTGCGAAGCCAAAACACGCCCTCCTCCTGCGCTTGCACGGTTTGCCCGCGCCAAACCCCGTGCCACCCCAAAAGACTCTGTGACCAGGTGTCGCCCAGCATCGAGGCCCTACGTAAGTCGGCCAAGAACTCCAGTTTGCCGTCCTCCGCATAAAAACCATGGTGGCCGAGCATGGAATAGCACGAGGCAGATCCCAATTCACCACCTTTGCGCAGCCAGTAGTTGGCGACCTCCGGGTCCTTGGCGCAACCGGCGTTGCCGGAGCCATACCAAGATGAGAGGAGTAAGCACCCGTAGGTGTCGCCCTCAGTAGCCGCGCGGCGCACCCATTGCACGTACTGGGCTTTTTCTTGTTCGGTCTGGCTTTGCTTGACCAGATGCTCCCCGTACAGGGCATAGACGTAGGGGTTCTCAGATTTCAGGGCCTGCTCGAGGTGAAAAAGCCTGCGCTGGGGATCAATCTCTGCG
>Ga0209500_10002699_pt1 | contig 12410 bp, 6 predicted proteins | sample S_140212_EF_Meta_FD_187323 | JGI IMG/M metagenome (GOLD analysis project Ga0209500, IMG submission 187323) | Freshwater microbial communities from Lake Simoncouche, Canada to study carbon cycling - S_140212_EF_MetaG (SPAdes) (version 2) | ecosystem: Environmental > Aquatic > Freshwater > Lake ...
CCAAGCTGGCCAAGCTCACGGGGATGTCGGTCCGTCAGTTTGAGCGTAAATTCCATAAGGCCTACCAGGTCAGCCCCCGTGGCTACCTGGTCCGCATGCGGGTGGCCGCGGCCACCGACCTCCTCCGGACGACCGACCTCCGCCCCTCCGAAATCGCCCACCAGACGGGGTTCTATGATGCCAGCGATTTCTCCCGCCAGTTCCGCCGAGCAATGAAGGTCAGCCCGACCGAATTCCGTCGTCACCTGAAGGCCTAACCGCTGGCGCCGGGGAGGGGTCTTACCCCCACTTGCCTACTCGACAGAGGGGGCCTGATGGGTTTTATTCACACCCGTACCCCCTACATCTATGCAAGAAACTACTGTACCCAATGCGAAGCGCCTCCTCTGGGCCGGCTTCATGGCTATCCTCGCGGCCGGCGTCGGCTTCGCCCTCCGCGGCGGCATCTTCGGCGCTTGGGCGTCCGAATATGGCTTCACCGCCTCCCAGCTCGGTGCCATCGGCGGCGCCGGCTTCTCGGGCTTCTGCTTCGGCATCATCATCGGCGGCGTGATCGTCGACAAGATCGGCTACGGCAAGCTCGTCGCCGTCGCCCTCCTCGGCCACATCCTCTCGGCCTTCGTCACCTTCGGCGCCTCCTCCCCGCAGAACGCGTATGACTTCCTCTACTGGGGTATGTTCATCTTCGCCTTCGCGAACGGCACCCTCGAAGCCGTGGCCAACCCGCTCGTCGCCACGATCTTCCCCAAGCAGCGCACGCACTACCTGAATATCCTGCACGCCTCCTGGCCCCTCGGCATGGTCGTCGGCGCCGTCGCTTCCTACCTCCTCGGTTCCGTCCTGCACCTCGGCTGGAAGGGTCAGCTCTCCTTCTACCTCGTCCCGACCATCGCCTACGCCATCATGTTCTGGGGCCAGTCCTTCCCGAAGTCGGAAGCCGCCGAGAAGGGCGCCTCCTTCTCCGAGATGTTCAAGGACGTCGGTATCCTCGGCTCGCTCGTCGCCTGCTACCTGCTCTCGATCTTCCTCGGTAACGTCCTCGGTCCGGTGTTCCACATCGACAACCTCGGTCTCTACCTCGCCGGCATCCTCCTGATCGCCGTCGGCGTCATCACCCGCTTCTCGATCGGCTCCCTCCTCCTCTTCGTGCTCTTCCTTACCCACGCCCTCGTCGGCGCGGTCGAACTCGGCACCGACGGCTGGATCGAAGCCATCACCGGCAACCTCTTCACCGCCGAGCAGGGCAAGATGCTCTTCATCTGGACCTCGGCCATCATGTTCGGCCTCCGCTTCTGCGCCCACTGGATCGAGACCAAGCTGGGGCTCTCCCCGATCGGCATCCTGGTCACCTCGGCCCTCCTCGCCTTCGTCGGCCTGCAGCTCGCCTCGGGCATGCATAGCTTCGCCATCGCGCTCGTCGCCCTCGGCATCTACGCCCTCGGCAAGACGTTCTTCTGGCCCACGATGCTCGCCGTCGTCGGCGACCGCTTCCCGCGCTCCGGCGCCGTCGCGATGTCCATCATGGGCGGCATCGGCATGCTCTCCGCCGGCCTGATCGGCGGCCCCGGCCTCGGCTACGCCAAGGACCGCTTCACCGCCGAAGCCCTCCAGAAGGACGCCCCGGCCGCCTACGCTTCCGCCAAGGCCTCCACGGAATCGAAGTTCCTCTTCCTCGCTCCGGTGACCGCCGTCGCGGGTGACAAGCTCGAAGCCGCCAAGAAGGCCGGCGACAAGGGTTCCGCCGACCAGAAGGCGATCGTCGCCGCCAACCAGGCCGGCGACCGTGCCACGCTGAAGGCAGACTCCTTCATCCCGCTGACCATGGCCGCGATCTACCTGCTGCTGCTCTTCTACTTCAAGAGCCTCGGTGGTTACCGCGCCCTGAAGATCGAAGAGCAGGTCTAAGCGACCCACCCTTCCCCACCGAAGGCCGCCCACCCGGGCGGCCTTCTTGTTTGGTAGGTTTGCGAACAGGGTCCGTCGGTTTCGTCCTAGCAAATCGGCTTCCGTCTTTCGCCTGATTGGACTGAATGAAGCCACACCCCATGAGCACTCCGAAGATTCGCATCGCGCTGGCCGGCCTCGGCTTCGGCGCCGAATTCATCCCGATCTACCAGGCCCACCCGAACGCGGAGATCGTCGCGATCTGCCAGCGCAACCCGGAGAAGCTCAAGGCGATCGGCGACCGCTATAAGATCGCGAAACGCTACACGGACTTCGACGCGCTGCTCAAGGACCCGGAAGTCGACGCGATCCATATCAACACGCCGATCCCCGACCACGGTCGCCAATCTATCGCCGCCCTCAAGGCCGGCAAGCACGTGGCCTGCACGGTCCCGATGGCGACCTCGATCGCCGAATGCGAGGAGATCGTGAAGCTGGTGAAGGCGACCGGCCTGAGCTACATGATGATGGAGACGGTGGTCTACGCCCGCGAGTTCCTCTACGTGAAGGAGCTCTACGACAACGGCGAGCTCGGCCGCCTACAGTTCCTCCAGGCCTCACACCAGCAGGACATGGAAGGCTGGCCCGGCTACTGGCCCGGCCTGCCGCCGATGTACTACGCCACGCACTGCGTCGGACCGATGCTCGCCCTCACCCGCGCCGACGCGGAATACGTCTCGTGCTTCGGCTCCGGCCGCATCGCCGAGGATATGATTCCGATCTACAACTCGCCCTTCGCGGTCGAGACGGCCCACATTAAGTTCCACAAGTCCGACGTCTCGGCGCGCATCATCCGCTCGCTCTTCGACACGGCCCGCCAGTATCGGGAGTCGATCGACGTCTACGGTTCGAAGAAATCCTTCGAGTGGCCGCTGATCGAAGGCGAAGAACCGGTCCTCCACACGGCGAAGAAGGCCGAGCCCGAGATTCCGCAGAAGGTCAAGGTGCCCGACTTCGCCCATCGCCTCCCGAAAGAGATCCAGCACTTCACGACCAAAGGCGTCTACGGTGAAGGCGAAGATCACCTGTCCTTCACGCAAGGCGGCGGCCACGGCGGCTCGCACCCGCACCTCGCCAACGAATTCATCCAGGCGCTGCTCGCCAAGCGCGCGCCGTTCCCGAACGCGCGCCAATCCGCCAACTGGACCTGCACCGGCATCCTCGCGCATGAGTCCGCCATGGCCGGCGGCGAGATCCGCAAACTCCCCGCGTTCACGTTGCCCGGCTGAGTCAGCAGGTAGGGACGCGTCGGCGACGCGTCCGTGTCTCGAGACCAGGACAGCACCACGTGCTGTCCTTTTTTGTGCCCTGGGTAGGGACGCGTCGGCGACGCGTCCGCCTTACCCTCGCCTCTCGGTCGCGACACCGTCGCACCCCTACCCTGCTTCGCAGCAGCCCCCCCGCGCGAGATTCTCGCGCCCGCCACCCGCCACCCGAAATGTTTTCCTACCCCTATCCCTACCCCAACCCCTTAACTCACCTTTGCACCTTTGCACATTCACATGCCCCCACGCGGCCTGAAGGCCGCGCTCTTTTCCCGTGCCTCCTGTCAACCAGCCCTCTATTAAATCCCTACCCCCACCCCTGCCCCTACCCCTGCCTACCCCTTTCCCCCGCTTATGTCGCTCCGCCTCATCATCGCACTCCTCGTGTGCTTCGCCTCGTCTCCGCTCCGCGCCGAAACGCTCTGGATCTGGGGCGCGAAGAACAACGTCGCTAAACAAGAAGTCTGGTTCCGCTCTTCCTTCGAACTGAAGGAAGTCCCGACCAAGGCCCAGCTCCAGTCGACCGCTGACAATCACTGCGTAGTCTGGCTCAACGGCAAGCAGCTCGGCGGCTCCGATGACTGGGCCCAGGCCTTCTCCGCCGAAGTCGGCGGCGACCTCAAGGCCGGCGTGAACACCATCGCGGTGCTCGCCCGCAATGACGGCGGCATCGCCGCGATGTCCTTCCGCCTCTCCGCCGGCAAGACGGTACTCGCCGAATCCGGCGCCAACTGGAAGACGTCCCTCGCTAATCCCGGCAAGGGATGGGAAGCCGCCGCGTTCGATGACACAAAGTGGACCGCCGCTTCAGTCGTGAAGAAGATGGGCGAAGCGCCCTGGGGTAGCCCGTTCGACGGCGCCAAGGCCGCCGCGAAAAATGGCAAGCGCACGCCGACGACCTCCGTCGCCGCCGCCAACGAACTCATCCTCCTCCCGGGCTTCAAGGCCGAGCTGCTCCACACCGTCCCGAAGCCGGAACAGGGCTCCTGGGTCTCCCTCGCGGTCGCTCCCGATGGCGACCTCGTCGCCGGCGACCAAGGCGGCGTGCTCTGGCACATCTCGCTCAAGAATCCGGCGAAGCTCGTCGTGACCAAGATCGACACGAAGGCCATCGGTTGTCACGGCCTACTCTTCGCCCACGGCGCCCTCTACGCGTGCACGAGCGAAAAGGGTAAGGGTGACATCTGGCGCCTACGCGACACGAAGGGCGACGGCTCCTACGCCGAACAGACGATGCTGCGCTCCCTCAAGGGCTCCGGCGAACACGGCCCCCACCAGCTCGTCCTCGACCGCGACGGCTCGATCCTGGTCTTCGGCGGTAACCACACGAAGCTGCCCGACGACGAGAAGGCCGGCGCGGCCGCCAAGCATTACGACGAAGACGACCTGCTGAAGAAGTTCGAGGACGCCAACGGCCACGCCTCCGGCATCAAGGCCGTCGGCGGCTGGATTGCCCGCATGGACAAAGACGGCAAGGATTGGATCCGCGTGACGACCTGCTTCCGCAATCCGTATGACGGCGCGGTCGCTCCAGACGGTGATATCTTCGCTTATGACTCCGACATGGAGTGGGACATGGGCGCGCCTTGGTATCGCCCCACCCGCATCAATCTCTGCACACCCGGCGGCGAACTCGGCTGGCGCTCCGGCGCTGGCAATAACGCCCAGGCCCTCGTCGACTCCCAGCCGGCGCTCGTCGATATCGGCCCGGGCAGCCCAACGGGTTGCACGATGGGCACCGGCGCGAAATTCCCGGCCGCCTACCAGCGCGCGTTCTTCGCCTGCGATTGGACCTACGCCACGCTCTACGCGATCGTCCTCGAGCCCGAAGGCGGCGCCTGGAAGGCCCGCAAGGAAGTCTTCGCGGCCGGCAAGCCCTTCTCGGTCACCGACGCGGTCATCCGCCCGCAGGACGGACATATGTACGTGACCATCGGCGGTCGCGGCGGCCAGTCCGCGCTCTATCGCATCTCCTATCAGGGTACGGAATCCACCGCGCCCGCCGCTTGGTTCACCGCCACGCCTGAGCAGAAGCTCCGCCGCGAACTCGAAGCCCTCCGTGATGTGGCTCCTTCCGCCGCCGCCCTCGACAAGGCCTGGCCGCTCATGGGCCACGCCGACCGCTGGGTGCGCTTCGCCGCCCGCATCGCCGTCGAACACCAGCCCGTCGCCAGCTGGCGCGCCCGCGTGAAGGCCGATGCCAACGTCGACCTCGCCGTCAACGCCGCCGCCGCCCTCGCGCGTTGTGGGGAAGCGTCCGACCTCGCCGCCATCGTGGCCGCCGCCGACAGCGCCGTGAAGTCGAAGGACCTCCGCCAGCAGCAGGATCGCCTGCGCATTTTCCAGATCGCCTTCTCGCGTCGCGGCAAGCCCGACGCCGCCACGGCCCAGCGCCTCGGCAAGGAAGCCGCCGATCGCCTGCCCTCCGGCGACAACGCCCTCGACCGCCAGCTCGCGACGATCGCCATCTACCTCGAAGAACCCACCGCTCCGGCCCGCGTGCTCAAGGCGATGAAGTTCGCCCAGCCCGGCCCCGCGGTGGTCGCCGACCCGGAAGTCCTCGCCCGTCACCCGGGCTACGCCAAGGCCGCCGCTTCCGCGATGGCCGTGACGCCTTCCTCCACGCGCATCGGCCTCGCGGTCTACCTCTGCCGCGCCACCGTCGGCTGGACGCCGGAACTGCGTAAGGAGTTCTTCGGCTTCCTCGACGTGCTCTCGCAGGCCGAAGGCGGCCACTCGCTCAAGGGCTTCGTCCGCAATATCCGCAAGGAGTCCCTTGCCGCCGCGCCTGAAGGCGAACGCGCCGCCCTCGAGGAGATTGCGCCCGCCACGGCCCGCAAGGCCGCCGCGCCGATTCCGACCGCCGAAGGCCCGGGCCGTCTCTGGACGCACGCCGAAGCCCTCAAGGTCTGGGAAGACGCCAAGGCCAAGAAGACGCTCGATTTCGCCAACGGCCAGAAGATGTTCGCTGCCGCGCTCTGCTCGCAATGCCACCGCCTCGGCGACAACGGCGGTGCGCAAGGCCCGGATCTCTCCGGCCTCGGCGCCCGCAGCGCGCCGGCCGACGTCCTGATGAGCATCGTCCAGCCCAGCGCCATCGTCTCCGATCAATATTCGAACTCAGTCATCGGTCGCGTCGACGGCGGCAAGACCATCGGCCGCATTCTCAACGAGGAAGGCGACAAGCTGCAGCTCGCGGTCAATCCGTTCGACTTCTCGGTCCAGCTCGCGGTCAACCGCTCCGACATCCTGAGCATCGATCGCGACGCCACTAGCCCGATGCCTGTCGGCCTGCTCAACTCGCTCAACGCCCAGGAAGCCGCCGACCTCCTCGCCTACCTCGTCTCCGGCGCCAACGCCAAAGACGCGATGTTCACGAAGTGAGCGCTTCGCGCTCACTTCGTGGGGTTCTGGTGGCAAGGTGAACTGCTGCGAAACCAAAGATCAGGGCGGCTTCGGCCGCCCTTCTTTGTGCCCGCTAACCTGGGTAGGGATGCGATGACATCGCATCCGCTGTCTTGGGCAGGGGCACGATTTATCGTGCACTCCTCGGACAGGAGGGCGCGGCATAGCCACGCCCCTACCTTCGTCCGCCCTGCGGCGGCCGGATCACCGAACCCAAGTTCTCCTCCCTTCGGCAGAGCTGCTGTGTGCCTAACCGCTAACCGCCAGCCGCTAACCGCTTCTGTAAAGTATCCTGGCGGAGGGGAAGGGATTGGCTGCGCTTCGCTCCGGGACTTCGTCCCAATCCTGCGGATCGCCTGTTCGCCCATGCGGGCTCACCGAACCCAAGTTCTCATCCCTTCGGCAGGCTCGAAGGCCTATACTCCATACTCGAGACTCTATACTCTCGTACGTTAAATGTTTCCTGGCGGAGGGGAAGGGATTCGAACCCCCGGAACCTTGCGGTTCATCTGATTTCGAATCAGACGCAATCGACCACTCTGCCACCCCTCCTTACCAGGACTATCGAGGAAGTCCGTGGAAGCCCTGCGGGCAAGAGGAAAGTGCCCGGATAAGGCCAAGGGGCCTTTTCAGCCACTATTCCTTAGCCTAGGCGTCCGGCCCCCTCCTTCAACGCATCGCGCGCACCCCGCCCGGAGTCAGGTCGCCTGGAGGGCCTTTCACGACCGTCGGCTTGCCGATGGTGATATCATCGGCGTCGGGGGGCGGGTTGCCACCGCTACGCAGCCACTCGACCATCTTGGACTGGCCGCCCGAAGCGGCTACGCAGCGGGCAAAGATTGGCTGCGGTTCAACCTCCGTGGAGAAGAGATAAAGCTTGGGACCGCGGCCGGATTTCGCCGCCGCAAAAGCGCTGACGAGTTCGTCCTCCCAACGCTTCTCCGTCGGCTTGCGGTCATCCGTCGGCAGCCGTGAGCGGACGCTGTCGCAGTAGATGATGGTAGCGTCCCGAGTGGAGTAGCTGGCAGACTTGTCACCTTTCGGGCTGCGGTACTGCGTGACGCCATCCTGAAAGTCGGAGAAGATGACCAGTCCATCATAGGCGCGCTCATTGCGCATGATGTCGATCCAGGCGCCCACGCAGCCGGTCTTGAAGTTATCGTCGTATTGCTTGAAGATCCGCTTTCCGTTGGCGGTGAGTTTATCTGGGTCGGTGAATTTCACCGGCGGGGACCCACTGCGACCGGTCGTGCCTTTGTAGCGGGAACCGCCAATGATCACGTCGTCCTTCACATTGGTCCAAATTCCGGCGTACATGAAGACATCGGCCGTCGGGAACTGCTTCCGGATCTCGGACTCAACGCGATCAAGGTAACGGCCCATGGACTTCGAGGCGTCCATGAAGACCGCCACTTTGGTCGCGACGATGTGAGCCCCCATGACGGGCTTACCGACGAAGTTGCGCATATTACCGACGCCGACGCCCTTGCCGGCGCCGATACCGCCGCCGGAGCCTCCGCCGAAACCCTTCGACGAGCTTCCGCCTAGCTTGGAGGCCAGCGAATCAATCGACAGCGCGTTCGACTTCAGGTCGGGCAGCACCACCTGCGCATTGAGGTTCTTGGAAGAGATCCGGGAGACTTTCTTTGCGAGGGCCTTCTGCTTCTTCTGCTGGAGATTGTGCTCCAGGATCTTGGCGCGCTCGCCGGCGGCCCCGCCGCCGGAGCCGGTGGCGGTAGCGCTGAATTCCCCTTGCTTGGGATTTTTTTCGCTGGTGTTGGAGATGACCCAGATGATCGCCACCACCATCAGCATGAGGTGGATCAACAGCGAGAGGACCAAGCCCCGGGTGCTGATGAGGCGCCGAAGCAGATGCCGCATCATCCCGCCTAGTCCAATCTGTGCCAAAGGGGGCGTCGAAGGCTCGTCGGACGAACGTTCGCGAAGTAGCATCTCCTTTTGTTCGCTCATCGCTGCCACAGGTTAATCTCCGCCGAAAGTCCCCATCAATCATCATGTCCCGCTGACACCGAACCGTCACCCTGCTGCCATCTTCGAAATGTGTTTCGTGCGTTTTACCCAGCACCCATTGCGCGCATCGAGGTAGGGACGCGTCGGCGACGCGTCCGCCCTGTAACCCGTTCGGTCGCGACGCCGTCGCGCCCCTACCTTGCCCCCTCGCCGCTTCTCCGCGTGCCTCCCTTGTCCCCCAGCCAATCATCCGGTCTCCGGTTCCCCTTTAAGCCCTGCGGCATGTTTGGTCCACGTGCCCTCCGGCCCTCGTGTCCTCGATTGGTGTCTCCCTTGCCCACTGGCCCACGGCCGCCGCTATCTCCCCACCCGCAACTCCCGCTCCACCGTCTCCACCGCCTCCTCCATGCGCCCCATCGCATTGCGCAGCACGGCGTCGACGACTTCGCTGTTCGGGATGCGCCGATGGGAGGCAAGGATAGCCTCAATCGAACAGACGAGCAGCGGCGTGGGTGCGTCCACGAGGAAGAACTTCACTCCGCGAATCTCGGCATTGAAACGAGAGACCATCTTATGGGATCGCCCCGCATCTTCGTCGTCCAAGGCGAACGGCAGCACGACCTGTAGATTCATAATCTCCGGTGCCACCGCGGCGTCGAAGGACAAGGTGAACTCCCGGCGGCTCTTACGAAAGACTAGCCCGCCACGATAAGGCCCCGAGCGTGGCACGACCTGCGCCTCTTCCCAAGTGACCTGATTGATCGCCCGGGCATAAAGAATCCGCAGCTCTTCGTAAGGAATCAGCATGTCATCACCCTACCCCCTGGCCGCCCTCCTGCAATCCTGAGGTAGGGACGCGTCGGCGACGCGTCCGCGGTCGCGACACCGTCGCGCCCCTACCCTACCACCCGAAACGGATGCTTTCACTTTTGCACCTTTGCACAGGCCCGTAGGCCGATTTGCACTTTTGCACCATGCCGCTATCCCCTCGCGGCTCCGCCGCGACGCCTCACTTCTGCCCCGCCCGCATCTGCAGATTAGCCTCGGCGAACGCTTCGCCCATCAGCGCAAAGGTCTTGGCGCAGCCGAGATAATGATAACCGCCATTGGAGGCACCACGCTTCAGCATGGCGGCTTCGTCCGCAGGGATTAGCTTGGCCTCGTAGTCCTTGAGGTAAGCCTTCTGCTGCGGCTCGGTCATCTTGCCGTCGGCATTGGCCGAGCGCTTACCCTTGTTCTTGAGCTCAAAGGCCATCTGGCGGACCTTATCCTTCTTGTCCTGGATGGCACCGAGCTTCTCGTCCCAGAACGGAGCGGTGCGCACGGCGATCACGTTGCCCTTGAACTCAGGTAGCGATGCCGGAGCGGCCATGGCTTCGCGGAAGGCAAGGTTGTCCTCGCTGCCCGGGTCCTTGCCGCCGACGCCCAGGACGCCGATGACGAACGGGAGCTTGGGCACGCCGAGGTCCTTGCGGACATCGCGAATCAGCGCGCTCATATATTCCGAATATAGCGCGAACCGATTACCCGCCGCTCCTTTGGGCTGCTTGGGGTAGAAATTCGTGTCTACCATGTCATTGAAACCCTGCAGCCAGATGAACCCGGCAATCTCATACCCTTCCTTGGGGTCGTAGGCCGGGCACACCCGTCTAGGATTGGCGAGCACTTGCTTGGCGTGGGCGATCATGAGCCGGTAGTAGTGGCCCGAGTCGGCGAGCGGATGCTTATCCTTCTCGAGATCCACCTTGGTTCGCGGATACGGGCCCGCGCCAGGCGAACGGAAATCGTAGTTCAGCGACTTGCCACCCCAAGCGGCCTTGATGAGCAAGACGGGACCTTTACCAGCACGCTCCATAGCCAGGCCGAAAGTATACTCCGGCCCGATCTTACCGCCGTCTTTCGTCGGATCCTGCCGCGACCCGTAACCCGTCGTCAGCGGGCCGAAGCCTTCGCCGTTCTTCTCACCGATGCCAGTGAGATAGGTGATCCAGACATTCTTCGCGGCCGCCGGCTTACCGTCCGGCCCGAGCATGCGCTTCAGTAACGGCGCCGTCACCGGGTCTTCGCCGATATAGTCGATCGTCTCGACCTTCGCATGGCCTTCCATGTTCGACTGCCCCACGAGGATATAGACCTGCAGCGGCTTCGCCTCAGCAACGGCTGCAGCCAGACCAAACCATACGAGGAGGGGGAATCTCATTCCCATACCATACCTATCCCAGCCCCTCCCGCAATCCTGCGGTAGGGACGCGTCGGCTACGCGTCCGCGGTCGCGACACCGTCGCGCCCCTACCCACCCCCCACGAAGGCTCCGCCTTCGTTAGAACCCCGCCGCGCTTCCCTCCCTCGAACGCGGATCATGCGCACCGACGAACGGACCATCCTTGGCCGGCTGGGCGACCGCTTGGGTCGAACCGATGGCTTCGACTTCGTTAAGTACATGGCCTCGACGACGGAGATCCGCCTTCATGGCCTCGGGCATCGACTTCTCGACCCGCAGCTCATCCGGACTCCACTGCTGATGGAAGCGCGGTCGCGCCAACGCCTGCGCCGGGGTGTCGCCTTCATCTAAGATATGCAGTAGCGCCAGGAGGGTCTGCGAAATAATCGTCGGTCCGCCTGCCGCGCCAATCGCGAGCACGGGCCGGTCACCTTCGAAAACAATCGTGGGCGACATGCTGGAGAGCGGTCGCTTGCCCGGGGCCGGGAGATTGGCTTCCGCGCCGACCAGGCCGAACGCGTTCGGCGCGCCCGGCTCGGAGACGAAGTCATCCATCTGGTTATTCAACACGACGCCCGTGCCGGGGATGACGACCTTGGAGCCATACGAGGTATTGATGGTCGAAGTGCAGGCGACCCAGTTACCCGCGGCGTCAGCTGCTGAGAAATGCGTGGTGTGCTTTTCAAAGACATGCTCATCCGCGCGCGGCGGAGTGCCGTGGTCCTTGACCGGCGTGACCTTGGTGACGTCGATCTTCGCGGCGAGACTCTGGCCGTAGTCCTTGTCAGCCAGCCCACGCGGCACCTTGGTGAACGCCGGGTCGCCCAACCAGAACGCGCGGTCGGCAAAAGCGAGCTTCATGGCCTCGGCGATGACGTGCGGGGCGTCCGCCGTGCGGATGGGCCCCTTGGCTTCGATGATGTTCAGAATCTGCGCGACATGTACGCCGCCGGAGCTGGGCGGAGGCATGCCGACGATGCGGCGGCCGTGATAAGTAGTCTCAATCGGCGTCCGGCGCTTGAACGTGTATGCGGCGAAATCGGCCTCGGTGATCAGGCCGCCATTCTCGCGCATCCACTTCGCCGTGGCCTGGGCAAACGGACCGCGGTAGAACCAATCAGGTCCGCCGGCACCGAGCGCACGCAAGGTCTTCGCGAGCTCAGGCTGCTTATGGATCTCGCCTTCCTTGAGCGGCGTGCCGTCGGCATGCAGGAAGATGGCACGGGACGAAGGGAATGTGGCGAGGTCCTTGGCGACGGCGACGATGCGCGAAGCATAGGCACGAGAAACAGGGAAGCCGTCTTCGGCGATCTTGGCGGCCATCTCGCAATGCACCTTCCACGGCAGCTTGCCGTAACGCGTCACGGCTTCATGGAAGACCGCGACCTGCCCAGGGATGCCGACCGCGAGGGCGCCGGTGCGACTCAGCTCATCCACCGCATGGCCATTGCGTACAAACATATCAGGCGTCGAAGCCGCCGGCGCGGTCTCGCGTCCATCGAGCGCCATGACCTCGCCGGAAGGCAGCCGGATGAGCATGAAGCAACCGCCGCCGAGGCCTGAGTTGTGGCTATCGACCACGCCGAGCACCAGACCCGTGACGA
>Ga0209500_10002702_pt1 | contig 12396 bp, 18 predicted proteins | sample S_140212_EF_Meta_FD_187323 | JGI IMG/M metagenome (GOLD analysis project Ga0209500, IMG submission 187323) | Freshwater microbial communities from Lake Simoncouche, Canada to study carbon cycling - S_140212_EF_MetaG (SPAdes) (version 2) | ecosystem: Environmental > Aquatic > Freshwater > Lake ...
TTCGAATTGAATTTATGGAATTTACCAATGAATCCTTGCTTCTCAAAGAACTGATCATTCCAATTTCAAAATGCATTATTACTCTTTTTTACAATCTTTAACATTTTCAGCGAACCAAGTCTTCCACATTATTTGACTAGCGTTTAACGACACATTATCCATATAATTAACGTGTGGACCAAAATCAACATAATGATTTATTTGAGGCTTGGCAACCGCTGTTGATTTCGTGGCAGTAGCTGTTGGTTTCTCTTGTTTTTTAGGTTGACTCCCACAAATTGCCTTATTAGACAATATAATCAAACTTTGCCTTGCCGATTGACTAAGAACAATATCAGAAGAATCAATGCTTTCAATTAAATCTTCGAGAAATTCAAAGTTATACTCATGTGCCAACAAACAACCAGCAGATTTAAATCTTGGGTCGCTTGATTGTAGTGCAAGCATCAACATCTTCTTCGAATTAGTCTTCTTAAGTGATGCGTATTGCATGTTAGTGTAGGCAATGTCCATTTGAATTTTTTTCGAAAGACCATTCTGATTAATGTTCTGATTGCTCTGACTACTCCGATTGTTCTGGTTCTGATTCTGATTGTTCCATCTAATCTGTGCTTGACCAGCAGGATTGATGGGCAACTTGTCGCCTCAACCAAATCCATAAGATTTATTGACAGAACAACAAACAATTAGAAAAAACAAACAAATGTATCTTGAAAATTTAAACATAAATTACCCAATGTGAAATAAGAAGTACACCTATGTATTAGTATACTTTAATATTTCATAGAGTAAAGATGTTTGCTTACAATGTAATATTGAGTTCGTTGGCTAATATCCTAAGATTTACAAAAGCACCTTCTTTAAGCTGTCTGACTCTTTCTTTGGATATATTAAGGAATCCACTGATTCCCTCAAGAGTAAGCGGTGTCTTTTGATCAAGACCAAAGTAATTTTCTAAAATAAACAATTCTCTTTCTGTTTCACGATTTGGAAAACGTTTTTTAAACTTATCTAACAATGTTTTAATTGCATCTTTGATTTCGTGATTTTCACTTGTTTTTTTAGATGATTTATCTGGAACTTCGTAATTGCAATCATTGTCGCCATCATCATCTGATGCGCCAAAAGAACAAAAAATAAGTTGTCTGTCTTTTTGTATTCCTTTAAATATTTTAGAAGCATTTTTCTTTAAAACCCACACGCAATATGTTGAAAACTTTATACCTAAAGTGAAATTAAAATAATCTACAGCTTTTATAATATCAACATAAGCGTTGCTCAACATAACCGATGCATCTGCTTGCTCCAAAACAGAAAGACTTTTTTTCAAAGCATGAAACGCTAATCTGAAATTCGAAAGAGCTATTTCATTTCTGTGATATTCAACGGTTTCAAATAATTTTTCTGCTTTGATTATTTTATTTTCACTTATCCTTTTGGGATTTATTGATTCCAATGTAGTTTTAGCTAAAAATTTATAATAATTATACTTTTTAAAAAAATACTGTTCTTGTTCCTTGTCCAAAAGAGGATTTTGATAACATGGCTGCATCTCCATGCTCATAGTTTCCCGATTAAATCCAGAAACCGACTTTACTTTTTCTTTTTTATATTTTTCGTAATTTGGCATTTCGTCTAAAATTGATTTTATATTATTGTTATTTTCAAAATCAGAATGATAAAAAACTCTTATTTTTTTTCGTAATAATATTTCGTATCTATCCTTTAATTCAATCATAAACAATTTGTCTCCAAAATATAATGATCGGGCAACAATTTGATTATAATAAATAATTTAATTATTATCAAATTATTTGTATGTTTTATAAATATTTCATATTATTTTCATTATTTAATTTCTTAAATATTTGCAACAAATTAATAAATGGCTGATCTTTTTTATTGTATGTTTCTAATAATTTATTAGCACCTAATACTGCTTGATTAGCATAGGCATCGTAAGAGTTTAATATTTCGTACACCCTATCTTCTAAATCGGAAAAATCAGGCTTACAATATACAATGTTTTTAGCTAAGTATATTTCAGGAAATGTTGATATTTCCAGTGTTTTATTGAGTAATTTTGGTTTTATTATTATATTTCCACAAATAATTGCTTCGTAATCTCTAGTACTTAATTCTCCATAACCCCACGGACTTAACATTATCTTTGAGTTTTTAGCTAAATTAAAAAATTCTGGTGGATTTGGCCAATTGATTTTACTCCTATATTTGGGCAATTTACTGTCTGAAGACAAACCAAGACATCTTATAATTTCATTTGGAAGTTTTCTCATGGCATCCGCTGCCTTCGATCTATGCCACTTAACATGCCAGCACCAATAATGCGATCCAGATCCAAGCAATAATATGTCTATCGGTCTACGATGCATATTATCCAAGCTACTTAAATCCAAATTTGATATCAAGGATTTTTCGATAATATCAGACCAAAGGTAGTGAGACAAAACATTCATTTTAACAATGTGATTGTCATCGATTTTTTTATGATTTTCTAATTCGTAATATTTATTTGGCTTGTCGCCACACGATATCGCAGAATCCAAACAAAATTTACCATGAACAGTTCCTTCGAAAGTTGGATGATTGTGCAGTTCTAAATTGGTATAAACAGAATTTTTACAAACAAATTTGACAGAATCCGAATGAATTAAATCTCTAATTTTTCCCCAGTTGCCATTGTAACAAGAAGAAAAATCAGTTTGATCATAAACAATCAAAGGTTTTCTTTGATTGTCCAATATATCTAATGTGATAAATCTAGAGTCTACAAAAGCAACATCACATTCGTTTTGATTTTTTTTATTTATCAGACCGAAATTTAAATGATAATTATGTTTTTTAAAATAAGCCACAGCACGAAATGTATTCAATGGGTAGGACCACATCAAATCTTCTTCGTTTTGTTTTTTCAGAGAATATAAAATATTAACCATTAGTTAATAATATATAATCTCACAATAAAAACAAAGGATTTATAATGTTAATGATACTAAAAATATTTCTTTTAATTATATTCCCGCCAGCAGGAGTGTTTATAAACTGTGGATTTACATCACAATTTTGGATAAATATACTGCTGACTTTACTGGGATATTTGCCGGGTTTAATTCATGGTATTTGGGTTTTATCATCAAATAAATGTAATTTAGACTAATCATCATTTGCAACTTTATTGCTCACAACAGTCAAAGTTGTACGCAAAATATCTAATAATTGCTCTGGAGTTAAGTTGCTTACATCCATCTTGATTCCCATTTTGCTTGCTTTGTCTTCTGGGAAAATAATTATAAATGGCTTGTCGTGTCTTTTCTTTATCTCGTCAAACAATTGCTCGGTTGTGGCCAAATCCAAATCTTCAAGTATATTCTTTTTTAAAAGATTTTCATACTTTTCATTGGCGTTGATAAGTTTTTTATACAAATGCTTTACCAACACTCCAAGTCCAAGTAACATGCCGAAAATTAAAAATGAAAAAATTATATTCATTATTTTACCTAATTACGCTTTGTCTTTGTGTGGCCAGAAGTTACCGCAATGTTTTGCACCTTTGATACTTTTTTGATAAAAATAACCCATTGCTTTATTGTTAGTTACTAAATCGAATACATTTGGATCTGTTGGCAAGTTAACTAGCGTTACAGAATCTAATTCCATAATTTGTCTTTGAAATAAATTTGTATCAACGCTTTCGACTTTATCTATAAAAACAACACAATCATCGCTTACTTCGTATAGCTCTCCATATATAGAGTCGGCCAATGTGCCGTTGTCATCTTTTGAGTTATTCACCATGCACGGATAGCCACTTACATAATAAAGACCATAAATTGGCTTGGTCCTTGCTGTTCCAAGATATTTTTGATCATTTAAATACTTCGACCTTTGAAATCCTTTTTTTAATGTGCCGTAAACAAAAAGTACATGCGTCATCTTTACATCCTATTTGATTCATACAGATTTAACTGTAAATTTATTTTTTAACAAAGTAAGATTTAAAATTAAATCAAACTTTAAATGACTTTCTTTTATAAGAATTTCAGAATTGTTTATCTCTTTAAAGCAATCGCATAAAGATTTATAAAAATCCTTAGACCCATACATAAAATCACTACTATATAAAGTAGTATCAAAGTTAGAATCTAAAAACTGCTTTTTTATTTCCATGCGATGATTTAAATCTCTGACACAACTTAAAGTCTCATTCAACGCATTGTATCGATAATTTTTTTTCAAAAAAACATCATCTGATTTAGATTGAATAGATTCAATAGATTTACGAAAATAACTAAAATTTGATATTAAATTAGGCATAATAAAATATGTTACATCATTTGTGTTTTGATATATAAAATCAAATAAGTTTTCTCCAGAAAAATCTATTATTTTTATATTTTCTATTTTTTGTAAATTAGCCAATTTATCATGTTTTGTGTTTATGTTAAGAATTGTAGTTTCAAAATTAATTGAATTACCATTTTTTACATAATGTTCTACAAAATCTAATTCGAAATCATTTAAAAACAAGTTGTCTAATAATGTAAAAACTTTTTTCAATTTATTATTCGTTCCTATAAACTGGTAAAGAAAGTCCTAAAACCAAATCTTTATTTATTGTAACAGATTTTCCAGTATTGTCTTGTGACCTAAATAAAATTTCTGTCATGAACCCTTCAACAACAGACCTTAAGCCTCTAGCGCCTGTGCCTTTTTTATGTGCCTTTTTTGCTATTTCCATTATACCTTCATCAGTCCAATTCAATTTTACATTATCGTAACGACATAGTTTTTCATATTGTTTAGTCAAAGAATTTTTAGGTTCAGTCAATATTTTTATCAAATCATCTTCGGTCAAAGGCTTTAAGGAGCCAATAACAGGCAATCTACCAACAATTTCTGGTATAAGACCATATTCTATAAGATCCTCTTCCATAACATCATTTTCAATGAAATCTTGCGAATCTTCACCTCTTGAAAACCCTATTCTGCTTCTGCCGACCCTTCTTTCTATTATTTTGTCCAAACCTACAAATGCTCCACCGCATATGAACAAAATATTTGTGGTATCTACTTGAATAAATGATTGCTCTGGATGCTTTCTTCCTCCCTGTGGCGGAACATTACACACTTTTCCCTCTAGCAATTTCAAAAGCGCCTGTTGTACCCCTTCGCCACTGACATCTCTAGTTATCGATAAATTATTCGACGTTTTTCTGATTTTATCTACTTCATCAAGATATATTATTCCTCGTTGAGCCTTGGCCACATCGAAGTTTGCATTTCTTAATAAGCTCAAAATTAAATTTTCGACATCTTCGCCTACATAGCCAGCTTGAGTGAAAGTAGTTGCGTCACCTATGGCAAAAGGAACATCAAGTATTTTAGCTATAGTTTTAGCAAATAAACTTTTTCCAGTTCCCGTGTTTCCAAACAATAAGATATTAGATTTTTCTATGGTAGTATCATTTAAAGGATCTGATTCTTCAAATTTATCACATGCATTAATTTCATCATTGATTCGCTTGTAATGACAAACAACAGCCACTGAAAGCAATTTCTTGATTTTATCTTGCCCTACAATGAATCCGTCTAAGAAATTAATTATTTCTATTGGGGATGGAATTTTACTGCCATCTTTATGAGTTGTTTCTTCGCCTACATCTTTATTAATTATCTTATAGCAACTTTCTATGCATTTATCACATATATTGTTATGTACCGTGTTCTTTATTGTGTTCGGAACATTATCAGGAGACTGAATCAACATTTTTACATCTTTGCTATTCGCTCCACAAAAATTACAATATACTTTTTTCTTCGCAGCCATTTTTCACCATATAAAATGATATAAACCATCAATGAATGAAAAATATTGTAAACGAAAAAAAAGAAATAGGAAGGCTGACCTTCCTATTTCTTTTAATATTTTAAAATATTTTTTACACTGCTGATTCCAAGTACTCCAACAACTTAAACGCTTCTTTTAAATCATCAATATCACAGGATCTATCAGAAATCATGGACTTTAACGCCCACGACAAAGAAGATATTTTATAAAGACGAGACGATTCATTTTTTGAATGATTGTCTTTTTCAACATTTACAATTTTATTTTCAATATCGACAGGTTTGTTTTCAGTAGAAAAACCCTCGTTTTTCTTTTTGAATTTTTTACCTGCTAATTTCGCAAGCCGAGACTTTAAAGAATATATGTAAATGCTATCGTATTTGGCCACCTTATAGCCTTCTTGTGATAGATCGTGAAAAAGTCTTTTCATCCATTTAGGAGAAAAATCTTTATTACCTTTAATCCAATTCCTAATGAAATCAGCTTTTGACATTTTTTTATCGATCATTTTTTCTTTCTTTGTATTGTTGTTCATGATTAACGCCTTTCTTTCTAAGATAAAAAATATTCATTGTTGTCGTTCTTATTGAGCTTTGATTTTTTATAAAGACTATGCAAATATTGATAAGAAATATTGGCAAAATCTTTTGCTTCGGATCTATATCCAAGTTTTAAAGCATATTCAACAAAGCCAGCTACCTTCATGGGCTTATTGGCCTTTTTGGAAATATAAAGCAACACTTCAGAAAACTTCATGCTGTTTATATCGGTCTTCTCAGGCAATACTTCAGAATCATTTTTAGCTGGTCTGCCTCTTTTCTTCATAGGTTCTTCGACTTGAACAATTTCTTTAGCTGGTCTGCCTCTTTTCTTTATAGGCTCGTCTTCATTGCCTGTTGAAGATTCTTGATCTTCATCGTTATGTGACAATAAATTCAGTAATTTACCAATGCCAGAAATAATAGCACTTTGTTTTTCACAAAGATCGCTTAATTTAGAAACAACATCATCAGAATGAATCGATTTCATTTTAATGTCTCCAATCGCATCTTAAACAATTAAATTCGATAAATTATAAGATGCAAATATTTATCAAACTTATTTACTCTATATCCAGCATATTTCCAATTTTCCAATAGTAAAGGATATGAACAATATTTTTTTTTGAAAAAACATAAATTATAACATACGGCTACTCATCTAAAGTGCTGATATTAAATGGAATACAATAAATTTAAAAGGATGTGAAAAATGTTGGTATTAAGTAGAAAAAAAGATGAAATCATTATTCTTAAAGGTCCAGATATGAACGATATAAAGATTACTGTCGTAAGAATAGATGGCAAAAATAAAGTAAGAATTGGAATCGAAGCTGATAAAAATATAACTGTTTTAAGATCGGAACTTGAAAAAAAAGATATTAAACTCAAACAATAGATTCTGATATTTTTGTTTTTTTTAAAAAACAATAAAATTCATCATGCGAATATCCAGATTCTTCAATGTAATTTTGTAATATTTTATAATTTTCTTCTGATAAATTTTGATCTTTATTAATTACATCAAGACTCTTACCCTTGCGAAGCTCCCAAGCCCAAGATGACAATTTATTAAAATTAGATGTATGAAAAACAAAATTACAATTAGAACAATGGGATAAACCATTTTCTATAGGAATTCCAAGTGACGAACCACAATTAGGACAAACGAATATCATAACTTAGGTATATATAACAGATACAATCAATAAAAAAAGGCACACATATAAAATGTGTGCCTTTTTTTTAAAATAATCAAAATTAACTATTTAGCTCGTCATCTAACTCTGGCATTTCAGAAGACAAACCAGAATCAAATTCCACAAACAATTCCTTCCAATTTTGGCTTCCTTCCAAAATTACTTTTGTTAATTTCCTACAAATCATTAACTTGTCTATAGTGTTTGCATCTGCGTTTTTCGCTTCGGCAACCTGTAATAGACCATCAATATATTCAAAAATAATCTGAATACTCTTGCCTTTTAAACCACGCTTTTGAGTGTCCGAACATTGATGGGAAGTTTTAGAGCTTTTGATGTTTTTAACCGTAGCTTTTGGTTGCAAAATTTGAGCCTTAGCAATAAGTCTTTGACTTTTTTGCTCGATTTCATCAATTGCGTCTTCGACTTTTTTAGCTTCGACTTCATCATTATTGAATTCAGCTTCCACCAAAGAGCCTTCAGCTATATCTTTTTTGATAATTGATTCTGCAATCTGTTTTTTAATACGATTTAGCTTCTTGTCGTGATCTTCCATACTTTCTTGTATGGCAGTATCCCTAACAATATGTCTAACTTCGAGATCGGCTATTTTGCTCAATTCAAAAGCAGAATCTAAAGTTATCCTATCTTCTATCAAATCTTCCAAAGTATTAGAATCAATCTTATCCAGCAATAACTTTACTGATTTGAGCCACTTTTCGTCTTTCTGAAGGATCTTTATTATTTTCTCATCCGTTGTCTTGATTTTAACAAGCTCTCGCAAAATAGCTATATCGTGACCAACAGTAAGGTTTTCACGACAGCTATTTTCTGAATAAGAAATTTCCAAAGAATCCAGTTCTTCATCAACAGCATAAATAACACAAAGAACATTCTCATAAACCTTCGAAGCAGATGAGAATTCATCTAAGAAAACAATTTCCTTGTTACTGTTCAATGTCATCATGGTTGGCTGGTCTTTGCTGATATCTTTGACCTTTTCCTTGTCAGCCATTAGTTTGGACAACGCATTAGCCCTATTGTGACCACCAATAAGTTGAGGCATCATTTCGCCATCTTTTTCAAGCCAAATGCAAACAAAAGGATGCATCAAGCCGTGATTTTTAATGTCGTTCCTTAACCTAGCTGAAGACTCTTTGTTGGTGAGGCTTTTTTGACCTTTTTCAGTCAAAAGTCTTGGATTTGTAAACGAATACTTGCTGGCTTTGGGATCAGCAGCCTCGATAGCTATTTGAATAGACTTGAATGGAACTAAATACAAGTTCCCATACAAATGCTTAATTCCATCAGCCAAAGGTAGATTTCCATTTCCTGCCAAAGATACCTTGTTCATACATGAACTCCTAGTGACAATAAAAAATAACATTTGCATTCAAATGCTTAGAGACTTTTAACTCAAAACAAGCATGGGTGTAAATAGAGAAATAGAAAAAATACAAAATTAATTTAAGTTGTTATCAAAAAGTAACTTACGGCAAATCAAAAATTTAAAAAATAGGATGTTTAGAAAACAAAGTAAAAATAGGCAAAATAGACAAATGCAGATTAACAAACATTTATCAACAACACACCAATTCAAACCTGACAACATGTTTATCATTGTCAAAAATTCCAACTCTTGCCATCAATTAGCTCAACACTTTTTGTTTCTGAATCTTTATTTAATTTGTTGGTTTCGATTAGTTCGCTTCGTAAAATTTTAACATCTTTAGGAGCTTCTATGCCTATTCTCATAGATAAAGTGCCTGTCTTTTCGATGAAATAAATAATTATATCATCGCCAATATGAATAGATTGTCCAACTTTTCTTGAAACTACTAACATGTAAATTGCCTCCTTGTTCTGGCCCATTACACATGATGTCTTTATATCAGCGTAATTCCATATGCCACTTGTACTTCAAATCACTACCGCACTATATTTTTAAGTAATTTCTTTGTCAATACAACATAAACAAAAAAGCCATCAATCTTTAAAGATTGATGGCTTTTTTAGTTCAAGTCAATTTAAGTTAAAAAAGACTTTCATTGCAAACAGTAATGGCTGGAACATAAGCTCCTGCCAACGCAGAACATCTTCCTAGACCTTGTAAGATTCTACTGCATCTTGGGTAAAACAAACGCCAAGTAACTGTTACATACGAACCGTCAGATTTTTTACATCTCATGATAATACTCCCTTTTAGTTAGAGTAAATTTCCAAATAATTAATCTCCTTATTATCTAGTTCTTTATATAAAAATTTCAAATAGTCTTTATATTCATTCGTAAATATTTTCCTGTTATTTCGCAAAATTTCTATGTTATTTGGATTTTTAATTATATTATTATATGTACTTTTGCCTTCGTGTTCTACATAGCTAGAACCACAAATGGCTTGTAAATATCCAGATTTTTTCATTCTTAAAGCAAATTCTTCCGCCTCACAACCCATTAAAGGATACTCCTTCATAAGACCTATTTTTTTAAACAGTTCCCTGTGACACAAAAATGTATACATCGGCAGAAAACCACAATCTAAAATCACATCACTTTTAAAATCTAATTCATTTTTTACCTGACAAACTTCGGTGTTTAAAATAGAATTATTAGTCACTGGTGATATCATTTTTACATTCTTGTTTTTCAGGTTTTGCATAGACTTACCCAAATTCGATAACCAAGAAAAATGCTTTGGTATTACATCTGAATGCATGACACAAATCCAAGGTATCCATGGGTTTTTAGCAAATTTTAAAGCATGGTTTACAGCACCAGCAAATCCAAGCTGTTTGTCAGTTCGCAAACACTGAATACCATCAATTTTTTTTGAAAATATTTCATTTAAAAAATGTTTATTTTCGGAACAATCATCGACAAGGGTTATTTGATATCTATTTGTCGAAACTAATTTAAATATTTCTTTTATTAAATTGCCAACCTTTCCACACTCATCGTGAAAAGGAATTATTATTTCGACTTCTGACATTTTTTTGGGGTCTGAACTTGAGAAAGAACTTGGATTTATGTCAACTTTATATTCTTTAGCCATTATAATTTCTTTCTTTAACTAATTTATAAACATGAACTACAACAAGAAACAAATACTTGATTATTTAAAAGCTCTAGAGCATTTGTCTCTATTCTTAAAAGAGTTACTAGAACAAGAAAATAAACTTGCTCCAGAGCCAGTTTCAATTACAGATAAAATCAAAGAAACATCTTCTTTAAAATTAATGTGCAAAAAGGGTAATTGGCCAGAAGCAATTCCAGAAGAATTTATCTGCGGAGAAGATTACGACAGCAGAATGTTTAGAGCATATGGGATAATCGAACAATACTTGCAATTAGATTTAACACAAAAGAAATTTTTAGATTTTGGTTGCGGAGATGGTTTGGTCGCAGAAGTCGCATTAAAATGCGGAGCCGAAGTATCAGTTGGATACGACATTAAAATCGATGATCTTTGGGATAAAATTGAAAAAAAAGACAATTTAATTTTAACCGATAATTTAGATGATTTTATTGGTTATAAATTCGATTTAATTTTATTAAATGATGTTCTAGATCATTGTGATGATCCAGATAAAGCTCTACAAACAATATCAAGTCTTTTGGCAGATAACGGAACCGTTTACTGTAGGTGCCATCCATGGACATCAAGACACGGATCTCATGCTTACAAAAAACTAAACAAAGCATTCATACATTTGATTTTCACCGATGAAGAGCTTTACAGACTCGATGTAGATCCAATAAAAACATTAAGAACTTTGGACCCTATTGCTACATATCAAGAAGTAATTAAAAAAAATAACTTTACAATCAAATCAGAAAAAACAGCAATTACTCCTGTAGAAATTTTGTTTTCTTTAGACCCAGTTATAGTTAGAAGAATTAAAAATCACTGGATCGAACAAGGAGACAACCCATACGCAGATGGAGATGCTTTTCCAAGAGAAATTTTAGAAATCGACTTTGTTGATTATATTTTAGAAAAAAAATTAGATTAATTTTCGTCATTTTCTAATTCGACAAGCCAATAAGCAGTGCTTATAAAGTTCTCCCAACTCTTGACTGGCACTTTAAATTTAGAAAAATAATTTTTATCCGGCTTCGTTGGAACTGATAAAAGTTTCATGTTGCTTTCGAATAAGTTTTTATTAGCTTTTTTTATATTGCACTTAATACAAGCCAAAACGCAATTCTCCCAAGTCGTCTGGCCTCCCAAAGATTTCGGAACTATGTGATCAATCGTTAGTTCTGACCCACCGGTTTTCTTGCCACAATATTGACAAGAAAAATTATCTCTACGAAACAAAGACCTTCTAGTAAAGCAAATCTTTCTTTTGGGTATTTTATCATATCTTGTAAGCTGTATCACCTCTGGGATTCTAAATATTGCATTAACCCCAGATATAAAAGACTCGTCATCTTTTGGTTTTATATCCGACCAATCTTTCCATATGTAACTTTTAAAATCATTTGCACAATCTATAATTTTTGCTTTTGGTTCGCCACTTTTATATGTTGAAAAAACCTTGCTTAATGCTTTTTCTAAATTAACAATAGAAACAGCATTCCATGATTTGTTTAGAACCAATACTTTTTTATTGGCAATCATATAATTGCATTCCAAAAAAATTTAAAGCGAACTATTCTTGATCGATAGATTTATTAGGCACAATAAAATCAAATATCTTCTTGACCAATTCGGACTGAAAACTCTTTGACAAAACAACCGCTTCTTTAGGCTCTACGCCAGCACTAATTAATGTGGTATGGTAAGA
>Ga0209500_10002703_pt1 | contig 12390 bp, 6 predicted proteins | sample S_140212_EF_Meta_FD_187323 | JGI IMG/M metagenome (GOLD analysis project Ga0209500, IMG submission 187323) | Freshwater microbial communities from Lake Simoncouche, Canada to study carbon cycling - S_140212_EF_MetaG (SPAdes) (version 2) | ecosystem: Environmental > Aquatic > Freshwater > Lake ...
CGACCCGACGAACGATCCGGTGGGGTGCGGCGGCGGTCCGCGTGGCGACGATCCTGACGGGCGTGGTGGCGTGCCTGTGGGGGGGGATACCGGTGCTGGCCCAAGAGAGGGCACCGAAAGGGCCCGCGGCGGCGGCTGGCGAGACGCGCACCTGGACCGACATCACCGGGAAGTTTTCGCGCGAGGCAGCGTTTCTCAAGCTCGAGGATGGGCAGGTGCACATCCGCCTCAAAGGGGGCAAGGAAACAAAGATCCCCCTCAAGGAGCTCTCCAAGAAGGATCGCGACTGGGTGCGGAACGAGGGGGCCGCCACGGGGGGCATTACGAAGCCGGTCGGCTCGCGGATCGTCCTCCGCAGCTACAAGGCGCTCGTCGACGACAGCGTCTTTCTCGCCGATGCCCTCAAGCAGCAGGCGCTGGCCGGTGCCATCCCCGGGCTGTTTGTCGCGCTCACCGGCGGCAAGCCGCTCGATGGCTTCGATATCGGCAAGCCGATCGTGATCACGATCCATGTCGACGAGAAGGGACAGCCGGCCGGGACGGTCGTGGCGGTGCCGGTGCTGGGGAAGGAGCGATTCCAGAAGACGCTCGAGACCGTCTTCCCCGGGAAAATGACCCAGAAGGGACGCTCCTACGAGATCGCCATGCTGGGGAAGAGTGTCTTTGCGAAGCCAGGCGCGGGCTATTTCCTCCTCTCCGACGATGCCGATCTCGTCCGCAGCGCCGCAGCTGATCCGCCGGCGCCGGTCGTGGTGGCCGATGTGGCGGTCGAGTCGTTCAACGGGGCGGTCGCCGAGGAGGTGCGGAAAGGGGCCTTGGCCCAATTCGAAATGCTGCTCACCGCGGCGCCGATCCCGGCCAATCTTCCACCGGCCGCTGAGCGGTCACGGAAGGAGACCACGGAGGTGGTCCGATCGCTCGTGCGCTCGATGGCCATCGATGCGGACCGGGCGACGTTCGAGGCGACACTCGATCCGACCACAAAGGGGCTGAGCGTTGCCTATTCGGTACGGGCACGCAGCGGCACCCCGATGGCCGAGACGCTCGCAGCCTACGGAGCAATCCGTCCCCAATTCGTCGCAGTGGGCGGGGAGGCCGACGCCGCGTGGGTGGGGGTGTCGCTGCCGACGAACGCGTGGTTGCGGATGGCGATCGAGGAGACGATGGGCGGTGGCGTCAACGGGATGAAGTCGGCACTCTCCAAGCTCCAGGGGCATCCCGATTACGCCAAGGCAGAGGCAACGCTCGCCGAGGTGGAGAGCATCTATCAGCGGATGAAGGCGATGGAACACTTCGAGCAGGAGTGCGTGATCTCGGCGGACGAGACCGGGGCGCCACGGTTTGTGTTGCGGGTTGCGTTTGCCGAATCGCGGGCGTTGCTAACGGCGTTCGGCAACCTCCTTGCCGTCGGCGCACCGCCGGGCACGACCGGCCCCGACGCGGACGGCATCCTGAAGCTGCCGATGGGCGATGCCGCGGCCGGTCCGTTCGGCAAGCATCCAGCCCTGCTCGCCGCCACTGACGGCGCGCTGTTTGTCGGGCTCGGATGTTCCGATAGCGCCCCGGTGAAGGCCGTGCTCGGCGCGGTGCCTTCCGGTTCCGGAGTGCCTCCGGCGTCTGTGCGGATCGACTTCGCCTCGCTCTGGCCGATCATGACCAAGGGCGACGCCACCGGGAAGCTCGCCGGAATCGCTGCGGACTTCAAGGAAGGAAGCACGTGCCGCGTTGACGTCAGCCCGCTCACCGACGGCATCGAGCTCCGCATCAACGCCGATCCGGGCGTGATCCGGCTGCTTGGTGCCTTGGGGGCTGCGGCAGCGCAGGCCCAAGGCGCTGCCGGTTTCCCAGGCGCCCCCGGCTTTCCCGGCGCCCCCGGCTTTCCCGGTGCCCCCGGTTTCCCGGGGCCCGGCGGCCCTCCGGCCGGACTCCTTCCGCCATCGATCCAGGGCTTCCCGATCCCACCGATCACGCCCCCAGGGCCGCCGCAGCCCCCCGCCCCCTGACCGACCGGCAGCGTCGAGTCGTCATCTTGGCTCCCTCTGGCGGCCGCACCGCCAGACGGCACTCCGGCCCCCGGTAGGATCGATTCATGCCCCGCCCCGCCCCGCCGCTGTTTGACCTTGCCGATGTCGGCTTTGAGCGCGACGGCCGGAGGATCATCGACGGCGTGAACTGGCGCGTGCTTCCGGGGGAACGGTGGGCCCTGCTGGGCCCCAACGGCTCCGGCAAGTCGACGCTTCTCAAGCTCGCCATCGGCCAGCTCTGGCCTGCGACGGGCCGGATCGAACGGCTCGGGAAGGAATATCAGGATCTCCGCGACCTGTGGCGGCGGATCGGGCTGGTGGCCGAGGGAATAGCCCGGGAGATCCCCGCCCACGAGCCGGCCCTCGATACGGTCGTGTCGGGAACGCTCGCGCAGCTCGGCTTGAAGTTCTTCGTGGGGATGGAGCCGAGTGAGGCCGACCGGGCGCGGGGGGCGGCGGAGCTCGAGCGGGTCGGCTGTGCCGATCTTGCCGATCGCCCCTTCGGCGTCCTCTCCCAGGGGGAGCGGCAGAAGGTGATGGTGGCCCGGGCGCTCGTCGCCGACCCGCTGCTGCTGGTTTTCGATGAGCCGTGCGACGGGATGGATCCCGGGGCGCGCGAGCGCTTCCTCGGCTGGCTGGGGGAACATCTGCAGGGGGGCCAAGGCCCGGCGGTGGTCATGGTCACCCACCATGTCGAGGAGATTCTGCCGGCCTTCGAGCAGACGATCGTCCTCAAAGCCGGGCGCGTCCTCGCTGCCGGAGCGACAAGCGCGGTGCTCACGCAGCCCGTCTTTGAATCGCTCTACGACACCGCGCTTGCGCGGCTGGAGCGGGCCGGTGGCCGGGCGTGGCCGATCTGGGGCAGCTGATGCCCACAGGACGCGGGCTGTCAAGGGTTGAATCCGATGATTTTCTCCCCTCAAACCGCAAGGAAAACCGCGTACCGGCAGCTTTTCCCCGCCGCCGCCAAGGGGTACGATCACGGATCTCGGTTGCCCCCCTCTGCCCCGCCCATCCTCCCGTCCCGCCGTCCTCCTGGTGCTTCGACCGTTCGGCCAATTGGGCCGGGGATCGGGCCTGGCGGGCCCCACCACGGTCTATCCGCATGAGCATCGGTCTGGAGGCCACAGACGGGGATCTCGGTCGGATCGATGTCGCCGCCTTCAGTGCCGGCATCGACCGCATCAAGTCGGAGGCGTATGCCGCGATCGGCCCTGCCGACTTCCGCCATCTCAAGCGGATCGAGCGCTATGGGCGTGTGGCGACGCTCCTTGGCTACGCCACTGCCTGGATCATCCCCAATCCCGTCAGCGCCATTGCCTTGAGCCTCGGTCTGTACACCCGGTGGTTCCTGGCACACCACATCCTCCACCGCGGATACGACCGCGTGCCGGGGATTCCCCGCCGCTACACCAGCCAGGGCTTCGCCCGTGGTTGGCGGCGGTATCTCGACTGGTTCGACTGGCTCCTCCCCGCAGCCTGGGACCACGAGCACAACGTCCTCCACCACTACCACACCGGGGAGGATGATGATCCGGACGTGGCCGAGCGGCATCTGGAGTTTCTCCGCCGGATGCGGATCCCGGTGGCCCTCAAAGTCGTGTTCGTCGCCGTCGCCGCTTGCACCTGGAAGATCATCTACTACGCCCCCAATTCGCTCGCTGTCCTCGAAGACCGCGGCCGCCGGCGCCGCCGGGGGGTGCCGATGGCCGTGCTGACCTTGGGGAGCGTCCTCGATGTTCGCCGCCCGGCGGTGCGCCGATTGTGGCTGGAGAGCTATGCCCCCTACGCCACCTGGCATTTCGTCGTCATTCCGCTCCTCTTCCTACCGCTCGGGAGCACGGCGGCGGTGGCGGTGCTCGTCAACAAGCTGCTCGCCGAGGTGATCACCAACGCTCACACATTCCTCGTTATTGCCCCCAACCACACCGCCGACGATCTCTACCGCTTTCGCTTCCACTACGGCGGCAAGGGGGAGTTTTACGTCATGTCGGTGCTCGGGTCGGCGAATTACCACTGCGGCCCCGAAATTGTCGACTACTTCAGCGGTTGGCTCGGTTATCAGATCGAGCACCACCTCATCCCCGACCTGCCGATGCGGCAGTATTGCCTCATCCAACCTCGGGTGAAGGCGCTTTGCCTCCAGTACAAACTTCCCTACCGACAGGAGAGTGTTTTCCGCCGGTTCGGGCGGCTGCTCGACGTCTGTGTGGGAAAGACGACGATGCGACAACTCGAGGCCTTTCCCGCCGCCGTGGCGGCCCCCGCCGAAGAGACGCTGCCGTCGTTGCGGTGGGGGGGGAGCGGATCGGATATCCTCTGCGGGGCGACCGTGGCAGGTCGCGGTGATTCACAGGGTGCGGCCAGGCCGGCCTGATGGTGGTGGAGTCTGAAACGGTGTCGGTGGGGTTTTGGGGCAGTGAGGAGCACTTGATGATCTCGTTCCGGTTCGACCATGTTCGCCTCGAGGCGTTCGGCCTCCACTTTCCCACCACGCTGCTGTCCTCCACGGAGATCGAGGAACGACTCGCCCCCGCCTACCAGCGGCTGCGGATCCCGTTCGGCACGCTCGAACGCGTCAGCGGCGTGACCACGCGCTGCATGTGGCCGACGAACGTGACCCCCAGCTCCATGGCGACGATCGCCGCCCGAGAGGCGCTGGAGAAGTCCGGCTTCGCCGCCGGGGATGTCGGTGCCCTCATCAACTGCTCGGTGTCGCGCGATTTCTTCGAGCCGGCGACGGCCTGCCTCGTTCACCACAATCTCGGCATCCCCGAGCAGTCGCTCGCCTTCGACATCACCAATGCCTGCATTGGGTTCAGCGACGGCCTGATCATGCTCGCCCACCTCATCGAGGCCGGGACGGTGAAGGTGGGGGTGCTCTGCTCTGGCGAAAACATCTCGAAGGTCGTCCACTCCACCTTCGACCAGATCCTCGGCGACACCGAGATCACGCGCGAGAAGATGCTCCAGATGCTCCCCACGCTGACGCTCGGGTGCGGCGCCGTGGCGGCCGTTCTTTGCCACTCGAGCGTCTCCAAAGGGGGCCACACGTTCGTCGGTGGGGCGTCGCGGTTGGCGTCGCAGCACCACAATCTTTGCATTGGTAATGGCGACTTCAGCGTTGGCCAGGGGGAAGAGATCGCGCCGATCATGACCTCAGACGCGGCCCAGCTGATCGCGGCGGCGGCGAAGCTCGCCGGCCGGGCGTTTCCGGATGTCACGGCGTCGCTGGGATGGTCGAAGGACCACGTCGACCATGTCTTCTGTCACCAGGTGGGGCGGCAGTGTAACGACGCGTTCTACCGCGAGATGGGGCTCGATTTCGCCAAGGACTTCGCGATCTACAAGCGCTACGGCAACATGGTCTCGGCGGGCCTTCCCGCCGCGCTGGCGATCGGTGCGGAGGAGAAGGGGATCAAACGTGGCGAGAAGGTCGTCCTCGCCGCCTTCGGCAGTGGTCTCAACACGCGATTCCTCGGATTCGAGTGGTAGGAGACAGGCCCGATCCAGCCATGAACGGACTGCCCCCCATCGACCGCCAGGACACGCGGAGCCAAAACCCTCGTAGCCAGGATGCCGGTGGTCTGGCCACGCTTTTTCCGTTCCGCTCCCGGTTCCTCTCGGTGGGAAATTGTCCCGGCACTCCGGCGGGGCATCGCCTTCACTACGTCGACGAGGGGAGCGGGCCGGTTGTCGTCTGCCTCCACGGCAATCCCACCTGGGGATTCCAGTTCCGCCGCTTGATCGCCGAGCTGCGGGGCGACTTCCGGGTGATCGTCCCCGACCACATCGGCTGCGGACTCTCCGACCAGCCAGCCGACGTCCACTTCCGGGCGGTCGACCGGATCGCCCATCTCGAGGAGCTCCTCGCCCACCTCGGGATCGGCCGATTTTCGCTCGTGATGCACGACTGGGGGGGGCCGATCGGGACGGGGCTCGCCGTCCGGCGCCCCGACGATGTCGACCGGCTCATCTACCTCAATACGATGCTCGCGGAGACCGCGCTGCTTCCGCCGGTGATCCGGATGGCGGCATCGCCGCGGGTCGGCCGCTGGCTCACGCAGCATTCGCGCTGGTTTCTCAATCTGTTGGTAAGCCAAGGGGCCGCCCACGGGCTGGCGGCCGACGTGCGGGAGGGCTATCTCCATCCCTATCCCACGCGCGCCAGCCGGACGGCGATCTGGGGCTTCGTCCGCGACATCCCCTTCAAGGCCTCGCATCCGAGCCATGCCGCGATGAAGGAGATGGAAGCGGGCCTGCCGCTCCTGGCCGGGAAGCCTGTGAAGCTGATCTGGGGGATGCGCGATCCCTGCTTCCATCCCGGGATCCTCCGTCATGTCGCCGCCCGCTTCCCGATGGCGGAGGTGGTGCCGATCCCCGACGCCTCGCATCTGGTCATCGAGGATGCCCCGGAGCGGGTGGTGGCCGAAGTCGGGACGTTTCTGCGGGCCGCCGTCCCCGGGGCGCAGCCGACGCTCGCTGATCGGCGGGGGGAAAAAGCTGATCCGCTGCGACTGGTGACCGATCCGGCCGGGCCCGCCGACTTGCGTCCCGCGGCTGGCGGGCTCTATGCGGCGCTGTTGGTGGCGGCCGCGGCCGCGCCGTGGGTCGCGGCGGTGACGCGGGCGTCGTTCCCCCGCTGGCGCGGGGCGCCCAAGTACGACGCCATCAACTTCGCTGCCCTCTCGGCCCGGATCCATGCCTACGAGCACGGCCTGACATCGGCCGGGCTGCGGGCCGCCGAACGGGTCATCATGCTCGTCTCCCCGGGAGCCGATTTCCTCGCCTTGAGCTATGCCGTGATGGGGCGTGGCGCAGTGCCGGTGTTCATCGATCCCGGCATGGGGATCGATGCGGTCCTTGCCTGCATGAAAGAAGCCGAGCCGAGCGGCTTCATCGGCGTGCCGAAGGCGCATCTTCTCCGTCTCAAGGCAGCCGGGCTGTTCCGCTCGCTTCGGTTTTGTGTGGTGGCGAGCCGGTTTCCGATGTTCGGGGCGACGCGGGTCCGCAATCTGCTCCGGCCGTCGAACGAGCCCCCTGCCCCGATTCCCCGCCTGGCCGACGACGCGGCGCTGGTCGCCTTCACGTCGGGGGCCACCGGCACCCCGAAGGGGGTCGTGTTCACCAACCGCATGCTCACCGAGCAACTGGCGGTATTTCGTTTGCAGTTTGGGTTCCGCGGCGGCGAGCAGGATCTGCCACTCCTCCCCGTCTTCAGTCTGTTCACCGCGGCCCTCGGCGTGGGGAGCATCTTCCCGCCGCTCAACCCCAGCCGGCCGCTGTCGCTCGTGCCGGGGCGGATCGTGCGGGTCATGCAGGATCTCGGCAACGAGACCTGCTTCGGCTCGCCGACGCTGTGGTCGAAGCTCGCGGAGTATTGCCGGCAGACCGGCACGTCGCTCCCCCAGCTGCGGCGCGTGTTCATGGCCGGGGCGCCGGTGTCGCAAGCGACGATCGACCTCGTCGCGGCCGCCTGCCCCCAGGCGGAGAGCTTCACCCCCTACGGCGCCACCGAAGCCCTCCCGGTGACGATCGCGGCGGCGGCGGACCTCCGTCATCAGACCCTGGTGATGGCGCTGACCGGGGAGCAGGGAACGCCAGTGGGGCGCGCCATCGACGGCGTCACCCTCCGCATCGTCCGCCCGGTCGCGGCCCCCGGACGCCAGACGCTCGTCGATTGCGCTGAGCGCGAGATCGGCGAGATCGTCGTCAGTGGTGCCACCGTCAGCCGGGAGTATCTGCGGCGCCCCGAGGCGACCGCGGCCGGCAAGATCATCGATGGCGACCGGGTGTGGCACCGGATGGGCGACATGGGCTACCTCGATGCCACCGGCCAACTCTATTTCTGCGGTCGACGCCTCCATATGGTCGACACGCCCGGGCGAGCATTCCACAGCGTGCCGGTGGAGAACGTCTTCAACCGTCATCCGGCCGTGGGCCGGTCGGCGTTGGTCGCCGTCGATGGAAAGCCGGCGCTCGTCGTCGAGCCGAAAAGGGAGCACTGGCCTCACTCCATCGCCGCCCGCCGCCGTCTGGCCGAGGAGCTGGGGGCCCTGGCCGCCGCTGATCCGGTGACGGCGCCGATCCGGCGCTTCTACTTCCATCCGTCGTTTCCGGTCGACGCCCGGCACAACGCCAAGATCTTCCGCGACAGGCTCTCCGTGTGGGCCGCCACACAGCCGGCGATCGAGATCGGGCCAGGGGGCACGGCGCTGGCATGAGGATGCTCGTCACGGGGGGAAGTGGCTTCGTCGGCTCGGCCCTTTGCCGCCGTCTCCACGTTCTCGGCCACGACGTCATCGCCCTCGCCCGGCGCCCCTCCCCCATGCTCGCCGCCGCAGGGATCCGGACGGTGATCCACGATCTCGCCGCCCCCGCGGCCGATTCGTCGCTGGCCGGGATCTTCACCGGCGTTGGATGCGTGTTCCACACCGCGGCGCATGTGAAGATGTGGGGGCCCAGGGAGGCCTTCCGGGCCGGCAACATCGTGGCCACCGACCATGTCATCGCTGCTTGCCGTGAGGCCGGAGTGCCGCGGCTGGTATTCACCTCGTCGCCGAGCGTCGTGGCCACGCCGGCCGGGCTGCGGGGGGTCGATGAGTCGCAGCCCTACCCGGCCCACTTCGAGGCCTTCTACCCCGCGACGAAAGCGGCCGCGGAGCAGGCCGTGCTCGCGGCCCATAGCGCTGCATTGCGAACGATTGCCCTGCGGCCTCACCTGATCTTCGGCCCCGGCGACACGAATCTCGTGCCGACGATTCTCGCCCGCGCCCGGGCCGGCCGCCTCGTGCAGGTGGGCGACGGCTCGAACCTCGTCGATCTGACCTTCATCGATGATTGCGTGGAAGCCCATGGGCTTGCGGCCGCCGCGCTCGACGAGCGGCCGGCGGCAGGGGGACGGGCCTTTTTTATCAGCCAGGGAACGCCGGTGCCGCTGTGGGGCTGGATCGCGCGGGTCCTCGAGTTGCACTCCGTCGCCCCGGTGCGGCGGAAGATCTCCGCGCGGCTGGCGCGGGTGCTGGCAACGGTGGCGGAGACAACGTGGCGAACCTGCCGCTTCAAGTCCGATCCCCCCCTGACCCGGTTCCTCGCCGAGGAGATGGCGACCGACCACTACTTCGACCTCTCCGCGGCCCGCCGCGAGCTCGGCTATGCCCCGAGCCTCACCGTCTGGGAGGCGACGGAACGATCGTTCGGCGGCGCAGCTGCACCGCCGTGACTGACGCCGCATCAGGCATCTGGCAGCAGCGCCTCATGTTCGGCGTAGGTCGCGTGGAAATGGGGCGGTCCATGCTCCCGCCAGAACATTTCGATCACGATGCCGAAGACGGTGCTGATGGCAGGCATAGGTAGACTGTACAAATGAATACTCTTGATGCCAACGGCCCAGGCCGACCGGTCAACGGTGGGATGAAGACCGGAGGCTAGATCGGGGGCTTTTCGCGGCCTCGGGGCGCGGGTTTGACAGCCGAATGTACGCGCGTATAGTCCACGGAAATGGTGATCGACCGGGCATGAAGAAGCATGCGAGGTGCGGCGATGAGCCGAGACGACGGGCGGATTGCGAAGGTGCTCGAGGAGCTTGCCGATCTGGGGCGCCGGATCGGTGAGCGGGCTGGGGAGTTGGCGCGGCTGACGAAGGAGCGACAGCGGGCTTCAGCTTCGCGGAGCGGCGATGGCATGGCCGGCGTCGCGGCGGCTGCGGCGGATCTCGCTACGGAAGCGGCGGCCGTGGTGGCCAGCCGGGAGCCGTCGATCCGGGGGACACAGCGCCGACAAACCCGGCGCGAGCCGACCACGGCTCACAACGACCATCACGCCCCGAACACCAGCGCCACCACGAAGAACAGCACCCGCGCCCAGCCCCAGCCCAAGCACGACACCGACACCGACACGCTCACCGAGAATCCCAGGCCGGAGCCGGGAGTGGCCATCCGACGGAGCCGGCGAGGGGCGATCGGGCGCGCCGTGCCGCGCGGCGCCGGGCAGCGAGGCGTTCGGAAGCGGGCCGTCGGGCCGCTGCTTGCCAGTGCCCTCGTGCACGTCGTCGCGATTCTCGGCTTGGCGACGATCTTCGTGGTGGTCGAGGCGAAGCCGATCCGCCTGGCGCTCACGGTCGGTGATGCCGCTGAGCCAGCATTCGAGGAGGCGGCCCTGGTGTCGATCGACACTCCGGCCCAGCCGGACGAACCAGTGGAGCTGCTGGCGGAGGCGCTGCCCACGGACGTAGAGCCGCTTGCGCTTCTCGAGCCAGCGCCGTCGGAGTCGCTGCTCGATGAGCGGGAGCCAGCCGACGATGTTGGAGGGGGGATGGCAGCGCTCGATCCCGGTGCGATGCTCGCCGAGATCGGGGGGGCGGGGGATGCCAAGCCTGCGGGGAGCGGGCAGGGAGGGGGCGCGGCGGGAGGCAAGCCCGCCGCGGCGTTTTTTGGCCGTGCCGGGCAGGGGCGCAGCGTCTGCTTCATCTGTGACAATTCCAACAGCTATTCTGACGGCAGTTTTCATGTTGTCCTCGAGGAGCTCGCGCGGGCCGTCGACGCCCTCAAGCCCGAGCAGTCGTTTTTCGTGATCTTCGCCAGCGACGCGGCCTATCCGCTCTTCCATCCCGCCGCCGTCGAGGGGCTCCAGCCGGCGACGGCGGAGAACAAGCAGAAGCTGCGGGCCTGGCTCGGCACCGTCGAGATGTGTCGCGGTGGCCAGGGGATCCATGACGCGGTGAAGCTAGCCGGGGCCCTCGGGGCAGAGGTGGTCTATCTCCTCTCCGACGGTGAGCTCGGCGCGAGCGTTGTCGACCGGCTCGAGGGGGCCGATTTCGGCGGCGCGGCTGTGCACACCTTCGGAATGCAGCAGACGGTGATCGATCGGCGCACGGGGGATGTCAATCCGGACAGGCTCCGCGAGCAGCAGGGGTATGACCGCAACCTGGCCACGATCGCCATCGCCCATGGTGGCACGTTCACGCCGGTGTTTGTCGCGCCGGCGGCTGTGGCCCTCGAGCGACTCCGCCCGATCCCCCGCAACCGCGCCCGCGGCGCGGTGTGGGGCTTGAAGTTGTGAGGGCCCTCAGGCGAGGTCGAAGCGATCGAGATCCATGACCTTGGCCCAGGCGGCGACAAAGTCGGCGACAAACTTCCCCGCGGCGTCGTCGCTGGCGTAGACCTCGGCAACGGCCCGCAGTTGGGCATTAGAGCCGAAGACGAGGTCGACTCGGCTACCGGTCCAGCGGACCGCGCCGGTCGTGCGATCGCGTCCCACGAACGTTTCCCTCTCCGCAGTCACCGGCTCCCACGGTGTGGCCATGTCGAGGAGGTTGACGAAGAAGTCGGTCGTCAGCGCTCCGGGCCGCGCGGTAAAGACGCCGAGGGGAGATGGCGGGGAGTTCGTATCGAGGACGCGCATCCCCCCGATGAGCACGGTCATCTCGGGGACATTCAGCGTGAGGAGGTTGGCCCGATCGACGAGCAGGTGCTCCGCCGGCACACCCGTGCCTGGCTTGGAGAAGTTGCGAAACCCGTCCGCGACCGGCTCGAGGACAGCGAAGGCTGCGATGTCGGTCTGGGCCTGGGTGGCATCGGTGCGCCCCGGGCGGAACGGCACTTCCACCGTGTGGCCAGCGTTCCTGGCCGCCTGTTCGACCGCGGCACAGCCCCCGAGCACGATCAGGTCGGCGAGCGACACCCCCTTCTTCCCGCCGATCTTGCCACCGACTTGCTCGCCGTTGAAGCGCGTCTGGATCCCCTCCAGAGTGTCGAGCACCTGCGCTAGCCGGGGCGGATCGTTCACCGCCCACTCCTTCTGCGGCAGGAGGCGGATCCGGGCGCCGTTGGCCCCGCCGCGCTTGTCGCTGCCGCGGAAGGTCGAGGCTGAAGCCCAGGCTGTCGACACCAGCGCCGGGATCGAGAGCCCTGACGCGAGAATCGTGCCCTTGAGGGAGGCGATGTCGGCGGCGTCGACAAGCGCGTGCGTAACGGGGGGGAGCGGGTCTTGCCAGATGAGCGCTTCGGCAGGAACCTCGGAGCCGAGATAGCGGGAGATCGGCCCCATGTCGCGGTGGGTCAACTTGAACCAGGCCCGGGCGAAGGCGTCGGCAAACACTTTTGGATCGGCGTGGAAGCGCCGGGCGATCGGCTCGTAGACGGGATCGACCCGGAGGGCGATATCGGTCGTGAGCATGACCGGGGCGTGCCGCTTCGCCGGATCGTGGGGATCGGGGACGACCGTCCCGGCAGCGGGATCGGTCGGGATCCATTGATGGGCGCCGGCCGGGCTTTTGGTCAGCTTCCAGTCGTAGCCGAAGAGCATCTCGAAGTAGCTCGAGTCCCAGGTGGTTGGCGTAGGGGTCCAGGCGCCTTCGAGGCCGCTG
>Ga0209500_10002706_pt1 | contig 12381 bp, 18 predicted proteins | sample S_140212_EF_Meta_FD_187323 | JGI IMG/M metagenome (GOLD analysis project Ga0209500, IMG submission 187323) | Freshwater microbial communities from Lake Simoncouche, Canada to study carbon cycling - S_140212_EF_MetaG (SPAdes) (version 2) | ecosystem: Environmental > Aquatic > Freshwater > Lake ...
CGCTAAATTATTATAAAAATGATGGATATATATATTAATATTAAATTGTTTTTAAATAGATTTTAAAATGTTTTTGTTTTGCATGGGCGTGGGCGCGGCGTGGGTGTGGGTGCGTTACCTATAACCGTAGGGTCGGTTAGCCGCACCTCCGACAGCGCGATTATATTCTGTCATTTTGGCATGAATCAGTTGTCCATCATCTTCCCAGTATTTTGTTTCGAGTGTTTGACCGAGTGTCACGGTGACCTTTGACTGATATGTTCGCGCTACCACGCCGATGCAGCGATTTGCGTAGTTGAAGAGTTCGCGAATTTCGTCTATGATTGCAAAGTCTCGTTCACTTACTTCGTGATAGGGTCTCTTATTTGCCTCGCTCTGGCGAAGATGGTCAGCAAAGCGGAATATAATGTCCGTTGATGTGGTAAGAACCATTGTAAGAATATTCTGAATATCGCGGGATTTCTGCATTCTTTTGTCTGCGCGCTGCAGCGCTGTTGCAAACTCTTGTTCTGTCAATTCGCCAAGCAAATACTTGACGCCCAACTCTTCGTTGTAATGCAGAGGGTCTACACGATACTGTGGTAGAAGAACATGGCGAAGCTCGATAATGATGCGACATATTTCATTCAACTGTATTTTTCGAAACAGAATCATGCGTTCCATGCGCATTCTTTCACGTAAGCTGGCAGTGCGCATCGTTACGTCGGGGGATTGAACTGTTATAAAATCGACGACTTGTGACGTCCACGTTGTTTGTTTCTTTTCACCATTATCCATCAGATTGTGTGCATTTGATATACAGTCTGCATAAAATCTATTCCATTTCTCTTCGGGGCTCATAGGAACGTAAGCAGCTGCCGCCCCCCCCGAGGAGGGTAGTGTCGTCGTAATGACGGGATGCGCGTGTCTTTCATTTGCAAAATCCTTGTGAAGGTTTCTCCATACAATCATGTTGCGGGTTATCGATTCGGCGGGGAACAAGTTCGTAATGACTGTCGTCGTCATGTGGTCAATTTCGCGTCCGCATAAAATATCGCCCGGAACACGTGGGGCGTGTCCTCCATTTAGTTGGCGCTGAAATTCGTAGTAGTGCGGATTATGAATAACTGTCTCAATGCGCCCTGTCACCCAGTCAAAGGCGCAGTCATTGCAAGCGGTGCAAAACATCTGATTACAGCCGCTAATCTTATATACACGAGCACCACATTTGGGACAAGCGCGCGTTTCCGCGTCAATGAGTTTTGCCGATGCTAGATTGTCGGCGTTACACACATGCGGTATATCTTGCGTCGCACCTTTCATTTCATGACAATCTTTGCATGTCCACATATTACAGAGATTACATTTCCATTGGGTGCTGAGAAAACCGCGACAATTTGCGGCGGTATTGGGGCACGGTCTTACGAAAGTGGCGTGCTCGCGATGGGAAGACGACGAACCTGGGTGGGCTGCAGCATCGGCGGCTGGACCGACACGGATGCGATGTTCGATGCGATTTTTTTCCGTTGTACACTCATAATGCCGCGCGCGAAGAGCACTGATTTGTTCAAGAATCTCATTACATTCGGCACTCAAATGATTTTTGCGTTTCATCATTTCTGCGACGGGTTGGCGAGTAGGAAGGAGTGCGCGCTCTTTCTGAAATATCACACGTTCGCGGTGGTCTTTCCAATCTTTTGAAACAAACTTCTGCGTGAAATTTTCTACGAGAAATTCGCGCTGAAATTCCTTATGACAATTCATGCAATTTGGAAGAGTATTGGAAGCGTCCAATATAAATGTCGCGCAACATTGGCGACAAGCCTCATAGCCACATGACTGACACGTTACACGGACGCGCGTGGACCTATTGTATAGCTCGATACATATACCGCATTCTTTTGAAGGGGTCGAGGGCAGGGGCACAGATACAGTCTTGGAAGGATTTGAAATCGAAATGATTTGATTCACGGGGGCGGCATCGGCAGATGATGACATTTCTGGGTTTGTAACTTGATTTGGCGGCGAAAGGTGTTTCTTGTTTTCTCTGTCTTTGGTTTTATTAGTTATTTCCACTTCAATTTTATGTTCGTCAACTATATCCGTTATTGATAACTCGGATATATTCATTATTACAACTATATTATCTATGGTATCTATAGTATCTATAATATTAACTTTAATATAATTTTAAATATAACAAAAAAAGTGTTAGTATCACACACACACACACACACACACACACATCACGCATCATATCTAATAACATATATACCATACCTTACCTTAACCTTACCTTAACCTTTATTTTACTCCATATATCGTTTGATAGGATGGGATGGGATGATAGAGAGGCGTCTTTGACTGCAGTTAGAACCGCGCGCCCATTTCATAGAATCGCTTGAACAGCTGTGTCGTTCCCTCGAGACCCATGGGCGTGAATGCGAGGATTTCCATGTTGCTTTTGATTGCCGAGTAGGACGGAATGCCCATATCCTCCATTGTGAAGAAGCCGCACGACTGGTACATCTGAATGTTGGACTGGTTGTCGGCATCCGCGCGAACGATTGCAATTTTGCCATTTTTGACAACACACTCCAAGAATGACGTAACGAGACGCTCCTTCCAGTGTTTGTCGGCATCCGCTGCATGTTCGGGCGCGACAACGAGCATCTGCAGGTAGATGAACGGACCAACTTGCTTCTTGGCTTCCTCCGGCGTCATACCGTGGAGCTCTGACTGGTCGGTCTCGTTGTCGAAAATGAGGCAACCGATGAGTTTGCCTTCATCGGTCTTTGCAATGCGAACGCGGCTGCCGTATTTCGTCATGTGTTCCGTAACCAGTCGAGTCGTGTTGATTCCTTGCGACGTTAGGAAGTACAACAGCGCGTGTGTGTCGGCATTCTCGCCAAGTTCGAGGCGCGTGACGTTGAGGTCTTTCGGTGCAGCTTCCGTTTCCGGTTCGGCTTCAGCTTCGGGGAGTGGGGTATTGGGCGTCGGGGTAGTTGGGTCTGTCTCGACGGACGACTCACTGCGCACAAGAATGCAATTTTCATCGGAGGGGGACATCGGAGACATCGGGGAAACGGGCGAGCACGATTCGTAAAGACGGTCGCCGCCGTCGTTTTCACGAACTTCAAACCGCAAACCTTCGTAGGATGCAGGAGACATGGGGGATTTAGCGTTGACGACAGGAGAAGACATTGATACTGATTTCTTTGTTGTTTTGATGGTAAACTGCATTCTATTTTATGGATTAGAATCATTTCAATTTTCCGTTTCAGGAAAATAGAAATAAAAAAGGAAAAATAATACTTACCTCAATACCTGAATATACGCGCGAGTAATGATACTTTCATGTAAAAGCCGCTGCAAACATGTCGCGCTGTTCTTTCTCGCTATATTTGTTTAGCGGGTCATCCAGGTTGGGATCATATCCAATATCTGTAACGAGGTTAGTAATATAGATGTCTCGAATTGGAACTAGTTTAACAATCGTGACAAAATCCACACCATTGAATTGCGTCTCTTCTATCTGTTCGCAAGTGAGACTATCTTCTTCATAGTTTACAATTGTATCCACGTCGTCTGTCGAAATGCGAGGGAATATATGTTTGCGACTCACCCAATTTATTATTCGCCATTTCATATATACGTATGGTTTATTCCCTTTCACAATTCGCTGCCCATCTTCATCGCGGCGCGTTCGTGCAACCCATATAAACGGAAACTTTCGCGGGGTTTTTCCAGATGATTCAATCCACGCCTCATAATCAAGACGAAATTTCATAATTGGAACAATTGTCTTATATATAGCCCCTAGAAAGTATGGCTTACATTCACTACAATATCGATAACCATACAGGTGTTCGCCTACGTCCTCATAATGAATATCGTCGCCGGTTTTTTGAAAATCGCCACATAGATAGCAGCGCAACATTGCAATCATCACTAGACGCGTTGGAGGCGGTATCTTAGATTCGGGGTCAGCGTACCATTTCATTTCTTCTTCGGTATATGCATTTTTTGAAGTATCAATTATTCGATGTGATAAATTATAGTCACTGCGCCGATACTGGGTAACAAGCAGCGCTGGATCACACAAATGAAGCGGTGTCTCCCCAAAATTATAGGCAATATATGATGACGGTATGCGAATGGGATTCGCGTGTATCGCTTCCGATACATCATCGCTGCGTTCTGGCACATCCAAAACCTTCGCGATTATGTATGATTCTCTTGTTGTGTCGTTGGGGTTTTTAGTAAGAACATATTTTGCCGGAAGACCGTTAATATTTGTTGTTGCGGAGTCCATGGTTTGTTTTTACAATACTATTAATAATAATAATAATAATAATAATAATATTGGTTCAATTTTGTAAATAGTTTATAATAAATATATATTAAGTATAAACAAATTAATAATTTATATAATAACGCGTATTTATTTATAAGAAATTAATTTATGATAATAAAGTAGTTTTTTTTAAAGAGGCAAGCTGGTTGGTCGCCCATTCACTACGCGATATTTTTTTTCCAACACTATTGTAATTTTCATGCATATGATATCTTTCAATATCTTCCCTATGGGGTGATGCTTCATAATTGCTTTCTTTTTCTGCTAACAGTTTAAATAAAACATATTTGTAAAAGTTCTTTCCTTCTTTAGTCTCTTCTATATACTTTAACAAATCTAGTTCGGAACAATGCTCAAGCCACCATCTTAAAGAAGAATTGCCATTACCATCTTGTAAATAATTTAAATTTGGTACTACATTATCTATACAATCAGAATTAGTAGTACTAAATGGTTTTCCACTATCTTTAAAGGTTTTTAGACATGCTGCAAGTTGTGGTTCGTTTTCAATATGTTTTTTAAAATCGACAAGTAAATCATTCTGGAATAGTCTAAGCAACCCACCTCGTTTGTTACGCATATGACGCCGCATAGTTACCCTTTTACGCGAATACGAACGCATACGCTTGGACTTCTTCATAATGCGCCCTCTTTTAGTTCTTTTACCACCCCTAACATTTTTTTTGTATTTTCTATGCGAAGCTCTTACTAAAGTTTTAACCATCCCTCAATAATTTCAATATATATTATATAAATAAAATAATAAATTATATAATATATATAGTTTTGTAACTGCAGTTTTTTACACTTTCATATTCTTTTTCGGCTGCCATAACATGCGGTGGCGACCGCTATACCTATAATAGCACCCATTACTTCCAATATCATTTGTTCTATATATTGTCTTTATTTTATTATATTTATTCCATTATATTTATTCCATTATATTTATTCCATTTTATAATTCTTTCGTATGTTTTTTTTACCCATGTATATATATAGACAGTAAAATGGAAAGTGGATTGACTATGTTGGTACATTCAGTAATCATCGGACTTGTGTTATATGTTATTATGTTTTATGTATTAAAACAAAGACGCGCTGTAGCCGAAAACAGAAGCATCGTTTTAGCCGCCATTGCATTAATATACATGGTTGCGTTTGGACACGGTATGCCCGGGAGAGTTAATAGTGACCTTTTTTAATATAAACAAATTGGCAAATTTGTAAAAAGGTAAAAGGTAAAAGGGAAAAAGTAAAAAGTAAAAGGGTATAGTTTAGGGAACTTTACAATAACTTGTAATATTTAATACAATATTAAATATTACACAATAGTATAAATAAAAATGTATTTGAAACCCTTCTCACCCACACCTTCTTTTTCCGCCAAGCCTAAAGACGGCTGTGAAAATCATGCAAAGAACAAAAATATGTTATCTACTCCCACACAGCCTTCCACGAAACCCGTGTGTCCAAAGACGGCATCCGGCAACCCTACACTCCTTATTAAGCCCATGTAAGACGGCGACGCGCGCCGCACCGCACCGCACTGCACCCTATATACGAATCGTTTTGGGTGTCTTTGTTAGTATTACTTGCCCGAGAACGTCAGTGCGCTTCACGTTTTTAATCGGTAAATAATTTATACTCACCTTTTGTAAATTACTTACTCCTCCTTTTGCACCGTCTTTTACCAATGTTGCTGCGCGAATAATAACTACACTATCATATACGCCCGGTTTTTTTATATTTGTTACGACGGCATGTCCACTCGGAAAATCCTTGAGATGAAACCATAGCGCGTTTTGGGGTGAGGTTCTTACTATATTGTCATTTTCTTTCTGGTTTTTTCCCAACCTTATATGATAATCTTCGTTGAATACTTCTGTATACATTGTATGTGGATTTGATTTGTTTCGATGCGTTTTCGATGTGTTATTTAATATATAAAAAAATATTTATAATCAATTTTATATTATATATTAGTCCATTGTCCATTATCCGTATTTATGAATAAAAATAACAACGAAGAATTGAAAATCATCCCGTATACCGCAACATCCTTGTCGGTGATTGGGCGATTTATATTTATGTTTTTGCTTTATAAAAATAAAAGCACAAATAGCTTGTCACTCACATTTTGTATTTTAAGTATTTTTTCTTCCGCAATGTGGATTTATTATAGTATGCAATCAAGCGATACACCAATGGTGGTGCGAAGTTCAATCGAGATTTCATTATTAGCCATCTCCGCTGTTTATATCGTTCGCAATAAAGTAAGACACTATTATGAAACGCTAAACATGTTGCCTTTATAACTCACGCGGTGACACGGAAACCGATACAGGGCTCATCGATGCATCGCCGTCATAGCGATAGTCGTGCAGTTCAGGTGAACGAGAATGTGCGGGTTCTGTGCTTGCGTCACTTTGTTCCGCCTCGTTTATAAGCCGCTCCAATCTCAACCTAAGTCTCGCATTTTCTTCCTCTATCATTTTGGTATACTGAAGGATACGAGCAAGAGTGCGCTTTTCTTCAGATAGTACTGTGTTTATCTGCAACAAATCAGATTTCACAATTTTCAAAACATTTTCCAATTCGGCAATACGGTATTGAAATTGACGACGTTCTTCTTCTTCTTCTTCGGTCATTATTTGCTTCTTGTAATTGGTATCATTATATAATTTCTGTTTCAATTTTATAATGAAAAAAATAAAATATAGTATTGGTGTATTGGTGTATATTGCGTACACGGAAACTCACCTCAACTCAACTCAACTCAATTATCAAATTCGTAGTTTTGCGTATCAGGATTCCAAAACCCGGAAATAATATAACGTTCGCTATCGGACTCTAATTCCGGACAATAGTCAAATGCAATCGGTATATAGATTTGGCTCGGTTCTTGTGACGTTGGTGTTGAAAATACAAGGCACAATCTTTCATACATTTTTTGCGACATTCCTTCGGAACGAAAATTCAAATCACAGGACTCCAAAGTGTGTGTCTCGACATAGAGATTTCTTCCATTATATGACATATATGTTCCGCGAGTGCGAGTTGCTGAAGACATGGAGCGTGTGTGTATACGTAGTGATGGGATTTATATTTATATTGTTATCGTAAATATACTTCAATTTTGCATAGGTTACAAAATAACCGACATTGGACATTTTATTCGCCATCATCATCATCATCATCATCATCATCATCCGCGACATACAATGCAATCCGCATCTGCGATTCCTTCAGATGTGAGGAATTTGGCAACTTCGACCGAGAAACTCCCCTGTAATACAATAAATGCACTACCTGTGTCTTTATCTTTGGCTACATGTCCGCCACACGACAACATGTCTTTCGCTTTAAGCTTCTTAAGCAACTTCTCGAGACTGAAATGCGTGGGGATGCCTTCAATCTTGGTCACCGTATTCTTTGCCCGATGCACACTTATAACAATTTTCTGTCCTAGTACATCTACGTGTGTATCATCCAAGTCAAATGCTTGTCCTATCGGCACAATATCATTGAAATTAACTGCTGCAATACCTTCATGGGGGGTGCGTCCTGATTTTTTTTCCATTTATAACTCTGTAATGTATATGCGATGTATGTGTGGTATATATGTATATGCTATTTATATTTATATGCATTTCATATTATATTTCCATGTAATATAAAAAAAGTGTTAGTTCATAAATAAACACATGCGTGCGAGCGTGCGTGCGAGCAAAGCGACTTACCTGTTGTATATATTTGTTGCACGTTTCATGACGTTTCATGCCGGCTTCACCGTTTAGTAGCCGTATAGCTCTTCGTTTGACGGCACAACAGAACTTGAAATGGAAACGCGGTGTAGGTACGACGATGGTTCTTGGTGTTCGGGGTGTTCGTGTTCCCCGTAGTAGTTGCGCCAACGCTGGTTGAAGTTTTGAGACTGACCGCGCTCTTGTTGGGGGTGCGAAATACCCAACTTAATCGCAGCATTGAGTGGGTCTTCCGTAATTCCCTTGATGCCGACAATGCTGTCAATCACGTGCTGCGCTTCTTCGAGATTTTCGGCAATCCATTGTTTGTGGCTTTTCTCCTGCTGCTGTTCCTTTTCACGTTGATATTCGTCCAACTGCTGCTGCATTTCTTCCATCTTTTGCATGAACGACTCCAATTCGTTTCGAAGAAGCCCGTTCTCATCCTGTAATGCATGATGGTATGCTTCATCAATCTCACCTTGACCTTGACCCTTGGGTGTAGATTCGGATGCATGAGACGAGGGTGTCGTGGGACACGATGAACCGTCGGAATTGTAGCACGAAAATGATGCCACGTTTCGAGATGTTGTTGTTGTTGGTGTTGTCATTGTTGCCGATTTAACTGTAACTACTTACAAATCATATGATTAAATCCATTTCAATTTTCTATCTGCACAAAAGTATGAATTGGGATGTGTAAAATGCGTTACCTTCGGTTTCTACAACTTCGGCAAGTACATCTGTTATTGCTTCGCAGGCGTGGGCGCGGGCTATTGGATGGTCCATCCCCGATGCAGCAAATCAGTATTGAAATTAGGATGGTGAATCCTATAGCCATTGGGATTATTTCGGCAAGATATGCTGGCATTGGATGACGGATGATGGTAGTTCTTGTTTTTTGTTTTTGTCTACATGAAAATATAGTTCCATTAATAACTTCAATTTTCCGATAGAAGTTAATCTTAGTTTCGTGATGATGATATGTTGTAATGTAAAAAAAAAGTGTTAGTAACACACACACACACACACACACACGATGCTTACCTGATTATTTACCTTACCTTACCTTACTTTACCTTATGCGTTTAGCTATCACCTGATCTTCCCTCTTACTCTTCGTCGCTGTAGCTGTCGCAGTCCCATTTGCGCGGAATGTCGGCAATTCGAGTTCCGCGTGCGGCTGATTGTTTCGCTTGAGCGTTGATGCAATTCCATTTCTTGTTGTGAGCTTTCTTGGCGTCGCGTGACATGTTTTGTAGACTCTTCTTTGGCAGGTTGATTTCCACCTTGCTGGAGGAAATCATCTCGAGCAAAGCTTCGCTTTGTTTGTGAGTGGCGTGGTTGTCGTTGATGGTGATGGTGATTGGGACGAACTTTCGCTTCTGTTGCTGTCCTTGATTTTTGCGCTGTTGCTTGGCGATGCGGGCTTTCGTGGCAGCTGCGGTGGCGGTGCGCGGCTTTTTGGCTTTGACGAGAGGGAGAGGAATGGCGCTGTTTCCTTCGGATGCTGGTTCGTCGGGCAGTTCGAGTGCGCGCTGCTCGATGTCGCATCGCAGTGCTTCATCGGTGCAGTCTTCGAGAACCTGAGCGAAAGATTCGACATCGCGCATTTGCTCTTGTTGCAGGAGCTCTTCAAGATGCATGGCTTGATGAAATGTGGGGACGTTCGACGTGTAGTCACATGTTGGGTCGTACTCGGGATCATTCATTGCGTGTTCCGCCAATGTGCCTGCAACCAGAATTGCGATTTCTTCGTCGGTCAGCTGTCGTCTCAGACCCAATTGCGCCCACTTGTTGACGAAGTACTGACCCAACTCCCTCGTTTGGGTTTCTTCTTGGTCGCGTCGCTGCTGCTCCAGCTCTTCTTCGGTGTAGTCGTAGCATCCGCCAAATGCGCTTCTTCGGGTGGTGGTGGTGGTGGTGGTGGTGGTGGTGGGGATTGCGGTTCTTGGACTTTCGCAGCTGACCCACCCGAAACCGTGGGTAGCTGTGTTTTGTAAAGGTTGTTCCATCATCGCGTCCCAGTCGCCGGCGGCGCAACATTGGCGTTGCGGCTGATCGAACCATTCCTCGCTGTCCTCGCTGTCCTCGTCGTCTTTTTGCTCTTGAAGCAGACTCGCGTGCACGCCGACAATCCGCTCAAATTCAACAAAGCGGTCGAACGTTTTCAGGTCGACAACTTCGCCACTGGAGAGCGTGATTCGCGACTCAAGAGGAGCGGTGATGTCGATGGCGCGCTGGCGGTATTCGTGCTGTCTTGCTTGGACGCAGGCGTAGTGTTCTTGAAGCGACATCTCCGCGTTTCGAAACTCGACAGCGGCGTATTTTTGGAGCGTCTTGATTTGTCTCTTGCGAGTCAAGTATTCGCGTTTGGTGTCGACGCGCATTTTGCGCAGCAACTCTTGCTTGTCGAAGGCTTCTTTGGTCGCGATTTTCTTCCTGTATCCATCCTCGTAGAAGTCGTAAGTCGCCTGTACAGAAGGGTCAGAAAACACATACATTCCGAATTCATCCCTGTCGCCGGTGAAGAATCTGGAGTCGTAAGTCTTGGCAGTCTTGGCAGTGTTGGCAGTAGTAGTGTTGGGATTTCCGGACATTGATGATTGTTTCGTTCTTTGTTTGTTGGTTGGCTGTATTCTATTTATTGGTTTATTTTCATTTCAATTTTCTGTTTCAGGAAAATAAGGATACAAAAATAGAAATTCGAAAATAGAAATGGAAGTAATAAAACCAAATGCATATTTTAGCATTCACTAAAAAACATTTAAATTTTACTTTGTATATGTATAAAGGAAGGTATACACATGAAGTCATATACCAATTTGTATCCTAGCCCTGATAAAGATTATGCGCTGTTTAATGAAGCGACGGCAACAAGCTTCAACGGGCTGGGGGATAATCATGGGTTTAAGAGATTTGAGATGTATATGAACAATGAGGCGCAACAGAAGCGTGAGATTAATCGAAAATCGGAGGGGATAAATAAAAATAGAGATATGTATACTTTTGAGAATATTATTAATCCGAACGATGATATTAAAATGAATAAAAACGAAAATTTTGTTGATGGTCAACTTAGTCACCGAACAATTGAAATTCCATTTTATGTATGTCTTATTGATATAATAGTATCAAAGAATATTTCTGTTGAAATCATTGATACTAGCAGCGCGAAAACAAAAAGTAAAGTGCTTATTTGTGGAAATATACGCAAGTATCGGATTAATAACGCTATAAATAAATACAATATTTTTATCGAAATGGTGAATGGGACGGTTTTTCATGTAAACAAAAAGGGGATCATGATGCGTGTACATGTATCTGAAAAAATGCGGCAAGTTATTTTTAGCGCAATGAATAACTATGTGGAGAATAATAAATGTGTGGGGTCAAATATTGATACCGAAGACATGGATGATAACGTGGACAGAGGCAGAGGCGGTTGTTTTTCTTGTTTCGGATGTTTTAAAAAAATGAGCGAATGAATGAGCCAATCAGTGTATTATCTATTAAAGTTGTAAATATATATAAATACTACGTATTACTATTATATATTGAGAAACAAACAACGATTTCTGCTGCATTAGCCCATGAATTTATTACATGATAGTGACATAGTCGAAGTCGACGTGTTGGAAGTTTTGAAGAAATTAAACTGTGTAAGTGGTGTAAGTGGTGTAAGTGGTGTAGATAGTTTAGAAAATATTAGTATTCTCGATGAAGGGGATATAGAGTTAAACGAGTTGGACGGGACTGAGATTAGTACTAACGATGTCGCGAGCGATGTCGTGGTCATTAACATAGAGAGAGATGACGACGTATGTAAAACACATGAGATGCAACAGAAGCGTGAGATTAATCGAAATTCATCTGAAAATGAAAAACCATTCACGGATGGTATAAGGGTTGAATATCGCGAAATAGAGTTGCCCATTTACACTTCAACTGTTGAGGAGATGATTTTTAAAAGACAGCTAGTAGAGATTATTGATAAACATTCACGCTTTACCATTATGTATGGTATTATTGCGAGGTATCATTTAGTTGGGCGCAGTTATGATCCTGATATTGTGTTGGAATTTGAAGACGGGCAGGGGTTTCATAATGAGAATTTTGGATATTTGATGCGGTTTTATATTTAAGAATAATATTAATTAATTATAATTAATTATAGTTAGTTATAAATGATTATACATTATATAAATTTTGATTTTATATTTATATAATATATAAGTAATTCATATTTTCAACTATGGTACAAAATAGTAAAAATAATAAAAATAGTAAAAAAAAAAA
>Ga0209500_10002708_pt1 | contig 12376 bp, 9 predicted proteins | sample S_140212_EF_Meta_FD_187323 | JGI IMG/M metagenome (GOLD analysis project Ga0209500, IMG submission 187323) | Freshwater microbial communities from Lake Simoncouche, Canada to study carbon cycling - S_140212_EF_MetaG (SPAdes) (version 2) | ecosystem: Environmental > Aquatic > Freshwater > Lake ...
CCTAGGCATTGGTGGAAGGAATCTCGCTTATTAGTATTGATTCCATCTTTGATCAATATGGGGTAAGTCGAATCTGGTAGTTAAGCCACACGGAGGGGCCAGATCTTTTTTGCATTGCTTGCCACTAAACCGGGGGAGCTTCGGCGCACCCGGGGCAGCAAAAGGCCGAACTGATCTAGATTTTAAGAAAAGATTGACCCTTTAGCCATTAACTGCCACGACATATTACATGTGTCAAACATCAATCGGCTACGATGGCGGTAAAAGAAATATTCTAGGTATGAAAGCCTTGTGAATGTGTACAAAACACTAAACAATGAGACTCTTAATGGGCCAATACTGTTTGACAAACCCCAAGAATTCGTGGACGCACCCCCCCATTTCGCAAATGTGCAAAAAACTCTTGCATTCATTGAAACTTTATTTATAGTTCATTTAGTCTATCAATAAATTTTTGTGGATGGGTCGCCATAATTCCTATTCGTATCTATTTCCTGATCTCGGGCAGCTTATCAGTTCTTCTGATTATCGGGGTAATTTGCAAACCCACCGTGGTTGGCAACCAACTCGAGCGTGAGGGACTGAGTCGCCGCAGCCTTCATGCAGTTCCCCCCCAAGATTTCACCAGCCTCAATTCCAGTAATGACAGGTATGTCCCTAAATCAATGGAAAATCTGGTGCTTCCGGAGGGCAGGCCGGCGGTTTTGATCTTCCTGAAAGCCGACTGCGAATGCAGCAAGGATTTCCTGCGCATGTTCACCGCTCTGAAGCCATGGCTTCATGAATCAGCATCCTGCCTTGCGGTGATTGAAGGTACCAACGATCAAGCCAAGGCTTTCCTTGGTGGATCCGAACAATTAGCGCCTTTTTTGGCGCAACAAGACAGCAGTCTGGCGAGGTTTTGGGGTGTCTCCAAGGCCGGGGTTGTTGCGTTGGTCAGGCCAGACGGCAAAGTCGAGGCCATCTGGCCTGGAATTTCGCGTCAGGTGTTTCGCGATATCTCGAACAGGCTGGGCAATCCCAACATGATTCCCGCAGAATCGCTGAACGCGCTTCCGGGCGCTTCCATGGCGGGCTGCCCACTACAATCGTCTTCATCATTTACCCAAGGAGCAGAGCAATGAACAATCCGTTTTTGGACAAGCTTTCGCGTCGCAACCTTTTTCGATTCGGTGCCGCTAGTTTAGCCGGTGCTGGTTCCATCAGTGCTTATCGCCAAGTGTTTGGACGATCCTCCCAGGCAGCACCCATGGCGGGTTCTCTCGTCGAGGATGCTCGTTACGAGGGAGTCAGGGAGAAGTTAGGTCGCTACATCCTTCTATCCCCACAAAAGCTTGGCGGCGGAACCCATGCTGTGAACCTCGCCGAACAAAAAACCCTCGCCTGGATCTCTTATTGGAACTATGGCGATAGTTGCCCGATTTCACACCATCTTGCTGCATTCAATGCCGACTCGGGTGATCCGTTCAAGGGTTTTGAGTTCGTGAACACCACTCAAGGTGGCGACAATATCCTTATGTACGGCCTGCGGACGAGGATTAGGGAGAACGGAATGCTAGGCCAAGCGGGCCAGGGTGGCCACATCTACCGTGTGGGATACGACGGCAAAACAGGTCAAATGGAACTGCTTGAGGACATTGCGGAAACCACCGGCATCGGTCTCAGCGTCCACACGGTGATTTTTCCCGATGGAACAGGATTTGCTTGCGGTGACGGACAAAAAGACATTGTCGGATTTTTCTCCAGAGCCCGCGGGGAGGAGAAAACAAAGGTTCTTAACGCCTTCAAGGCCGACTGGATACCAAATTCAGGCGAACTCGGCTCCACCTGGACCAAGGGCGGGAGGATCGTCCTCACGCGCCTGGCCCCCAGCCTCGACCTTGGCCGTTACGATTTCCAGGGCACGACCGGCAACAAGATCAACTTCGAGATGGCCCCGATGGCCGAACTTAGGGTGGAACGCGGGCAGATACCGGGCAACGACATCCGTGGGCTCACCGGGTTGGATTTCTGCTTGCACGATCCAGGCCACCGGTTCTCACTCATGGGACTGCGGATGTGTGGGGGCGGGTTCATTATGGACCGCAAGAACTGGGAACCAATCTGCTTCTTACAGGCTAATGAGGGGATGCAGGATAATTTCCCGATTAAGAAAATTTCCAATTCCCCCGATACCTGGGTGGTTGACCTGCCCGGCGTCGGAAATCCCATTCACGAGTCAGGCTTCCACCCAAACGGGGGTTTCCTGTTAATTATGAACAACCTCCGGGCGAACAATGTGGCGGTGTTCGATACCTCGGATGCGGATCCTAGGAAGTGGAAGCGCGTGACCTTCGTCAAGGATCAAGAATGGCAGGGAGAATTCCCTTCTCCTTTCCACCTGAACTTTTCGATCGATGGCACCAAGTGCTTTGTCACCGTGCTCAGACCCAAGCCCATGAAGTCAGATTTAGTGGTGTTGGACACAAAGTCGTGGAAAATCATTAAGAAGTTCCGCAATATTGGTGTCGATGCACAAACATCCTGCACCACCTACGATGGCAAGTACGCCATGGTGATTTTCTCCGGTTTCCAACGGATGGAAGCGGGCGCATTCGTCTTCCGTCAGGACACACTCGAGCAGGTGGGTTACATGCCGAACTTTGGCGGCCATCATGACTGCGTGATCGTGCCTTCCACAGTTGACCAGCTCAAGTTCAGCCGCAGTTGCACGGTGTGACAATGGGCATTGCGGTTTCCCATTTGGCCATGCTTGCACGGATGGCGGTGGTCGATTTAAGCCGCCGGCCGTGGAGGCTTGGGTTTCTGGCTGCGGGCATCGCATTAGCGGGTGCCGCGTCCTTCGGGGCGCTGGTGTTTCATTCGGCGGTGGGCCGCTCACTCGAGCAAAGCATGGCCCGCCTAGGGGCGGATGCCGCCGTTGTGCCGGCGGGCGTGACCACCAACCTCACTCCCGTCCTCCTAACGGTTGAACCCGGACCGAAGGTCATTTCCCCTGCGACTCTTGCGAGGATTTCCTCTCTTCCCGTGGTGAAGTCTGTTGCGGTCCAACGAACCCTGAAGATAGCTGACACCAGCGGACACTTGCCAATTGACATGATCGTCTTTGACCCCGCAGCCGACCTGACAGTGCAACCCTGGGTGGCGGAACGACTTGATCGCCCCTTTGGCCCGGGTGATGTGATTGTGGGCGGGCGCCGTCCGGAGTCCATGGGTGAACGGCTGGTGCTTCAGGGAGTCGAGGTAACAGTCCACGGCAGGCTGGGCCTGACCGGAGCTGGACCTTTCGAGCGCTCGATGTTCATGGGGCCTGAAACTGCCCGCCAGTTGGCGCGGGCGAAGGCTGTAATGGCGGATGGTAACCCTTGGCCTGAAGAACCACTGAACTCCCCAAGCGGAGCGATGATCCGACTTGTGCCGGGCCGGGGGCTTGAGGAACTGCGATTTGCGATGGCAACGATTCCAGAAGTTGCGATTGTCGCCGGTGGGGCAACCCAAGTCGAGGTTCGGCAAGCCGTGTCGGCTTTGAGCGACAGTTCGCTTGCCACACTGTGGTTGGCGCTTATCGCACCAGGGGTCTTGGTCGGTGTGGCCTACACCGGAATGCTTGCCGAGCGCCGGCGGGAATTGGGAACCATGTTGGCGATCGGTGTTCCAGGGCGCGCCATCGTGGCAACCGTTGGTATTGAGGCCACCATTACCGCACTGGCGGGTGCTTTCGGCGGAATTTTCATGGCCTTCCTTATCGTTTCAGGATTTCTTAGAACGGCGGGGTTCTCTCTCAAGCAGAGGGGAATCACCCTTACGGTACCTTCCATAGCCGAATACACCTGGTTCGCATTCGTGAGCACCATGGCGGTTGCGGCAACGGCGATATTGGCCGCCATGCTGGCAGCCTGGATCGAAACAAGACGCCAGCCATGGACTCTTCTTCGCAGCGATGCACCATGACCACCACGCCTATACTCGAGGCGCAGGAAGCAAGCCTTATCTACACGACATCCCGCGGCCCTATCGCTGCCGTCGAAAATACCAACCTGCGGATTGAGCAAGGGGAATGTGTTGCCATCCTCGGGCGTTCTGGATCGGGCAAATCAACACTCCTTGCTCTTCTCGGCGGCCTGTGTAAGCCGACAACGGGCGAGGTGCTGTTTCATGGGAAAAACTGGGGCGCCATGACATCGGCCGAGGTCAACGCGGCGCGGACCTCCGGCATCGGGTTGCTGCTTCAGGAAGGCGGGTTGCTTCCCGGCCTTAGGGTGCTTGACAATGTGCTCCTTTCGGCAGTCCTTGCCGGCATGAACCACTCTAATGCGGTCGCTAGGGCCACCGACCTTCTGAAATTGGTCGGGCTTGGAGACCGGTGGGATGCTTACCCGGCAGATCTTTCGGGCGGCCAGAAACGGCGGGTTGCCTTGGCGCGCGCCTTGGCCGGCAACCCGAGGGTCATTCTCGCCGACGAACCCACGGGCGACCTCGATTTATTGGCAGGAGGTGAAATTGTCGGCATATTGAAGGGAATCAGGGACGCCCGCCGGACTGCCATCGTGGTTGTGACCCATGACCCGGCCGTTGCAGCGATCGCGGACAAACGGTTCAGAATCGAAGCGGGAAGATGCACCCCAATCGCTAGCGAACCCGGGCCGACTATTGAAATAGCTGCAGCTTGTGTTGATCCTTCGGTGGCAGTGTTTGAGCCAGCGCCTGCAACCCTCGAAGCGCGCCAACCGAGCACCGCCATAGGCAATTTAATTCTTAATTGGATGGCTGTTTTGTCGGTCTTCTTGTTTGCCGCTGGTGCTGTATCAATTGTTGACAATCTGATCGCAGGAAGGCAGGAGGCAACGGTTCAGGCCACCAAGGCGCTACGACGCATGGCCGAGGAAATGGCGCTTCAAGACCTGCGGGCCGATCTGGATGATGTAGTTAAGGCCCCCGATGGTACCGTCATTGCGACGATGTTTCTCCAGAACTATCACCCCGACCGAACCATCCATGTCCTTGGCCCTGCGATCGAAGTTGGGATCCAGTGGAAAGGCAGATGGGAAGGTATTCCCAATGTTGTCGACCATGATGCAAAAACAATTCGAGCCATCGGCCGGGAAAAAACCTTGCTGGGTATTCGTTTCAAGATCCCTGAGGGAGGTTTCGATGAACTTCTTCCGGGCTATATCCATGTGAGAATCGGAGCGGCAATGGTTGTGAGCGACCAGCCAAATGGAACTGGAGACCTTTTTGATCGGCAAGACGCTTATTACATTTACCTGCGGGATCCGCACCGGACTGACGACTGGATTCGCCGGGCCAACCGTTGGTCTGAAAAAGCTACGATCCCCATGTGGATTTCAATGCCATCCCATTGAAATCCATGTACGCCCTATAATCAGCCCGCCCTCAATATTTCCAAATCAATCCCGTTAGCCCTGCCAGGATAAACTGTTTTCCTTGACATCTCATGTTAAACCAAGAGAGATGGCATAATGATTTCGACAAAAACGCAAAAGGTTTTGCGGCAGGGGCTTGGGACAAGCGCTGATGCTTTACCTATTGCCATTGCGGCCACTAAAGCAATTCCCTATTTGTTAACATGGAATTGCAGACATCTGGCGAACGCTACGATGCGGCCTAAAGAGATCTGGACCTTCTTATTTGACAAACTTGTAGAGGTATTCATCGGTGCGCAAAAACATGGCACCTTCTGAAAACGCAGGGGTCGCTAAGGTTCGGCCCGGTACGCTGTTCTTACCTAAAACTGCAAATTTTTGCCCAACCTGCACCCATGTCGCCAAACCGTTCTCTGCTAAAAACAGAACTCGGCCATTCACAAAAATCGGCGATGCTGAGTAATTACTGTCGCTACTTAATCTTTCCATCCAATAGCGTTCACCCGTCTTGGCATTCACACAAGAGGCAATGCCTTTATCTGAAACGAAGTAGAGTTCATCGCCAATCAAAAGCGGCGAGGGCGAACTAGGCGCTCCTTGTTTAAGCCGCCACACGATGTTGGATTCAGTAACATCCCCCTTGCCACCAAGCTTGACCGCCAACAGCTCGGGATTGTCGTAATCGTGATTGTAGATAACCAAGCCATGGCCTATCGCAGGCTGAGGAACAACAGACCAACCCGGGGCCTTAACGCGCCAAAGTTCGGCACCAGTTTCCAGATCATAGGCAGCGAAGTGATCCGGGCCGGGTGCCATTACTTGGGCTTTACCATCAATCACCGCAACTGTTGGTGTTACAAAGGAATGATTGATTTTTCCAACAATAGAGCGAGGTTGTTTCCATGCAACTTTACCAGTCTTGGCATCGATAGCAGCAACAAAGGGCTTGGTGCTTCCATCACAAACAATAACCAGCTTACCATCATGGAACACAGGCGAACCACCGCTGCCATGCACTGGTGGATAATCCAACTCAAAATTGGTCCACTGAATGGCGCCATCTGCAGCAGCAAGACTTGCCATGCCTTGTGCACCAAAATGCACGAACACGGAACCATCACGAACTACAGGGGTCGGGCTAGCATGGCTATTCTTCGAATGAATCTTTGGCGCCTTGGCGATCGCCCTTACCTCCCGTTCCCAAACAATTTTCCCAGTCTTGGCATCAAGTGCCAAAGCTCGAAGAGATAATCCTCCCTCATTTGGCACGGCTGTGGTCAGAAATACCTTCCCTTGCGCAAGTGCAGGCGAAGACCAACCCAGACCTGGGATTGCCATCTTCCATGCTACACTTTTTGAATCAGACCATTCCAAAGGCGAAGCGATATTTTTAACATGTCCATCAGAGTTAGGGCCTCGGAACTGTGGCCAATCGCCTAGCTCGGCTGCCATCGCAGAGAAAGCTGCCAATGGCATCAGTAGCATGGATGTGAAAAGTTTAGATGAATGATTCATGATTACCTTCTTTGTAAACTCGAGCTTTGGCAAGTTACCACTGCATTTATGGTACTGCACCAAACTTGTTGGAATGATCGTTGACCTCACCATTAAATATCATTCAAGTTGGAATTGTTGTCCATGATAATTTTGCTGATGATGTGAATTACTTTGAAAGATAAGCGATAACGGTGCCTAGGATGATGTACAAATGGGTGGCAATGTCAACACTCATCCCAACACAAAGAGATATGCGGCATCGGGTAGGATTTCGGCGATCTTTATGCGAAGTTATAAAACGTTTTCATCGTGATTTGCGTGCCTCTTTCACAGCATCGATGGACTTCTGAATGTTCTCCTTCCAAACGCCTTTAAGGTTCTGGGGGTCGGCACGCTCGAGCGTCTTCAGGGCTTCATCAAACTGACCCTTACGAGTCTGAATTCGGGCGATGCCTTGCAACGCAGTAAACTCGTCCGCACTACCGATGTTTTTTCTTCCTTCGATAATGGCACGGTAGGTGTTGATCGCTTTTTCATCGTTCTTGAAATTATTTTCACTATTCTGGGCAGTGGCCAACAAGATGGAGTCACGGGTGCGCGGATCGCCCGTCCATTCGAGGGCGAATATGAGATCAGATTCCGCTTGCTTGGCATCCTTGGTGATCGCATAGGCACGGCCTCGCATGAGATAGCCGTCGCCTCGCTTCCAGAAGGGCCACTTTGCAATATCCTCCTTGGCAAACTGTGCGATCACTTGCAATGCTTTACCGGAATCTAGCAGCGATTGCATCTGCGCAGACTTCTTGACGGCATCGATGGGAATGCGTGTAGCAAGCGAATCGGCAAGGTCCAGTTTGCGGAGATGGCGTGCATAACCAGAGGCGAGTTCGAGTGCGTACGATTTTTGCTCAGGCGTGCATTTGCGATCTGCTGCAGCGACGCAAGCTGCAAGCGCTTCTTCGCGCTTGCCTGAGCGTGCGAAGTCGCTAGCGATGCGGATTGATTCAAGGAAATCTTCTTCGCGTGGCCCATGATCGAAATTAAAGCTGTTGCCATAAAAGAAAGTTGCGAGCTTCATCACCTCGTGGAAGTTATCACTCCCTGTAGGTGAAAAGGCGCTATATTCGCTTCCGTCTTCGCGGATGCGCTGTCTGCAGATATTGATATGCCAGGGAAGGCTTTTGTCGGGTTTGCGACCGATGATTTGATTAAGCGGATCGTTCTCATCTTTCGTAATCGGTAGGCGTATCTCGATAGTCCAGTGATCGTCAGCAATGTGCGTGGCAACTTCGGCGTTCGAGTTCCAAGTGAACCACTTATCGCGCCCTGCACTGCGATCCAGATCAGCGATGGCGCCGCTTGGGCTGATGGCGATCTGATAATAAGATCGTGATTCGGTTTCGAGCAGAAGTTCGACTGCATCGCCATACCAGAGCGCACTATCGTCTTTCTTCTTGGTGCCGATGTTGGGCTTCTCGCCTGGATGTTCATCGCAGCGGATTGCGAAGTAGAGATCGTTTCCTATCCATGCTGTCTTCACCGTGGTACCAAAGATAGGTTGCCTGCCGGTTTGCAGTTCACGAAGACTCACCGTGGATGAAGTTGGGCATTTGACCCATGCATCGTCATCGAGTTTGCCGTCAATGACTATCTTCTCGTGGGAATCATGCACGAGCCTTAGCACGGGCACTGGTCCGCGCACTTTGCCGAGTTGCTGGCTCTTGCTACGAAGGCCCTTGAGGAAATCATCCATGAATTTGAGGCGCTTGCCATAAATGCTCGTTGCATCGGCTTTCGTATTTGCTTTGGCGAAGAGATCGAGCGCAGTGTCCGCCTTAGCTTTATCCTTTTCCATCTCCTGCCAGTTGCCCTCGCAGTATTCAAAGAAATTGCGCATTTCCTGTTCTGCAGGGCCGTAGAATAGTCGGCAATACTCGCTGAACATCGCATCCACATCCGCATTCTTCCCACCCCAATACATTCTCGCAGTGAAATAAATCTGGAAATGATTGAAGCCAAGTCCGGAGGTGTCGGGATCTTGCCTCACGGTTAATGAGATGTCTTCACCTTGCGAAATCCCTTTGGTCGCATTCACACTTTCACCCATTACATGAGGAGTGAAGGCGGGCAGATACCAACCGCGATCGATGAAGGGATAGTTCTCGAAATTGATGATCGGGTTGTTAGTCTTCGCAGCCCAACTCTCGCGCAGCTTACGATATTCCTCCTGCTGCTGGGGTTTGTTGTTACGCGGTAGGCGTGCGCCCACGATAGAGACGACGACATTCGGCTCTAGCTTTTCTATCTTCAGCGGGGGTAGCGAATAAATGCCATAGGCGCAGTTGAGTACCTTGCGGTCTGGATGCGTCTTGCCGACTTCTTTGGCAACACGATTCACAAAGCCCCACACATAATCAGACGCAAGCCCTGCTTTTTCGCGCTCAGGCGAATCCTTACCCACGCAAAGCGGGCACTGGCAGATTGCAGTGTAGCCATCCGGCGGCATCACCGAGACCATGCTCATATTGTAATGATCGAACTGCGCACGAACAAAACGAACCGTCTCCTGGAACAGTTCCTCATTGGAGTAGCAAAGTTGATTATTCTCCTTGATGTCAAAACGCCTCTTCCCGCCATACATCCCAAACCAGTCGGGATGCGCCGCAAACACCTCTTTACGATTCGTCATCGTATCGAGCCCGTGGGCGTCTTGAATGCCATAAGGATCGCGCACACCCAGCCGCATAAACCACATCGAATTATCTCGGCCATGCACTCCGCCGTGATAACTGAATCGACGCTGCGGAAAGTCGGGCCGTACAGTCTCATCAATCTTTGGCAACTCGATTGACTTCATTGCTGGCATCACTTCGCCCAGATCCCCGGGCCAATACCAGCGCGCACCAAGGCGATGCAAGAATCCATTCACTGCATTAAACGAGCCACGCTCATCGTAGTCCCAAAGCTGAAGCGGTGCAGGCTTCTCCCCTGCCTCTGCCGTGGGTCGGCCGATGTTACCGGGCAAAGTGAATCGGCTCTTGTACATTAAGATGTTTGGCACCCCCCAGAGTTTCCCTGTGATCTTATTCCACTCGGCTTGTGTCTGACCATTCACGATCCACCCATTGTTTTTCGCCCAAGGCTCGATTGGGGTGAACTCCTTGTCATTACCTAAAAGCGCAAGCCAATCCGCACCCGAAGCGATGCGATAGGCGCCATCCTTGAGGCCATCAGCCTTGATAGGCGACATAGAGCTAGCCCCGACGAATATCTTCACTGCCTTTCCCGTTGGCTTCGTAACAATAGGAAGGCGTGCGCCGCTGATCTTCTCCAGATAATCCTGCAACTCCTGTGCTGCAAGCCGCACGGTCCGCTCAGGTTTCTCTGCGATAATAATCTCCGCCCGAGGCTGACCGTTTTCAACAATGAAGCTGTCAGCGGCTTGCGTAATGCCAACCGGTGAGAACAGCAGGGCGATGAAAAGTGTGAGTGTGTGTTTCATGGTGAGCTTACTTGGAAGCGCCCTTCTTTATGGGTGCGGGTTTGATAGACTTTGGAAACTTCGGTTCAAGCCCTCGCTTTCGGCAATCGGCATCCACCTCTTCGCTCCAAGCAGAATAGAGTTTCTTCAACTCTGCAAGCTTTTCTGGCTGTTTGGCGGCGAGGTCGTGTTGCTCGCTGATGTCGGTGGCAAGGTTGAATAGCATATCTTGCGCGGGCTTTTGTTTGGGGCCGGGAGACGCATCTCCTTCGGTGCTGTAAACGTATTTCCAGTCGCCCTGACGCGCACCATAGTTGTTGCTCATTGTGCGATTGCGCCAGAACAGGACATCGTGCGGAGTGCCCGATTTTTCGCCTTTGACAAAAGGGAGCAGATCCACGCCGTCGATGGCAGAGGAGTCCGCGCCCGCTGCCGCAAGTGCAGTGGCGCTGATGTCGAAGCTGATCGCTGGTTTTGAATAGGTCGTGCCGGGCATGATGACGCCAGGCCATTGCATCAGCATGGGAACGCGGATGCCACCTTCGAAGGTCTCGCATTTGGAACCTCGCAAGGGCGTATTGAGCGAACCGTTGACTGCGTTGCGCGAGGTCGGGCCCCCATTATCATTGCTAAAGAGGATGAGCGTTTGGTTTAGTTTGCCCGTCTGCTCCAGCTTCTTTAACAATAGACCAATGGAATCATCCATCGCACTGAGCATGGCTGCATAGGTCTGGCGTTTGGGTTCGGTAATGCCGGGGAAGCGCGCTCGATATTTCTCGATGGCTTGCAACGGCGTGTGTACGGCATTGAAGGCGAGGTAGAGAAAAAAAGGCTTCTTCGATTCACGCTGGCGCTCGACGAAGGAGGCAGCTTCTTCGCCAAATGCATCAGTCAAGTAACGCTTCTCGTTCAGAGGTTCACGATTGCGCAGGATGGGAGCATTATACTCGCCCTTTCCACCAGGCTGGAAGATGTATTGATGCCCGCCGCCAACAAAGCCAAAGAACTCATCGAAGCCCCGATCCACCGGCGTGAATCCTTCGGTAGAACCTAGGTGCCATTTGCCTACCATTCCCGTCACATAACCTGCTGCTTTGAGTCGTTGAGGCAACGTATTGGCCTGCGCAGGCAACGGCCCACCCAGGTCTTCAATACCGTAGCGATGCTGATACCTGCAACTCATCAACGCAGCTCGCGTCGGAGTGCAGAACGAACCATTCGCATACCCATTGGTGAACCGCACCCCACGCGCAGCGATGCGATCAATGTTCGGCGTCGGGATATCTTTGCAGCCGTGGGCTCCGATGTCGGCATAACCCATGTCATCAGCGAGGATGACGATGATGTTGGGTTTGGTTGGTTTAATGTCAGCAGCGCGGAGCGCAACCGGCGCGAACAGCAGAGTGATAAAAAGTGTGAGGGTATGTTTCATAATGTGTTTCTGTTTTGATTTATCTTTGGCAAGTTGTCACTACTTAATGGTACTGTACTAATCTTGTTGGAATGGTCATTACATCCATATTATCTTAGCCATAGCTTACAATGGCAACATCGAGGCCCGAATCAGAATACAACTCCAACGATCGGCTAATAGCATCTGTTATCCAATCAGGACTATTTCCGAAAGCACCGCCGCCAAGCCGTGTCAGGAACAATCGGTTGTTGCGATTTCGGTCCACATTCAAGATCGCTGAACATATCGTAGCTTCGTAAGCGGCCTCGAGTACGAGTTTTGCCAAAGGCGCCCAAAGTTCCTTTGTGTGATGTGTATAGGCTACAGGCATTGCAGAGCAATATGCTTGAGAAACCGTATGAGACGCATCGCCGAGTGTGACTTGCGTATCCCAGTGTAGTCCGATCTGAAGCGCTTGCCGAACAGTATCAAGCGCAGCTTCGTCCATGCTTTCTAGCTTCCGATTAATTTCTTCCAAGCCCTCTGCCGATGGCAATGCATAGCCATTTACCATCTTCCATAGTCGTTGCTTTGAGTTGTCGAGTAATTTGGCAATGCCAG
>Ga0209500_10002712_pt1 | contig 12366 bp, 4 predicted proteins | sample S_140212_EF_Meta_FD_187323 | JGI IMG/M metagenome (GOLD analysis project Ga0209500, IMG submission 187323) | Freshwater microbial communities from Lake Simoncouche, Canada to study carbon cycling - S_140212_EF_MetaG (SPAdes) (version 2) | ecosystem: Environmental > Aquatic > Freshwater > Lake ...
TGGATTAGCTGGAACAGAATTTGCAATAACTACGGCTTCTGTTGTCGATGGTGGTCAAGGGTATTTAAATCCGTTTACATTAACTTTACCTCAAGGAGTAGACAAGATACCTCCAGTGCTTTCTTTTGGTGTCGCAACGGAAGGCCTATTTGCTGGTCAAGCGACAGGGGTATCAATAACTAACCAAGGGTCAGGAGTTATTTTTATAAATGGATCTCAAATTATAGGCGCTGGTAATTCTACTAATGTGCCAGTTAATGTCGGGATCGGCGGCACAAGCGATGGCAAGACTTTCTCTCCAACTTTAGCAAATAATTATCCAGAAGGCACTACTGGCGTTCTAAATGTTACTTGCCTATCTGGGATATTAACGAAAGTCACTGATGATAAAAACATGTTCGTTAGGACAGTCGCTCAAGGAAACGACGTAACAGTAGCTACGACTGGCACATTAGATCAAGCGATTATTGCATTTGGAAATGTTGTAATGAATAATTACGCTACAAATGGCGCTGTCGGAGACTTCCCTACTGTTACTGTTGGCAATGAAGCTAGGAATATTTCTTTTCACACAGGAGCTAATAATTTTAAATCTTCTGCGGCTGGGCAACGTTATCAATTGCCTTCATTAGATTCCAATGGATCTAGAGTAAATGGAACATTCTCTTTGCCTGACTTTAATGATACGAGTAATTTAGCTAACAATGTTTCAGTATTTAAACCCGGAAGCATTGTTCTTGATTTAAGTCAATATGCTCTTTCTGGTTTTGGTATCGATACGTCTTCAGCTTCTTTAAATGCTCAAAGCTACAGCTTATCAATTGCCATGCAAAGAGATTCGCTAAAGAAATTAGGAAATACTTTTGAATTTTCCAAAGAAATAACTTTCCCAATTAATTATTCTCTTTCTGTAGATGTTTTGGTTTCTGATCTAGTTGTTGGAAATCTGCTAACTATGGTTACTGGTAAAGATGTTTCTTTCGATGTGTCAATTTCTCACATTAAACCCGGAACAGAAAATTCTTCATTAGGAAGAATCACAGGAGCTAGATACACGGCCAAATCTACACTATTAGAATCTATGAGCTTTAGCTCGTCAATCGGAGCAAATAAAACAGCAACTTTAACTTTTGGAGGGCAAATGAGTTCTCCCCAAGATTCGACTAAGGGCATTTTAATGCATGGAGATCATTGGATGCAGATATCTGATGTAATTTAATTATTTCTCAAAATACAATAAAAAATGTAATAATGAGTAGAATTTTAAAGGATTAAAAATATGCCAAGAAATCGTGTAATTTACCAATCAGAAGCGTTATTCAATACAAATGATAATGTTGATGTAACAGCTTCTACACCATCACAAACTGGAGCTTTATTTATTAACCAGTTTTCTCGCGTTCAATCTTGTAATTATAATTTTAATATTGCAAGAAAAGATGTCAATCAATTCGGCAATCTTGCTGCTATTGATCGTATTATCGTAGAGCAACCAACTGTTGGTTTAGATTTTTCATATCTTCTTTCAGATATGAATAATGAAAAGAATTTAGGCTTTTCTGTTATCTCAACTGGCACTAGTACTGCCAATATTACTTCTTTAAACGCTGTTCAATCTTGTTTGTCAGGAATTTTAACTAGTGGATTTGTAAATACTAAAAATTACTATGTTAGAACTGTCACTGAAGGCAATGACGCTTCTACATTTGCATCCGACGCTGCTCCAAATGTCACTCAAGGAAATACAATTGGGTTAGGGAATGGTTTCTTAACTAATTATAGCGTAAATGCCGCCGTAGGAGATTTCCCAACTGTTTCTTCTACTCTTGAATGTCTAAACATGAATTTCACTGCTGGAAATTCAGGAAATGCTCCCGGTGTAACTAGTGCTGGAGCAGTCGCTGGCGGAATTTTCTCTTTGCCACAAACCGCTACAAATCCTAATGGTGAAAACTCATTAGGTAAAATTTCAGCATTGAGACACGGAGATATAACTCTTACGCTAACAAAGACAGCCGGAACAGCTTATGGTGGTACTGATGTTACTACTGCTGCCGCTATCCAAAATTTCTCTATCTCAATGGGTTTAAATAGAACTCCATTACAAAAACTCGGTAGTAAATACGCTTTTTCTAGAGAAATCGATTTCCCAGTTACTATTTCTTTCAGCGTGAACGCTCTAGTCCAAGATCTTACCACTGGAAATCTTGTTGATGTAATAAATAATGATGCTACTTATGACGCTGTCGTCATCTTGGGCGCTCCCGCTAGTGCTAACTCTAATTTGGCTACTAATGAAGGCGTTGGATATGTCCTCAAGAGATTGAGCCTAGATTCTCAAGAGATATCTTCTTCAATTGGCGCTAATAAATCAGTAACACTAAACTTCACTACTCAAGTTGGTTCTCCTCAACAAACCGATAGAGGAATGTTCATGTTTGAAACATTGCCTCTTGTATAATATTTAAAATAATCGCACTAAGCCCCAGCCTAAAAACTGGGGCTTTTTTATTTTTACAGCGTGTAAATAAGATTAGGTAAAGGTTTTTCAAAGGTTATATGGCAATAGATATTAAGCTAAAAGAATATGTCCTATTTAAGAATAGGCGACAAGTCGTAAATTTATATAAAAACTTCTTAATCTTACTTGAAGATTTAAAGGAAGATGGTTATAATATTAATGATGAAAAGTACCAACGTCTAAGAAAGAAAATACTAGACAGCGGCAACGATAGCATCAGAAATTTTGAAGAAGATCTAAATAATATAAATTTATAATGAAGACAATCTACGAATTTACAATCAGTAAAGAAGGAATTGTAAAAGAGACAGAGGAATCAGTAAACGAAGAAGGACAAAAAGTAACTGTCACTAAAGACGTAGTGAAGCCAGTGCCTCATAAGTATTTTATTAAGAAACCTACTAGAGCTTTGTTTGATGAAGCCGAGTTGTTTTATGGAGTTAAACTTTCTGAAGGCGTAAAAGCAGGTTTACTAACTCGCACTCTTCTCAATAAGAGATATATTGATGATGGAGGAATCCTAGGCAACAAGGGCAAGAATGCAGAAGCAGATGCGTACAAAGACTTGTATGACTCTCAAGGCGAGCTACAGAGACTAGAAGCTCTACCAGAGAAAGATCGCCCAGATTATTTTGAAACCAAGAAAAATGAACTAGAGTCGAAAATCACTGTAATTAAAAACTCTCTAACAGAATTAGAGGTCCAAAAAGAATCTCTTTTTGATAATACAGCAGAAACGAGGGCTCGTAATAAAGTAATTACTTGGTGGATATTGCTTTTGTCATACTATGAAAAAAACGGGGAAAAACAGCCATTTTTTGGTGAAGGAGATTATGAAGCCCGAATGAACAAGTATGACGAAATTTTTGAATCAGAAGATCCTCATTTAGTAAAAACCGCTAATGCGTTTATTTACCTTATTAGCTTCTGGTATGTTGGTAGAGCAAATTCAAAAGAAGATTTTGACGCTCTAAGAGAAGATCAAAAAATAAACTAATTTCTTGCATTAATTAATCCTAGCCCCTGCGCGAGCGGGGGCTTTTTAGTATATGGACTTACAAGTATTCAATAAAAATCTAAAATCTCTTTACTGGGAAATAGTAAATGGATCTTCTGCATTTGAAGTAAATAAAAAAAATTACTTTATAAAGCACATGTCTCCAAAAGATGCTGGAGTTATTGAATTGCGCGAAAATTACTATTATAATAAAGCAAAATCTCAAGGCATCCCCACAAACGAACAAAAAATAGAAGAACTAATTAAAGAAGGCTCTTACAGCAAAAAAGATGATCAAAAGATTCTAAACAATAAAATGACTCTTGCGAATTTAGTTAAAACGCGCCGCAAGTTGTATCTAAGTAGAGACCTTGACAATATAGACATACAAATGAAGGAATTAACTCAAGAAATAAATGATCTTGAAAATAAGAAAAATAACCTTCTAGAAAATACTTGCGAAACATACAGCGGTAAAAGAATGAATGAGTTTTATATTTATTACTCAGTTTATTGTGATGAAGATTGTAAAACCCATGCTTTTACATTGGAAGAATTTGAAGAATTAGATCAATATGAGTTGTTTAATTTCGTTTCTCATTATTCTGAAAGCGCAAGAAAATTTAGCCACCACAATTTAAAGAGAATTGGGGTTAGTAGTTTTTTCCTTAATTATTTCTACTTGTGTGAGGATAATCCTTACTTCTTTTATGGTAGACCAATTACTCATCTGACTTTTTATCAAGTCGAGCTATTTGGTTATGCAAGGTACTTCAAAGATTTGATGAGCAAATCTACAATCAAACACCCTGATGAGTATAATGATGATGTAGATAAGATTATAGACTGGTATGAGTCTAGTAGTAATCTTGAAAAATTACACGAAGATAAGAACATGACTAACGGGAAAGAGACTGCTGTACAAGCTGTTTCTGTCATGGGAGCCACCAAGGAAGACTTAAAGAAGTTAAAGCAAGACAACACTGGAAGCGTTTCTCTAGAAGATGCAGCAAAGAAAAAAGGTGGCTCATTAAGCTTTGAAGATTTAATGAAGTTGCACGGCGTTTAAGTGTAATTATTCTTAGGTTTAAGGACATATGGCTACATCAGCAGGTAATATTCCCATTTCGGCGACGTTTGGCTCTGCCCAGCTTGAAAAAGATGTTTTGGCAGCGTTGAATCGTATTCAAAGTAAAAGCTCTCTTACTTTAAATACTAAGAACTTTAGTCAGCCGCTTGGCAAAATCACTGGTCAAGCTAATGAATTTCAAAAATCTTTAGAGGCTTCTAATGCCCGTGTTATCGCCTTCGGAGCTTCTGCTGGCGTTATTTACAATGTACAGAAAGCTTTTAGTGCATTAGTAAGCTCTACTATTGAAGTAGAAAAATCACTTACTGATATTAATATTGTATTAAATACATCTTCTTCTGGAATTAAGCAATTTGGAGATCAATTATTTAATGTCGCAAAACAAACTGGCTCTTCTTTTAAAGATGTAGCTGCTGCGGCGACAGAGTTTTCAAGACAAGGTTTGGGGTTAGAGGAGACCTTAAGAAGAACAAGAGATGCTCTTGTGCTTACTCGCTTGTCTGGTCTCGATGTAGTATCTAGTACAGAGGCTCTGACTTCTGCCGTAAACTCATTTACAAAAGAAGCTCTTACCACTACTGAAGTTGTTAATAAACTGGCTGCGGTTGATGCTAGATTTGCTGTAAGTTCAAGAGATCTTTCTGAGGCTATTCAACGTGTAGGTTCTTCAGCTAGTGAAGCTGGCGTGAGCTTTGACGAACTACTAGGCATCGTAACTTCTGTTCAGCAAACTACTGCCCGTGGTGGTGCTGTTATCGGTAACGCCTTAAAGACTATTTTTACAAGAATAGAAAGACCTCAAGTAATTAATGACCTAAGAGACTTTGGAGTTACAGTCACTGATCTTTCTGGAAATGCATTACCAGCGATAAAAGTATTAGAAAACCTTTCTCAATCTTTCCAAAACTTAAGCCCAGTAGTTAAATCTCAAGTTGCTGAATTAGTTGGTGGTGTTTATCAGATTAACATTTTAAAAGCCTCTTTAGCTGACCTTTCTAAAGAAAACTCTGTTTTCGCTGGGGCTACAAATGCATCTTCAAGAGCAGTTGATGAAGCTATAGTAAAAAATAAAGCCCTAAATGAAAGTTTATCTGCTTTACTTAGTGAAACTACTGCCAATGCAACTCAGTTTGCTGCTAAAGTAGGTTCTGTAAGCGTTGCTCCGGGAATTAGAAAAGTTTTAGGCTTTATTAATGACCAACTTTCTTCTGTAAATGATAAAGATTCCGAAAGCGTTGGAGCGAAAATTGGAACTGGCATTATAAGCGGTATAACTAATTTTATTACTGGCCCCGGCGTGGCGATAGGGATAATTGGTTTGGGCAAGCTTTTCGTTACGTTTAGTAAATTCGCAAAAGATGCTGGCTCAAGTTTTTTAGGTTTAAATACTATATCTCAACAACAAGGAGTGCTGCAAGAAGGTATTTCAGCTATACTTACGAAGCAACCTACTTTAATGCAGCAAATGACTTTGTCAGCTACGGCTCGTCTCAATGTAGAAAAAGAAGTTACAAAAAATTTATTAGACCAGTCTGCTTTGTTACAGGGAATGGATAAATCTTCTCTTGTTTTAGCTAAGAGTCTAATGCAGCAAGGAATAGGAGCCGATACGAAAGGAAGAGTTACTAAAGGAAAAGCCGGTGGGTATATTCCTATGCAGGATAGGGTAGCAGAAGTTTCCTCTGCTGCTAAAGGTGGATATGTTGCTGGTAATGTAGTTAATGCTCCTGCTTCTGTTGGCGGAGTAATGAATACTGCTGAAACAGTAAAATATGTTCCCGGCTTTAGCCAGCCATTTATACTGCCTCCAGCAGGTTCTAAAGCTGCTTCTTCATTAGCTTCTCGCTCAATGAATCAGACGGGAGTTAATCCTTATATGGCTAAGGGTTATGTACCTAATTTTGCTACTTCCCTTCAAGAATGGTTTTCTACAAAAAGAAATGAAGGCCAATTAAAAAGTGTAAGTTTGAATCCAGATGGAACTCTTAGTGGATTTAATAATGCTAGTTTAAATTCTGCTTCTACTGCTGGAGTTCCTATTGAAGAAATCAGAAGAGCTTCTAAAAATCCAACTTGGTTGCCAAAGCAAGCTGCTTTAGAAAGAGAAGTAGGAAGACAAGTGGCTCAACTCCCTGCTTACATGGCTAAAGCCGAGATGTTAACTTTGGAAAGCCCAAATCAGTCTGGTCAAATAATTGAAAGAGGAAGAGGTGTAGGAAATGTTCCAATTGCTTTTAAGGTTGTTAATCTTAGTAAAGAAGCTTTACAAAGAAATAAAACAGATTTAAGATCAAAAGCTGATAATTACGCTAATGAACTCTTAAATGATTTCGCAAATGACTTACCCGGAGGACAAAAATCTACTCCAGAATTAAGAACGAAATATCTTAGCGCAGTGCAAAATCCAGCAGCACAATTTGCAGGAAAAATATTCGAAGCAGCTATTAATCTTTCAAGAGATTATACTAGAGAAGGAAAAGGTGGGGGAGATTTTGATGTTAGAGGAGGAGCGAATATTAATAAAGTCCGTGAACTTTTCCCCGGATTTACTAGTAATTTAGGAGATTATAAACTTAAGTCCGATGATGATAGTCAAGCAAGTTTTGTTAAGAAAATTTTATCTGAATTTCCCGGTAATATTAAAATATTTGAAGATGAGGCAAGAGCAAAAGCTAGTTCGGTAGATGTTACGGCCGAAGCTGCTAAATTAAAAGCTTCTGGAGAAAAAGTCACTAATATTGTTAAAAGAATTGCTCCCGGTGGCAAAAAAGCTTTTGGCTTTATTCCTAATTTTAATCCAATTCAAGAAGCAATAGGAAGAGAGATGTCTGCTGGCTACTCCTCTTCTCAAGTTAAACTGGGTCAAAATAGTCAATTAAAAACATCATTTAATCCAAACGGTCTTGGTGTTTACAACACAACCGAAGGAAGCCTAGGAAGCGGTATTTCTTTAGCAAAGAAAGCGGGGATCAATCCTCAAACTAAGGGAATGGCTGAAGGGTTTATCCCTAATTTTGCAGATGAGTTTGATATTTCAATGGTAACTATATCTCTTATTGCTTTTGGAAGTCAATTAAAATCTTTAGCTGGTGGCTTCAAAGAAATTAATGCTCAAACTCAAGCTCTAGTAAAGAATAAACAAATTGAAATTTCTCAAAGCGCAAACTCAGTTAAAACACTAAAGAAAGAAGCTAGATCAAAATTTAATCTTTCTAATGCTGATAATGATTTAAATGTCACTGGAAGGCTTAGGACTTCTAGTGGGAGATTCGCTAATGCTGCACAAGTCGCAGATCTAGAGGACATCAAAAGCAAAATAAGAGGACAGAGAGAAACTGCAAGAAGCGCTGCTGAACAAGCGAGAATAGGTTCAGCAGGATATTTAAATCCTTTAAGCTTAAGAAGCGGAGGAAAAATGAACAATTTAATTAGGTCTTCTGGAACTGGGGCGGGATTAGCAGCGGCTGGGGCACTTAATATTGCAGAACAATTTGTGCCTGAGTCCGATAAGAAAACAAAAGCCGCATTTTCGGGCGCTGCGGATGTCGCTCAATATGCAGGGTTAGGCGCTGCCTTTGGTCCAGTTGGCGCTGCTGCTGGCGCACTAGTCGGCTTAGGGATAGCCGCTAAAAAGATAGTAGACTCAAAAGCAGAACAAGCCATCTTTGACATCTCTGCTAATTTAGATAGAGTTAAGGAATCTTCTTCAAAGTTTTCTGGCGCATCACAAACTTATGCAACTTCATTAGAGAGCTTACAAAATGCTTTAAATGATCCAAAAACTCAACCCCAAGCCCTATTAAAATTTCAAACCAGTATAACTGATTCTCTTGCATCTATCCCTGATGAGTTTAGAAGCAAGATATTAGCCGCAGGAACTGATATTGGTAAAGTAGCTGATGCAATTGCTAGAGTAAATAAAGAGATGTCCGATGCTCAACAAAGTTTAGAAAGGCAATTGGCTATTACTAATTTAGTTAAAGATAAAACAGGAATTATTGCAGGAAGCAATTTAAAAAAAGCTGACTCAGATCAATTAAATAGATTATTCACTCAATCAATAGATCCTCAAAAAATTCTTTCTGAATTTAAAGGTGGGGCAGGAGAATTTGGTTCTTTTATTAGTAATTTAAAAGGTCAATCAATAAAAACTGATAAAATTCTTGAATATGGAGCTAACCCTAATTTTGTAGGTTCGTCTGCTCCTAAATTTGTCGAGAGAACTAATGTCGATCAATTAGGTTTGAAACAAATTAGATCGCAATTAGAATCTAAGGGTATTTTTGGACCAGAACTTGCTGCTAAATTTGAAGAAGTTTCTAAAAATATTAGCGTAGAGAATGTCAAATCTCTTTTCGATGCAATCGATAAATTTGGTAAAGGTGTTTTTTCTTCTAAAGAAGCTGCGGATAATCTTTTAGCAGTTCAGAAACAAAATGTTGAAATAGCGAAAAAGAACGCAGATATACTAAAGGATTTAACTCAAAGATATGAAAATCTAAATCTTTCTCTCTCTTCTCAAATTGAGGCAGAAAAAAATAGATCATCCACTCTTAGAGAGCTAAACAAAATACAAGCAGAAGGCTCTGTACAATTAGCTTCAGCAAGGACAAAAGGTGCTTTGAGTTTAGCTTCCCCTTTCATGACTGAAGCAGGTAAAACCGCCGCAGAATCAAGCCTAGCTTTAACAGATCTTCAAAATAAACAAAACTCTGAAGTAAGAGGCGCTTTAGATAAAGGATTGTCTTCTTTCACTGATATTATTACTAAAAAAGCTGAAGACATAAGATCAAAAGCTCTTCCAGCAGTAACAGATTTGTCAAAGTCTCCAGAGGATATCACAAAAGAACTAAACGTTTTTAATAAAAATATCCAAGGTATTTCTCCTCTAATCGCTTCTTCTTTGAAAGAGTTAAGCGCTGGTGGCAATATAGAAGTAGTAAAAAACAAATTAATTCAAGGAATCTCTGCAACGGGTCTTTTCAAGAAACCAGAAGCCGAGTTAATCGCAGGAGAACTACAGAATACTTTTGAAGGAGTTTTAAACGAGTTAACTAAAATTACTGAACAAGGAAAATTTGATTTAGCTATTCAAAAAGTAAACTCTGATTATCAAAGAAGAAGCGTAGCTCTATCTGAAAAGCTTTCTCTTGCTGGCGGTGCCGCAGCTTTGGGATCAACTGGTCAAGTTGGGGTTTCTGATTTATTTGATAAGCTAACTGAATTGACTTCTACTTTGGGACAAAATGTTAGAGTAGGAAATCCAACAGAAACAGGATCTGGATTGTTTAAATTGCTGGATACGATTTCTAATCAGTATGGGATTAGAGGCGGAGGAGTCGGAGCAGAATTAGCTCCATTACAAAATGCTTCAATAACCGCAAGAGCAGAACAGCTTAAAAAAGAAAACGAAAGAGCAAGAGCTTTAACTAATATTTCATTGATAGGGCAAACAGGAAGCGGAATTCAATCAGGCGGTGCGTTGGAGAAAGCTTTTGATAACTTCAATGAAAACGCAATGAGCGTTGCTATTGATCAAGTGACTTCTCAATTGAAGCTTGATAATATAGGAACTTATTTCGATTTATTAGCTCAAGAAAGTAAATATGCGAATGAGCTAGCGAAGACTCAAACAGAAATTTTAGCAAAACAAGCTCCTGATATAACTAAAGCTTTTTATGATATTTCTAAGGCTGAAGTAGGATCAAAAATAACTGAATTAAATAGATCTTTGAGCGAAGCATTAAAGCAACTTGTTGATACTCAAAATACAGCAGAATTAAATAAAGAAATTAGAAATCTATTACCAATAGCTTCAGTTTCTGAAAGAGAAAAAGCTTTGGCAGAGATAAGGTCTCAGATGGGTAATCTTAATGGATTTAGTTCGCCAATTGCAGGAAATGATACTGGCGCTTATTCAACAGATAAAGAAAAGCTTGCTTCAAAATTAAATATTCCACTTGAGAATTTAAATAGTATTTTAACGAAGCTGCATCAATCTCAACCATCTAAGCCTTTGTCAACTTATGGGCCTTTTGAAGGAAGCTATGGATTCCCTCCTGAGCAGTCATCATTTTTTAATTCTTCTATTATAGGTGGTGCCAATAATCAACCTGTTATTCCAGTAAAACCTCAATCTCTAATAGATGCAGAAATAGCTTTACAAAAAACTCAAGAGAATATTCAACTTGAAAAAAATAAAAAGCTAGAAGAGATTAATAGAATTTACGGAAATGGCGACAAAGAACTAGCAGATCAGATGCTCTTGGAAATGCAAATAGCAGATGAGAGAGCAAAAGTAACTGAGCGTTTAAATAAAACAAAAGAAGAGACTAAGAGGCTCTATGCTTCAGCTTATGGTGATACATTCTTCAAAGAAGAAAAGGCCGCTAGAATGAATGCTCAGATAGAGGATAATGCTAGACTTGGAAGAGTTGATATAGGAGGTATTACAGAAAAGAATACCACTTACAACAGAGCAGACTTCGCAAAAGATACTGGTCAACTAATTGATACATTTCAAACTGATTTTAAGTCTGGTATTGGCAGCGCATTTGGCGAAGCTATTAAAGGCACTAAAACCCTTAAGGATGCATTTAGAGACATGTTCCAAGGCATCTTAAATAGAATGCTTGATAAGTCTTTAGAGATGGGCGTTGATGCTTTGTTTGCTTTTGGTAAGGCTTATGCTACTGGCAGGAAAGATGGAGGCCCAATTAAAGGCTACAATTCTGGAGGCATGGTCACTGGCGGCTCTGGGATGAAAGATGATGTACCTGCTATGATGAGTGGCGGCGAGTATGTCATTAAGAAATCTTCTGTTAATAAATATGGATCTGATTATTTAAGGAACCTAAATGGTGGAATTATTCCAAGATATGCAACTGGAGGTTTCTCTGTTGACCCATTACAAAATGAATTCTTATATGATAATCCTGATCGCCCAACTTCTGGAGAGTTTGCTGTTGATTCTAGATTATCAGCAATGGCTCTAACTGATGAAAATAATCCTCAAAATAAATTAAGACAAGATCGTTATGAAAAACTTGATCAGTACTTACAAGACCGAGCGCAATATGAGAGAGACAAGAAACAGAGCCTTAAAAACTATAAAAATCAAGTAAATAGCACTTTCTATTCAGGATTAACTGCTGCTGCTGTCCAAATAGGCGCTGCTGGACTTACAATGGGAGCAGAGAGTTTAAGGGGTAGCGCTTCTACTTCTGCGGGAAGAGGTTTAGAACCGGGAGGCAATTTAAGTCAATCGCAATTAAATGAACAATATGCAAAAAATCTTAGAGCAGGAGGAGGTTATATTGCCAAATTTGCTGGCGGCGGCTCTACAGGCCAAGACAATATTCCTGCTTTGTTAATGGGCGGCGAATACGTCATGAATAAAAAAGCCGTCGATATGTACGGCAAAGACTTCATGGGACGATTAAACTCTGGGTCTCTTCCTAAGTACGCTAGTGGAGGAATGGTTGGTACAAGTTCCTCTGGTCAAAGTACTCCTCAAGGTAGCGTAGAAGAATTAGTTTCTGCTCTCAATACTTTAAATGAAAACCTTTCAAAAGATGCGGGAATAACTCAAGCTGAGTCTGGTAAGACTTCAACCTCTGGAGCTACTCAAGAATCTGGAATGTCAGTAGTAAATAACATTTCAATTAACATGACTCAAGGCGGAGAAACGACTTCGCAAGCTAATTCTGCTACTACTCAAAAAGGCGGCACTAATAGCGAAAATAATCAGAACAACAT
>Ga0209500_10002713_pt1 | contig 12357 bp, 10 predicted proteins | sample S_140212_EF_Meta_FD_187323 | JGI IMG/M metagenome (GOLD analysis project Ga0209500, IMG submission 187323) | Freshwater microbial communities from Lake Simoncouche, Canada to study carbon cycling - S_140212_EF_MetaG (SPAdes) (version 2) | ecosystem: Environmental > Aquatic > Freshwater > Lake ...
CATAGGCATTGACGGGGTGGAAGACATAGCAAGGCTCGATCTCGAACCAGCGCACCTGCCCCTTGGCCCCATTGCGCTTCATGACGCCAAGCCGTGCGCCCGCCTCGCGCTTGAAAGACAGGGGCGCCTGCCCCTTCATCGCGGCGCTGAGGTCAAACACCACCGGCAGGTCCATAAAGACCACATGGTTTCGGGTGACGTTCCAATCATGCATCATCACCGGATTGGGCAGATCAATCGGCTCGGCCTCGACCATCTGTCCAGCGCGGTCGACCCGGTAATAGGTCAGGTGCGGTGCGCGGGCGAGCTGGTAACCAAAGAACAAAAGCTCACCGGTCTCCGGACATTCGCGCGGATGGGCGGTCATGGCCCCGGTCAGCTTACCGCCATAGTCGTGGGCACCCAGCGTATTGAGCTCACGGTCCACCGCCCAAGGCAGGTGGGCCTCTTCCAGCGCCAGCCACTGGCCGGCATGGCGGATGATGTTGGTATTGGCCGGTGAGGCTGCCGGATCGAACATGCCCGACATCATGGTCATGTCGGCCTCGTAATAGGGCGTGCGGACATAGCGATTGCGATAGTGCGCCTGACCATTTTCAAGCTGCACCGAATGGAGCATGCCATTGCCCGAGAACCAGTGATCGCTATGGCCCGACCGAGGGTTCATACCGACGCGCACATAGTCGCCAAACAGGTCTTTTGGAATCTCGCCCGTGACCTTTAGAGGCCCGGCTTCGATCTCATCAAAGACCGGAGCCCAATTGCCCTGAAGATGCCAAGCCACAGCCTCTGGCGTCGTTGTCGGTGCGTTCATCGACCTATCTCCCCACGCTTATTTTGCGAAAGGGTCTCACAAGATATTGAGCTCGCCAATAGAATGTTCTTGGTGAAGGGCCATTTGGATCCAGCCCTGTCCCTTGTGACCGAAGTCGAACAGATCAGGATGCAGGATTTCGGCAAGAATTTCAGCCGACTCCACCAACCGTGGGCCGGGCCGATTGAAATAGTGGTGGCCATCGACGACATAGACCGCGCCGCGCTGTACGGCTGAAAGGCCTTGCCAGCGGGGATCCTTGACTAAATCCATTACGTCTTGAACCGTCCGCTCAATCGTAAAGCCGCAGGGCATCAGAACAATGACTTCGGGATCGGCGGCGCAGAGACTGTCCCACTCCAGCCAAGGCGAATGCTGGCCGACAGCAGCGAATAGGCTTTGCCCTCCGGCCATTTCGATCATTTCGGGCACCCAGTTCCCGGCCGCCATCAAGGGGTCTACCCACTCGATCGCGGCGACGGTCGGCTTGGCGCCAAGACGAGTCTTGCGGCCGATGGCCTCTAACCGCGCCTGTAACTGATCGATCACCGCCTCAGCCCTTGCCGGAACCTCTAACAGGTCTCCCGCCGCGCGCAGATCGCCCCACACATCCACCAGCCGATCTGGCGCAAAGGACAGCAGGGTCGGGGCTTGGCCCGTCCAAGCGCTCAAGGCCTCTTCCAGATCGCGCGGCGTGACCGCACAGACGGCGCAGGCGGTCTGGGTCAAGATCACGTCGGGCCGAAGGGACCGCAGAAGCGGGGCATCGACCTCGTAGCAAGACAGACCCTGACTGACGATGGCCTGAACCCGGTTCTCGATCTCTAGGGAGGCCAGACCCTTGGCCAGCTTGGTGGCGGTGCAGACCGGTAAGGCCTGAACCGCTAGCGGAAAGTCACATTCGTGCGAACGGCCAAAGAGTTGCCCCTCGCATCCCAAGGCCACGGCAATCTCGGTGGCGCTGGGCAGCAGCGAAACGATCCGCGGCCCGGTCACTGGGAAGGTTGGCGCGTCACCGCCCCTTGGCTTGGCAAGATCCGTCCCAGTCCGACATAGACCAAGCCAAGGCCGACAAACCACAGAGCCTCATTGGTGGCGACTGCAGCCACAACATCGACCGTGAAGGGACAGGCCCAGCCTGTAACCTTTGAAAAGCCAAACAGGGTCAACTCATAGGCGATGAAGCCAACCGCCAGCGTCAGAACCATCCGAAGCCCGATCTGACCGGGCCTGAGGATCATCTGCGAGACAATCAAGGCCAGAACGCCGCCCAGACCAATGGCCACGCCCCATCCTGCTGTGAACAGGGTGTGTGGATAGCCGTGGAGGGTGAAGCCAAGCACCTGATTGATAGCCCAGCAAAGCAAGAGGGTTAGGATCGCCGAGCGGCGCGTCATGGTCGCTGCGCCCAAGGTTGCGATGGCCACCAAAGGCATGGCGCAGGCGATGAGGGTCGAACCCGCAAGCGCTGTCACCAATAGGGCGGCGGGCCAAAGTAAGGCCCACTTGCCTTCGGTTGGTAAAACGGAACTGATCTTGTTGGTCATTGTGATCTCCCATCAAAACAAGCGAATGTGCGGCGCAGGCCCATCGCTGAGCCTGCGCCATCGGTCTGATTAGAAGCGGCTGCTGATACCGACAAAGGCGGCGCGGCCCCGGCCTCGGAAACTGAACAGTTCCTCATAGGTCTGGTCGGTCAGGTTCTCGACCCGCGCCGTGAGCTTGATCGCCGGTGACAGGGCATAGTCGCCATTGAGATTGACCAGCGTGTAGGCCTTGAGCCGCGCCCGGACCGGAACATAGTTCGGGTTCGTGTAGGCCAGATCGGTCTGCTGGCCGTTATAGCGTGCAACCAACGTCACACCGCCAACTTGGCTGGGGTGACGCCAAGACAGGGCAAGGCTACCGATATTGGCCGGACGCCGCACCTCTTCGAGCCCGGCCTCACGGGCCTTTAATCGGGTGAAGGCTCCATTGAGCCGCCAATCCTGCGCCAGCTTGGCGACCGCCGTCAGTTCGACACCCTGCTGGGTGGAGTTACTCTTGCGGTTTGCAGGAGTGGCGACATAGGTCGGGGCTGGATAGGTGGTGTAGATCTCATCCTTCAGACGGCTATCGAACCGCGTGATGTCGAGCGTGAGCGCCTGTTCGAACAGGGCCTGTTCGAACCCAAATTCCCAGCCTTCGGACCGCTCAGGCTTAAGGGCCGCGTTGCCGATAAAACGACCGTCCATATAGCCATAGAGTTCATAAAATCCGGGGTTCTTAATCCCAGAGCCGACGGCGGCGTGGAGCCTTGTATCTGCCAAGACCTGATAGCTGCCCTGCACCCGGTAGGTGGTGGCATCCGCGAACTGATCATTGAGATCACGCCGGACCGAGGCCCCGATGGCGAGCTTGTCGCCAACCGTATGGTCGATCATGGCCACAATGCCGGTATTGTTCAGCGTTCTTGTGCCGGTGAAGGCAAAGCCACTGGGGTCGGTATTGCGAAACTGTTCGCGCTCTTGATCGACGGCGAAGGTCAGACGATCCTGCACCGGTCCAGAGCCCAGCAGGAGACTGGTCTCGTATGAGCCTTTCTGACGCTTGCCCTGATCACCGTAGGACCGCTTGTCCGCTTTGTAGCCCTTGCGATCCGTATCGGCGACTTGAACCGTGAGGGCTTGGGTCCAGCGTCCGTCTAATCCAGACCAATCGGCACGAACCAGCCCATAAAGGGCACTATTGCGGTAATATGCACCGGGCGTATCGACGATATAGCCGAAGGTCTTGGAGCGCGAATTGTTGTCGCTATTGTTGAAGTCCTCCTGTACCGCGCCATAGCGCCCCACCACGGACAGTTTGAGGTGATCATTCAGCCCATAGGACAGCTTGAACGCCGTCGCTAAGGCATCCTTGCCCAGCTTGCGCGAGCCGTTACGGCTATTGGGGGTCCCATCGCGGGTGTTTACCGAGGCGGTCAGGGCATAGTCCAGCCCCTGCTCGACCCCAGCCCACCGGGCGGCGCTGTTGAAGGTTCCGAAGGATCCAGCCTCGGCCCGCAGGCTCACGCCCGGTGCATCCTGACCGCTGCCAGAGATATAATGGATGACGCCGCCGATAGCGTCAGAGCCATAGAGCGCGCTCTGCTGGCCCCGCAGGACCTCGATGCGTGCACCATCATCAGCAATGAGGGTGCTAAAATCAAACTCACCATAGAAAGGATCAGAAACCTCAATTCCATCGACCAGAACCAGCGTGTGGTTGGCCTCAGCACCGCGCATTCTGATCTGGGTTAGACCGGGCGAAACATTGACCGCAAGGCCGGGAACGTCACGCAGGATGTCGGCGATTTCACGGGTTTGGCGCTCGGCAACGGTGCTGGCATCCAGCACCGTCACGGACGATCCCAGCAGATGCTGTGGAACGGCGGCGCCAGAGCGACTGGCGGTCACGATCAACTCATTAGCGCTATCGGCAGCAAGGGAAGGACTGGCGCATAGCCAGAGGGGAACAGCCGTCGCCAATAGCGACGACAGGAAAGAACGGCTCATCTTAAAACAACCTCGGGCAGCCAGCGACAATGGCCGGAGCGTCCGCGCAAACGGTCAGCCCGCGCGAATGAACCGACGCCCAAAGACGCTCACCCACACGGTCCGATACGGCTCCCACCGCTCGTTCGTCGCTCTGACGAGATCATTTCGCGCCTTGGCCAGTCCCTGAGCCACGGCATGAGCGACCTGCACCGGTCGGTCTCCTGGCTCACGGGTCATCGATTGACGCACACCTTCCCAGACTATGGCCCTAGGGCCTCGATCCAGTGGCTGTATTTCGTTGCCGAAATACCCGCACGTCGCACTCGCCGCTTACAGTTACAGGGATAGCCTCAGACTAGAGCAGCAAGCCGCTCGCACTGCGTTCCCGGTACCGGTGCAAATTACGGGTGCCGACTCCGAATGGGCCGGCACCCTGCTAAGCTGGATAGACCAACCCCTTCGGGCGGTCAAGCCCCACACCCTAGGATCGTAAATGGCTTTAGCTCTGCGCGTTCAGCTTATCGGTCGTGCGTAGATCAAAGTCGCTGGCATCGTGGCGCTCGAGCAGTTGGCTAGCCGGATCGCCGAAAGGACGGTTGACCATGCGGCCGCGCTTGACGGCGGGGCGCTCAGCGATCTGATCGGTCCAGCGGATCAGGTTGGTATAGGTCTGGACCTGTAAGAACTCACCGCCCTCATAGAGCATGCCCTTGGCCATAGCGCCGTACCAAGACCAGATGGCCATGTCGGCGATCGTATAGTCATCCCCGGCCATATATTGGTTCGTGGCCAGATGTTGGTCGAGCACGTCGAGCTGACGCTTCACCTCCATGGCAAAGCGGTCGATGGCATATTCAATCTTGAACGGGGCATAGGCATAGAAGTGCCCAAAGCCGCCGCCCAGATAGGGCGCGCTGCCCATCTGCCACATCAGCCAAGACAGACACTCAGCCCGGGCCTTGCCGCCGGTGGGCAGAAACTCACCGAACTTTTCGGCGAGGTACATCAAGATTGCGCCAGACTCAAAGACCCGGATGGGCTCAGGACCACTATGGTCGACGAGCGCGGGGATCTTGGAATTGGGGTTGGCAGCGACAAAGCCGCTGCTGAACTGGTCGCCTGTGTTGATGCGAACCAGCCAAGCGTCATATTCCGCGCCGCTATGGCCCAGAGCCAACAGCTCCTCCAGCATTACCGTGACCTTGACGCCGTTGGGCGTGCCTAGGGAATAGAGCTGCAGCGGATGGCGCCCAACCGGCAGGTCCTTGTCGTGGGTCGCGCCAGCAATGGGGCGGTTGATATTGGCAAACTGGCCGCCATTATCCTTGTTCCAAGTCCAGATCTTCGGCGGCACATAGGGGGTCTGTTCGGTCATGGCTAAGCTCCTGTCACCGGCAAGGCGCGCGCCCTGCTCTATCTCCATCGAGGGCCGGATTGGACCGCTCGCGTTGGCGTCAAGCTGACCTGTCCTGCGCAAATGTGAAACTGGTTTTTCGGCGAAAACGCTAGAATGGATAGAAAACCTGTTGCCGATCCGGTCTAGTGTGACGCGAAGCGACGAAACGAGACCGAGCCGATGATCATTTCAGCGCCGACAGACTATCGCGAGGCCGCGCGCCGCCGACTGCCTCGCTTCCTGTTCGACTATCTCGATGGCGGTGCCAATGCGGAACACACATTGCGCCGCAATGTCAGTGACCTGTCAGATGTGACCCTGCGCCAGCGGGTTTTGCGCGATGTGGCCGATATCAGCCTCAAGACCCGCCTGTTTGACCAAGACCTCGCCATGCCCATCGCGCTCGCGCCCGTCGGGCTTGCGGGGATGTATGCCCGGCGCGGCGAGGTGCAGGCCGCTAGGGCCGCTGAGAAGGCTGGCATTGGCTATAGCCTTTCAACTGTCAGCGTCTGCTCGCTCGAAGAGGTCAGCGCTGCGGTCAGCAAGCCGATCTGGTTCCAGCTCTATGTGCTTAAGGATCGCGGCTTCATGAGGAACGTTCTGGAGCGGGCCTTGGCGCAAGGGATCACCACCCTGATATTTACCGTCGACATGCCCGTGCCCGGTTCGCGCTATCGCGACGCCCATGCCGGGATGAGCGGTCCGATGGCCCCGCTGCGCCGCATCGCTCAGGCCATGGCCAAGGCGCAATGGGCGCTGGATGTCGGGCTTTTGGGACGCCCCCATGACCTTGGCAATATCTCAGCCTATCTGGGCAAGGCCATCGGGCTGGAAGACTATATGGGCTGGATCGGGGCCAATTTTGATCCGTCGATCAGCTGGCGCGACATTGAGTGGGTGCGCGATTTCTGGCCCGGTAAGATTATCATCAAAGGCATATTGGACCCAGAGGACGCCAAGGACGCGGTAGAGTTCGGTGCCGATGGTCTGGTCGTGTCCAACCATGGGGGGCGTCAGTTGGACGGGGTCCTCTCGACGGCCCGCGCCCTGCCCGCCGTCGCAGGCGCGGTTGGCGGCCAGATCACCCTGCTGGCCGATGGTGGCATTCGTTCAGGTCTGGATGTGGTTCGGATGCTGAGCCTAGGTGCCCAAGGCGTGCTGCTTGGCCGGGCCTATATCTACGCGCTCGCAACCCATGGCCAAGCCGGGGTCAGCAACCTTCTGGCCCTGATCGAACGCGAAATGCGCGTGGCCATGGCCCTGACCGGGGCCAAGTCCATCTCGGAGCTTGGCCCGCACCTGCTGGTTCAGCCCGCCTCGGCGTAGCCCGCATAGGAATGTTTCAAGGTGGCGTGATTGAGCAACATCTCCGCCACCTGCTTCTTGCCGCTCGCATCAAAGATACGGGTACGGACCCAATAGGATTCGGTCCGGCGGCTTTCGGCCAAGGCGGCGATCTCGCGGCGGATAATATAGTCCTCACCCACAAACAGTGGCCCATCGATCAGGCGGATCTCCTGATCGGCATAAAGGCCGACAGCCGGTCCCTTGACGGGGAAGGCCGCTTGGCGACTGGAATATTCGGCGAGAACGCTGATCATTTCCAAGGGAATGATCGCCCTTCCCCAAGGCGACGAGGCGGGATCGGAATACCAAGACGAGGTCTCGGTGATCACCGCCAGCTTTTCATTGAGACTGAAGGGATAGAGCGCGCCCATATGCTGGTCCGGCTCCATCCGCACCTTTTCATCGACCGCGCCGGTCATGCCGACATGCAGATCTTCGAGGATCAGCAGCTTTTCAGGCGGGCGCAAGTCGGCCATGCGCTTTTCCAGCAGGGTCTGGCCAAAGTCCGGGCCAATACTGGCGCTGGCCTCGAGTACCGGCGTGCCATCGGCCTTTTGCGCCCAGACCCGGGTTGAGGTCGCCCCCGCAGGCGGAACCTCGGCAAAGGCCTGAACCTCTTCACCCTCGATGACCATGTTCAGATAGTGAGACGAGATACAGCCGCGCTCATACCAAGCCTGTCCCCAGATCTGAGCCAGCAAGGGTGGAAACAGGCTGAAATGGGTCGGCCCCTCGATGGGCCCGGCCCGAAAGCCGAGCTTCTCGGCCATGGCGTCGTCATGGATAGAGCTATGGCCGCCATATTCCTGATCAGCCAACATCTGGTGCGGCTTGCGCAAGGGACCGGAGAGGATCAAGGGGGTGTTGAAGCTCATGGTGAGGGATCCATGGTGGAGGGAAGGGTTGTTGAAATCCCCCTCACCCAACCCTCTCCCCCAAGGGGGCGAGGGCTAGAACCGATAAGCCCTCTCCCTGTGGGAGAGGGTTGGGTGAGGGCCTTGTTTTCTTTTTTTTAAAAGAACCCCCTACCCCGGCTTCGCCGGTACTTCCCCCAGAGGGGGAAGACCTAAGACAAGCAAATCTTCCCCCTCTGGGGGAAGTGGCGCGAAGCGACGTAGGGGCTCTTGTTTTTTGCCTAGCTGGCGGCAGCGGCCTCATATTGGCGGATCTCGTTGCGACCCACGACCATGTGGTGGACCTCATCAGGACCATCGGCAAAGCGCAGGTGACGCACATCGGCATAGAGACCGGCCAGTGGGGTCCATTGCGAGATGCCCGTGGCACCATGGATCTGCATGGCCTGATCGATGATCTTGCAGGCCCGCTCTGGCACCATGGCCTTGACCATGCTGACCCAGACGCGCGCTTCGCGGTTACCCAGCACGTCCATAGCCTTAGCCGCCTTGAGCACCATCAAACGCATGGACTCGATCTCGATCCGGGCGCGGGAGATGATCTCAACATTGCCGCCGAGATAGGCCAGCTTGCGACCGAAGGCTTCGCGCGATACGCCGCGGGTGACCATCATGTCGAGCGCCGCTTCCGCCTTGCCGATGGTGCGCATGCAGTGGTGAATACGGCCAGGGCCTAGGCGCACTTGGCTGATCTCAAAGCCACGGCCTTCACCGAGCAGGATATTGTCCTTAGGGACCCGAACATTATCGAACTTGATGTGCATGTGGCCACGTGGGGCGTGGTCTTGGCCAAACACGTGCATGGGGCCGAGGATATGGACGCCCGGGGTGTCGATAGGCACCAAGATCTGCGACTGCTGCTGGTGGCTCGGCGCGTCAGGGCTGGTGCGGACCATGGTGATCATGATCTTACAGCGCGGATCACCGGCTCCGGAGATGTAGAACTTCTCACCATTGATCACCCACTCATTGCCGTCGAGGACAGCGCTGGTGGAGACATTCTTGGCGTCTGACGAGGCGACATTGGGCTCGGTCATGGCATAGGCCGAGCGGATTTCGCCGTTCAGCAGCGGCTTGAGCCAGCGCTCCTTTTGCTCGTGGGTCCCCACCCGTTCAAGCACTTCCATATTGCCGGTGTCGGGGGCCGAGCAGTTCATGACCTCAGAGGCCATCGGGGCCTTGCCCAGCTCTGCGGCGATATAGGCATAGTCCAGATTGTTCAGGCCCACGCCGGTCTCTGCGTCGGGCAGGAAGAAGTTCCACAGGCCTTCAGCCTTGGCCTTGTTCTTGGCCACTTCCAGCACGTCCAGTTGGCCGGGCGCAAAGTTCCAACGATCCTGATTGCCTTCCCCGAGCTTGCGGAACTCGTCCTGCATCGGGATCACGGTCTGGGCGATGAAGCGCTTGACGTGCTCATAGAGCGGGGCCGAGGCTTCGCTCATGCGAAGGTCGTTGAGGTCGTCATTGGGATTGAACCCGAACTGGGTTTGGCTGCTCATGGGGGGATCCTCTCCGGGATTTTTGTTTGGTTTCCCCACTTCGACCATATCGCGCTGGAATGTAAAGGGTCAGTCGGGAATTGGCGCCTGAACCTTGCGCTCAGCCAAGCAGAAGGGCAGCAGGAGTAGCCACAGCGCGACGATCAGATGATAGGCATGCCAGCGCAGATCAGGGCTTAAGGCCGGGGCACTGCGCAGCAAAAGCACATTGGGCAGCATCAATCCGAAGGCGAGCGCCGACTGCGCCCGCAGGCTCATGCCCCCCGGTGCCACGGCCAGAACCACGATCCCAGCCAACAGTCCTGCAGCGAACAGCCCTTGCCCGACCGCAGGCATCCGAACCGCGATAGCCACCGCAGCAGCCGCCGCAGCAAGGGCGCCAAGCGCAGGAACCTTAAGCCCCAGATGACGCGCCAAGCCGCTCAGGATCAGGATCAAGCCGGCAAGACCTCCCAACTGCGACACTGACTTATGAAGAACCGCCATCGGCTCAATCAGACCGCTGGTGATCCGAACCACGCCAATCAAGCCGGCCAGACCAAAGAGACCCAGACCAAGCCCGGTCAAAAGCTGACCGCGCCGGGCGAGCGTCCATAGCCCCCACAGTCCAACAACACCAACCAACCCATCGGATAGGGCATAGTGAAGGGGCATGGCTCAAGCCGCCTTTTCAGCAGGCATAGGTTCAGCCGCGATCAGACCGGCTTGCTGCTTGATGTCTTTCGAGGACAGGCGCGAGCCGTCATGGCTCCAACCGGGCGGCGCGAAAACATAGCCCAGCCGCTGCAGGGGCGTCAGACCGCGCTGAGCCACATCCTTGGCAATGGCAATATATTCATGGGTCAAGATCGTGATCGGATTGAAGGTGTTGAGATTATTGACCAGACCATAGACGGGGCGATCCTCTCGATCTTCCTCTGCAAAGGTCCCCAACAAGCGGTCCCAAATGATCAGAACCCCCGCATAGTTGGTATCCAAATAACGCGGATTATTGCCGTGATGGACCCGATGATGCGACGGGGTGTTGAAGATATATTCAAACCAACGCGGCATCCGATCGACGGTCTCGGTATGGAGGAAGAACTGATAGGTGGCATTGAGCACGCCGCAGAAGGTGACCATCACTGGGTCGAAACCGATCAGCACCAACGGAATCTTCAGCAACATCGTGCCGGTAAAATGCTTGGTCCAGGCCTGACGAAGGGCGATGGGGAAGTTGTAGTTCTGGCTAGAATGGTGAACCACATGCATGGCCCAGACCCAGCGGCAGCGATGGGCGATCCGGTGATGGACATAGAACCGTAAATCATCCAGCACGAAACAGAGCGCAAACATGGTCCAAGTCAGCGGCAGTTTCTGGATTTGATAGGGCTCCACAAAGGACAGGATGCCAAGGGTAATCACCGCTGACAGGGCGTTCACCGGGTCACTGAGCAGACCCATGCCAATACTGAGCACACTGTCCTTGGCCGGAACCGCGCCCTTGGCCTTAAAGAGCTTAATCGCGATCAACTCCACCGCGATCAGACTGAAGAATATGATGATCGATAGCACGCCCATATTGACGCCTAAGAGCTGCTGAACGGTCATGACCTACCCCAATCCTATAAATTGCGCCCAGTGTTAGGGAGCCCCGCCTTGCTCCGCAATTGAATAATCGGCGCTGATTAGATACCAATTGGAACATGTCATTTGACCTGAACCTGATCCGCCGATTTGAAGCGGTCTATCGCCTGCGCAGTTTCTCGCGCGCGGCCAAGGAGTTGGGCATGACCCACTCGGCCATCACAAAGAGCATCCGCACCCTTGAAGAGAGCTGGAATGTGCGGCTGTTCGACCGCACGACGCGATCCGTCCTGCCGACTGAGGCGGGCCAGCGGCTGGCGGTCACGGCCTCAGACCTTCTCGCCTATGGCCAGAACATTAAGGCCAGCGTTCAGTCCCTCGATCAAAAGCTGACCATCATTTGCGGCCCAGCCATCATTGATACCTTTATGCATGGGGCCCTGGTTCTGTTTCGGCAGGTCCACCCAGAGGTTCAGGTTCACATCGAGTCCATGCCGCCAGCGTTGGCCAGTGAACAGCTGATCCAGCGCCGCGCCCAGCTGATGCTGTTCCACCCAAAGGCCGTAGAGGGCCTTTCGAACCGCAAGCTGCTCAATATTCAAACCCTAGGGTCAGAGCCCTACTTGGCGGTCTTTCGCCCCGGTCATCCCGTCGAACAGAGCGACCAATCCCTAGAGGCCATGCTGGCCTTTGACTGGGCGGTCGCAGGCTTTGATACCAGCTATCAATCGGGCTTGCCGCCCAAGCAGTTGGAGCTCTATCAGCGCTTCGGCTTTCCAAAATATCGGGTCCTGAACCAGTCGGTCTGTATCGAAATGGCCAGCCGGACGGACCTCTTGACCGTGCTCCCTGCGACGGCGGCACGGCCCTTTCTGGCGACGGGCCAGCTCAAGGCCGTTCCATTCCCCGATGGCGCGCGTTTTGCCATGAGCGCTGTCACCTTGGCCAACAACCAGCCATCCGGTGCGGTGAGCGACTTCTTGGCGGCCTTAGGGCAATCTTGGACGCCAAACGCCCTAGCCTAACGCAAAGGCCTGACCGAGTGGCATCAAAGGATCAACAGCACAGGTCGATGGCTAGTGGATCATACCCAAGTGATGGCCTAGGTTCTGGGAAACATATCCTGCGAGACCCATCCCGGCTAAAGAGGGCATCATCCCTCCCCCCCGTTTGAGTCAAACATCAGGCTGGAGATCCGCATATGAGCCAAGACCCCATCTTTGATCGCGCATGGACTCACATCAAGGCGAAGCGCGAGGGCCATATAGCCACGATCAGCCTTGATCGGCCCGACGCCAAGAAC
>Ga0209500_10002714_pt1 | contig 12354 bp, 5 predicted proteins | sample S_140212_EF_Meta_FD_187323 | JGI IMG/M metagenome (GOLD analysis project Ga0209500, IMG submission 187323) | Freshwater microbial communities from Lake Simoncouche, Canada to study carbon cycling - S_140212_EF_MetaG (SPAdes) (version 2) | ecosystem: Environmental > Aquatic > Freshwater > Lake ...
GAAAACAAAATACAGCTCTAGAATTAGAAAAAAACACATGCCCAATCTTGCCTAACCGTTACCCTCTTAACTTACTGTGGACAAAATCGGGTGCAGTTTAGCGTTCCATGGGGCTCTTGTTTTTGATCGATGAAAAAGAAAAAGGCAGACCCACCCAGCGCAGTGGGTGGGCTTGAAGCCATAGTGGATGGGGTTAGGTTGTTCGAAAGGTACTTCAGCAATTAGCCCACGAATACGCCGCCGGTGTTAGCTGGATCGCCGCTGTAGAAGGAGAACAGCAGATCCAAAGCTGGGAAGCTAAAGACATTAACTTGTGGGCCACCGCCTGGGCCTGCGCCGGTGAGGATGTCCGCAATGCCATCAGTGTTGCCATCGTTGATGCCAACGCGAACGCCGCCGGTGAAGTCTTCTGCGTAGGCCATGAACTGGGCAAGTAATGCACCGGTATTAGGATCCCAGACTGCAACAACGGGTGAACCGCCAGCGCCAGCGCCGGTAACGACTTCGAAGGTGCCATCGTTACCGATATCGCCTACTGCGACGAAGACGCCGCCGGTGAAGGATACGGGGTAGGCATACCATTGGCTGATGATTGCGTTGGTTGCACCATCAAATACTTTCACGTGAGGTGCACCACCGGGGCCTGCGCCGGTAACTAGGTCGAGAATACCATCGTTGTTAAAGTCGATGGATGCAACGCTAACACCGCCTGAGAAATCTTCTGCGTATGCGTAGAAGGAACGAAGAAGATTGAGGTTTCTGCCATCGAAGATACGAACTTCAGGGCCACCGCCAGGGCCAGCGGATGCGATGATATCTAAGATTCCATCGTTGTTTACATCTTGAACTGCGACGAATACGCCACCGGTAAAGGCTTGATCGAAGGCAAAGAAAGCTTCAATGACTTCGCCAGTTTGGGAATCAAGGATAGCGATAGCTGGGCCGCCGCCGAAGCCTGCGCCTGCGACTATTTCAGCTACTCCATCGTTGTTGAAGTCGCCTGAGACAACTTTAACTGGGCCACTGAATCCGGGGAAAGGTACTGCTGTGCCTGCTTCTGCACCGGTTACAGGATCGTAAAGAGTGACCGTGCTTGAACCACCAGAGGAAGTTGGAGGTGGCGTTCCTACCACCAACGGCGCTGTAGGTGCCAAAGAGGTTGCAGTCACTTGGCCAGAACCAGTTAGATGATTATTGCGAGTGGTCGTGATGGTTGCAGTGGAAGAAGTATTTGCTGCTACCCCCGTAACTGTTACCAAACCGGTGCTAGATATCGCTACGGTGCCGTTTGCAGTGGCGGTTCCACCATAAGTGAAGTTAGCATCGTAGTTGCTGATCTGCACGGTGAAACCATCTGCAGTTGAGGTTGGCGTGCCAAAGGTTGGAGTGTTCGCTGCATTTAAAATAGTTGCCACCTGCACTGGGTTACCGCTAGTGCCTTCAAAGGATGTTACCACTGCAGTCAGGTTGCCAAGTGATGGCGCAGTATTGAAGGTTACTATCAACTGGGTTGCAGTTGCGCTGGTAACGGTTCCTGTACCGCTGCTTAAGGTAACCGTGTTATTAGCAGCGGTGGTATCAAACCCAGTGCCAGCAATGGTAAGGGTGGTGGCATTGATCGCCAGGCTATTTGTGTTCAAAGTAACAGTTGGAGCAGCAACAATGTTGGCGACTTGCACTGCGATGCCGCTAGTGCCACCAAAAGATGTTACGACAGCAGTCAGACTGCCGATGGTGGTTGGTGGAGTCGTCAAGTTTACAATTAACTGAGTAGCAGTTGCAGAAGTAACATTGCCCACAGCACCATTGTTGAAGGCAACCGTGTTACTGCCAACGGTATCAAACCCAGTGCCAGCAATGGTAAGAGTGGTGGCATTGATCGCCAGGCTATTTGTGTTCAAAGTCACAGTTGGGGCAGCAACAATGTTGGCGACTTGCACAGCGATGCCGCTAGTGCCACCAAAGGAAGTAACCACTGCAGTCAGACTGCCGATGGTGGTTGGTGGAGTCGTCAAGTTAACAATTAACTGAGTAGCTGTAGCAGAAGTAACATTGCCCACAGCACCATTGTTGAAGGCAACCGTGTTACTGCCAACGGTATCAAACCCAGTGCCAGCAATGATAAGAGTGGTAGCGGTGGCTGCCAGACTAGTTGTATCCAAAGTTACAGTTGGAGCAGCAACAATGTTGGCAACTTGAACAGCACTGCCGCTGGTGCCACCAAAAGATGTTACCACTGCGGTAAGGTTGCCAAGAGATGGGGCGGTATTAAAGGTTACTGTCAACTGGGTTGCAGTTGCGTTAGTGACGGTACCCGTACCGCTGCTGAAGGTAACCGTGTTACTGCCAACGGTATCAAACCCGGTGCCAGCAATGGTAAGAGTGGTGGCATTGATCGCCAGGCTGTTTGTGTTCAAAGTAACAGTTGGAGCAGCAACAATGTTGGCTACCTGTACTGCGCTGCCGCTGCTAAGCCCATTCGTGGTTACCACTGCAGTTAGGCTGCCAAGGGATGGAGCAGTTACAAAAGTTACAGTCAACTGAGTGGCAGTTGCGTTAGTGACAGTACCTGTACCGCTGCTGAGGGTAACCGTGTTGTTGGCAGCAGTAGTATCAAACCCAGTACCGGCAATGATAAGCGTAGTAGCGGTGGCTGCCAGATTACTGGTGTTTGAAGTTACCGTGGGAGCAATAGCAACAGTAGCGGTCTGCCCAGTGAAGGCAAGGCTATTTAAGAGCACGCTGACGTTGGCGGAACCAAAATTCGCAGTAACCATGTCGAGTCTGCCATCATCGTTCAAATTGCCCAAGGCCACAGAAGCTGGGCCAGTTCCCGCGGCGAAAGTTAGCTGGCCTTGGAAGGTGCCATTGCCATTGCCCAAGAGTACGCTGACGTTACCGCCATAATTCGCAGTAATAATATCTATTATACCATCGCCGTTGATATCACCCAAGACAACATAACCTGGCATATCTCCCGTGGCGAAGGTTTGCTGGCCTTGGAAGGTGCCATTGCCATTGCCCAATAATACACCGGCGGTGTCAGAATTTGCATTCGCAACACTAATATCAAGTTTACCATCGCCGTTCACATCGCCCAAGGCCACGGATAATGGCCTATCTCCTGTGGCGAAGGTTTGCTGGGCTTGGAAGGTGCCATTGCCATTGCCCAAAAGCACGCTGACGGTGTCGGAATCTCGATTTGCAATGATAATATCGAGTCTGCCATCCCCATTTACATCGCCCAAAGTCACGGAGTATGGGCCATCTCCCGCGGCGAAAGTTAGCTGGCCTTGGAAGGTGCCATTGCCATTACCTAAGAGCACGCTGGCGTTGTCGGAGTCAATATTCGCGGTGATGATATCGAGTCTACCATCGCCATTCACATCGCCCAAGGTCACGGAGACTGGTCCAGTCCCCGTGGCGAAGGTTTGCTGGCTTTGGAAGGTGCCATTGCCATTGCCCAAGAGTACGCTAACATTGTCGTCAAAACGATTCGCTGTGATTATGTCGAGTATGCCATCGCCGTTTACATCGCCCATGGTCACAAAGACTGGGGTATCTCCCACGGCGAAGGTTTGCTGGGCTTGGAAGGTGCCATTGCCATTGCCCAAGAGTACGCTGACGTTGTGGGGAGTTTCATCCGCGGTTACGATATCGAGTATGCCATCGCGGTTCACATCACCCAAGATCACGGAAACAACTTTATCTCCCGTGGCGAAGGTTTGCTGGGGCGAGAAAGTAGCAGTAATGGCACTACCACCTGTGCCCAAGATCACACTGGTGGTGTTGGAGCCTTCATTCGCGGTGATGATGTCGAGTCTGCCATCGCCGTTCACATCCCCCAAGGCCACGGAGCGTGGATACCCTCCCGTGGCGAAAGTGGCTTGAGCTGCAAAGGTGCCATTGCCATTGCCCAAGAGCACGCTGGCGTTGGCGCCAACAAAATTCGCAGTGATGATATCTAATCTGCCATCCCCGTTCACATCGCCCAAGGCCGCGGAGCGTATAAACTGTCCCGTGGCGAAGGTGGCTTGAGCTTGAAAGGTGCCATTGCCATTGCCCAAGAGCACGCTGGTGGTGGAATCGTTGTGATTCGCGGTGACCATATCGAGTCTGCCATCGCCGTTCACATCGCCCAAGGTTACGGATTGCGGCGTAAGTCCAGTGGCGAAGGTGGCTTGAGTTTGAAAGGTGCCATTGCCATTGCCCAAGAGCACGCTTATAGTATTGGAGTCATTCGCGGTGATGATGTCGAGTCTGCCATCGCCGTTCACATCTCCCAAGGTTACAGACCTGGGACTAAGTCCGGTGGCGAAGGTGGCTTGAGTTTGAAAGGTGCCATTGCCATTGCCCAAGAGCACGCTGGCGCTGTTGGAGTTGCTGCCAAAATTCGCAGTGATGATGTCGAGTCTGCCATCGCCGTTCACATCGCCTAAGGTCACGGAGCGTGGGGCACTTCTAGTCCCCGTGGAGAAAGTGGCTTGAGCTTGAAAGGTGCCATTGCCATTGCCCAAGAGAACGCTAATATTGTCGTCAACACGATTCGCAGTGATGATATCTAATCTGCCATCACCGTTCACATCGCCCAAGGTAACGGAGCATGTCTTAGATCCCGTGGCGAAGCTGGTTCTAGCTGCAAAGGTGCCATTGCCATTGCCCAAGAGCACGCTTACAAAACCACTGTAATTAGCATTCGCGGTGACGATATCGAGTATGCCATCGCCGTTCACATCCCCCAAGGCCACGGAGTATTGTTGCGATCCCGCAGAGAAGGTGGCTTGCGCTGCAAACGAAGGCAAGGCGGTTATGGTTGGTAAGCTTACGAGGTTCACACCAAGCGTGCCGGAACCAGTAATCCCGGTAACATTTACCGTGTAATTGGCCCCTGAACCAGTTACGGAAGAGATGGTTCCATTAGCTACGGTTCCGGTAGGGATTAAATTAAAGTCGGCAGCATCCACCCCGATCACAGGCTGATTAAAAGTAACCGTGAAGGCAGCGGAATTGGTGACAGCACCGCTTCCCGTATTAATAGATATGGCATGTGGAAATGCAGGTGATAAAGGAACAGCGGGCGTAGTACCAGCACCAGGAAAAATAGGAGCATTATAGGTAAATAAGGTGTTTGCACCATTGGTGCCAGCCGGTGTGGTAACTAAAACGCTTGCAGTACCTACGGTTCCAGCAGGTGTAGTTACAGTAATAGAGGTTGCACTATTCACAACAAGATTGGTTGCAGCAGTGCCACCGATGGTAACAGCAGTTGCACCAGTAAAGTCGGTACCTGTGATGGTGATGCTAGTGCCACCTGCGGTAGACCCGGCAGAAGGAGAAATGCTAGCTACAGAAGGTGCTGGTGTAATGTATTCAAAGGCGCCGATGCTAGGTGCGGTAGAAGAGCGGGTAACGCCGCGCTGATCTAAACCATTAACAGGTGCCGCATTACTTATAGTTGCATTACCAGCGCCAATGGCAGCACTCCCAGTTACTAGCGCAATAGTTTGGGTCGAGCCGCCGTTGTTTGCCAAGGTGCTAAGCTTGATTTCCGCGGAAGTCTTTGTGGTCGCCCAAGAAAAAGATCCTTGAGATATGAGATTGTTGGCTGCAGTCGACGGCGCAATAAGGTTTACGGTACCCTGGCCATCGAAATCACCACCACGAACGCTATCGGCAATGATTGTGTTGGCAATAATAATGGTGGCGCCATTTTGATAGATGCCGCCGCCGCCGTAGCGCCCAATATTCCCAGAGAATGTGGAATTGGTGATGGTAGCGGTTTGATTGCCTCGGTGGTAAAGGGCGCCTCCAAAAAATCCATCATTGCCAGAGAGAGTAGAGTTGGCCAGCGTAAGTACGCTGTCCATGTTATAGAGTGCACCACCACTCTGACCAGTATTGCCCGAGAGGGTGGAATTGGTAAGTGCAATGGTTCCTCCGGCGCGGCCAAGAATGGCGCCGCCACCACCGGCGGTTGCTTGATTGTTATTCAGAGTGGCATTGGAGACGGTGAGGTTGCCAGAGTACATGTTGGCGATACCGGCGCCGTATCTTGCACTATTGCCTGAGATAGCAGAATTGGAGACGGTGACGGCACCACCTGCATTGAAGATGCCTGCGCCAAAGTTTGCAGTGTTTCCAGAGAGGGTGGAATTGGTAACGGCGAGGATGCCAGAGTTAAAGAAGGCTCCGCCATTATTATTGTTATTTGAACCGGAAAGGGTCACGCCTGAGATGGAGAGATTGCCACCGGTATTAATGGTGAAAATACTAAAGTTGCCTTGGTTAGCATCAATGGTAAGCGAGGAAGCACCAAGACCATTGATAGTTAGGGTGCCTGCGGTGCCTGCACCAACAGTGCTGCTGGCATCAACAATGCTGGGTAATGCTGTGGCTAAGTTGATGGTGAAAGGGCTGGAGCCAGTTAAGTTAAAGCTGATTTGATCATCACCTGCGGTGGTGTTGGCTAGAGTAATAGCTTCTCTTAGGGAATCCTGCCCGAGGTCATTGGTATTTAGAACCGTAAAGGTAGCAGGAACAACTCGTTCTTCTAAGCCGAGAAGTTCGAGCCTACGGCGAATCCCCTTTTTCAATGGTGTTTTATTGATTTTTGATGTGAAAAGATTTTTGAATGCATTTAAAAACATCGGGTGTAACCTTTATTTTAGAGCGGTTTACCTGCATAGCGGTAAAAAGTAGGAATCAACAGTATTTTCGGCACAGAGCAAGCACCAAATGAAACACAAAACTACACTGATCAAGATATCTGCTAAAAAAAAGGTGTCAATGAAAAACAGAACATTTTATCCATTCTTCTCATTTTGAACAAACGGTTGAGCAAGAAAATAGAAGATTTGCCACGGGGAAGCAAAGACAGAAGCAGAAGCATTTGCCACGGATTAACACGGAAAATACAGAAGCTGAGACACGGAAGGAAGAACAAGCAGAAGCGAAAGATTAGCCACGGACGAACACGGAATTTCACGGAAAATACACGAAAAACACACGCACAATTCATTGAACAAAAGGGTGGGCAAGAAAGCATAAGATTGATTAGCCACGGAATTATGAATAAGCAGAAGCAGAAGCATTTGCCACGGATTAACACGGAATTAAGAACAAGCAGAAGATTAGACAGACAAAACAGAAGATTAGACACGGAAACAAAACACTGCTTTCAGAGCCGGATGCGTAAGCGACGGTTGCACATTCACTAGGTGCAAAATCCAAAGGTTCAAATGGAGTAGTTGCAGTGGGGCTTCCCCATCGCAACTACTCTGTCTTTAAACAAGCTCATATCAATTAATGGGAAGTAAAAGAAAGAATAAAAATGGAACTCCGCATACGCGAAGTTGACAAAGTCGGCGGCGGGCTAACTGGAAGGCGGGCTAGCGAAGCGAAGGGCCCTTTTCCCGGAGGGAAGAGGGTTGGGAGTAGGGGGAAGAAAAGAAAGAAAAAAGAAAGCAAAAGAAAAAAGAAAGAGACCCACCCAGCGCAGTGGGATGGGCTTGAAGGCATTGAGAAGAGGGTTGGGAGTAGGGGGAAGAAAAAGAGAAATGGTTGGAATTACATTAAAAGGGAAGAGGGTTGGGAGTAGGGGGAAGAAAGTAAAAGTAAAAAAAAAGAGTAAAAGTGGAAGAGAAAAACAGAAGAGTAAGAGGCTGTAACTTTCTTGATCATTGCAGCTTTTCTTGATGGCTTATTTGGTTACTTCAAGTTATGCTAATTTGATCTTACCCGCCTTTGGAAGGAGTTTTTCATGCGTTATTATTCCTTGATGTTATTAACTGCGTTGGTTTTTGTTACTTCGAATTATGCCGATTCCAATTGGACACATTGGCGTGGCCCGGATTATCAAGGCAATAGCGATGACACACGGGTGCCACTACAATGGAACGAAAAACAAAATATCCTTTGGAAATCTCCTTTGCCGGGCAATGGGAATTCCTCGCCTATCATTCACAACAACAAGGCTTTTCTTACAGCATCCAGTGATGATGGTTCTGAAAGAATGGTAATTTGCATTGATACCAAGTCTGGGAAAAAGCTTTGGGAGAAAATCGCATCCAAGTCTGAACCCGCAGGCAAAACACATCAATGGAATGGATTTGCTTCTGCATCTTGCACTACCGATGGCGAACGCGTTTATGCATTCTTTGGAACCCCAGGCCTTTTTTGTTACAGCATCGATGGTAATCTTTTATGGAAGAAATCTTTCGGGGTTTTTACCAGTGAAGCAGGTTGGGGCACTGCAGCATCGCCATTTCTTTTTGAAGATCTTGTGATACAAAATTGCGATAACGATGGGGATAAAGGTCCATTGCCTGCCGGCGCAGCAGTAGGTGCAAAGACTGCTCCTGTTAGCTTGATTGCGATGGATAAAAAAACCGGGGAAATAAAGTGGGAAACAAAGCGAGACCTTGGCAGAGGCTTTAGCACCCCCATGATGATGAAGGTTGCAGCGGGCAGGCAGGATCTGGTTCTTAACGGCCCCAACCGGGTTGCTGGATATGATCCCAAAACGGGAAAAGAACTTTGGCGCTGCGATCGCAGTGATGCTAAAGATCAAGCCAAGTTTGGCGAACCCATGCCTGTTTCTGATGGCCAGCTTATCTTCATTCTTTCAGGAAGGCCCGGGCCTTGCCAAGCACTGCGTTTGCCTGGCGAAGGTGATGTGACAAAAAGCCATGTCGCTTGGCAGGAAGAACGAAAAAAACACCGCGATGTTTCATCACCTGTGCTTTTCAACAACATTATTTATCAGCCTGATTCTAAGGGTATGCTTACCGCAATTAATCTGAACACCGGTAAGGAAATCTATGATGTTCGTTTAGGCAATGGGAAAAATAAAACACTGGGCTCGCCAATCATCGTGAGAGGTAAATTGCTTTTCTTGATGGATGATGGCGAAACCGTGGTGGTTGATCCTGGTTTGGATTTTAAAGTGCTTTACCGGAATGTTCTTGGCAACGGCACTGCGCTAGATTTTGGCGCCTCACCCACAGTTTCAGATGGCAGGCTTTTTGTTCGCAGTCAGAAATTTCTTTACTGCGTTGGCGAAAAGTAAACCATGCTGATCCCGATACTTCTCTGTTTAGCCTCTTTGGGTGCAGAACCTGTTAAGCTTCGATACCCAGAAAAGCATAGTCTTCTCGTTGTTTTTGACGCCAAGGGCGATATAGTCCCTGTCAGGAGTGCGCAGGATTGGGCTATAAGAAGATCTCACATTTTGAATTCGATGCAGGAAGTCATGGGGCCGTTGCCTACGAAAAAAGTTCCTCTCGATGTAAAGGTTCTTGAAGAGACTGCCAAGGAAAAGTACACGCTTAAAAAAATAACCTATGCCTCCGAAGAAGGCGACCGAGTTCCTGCTTATCTCCTTATACCCCATAAAATAGTAGGTAAAGTACCAGCCATGCTTTGCCTGCATCAAACCACATCGATTGGTAAGGGAGAACCTGCAGGCCTTGGAGGCTTGCCCAATCTGCATTATGCACATGAACTTGCACTGCGTGGCTATATTGCATTGGCGCCTGATTACCCAAGCTTTGGCGATTACCAGTATGATTTTAAGAAAAGTAAACATGCCAGTGGTACCATCAAAGGCGTTTGGAATCATATTTGTGCAGTTGATCTTTTGTGTGCCATGGAATCCGTTGATAAAGAAAAGATAGGAGTCATTGGCCATTCTTTGGGAGGCCACAATAGTTTGTTTGTTGCTGCGTTTGATGAACGAATCAAGGCGGTTGTTACAAGTTGTGGATTCACCAGTTTCCCCCGGTATTACAACGGCAATATCAAGGGGTGGACCAGTGATCGCTATATGCCCAGATTGGCAACTGTTTACAAACTGAAAACGGAGTATGTGCCTTTTGATTTTCCGGAAATTCTGGGAACCATTGCTCCGCGGGGGTTGTTCATTAATGCACCCATGGAAGACAGTAATTTTGAAGTGGTCGGAGTCAAGGAATGCGTTGCTGCGGCCCAGGGGGTTTTTAGATTGTTGAATTCCCGCACCGGTATGCAGGCATACTACCCCGAATGCAAACACGATTTTCCCAATGAAATCCGTAGGATCGCCTACGATTGGCTTGCTAAAGCTTTCGAAAATTAATCCTAAACCTTATTGGCCGGCCATTTCCTTAATTAGATCTTCTGCTTGATAAATGGTTCGCAGAGATTCTAATATTCCTTGTGTATGAACCGCAATATGCCTGGCTTGCACATCGGTATAAACAAAATTGCGAACCAAACCATGGCGGTTGCGATCAAAGTTCACACCAATTAATTCGCCCTCGCGATTAAGTACCGGGCTGCCCGAATTTCCCCCGATGGTATCTGCGGTGCTTGCAAAATTCAAAGGAGTGGACAACTTTAGCTTATCTTTGTTTTGCAGCCATCGTTCGGGTAAATCGAATGGTACCTTCCCCTGCATAAGAGAATGCCGATCGAAAAGGCTTTTGTAAGTAGTATGAAAGGGTATTTCTTTATCATCAAGTTGGTAACCACGAACGATTCCAAATGCCAGCCTTAAAGTAAAGGTTGCATCAGGAGCGACATTTTTTCCAAGCGTTTTAAAGCGGATTCGAGCGATATCGGAATACGCCTGCCTTTCGGGCTCTTCGACTTCTTCTTCGTAGCGCTGGCGAAGCTCGCGTGATTTCGCATCAACTTCATGGGCTAGTTTTATGAAAGGATCGGTAGATGCTTGGATTGCGGCTTTGCCACCTTCCACAAGCCTTTTTCGTTCTTCGGGGTTAAAGAGTTTGCAGCCCTGCACCAAGGAAGCTGCACGCACTGCGGGGGGTTCGTTATCGAGTGCGAGTTTAACAAGAGGGTGTGCGCCTCCTAGTTTTTCCGCCATGAATGAAAGCGAGGAAGCGAGTTTCGCCTGCTCTAATGCAGCATGAATTGGCGCAGGGGAATAAAGCTCGAACTTGAGGGAATCTAAATTTGAGTCGCGGTATTCGCGGAATCTTTTGCCACTGGGTTGGGGCAGTTCATCTGCCATGCGCACGATTCGCCTTGCCATGGTGAATAGTTCAGAAAAGAAGGCATCACCTCGTTCGAATAATAAATATTCGGTTTCGAACAAGGCTAATTTTTTCTGAACCAGAGCAATGGATTTCCAAGGTGCATCTTTTTCAGGTTCTTTTTCTGCGGCCAAGAGAATGGCGTTTTCCTGAACGCTTTTAGCCTGAATGATGGAAGGGTTAAGCAACCCGTTGTACTGCCCTGTGAAAGCTTTTCTGGCATTGGCAACGCGATGTAAATCGGTTGTGGCCATAGCACCATTGGCTGGGGAACTTGCACTGAACTGAAGCAAAGCCGCTTCGTAGGTGCGAAGCCTTGCAAGATTATAAGGCAAGAAGTAATCGCGCCTGTGCAGGATTTTAGCGAGTGTTTCGAGTCGGTTGGTGGTGCCTGGGTGGCCTGTTACAAATACCAAGTCTCCCTCTTGAGGGCCGCTTTTTGCCAGCTTGAAGAATTTAACAGGCTTGGCAGGTTTGCCATTCTCGTAGGCACGAAACAAGCAGAAATCGAGGCTATGCCTAGGGAATTCAAAGTTGTCAACATCGCCCCCGAATGCTGCGATCGCACTTTCAGGCGCAAGCACCAGCTTTACTTCAGTGTATTTTTTGTAACGATACAAATGATAAAGGCCACCTTGATACAAGGTAACTATGTCGCTGCGCAATCCTGTGCGATCTGTTGATTCTTTTTCGATTGCAGCCATGGCTGATCTTCGGGCAGCAAAAGCTTCAGCAGGGGTCATGTTTGGAGTAACAGTGTTTTTTATTTTGTCGGTCATGTCTTCAATGCTGATGAGCACATTGAGTTCGAGATCGGGGCAGGGGATTTCGTCGGCCTGTTTTTTTGCAATGAACCCATCCTTGAGCAAATCACGGGTTGCGGTGCTAAGTTTTTGCAGAGAATCTGCACCAATATGGTGGTTGGTGATGATCAACCCATCCGCAGAAATAAAACTACCCGAACCGCCATTGTTGAATCTTACAGATGAAAGGCAGGCATTTTCCAGCCAAGGGTTGGTAAGGTTGAAGTTGTGTTTTTTGCTAAGCAGCGTGGTGGGTGGGTCGTTAAAAAGCCACATGCCCTCATCAGAAAATAAACTCATGTTAGGAATGAACCCCAGAAGAAAAGCGAGTAGGAATTTGTAATTCATGGCCGATGCGATCCTTGCAAAGAAGATGCGAAAAAATTCTTATGCCAACAACCCCAATGCATGATAAAGTAATAAATCTAAAGTACCATGATAGATTATCAGTTCTATCACAGGCTAAAAGGAGAAACTATGGTTCGTTTTTATTTGGTAGTTGGAATGTTTTTAAGTTT
>Ga0209500_10002715_pt1 | contig 12349 bp, 16 predicted proteins | sample S_140212_EF_Meta_FD_187323 | JGI IMG/M metagenome (GOLD analysis project Ga0209500, IMG submission 187323) | Freshwater microbial communities from Lake Simoncouche, Canada to study carbon cycling - S_140212_EF_MetaG (SPAdes) (version 2) | ecosystem: Environmental > Aquatic > Freshwater > Lake ...
GGTAATTACAAGTAAGAATAAACCTTGCCGACGCATGATAAGTCTCCATAACGCCGCGCAGTGCGGCCTGTCCATTGGGGGTGATATAATCTGCTTCATCTAACAGCACAACCTTGAATGCACCAAAGGGCATTGTTTGTACAAACCCTGTGATCTTGTCGCGGATGGTGTCCACTGAGTTTTCACGACTGGCATTGATCTCCAACACATCATAGGGATCAACACCCAGTGCATTGATTAGTATCTTGGCCAAGGTGGTCTTGCCCACGCCAGGTGCTCCAGAAAACAACAAGTGTGGAATGCTGCCTGAATCAATCCAACCCTGTACCTGTGATCGCTGTGCGTCATCTCTAAACACATAGCCATCCAGGTCCTGTGGCCTGTACTTTTCAGTCCATAGTTCTTTCATCGATGTAGGCCTTCTGCAGTGAGAATTTTTGAAATTTGTCGACCGAAGTCGTCGTCCTCGGTAATGATATACAGTTTGTGCACTCGCTCATCCTTTTTGTGATCAGTGTGTTGCACATCTATCACATGGCCACGGTCTGCACTATACACAGTGAAAGTGAATCCACGATCTCTACTGAAATTGTGATCCAGTGAGGACACAGACAGAGCTTGCATGCTTTCTTCCTTGTCGTCTCCATAGTCGTAATCCTCACGAGCCTGTAGCCACACACGGGCCAACCAGCGACGGATGATGCCAGGTTTTGTGGTCTTAATCATTGATTTTGATCCTTTTGGTTTTCGGCGTGCACGACGCGCTTTCTGAGGCTGCTGCTTGAGAAGCTGTGGTCTCGGCTGTTGAACACCAATTCTATTCCACGGGTTTTGCATATCTCTTTTCCGGTAAACTCTTTTTCCATGTACTCCACTCCCAAGATTCTAACATCTATTGGCAAGATAAGCAAGAGGTCTTCGAGATCTTTTTCGGTATTATACACCACCATTTCATCCACATAGCGTGTGGCTGCTACCTGTATCTGCCGTTCCACAATGCTCTGCACTGGCGGATTCTTTTCGGGTCGGTCCCAACTGGCATCATTCTGCAGGCCAGCAATGAGATAGTCACAGTGGTTCTTGGCCTCACTGAGCATGGCAATGTGTCCAGCGTGTAACAGATCAAACTGGCTGGCAGTGAAGCCAATCTTAAGACCCTGGCGTTTTAGTTCTTGTATCTTGTTAAATATCATCTTCGTCTCAACAGTTCAATTAGGCGTTCCTGTTCCCACAGTTCCTCGCCTTCAAAGTGAGGCAGTTCCTGGTACAGGTCTTCAATCAAGCATTTTAACATATAAAGCTCGTGTTTGTAAACACTTGCGGTAAAACCATCGCTGTGAGGATTTCGGGCCTGTGCGGCCAAAGCACGCACCTGGTATTCTAAAGTGCGTGGATCAGCGCGATGGTAATAACTCAACGCCAGCGATTCTTGTCGGGTTCGTGAACAGCCGTGCTCATGGTGTCATCCTGCACAGGCTCGTCTGAGATCAGTAACACATCCTTGGGGTCGATCTTGCGAATGGTTCTACGACCCGCCTCATCTTCAATTTCAACACCACGTGTCCAACGACCATGGGCCACACATACCCACTGACCCACTGCGACATCTTGTTGGTCTGGGCCCACTGCATAGACCTGGCCCCAACGCGGACGAATGCCCAACGCTGTACCATCGTCAGAGTGTAAAATAATACCACTTTGTGTAAAGCGTTCTTTGAAATTCATCTCGCTCACAATGATGTTGTCCTTGACTGGGTGCAACTGTTGCTGCGTGATACGATGTGGTTCAAATGCTAGTTTAGTCATGTGTCCTCAAAAAATTATTTGGTTTGTTTGGCTGCCTTGGCTCGGGCCAGTGCACCGGCCATGCCACCTTGAGCAGGATCTGCTGCTACTTCTGCTGCATCCGAATCATCTTCGGGTAAGTCTGGAAATTGTTCTTTGAGCTTGGCTTCTTGTACTGCCTTCTCTGCTGCTTGTTGTCGTTTTGCTTCCACAGTGTTGGTAGGAGCAGGTCCCGAAGTCTGTTTGCGATATTGGCGCTGTGCCTGATTGGTCTTGCGATCAATCACACGATTGGCGCTGTCAATTACATCACCGCGAGCATTCACTTTCATGTTGCCCACAGCCCTCACCTGTTCATTTTGTAACAGAAGTGCACCCATGTCCACGTTCTTGCCCATAGCCGATTTGTAAACTTTATTGGTCATTTTCAACTCCTTGTTTGCACTATTTAACGCAGGAATTCGCCCACATCTAAATCATAGAACATACTGTCAATCCGGTGCACACCCAATTTGTACAACACATAACTGGCCACACTGGATCCTCGACCCACACCCCAAATGATATGATTGGTTTGCATGGTATCTACTAGGTATTTCAAGTAACGCAGTAAATCAAACAAGTCACGTTCTTGATACAACAACAATTCTTCACCACAGCGTTGTAATTGTTCCTGTGTTTCACACAAATTTAATACATGTTCGGCAATGTCCAGTTCCTGATACTGCTGAGGCATGTGCCATGTTCTTTGATTTGTTTTGTGAAACTCTGGCACACTGCAATTGTGTAAACGTTGCTGCACAAAGTCAGGTATGGGATCTAGTGTATCAGGCCACCGTGTCATGTCCACACCAGCATCCACAATTAACCCTTGCAATGACTCCACAGCGCGATCCTGCATTACAAGATCGCACACATCTGCTTCATCAAATATCAATTCGCCAAACTTGTTCTGCTTCATGAAATGTCGATCTTGTCGTCGAAGTTTTTGTCTTCGGTTTCCTTTTTGTACATTTCTTGTAGTCGTTGTGTGTGTTTGTTTTGGTAAGTGTTCAAGGCCATGCGCAATTGATCGCACAGGTACCCATTACCGGTTCGTTGAGCAATGGCCATCTTTTTACTGAGTTCAGAGATTTTTTTACCCAGGTCCTCTATACTAACATCATCTAGACTAGAAATCAACGGATGTTCCATCATGCTGCACGCCCTCCTGGTTGGGGTCGGGTAGGCTGTGGTGGATCTGTGTCTTGCACAGTTTCAATGCCCAACATTTCTTCAAACTGATCCACAGCGGTTTGCACACGACCACTGATTAGGGTGTGATAGATTTCCAATAGTTTGGTATATTCTTCGTGAGTCATAAAAAGAAATCTCCTACACACAATATAGCATGTAGGAGATAATTTGTCAAATCTGTTTTTCCGATTAGGCGGATGTTACCACATTGGTCCAAGTGGTACTACCATTGGTGTTAACATACAGTCTGGTAGTTGTACTAGATCCATCTGTGCGCAGATACAAACTGCCTAGAGCTGCACTCAATGTGGGCACTCCGCTGCCAAAGAACACACCCAAATTGGTGGTGCTTGACATCTTGAGACCTGAACCTGCTGTGCCACCTGAGGGTACTGAAGTAGCACTCAAAATTTGAAGTGCACTGGTATAGACATTCAAGGGACGATTGCGATCAAACACAGTGATTGTTGATCCACCATTGTTGGTCACAAAGTCAAATTGATATGTGCCGGTAGCACCGAATGTGATTGTTTGTGAGCTGATACCTTCGATACCGTTCAAGCCCACTGTGACAGCAGCAGGTAATGTCAAGGTATGTGCTGTGTTGCTCACTGTGATCTGCACCGACCATGAGGCCACTGTGCCAGCTGCTGGCAAATTAGTAAATGCTAGGCTTACTGATCCACTGGTGGTCAAGGTATAGTAAGGAGCTGCTGCCCAATTAATGGTCTGGCTACCCGTCACTGTGCCCAGGGCCACTCTTGTGGTGCCCATTTGATAGGTTACTGCGTTATACAGGGTACTGCCACCCATGTCGTTGTCCAGCGTGCTGCCGGTGAGCGCAGCCTTGAGCACTGCTTTGTTTTGCAGATCAGTGATCTCATCAGCAGCATACTGAAAGTTGGTCTTGGTATTCGTGAAATTGTCACGAAAACCCTGCGAGTTGTTGTCCTGTCCGGCTACTGGGTAAGCGCCGTCGATGTTGTTGGGGTTAATTGCACTGGTCATATTTTATCCTAAAATTGTACGATACGGAAACACAAGGTATTTATCGTAGTCTGTGGTGTTGCTGTACATATCAACAGGCGCGATAAACTTCAAACTGTTGCCGTCAAACACTGTGGGATCTTCGCCTACAACTTCAAGATCCCAAGTGGCTCCTGTACCTGTGCCTGTGATATTGGTGCCTACAATGTTGGTGTAAGTGTTGCCCACACTCAGCAAAGGTGCTGTGCCCTGTGCTATAGCCTGCTCAATAGTGCCAAGAGCATCTACCTGCTGCACACTAACAATTACATCATTTAAGCTGTCTTCACCGCCAATTTGCGAGCCCAGAATTAGAATTTGATCGCCCACAGCATAACCTAGACCACCTGTGAACACAAAACTGCTGTCATTGGGCACAGGTAATTGATAGTGTGCGTTGACATCAAATGTGGTGTAACTGGGCGGGCTGGGGATCCATGAACCCTGTTCAACATCAATAAATGTGAATCCTGTGGGTGCAGCGTACTGCGCTGTGGTATTGATGGAGATCTGGCTGCCGGTTCCTGAAGCATAATAAGGGCTCACAGCGGGATACAATATGCCTAAAATGTCAGAGATATCAACGCCACCTGTACCTGCAGCAGGATCTGCCGCAGAGTCGTTGTTCCAATTACCACCTGCCACTCGTAACCAAATCAGATCATTGTCACGATCTACGGCTACATCAACCACAGCACCATTGAAGCCAAATGAAGGATATCCTGCTGTGCCCACATTGTTGATATAATACTGCCCGTCGTCCCAAAATCCTAGGCCATTATAGTCATATCCAATGTAATTACTGTCAGGGTCATACGCTATGTTCACAATACCTACGCTGGTTGTGTCCGCCACTGGCGCCCATATGTCAATGGTCACACTGAACATGACCTTTTCGCCTGGATTAATGGCACGATTCTGCAAACTGGCAGGATAACCAACTAGACCCGTCACTGCAGTGACAGTTAGCTTGTCAGCACTCAACACCAAGTGATTACCTGTGCTCTCAGGATCAAATGTCACAGTTGGTACCATGGGATCCCAGTTGTGTGTGAGCAGGCGATCCAGTTCGTAACGATCCACTTCAAAGTCAATGAGATTCAAATTCTCACCAAATTTGGTGCGAATGTAATAGGCAATTTGATCACCGCGTCCGGGTTTGGCATAGGCAATTACCCAGGCTGGCACAAAGCCCAACTGCTGGCCATTGGCCTGCTTGCTGGTCATCCACAGTGGTAGCACATTGCTGATTTGTCCCACTGTGTCTATGACCTGATCTCTCATGTTGATCAAGCTGTTGGGGTACACTGTGGAGATTTCTGTGGAGTCCCCGGGATTGATGGGGTATGGCAACACTACTTGTTTGCTCACACTTTGACCTTGATCATTCACAAGGTCATCAATTACAATACTGTATACTGCTTCATACACAATTTCACCTGCAGCGTTGCGTGCCTGTGCCACACGAATTTCACCCAGGGTTAAATTCTTCCAGTAGTGATTTTCGTATAGCGAGCTCACATAGTCAGCATAGGTAGCCGCGGTCAATCCAAAAGCGTGATCATATACTACTTGCTTGGCTACACCAAAATTGGGATCATTGAATCTATAGATGTAATCGGGCACAAAGATATCATCATTTTGTACAAGACTGTTGACAAAGGCGCGATCTGCTTGGGGTGGCATGGCCTGTATGTAGAGATTCTCATAGGGCTCGTTGTATCGCCGTATCACTGTGATTGAAAATTGTTTAGTGACATTGATCAAACCATCCACACTGAATGCCTGCACTGTAAATGTGTACTTGAGGTCAAATGTGGTAGTGTCTTTGTCAAAAGTGGTGCTACCTAGATCCAAGGCAAATGTGTTAAAGCTCACACGACCTGCGATTTCGCCCGAAGTCAGTAGGGTGAGTCCTTGTGGTAACAAACTGTCACTGCCCGACAACAAACGATACTGCAAAGGAATACCTGCACGGTTTACGGCGGCCACATAGAACATACTGGTAGCACCATTGTCTATAGTACCAAGATTACTGGGTACCAACCATGTGATGTCGGTGTTGATGGGTCCTAACACAGTCAAACTGTAATCAATGGCATCGCTTATGATGTCTGGGTTATTGACTTTATAAACTCTCACAGCAAATTGGTATATGTTTTCAGTCAAGCCCAAGGGAGGAATGTAACCATACACCCAACCTGAATTGGGATCTAGTGTTAGACCTGGAGGCAGGCTGGAACCCAACAGTGCGTTCCATTCGTAACGGAATTGGTCGCCGTCTAGATCCAGACCAACGAATTGGAAAGCAAAGAAATTGTCGTTGCGCACTGTGCCAATGCTGCCAGCAGGAGTGAGCAAGATTGGTGGACGCTGTGGGCTTACATCGGCTGTGATAAATGTGTTGTCTGCAGTGATCTGTGTGTTGTCTGCAGTCATGGTGTTGCGAGCGTACACAAAGATATCAAATGTTCTTAATTGAGTGCTTTTGCCGTCTGACAGTTCCAGTGTAAACTCATAGTTGGCGCTGGTGGCCTGAGTACTAAAATCAAACGGATAAACATCAAACCCTTGGCCATCTCTACTGAAACCTGCTGTGGCATTGATGGGTGCCAAGGGTTGAATAAAGCCAGAAATCAGTCCAGACCTGCTGATCGAAAGGCCTGTGGGCAAGGCGCCGGCCACTAATCGTATGGTTATTACATCTGCTGGATCTGGATCAGTGTACTCAATCTGCAGACCCGTGACCAAAACACCATCATAGTAGGTAGCAATGTTGCCTGCTGGAGTCACGAACTGCGGAGGATTTTGGCCGTTGACTGTGATTGTAAAGGTGCGATCAGCCAGTCTGTTGACCACTGTCTGACCATTGACCACTTTGGTGGTATAGACTCTGGTAGCAAACTTGCTGGTTACATCTCTACTGACCGGTAAGGGCACACCTTCTACACTGACCACTGCTTGAGGAATACCAGTGATCAGGCCGCTTTTGGCAATTTGCATGCCAGCTGGCAATCTACCCGCTATGAGTTCAAAGTACAGGGGATCATCGTCTGGATCATAGGCTTCCAGGGTCAATTGAAAAAACTTACCCTCAGGTATGTTACCTAAACTGCCTGCAGGAGTGATCCAAACCGGCTGTGCCATTGTTTACAGTCTTCCAACAACAATTTCTATGGTGCCTACGCCGCCATCAAAATCTTCTAGAGCCTTGCCAATCACAGTGCCCATTGCGGGGTTGGCTTCGGCTCTGGCTTGACCATTGCCTGCGCTGACCATCATGTCACCTTTGCGCACTGCACCAACCACATGACAAGGCACACGACCTTGTAGTGCTACAGGAATAACAAATTCACCTTCCAATCCTGAATTCATTTGATAAGCAGGTTTGTGTGACACAACACCGGCCACTCTAGGATCTTGGTCATGATCGCAAGTGGTAATCTCATGTGTGCCACCAAAGCACACCACTGTACCAGAACTGATCTGCTTGTCGGCCAAGTACATTTCTGCCAAGTCAGCATACAGTGCTGTGGTAGCCTGCGCAAATAGTCTGTTAAAATAGGTACTTGCGCTACCAATGTTTCCAGTGGCATTGGATCCACTGTTCACAATGTTGCCCAGTGTGACATTGCCAGTACCAACCGATAAGTTGCCACCGGTGATGTTACCAGTACCTGATACAATGCCTGAGCCAAACAATACATTACCGCCTGTAACATTGCCAGTACCACTTACAATACCGGATCCAAACAATACATTACCGCCTGTAACATTACCAGTACCACTGACTATGCCACTGCCAAACAACACATTGCCGCCAGTGATATTGCCAGAGACCGAAACTACAGTACCTGTGAAACTTGCGGCATTGGCTATACTCCCTGCCAGAACATTTCCACCGGTAATGTTGCCATTGGCTGATATCAGTCCAGTTACATACACACCAGTTGACGCAAACACTGCCACATTTGATGTACCATTGATTGTGATGTTGGCATTGCCGCTTACAGCGCCGATATTGGCTTCGCTGGTGCCATTGACTATTTTGTTTGTTGTGGCACTGATTCCTTGCAGTTGGCTACCATTACCAAAAATATAGTCGCCGGTAATATTACCGGTCAAGCTCATTATGGTTCCAGTGATGCTGGTGGCATTTAACTGCGTACCGGCTATGACATTGCCTCCATACACATTACCTGTACCACTCACAATGCCTGTGCCAAACAACACATTACCACCTGTGATGTTGCTGCTGGCACTGATTGTGGTGGCTGCTACCAAGGCACTGGAATTTAGATTTCCACCATTGACATTGCCTGTGCCCGACACAATACCGCTACCAAACAACACATTGCCGCCAGTGATGTTGCTTGATATTGAAATATTGGCGCCAATGATGTTGCCACTGGCACTGAGTATGCCAGTATTGACATTGGCCCCTGTGATGTTGCCGCCGGCTGATATGATACCAGAGCCACCAACGGTGACATTACCACCTACCACATTGCCCGAAGCACTGAGTGTGGTGGCTTGAACTTTGACTGTGACCAGTACATTGCCTGCTGAAACGTTGGCAGTTGTCACAATGTTGCCTGCTGCAGATACAATGTTGGCAGTAGATATGTTGCCACCGATCACGTTGCCCTGTGCGCTGACAATGCCTAGCACTGTCATGGTGTTTGAACCCTTGTCGTAGGTAAATCCACCCACTGCGTCTGCATTGCCATTGGTGTTGAACAACACTTGTGTGTTAGAACCTGGTACCACAAAGTTTCCTGTGACATTGCCCAGGAATGTTCCTACAAAATAACCAGCGGTGGTAATGTTGGCGGTGGCGCTGATTATGCCCTGTGTCAATATATTTCCAGCCGACACATTACCCGCAGCAGCAATGTTGCCTCCTGTGATATTGCCTGTGGTACTTACAGTGTTGGATCCAAAAGCAGCTAGGAACGAACTGACATTTGAATTACTGTAACTAGCAGGTAATCCAGTGAGTTGGCTACCATCACCAATAAAATACGAGCTTGTGACATTGCCCACAGTGATCAAATTACTGCCTGTGATATTGCCCGAAGCACTGACAACTCCTGTTACATATTCTCCGCCAGTGGTCCATACCACCACATTTGAAGTTCCACCGATGCTGACTTGGCCATCGCCGCTGGGGTTTACTAATACATTACTGGTACCGTTTTGTATGCTGCTGACTGCAATATTGCCAACCTGAGTGACCTGTGCCCAAATTACACTGGATCCGTCGTAGTCCTGAAAGCAATAGTAGAAATAGGTGCTGTCATAGGCGTACATGCCTGCTTGATCACCAGCTATACCCACCAAGCTGGTAGGTGGTGTGCTCTGAGCACGACTGTAGAGTTGGCTGAAGTTGTCGTTGCTCTTGATAAACGCAGTGCGTATGGGGTCGCCTAGCCCATCATTGGGTGCTGGACCTACGTTGATTATTTGTTGGGTCATTGATCTGGATCCTCTGGCTTGTATTTACCAGAAACACAGCAGGCGCTGTGACCAGATCTATAGGATATTAAATGCTGAAGCTTGAACCGCAGCCACAGGTGCTGGTGGCATTGGGATTTTTGATCACAAAGTTTGCGCCCATGTTGTCCTCAACATAGTCAACTTGGGCATCTTGCAAGTACTGCAGGCTCATTGAGTCTACTACTACATTGACACCGTCGAAGTCCCAGTCAAAATCATCTTCGTTCTTGACTTCATCAAAGGTGAAACCGTATTGAAAACCCGAACATCCGCCGCCCTGCACAAACACTCTGAGCTTGAGATTGGGATTGTTTTCTTCTGCAATCATTTCCTGCAGTTTGGAGATGGCTTCTGTACCCAGTTTCATATAGTTTTCCTCGGCCACGCACTGGCCTTTCCATTCTTGATCAATTTTGATACTACAGAGTTAAAGTGCCTCTGTTTATTTTGTTCTGGACTCAATGCAAATATACCTGTCTTATTTTCTTTGGCATATTGTCCACCCTTTTTACCACCTTCTTTTCCAGCCCTTGATGCATGCCCTAATACAAAACCACACTTACCTTCGGCATTACCTTTTTTAGCAGCTGATGATGCCAATTTGCTTTTTTCCTCAACACTTAGTTTCATGCGGTGAGACATTAATAAACAAGCGGCCCAATCTCCTTGAGCATAATGAATATCAAAGTGTTCTTTTATGCTTACTGGTTTCAAATTTGAAATATGGTTATTACTGTGGTTGCCATCTATATGGTGGATTTCTACATCACTTGGCAATCTTGTGTTGTGATAATCTTCGTAAATTCGACGATGTATTTTAGTTGTTCTCATGGCGCATGTTCCCACGAGTATTTATTACAATCGCTGATTACATACTTCCCAATCTATAATCTTCCAAATGTCGTCTAAATATTTTTCTTTATCCCACTTGTATTGAAGAGCCCAACTATGCTCCCACCAGTCCACTAGGCAGCAGATATCGGTGCGCACAGCATGATTGCGTATGATCTTGATATCACCAAAGGTGCTGAGATACACCCAACCCGACCCCTGTATGGTCATTGCAGTTTTTTTGAATTCTTCTTTGAAATCTTCGTAGGTCTTAAAATTACTCTCAATCAGCTCTAGCACAGCTCCCTTGGGGCGGTTAGCACCCTTGGGCTCTTTGAGTTGGGGGAAGAACTTATTGTGCAAGAAGCTGCCTGCACGGTTAAAGTCGGCGTCGCCCTCGCCGGCATTGTAACGCTTGGCATAGCCCTTGGCTAGATGCTCGTAGTGATAGTCTATTGTTGCTTCGCTCATCACAGGTTCCAAGTCCTTTTTGCCGTAGGGCAAAGGAGTGGTTTCCAACTTGGCTGGACGGGTCGAAGCTTCTAGTAGATTGATGGTTTCACGGATATCTGATTGCATATTAATATTTAGTTTCTGCGTGTAATGCGACCCTTGGTCAAATCATAGGCCGAAAACTCAATATCCACGGAATCGCCTAACAAGATCTTGATATTGTTCATGCGCATCTTGCCTGATATCACGCCCATCACAGGTCGTTCTATGCCTTCTATCTGCACCCGGAACATGGCGTTGGGTAAGACTTCTATCACAGTTCCGTTCATTTTGAGTGTTTCTTCTTTGGCCAAGTTGCTATGATTCCTTTCTTAACGGCGCATGTGCGCAATTTCTGTAGCCTGCTGCTCATCCAACACAGGTACTGCATTAGATTTATGCATAGTTGCAATGCCCTTGATTAAAGTGCCGGTATAGACCTTGGCCTCGGGACGAGTGCAGGGCTGCATGGTGGTTTCCACACTTTGGACATCACGCCACTCCATGGCACGATAGTTCAAGGCAGGTGGCTGATAAGGCTTGAATTCTCGGCGCCGTTCGGGTGCGGGTGCGCCAACTTCTTGTCGGAACTGCTGCCATTTTTCTGCATTCTGTCTAGCAGTCTGCGCAGACTCAGCGTTGCGAAACTTGCGTGGGCCTTTTTTCTTGCCTGTGGTACTAAGCCACGGGCCAACAAGATGCATGGTCATTTAGATTTCCTCAAGATTGTTGGTCACAAGATTGTGCTGCTCTAAAAATTCGCGTGGTACGCACATCATGTTCTGATAGTCCATGATGAGAAATGCATAGTTGTCAAGATAGCTCAGGGCAGATTTGATCTTGAACTGTCCTTCAAAGTCATCGTTCTTGAAATACTCTACCCAAACACAGGGACGATGTTGGGTCAGGGTGTCACGAGCACCAGCCAAGGCTTCAAGCTCATAACCTTCCACATCCAATTTCAAGAAATCCAGTCTGGGCAAATTCATGGAATCAATGGTCACAATGTCCACAGTGTTGGTACTATAATAACACTTTGGGATTTCTTTGTCAACCGGTTCCAGATTAACTGTGCCATAGTCGCCCTGGGCACCATAATCTACTTGGGGCATTTGGGCCTGCACAGCCTGATCGCCCAGGCCTAAATTATGTACCCAACAGTTTGACAGGTCGTTGAGCACAATGGTACCTGCCAAGGCATAAAACAGCTCACGCTGGGGTTCAAATGCTATCACACGCGAGCCACGGTCTTTGACTCTCTGTGCCACGGGTATGGCAAAGAATCCAATGTTGGCACCGCCATCCACAATGATGGCATTATCAGGCAAGAGATCCACAATCACAAAGATGTTGGCAAGCTCGGTTTCAATGTGAGTGCGCCCGGTCTTGATCAGGGCTTCGGCTTGAAAATCACAGTGGCGGGCCACCACAAACTTGCCATAGACCGATTCCACCACTGTGAAGTTGTTGACCTTCATTG
>Ga0209500_10002716_pt1 | contig 12347 bp, 12 predicted proteins | sample S_140212_EF_Meta_FD_187323 | JGI IMG/M metagenome (GOLD analysis project Ga0209500, IMG submission 187323) | Freshwater microbial communities from Lake Simoncouche, Canada to study carbon cycling - S_140212_EF_MetaG (SPAdes) (version 2) | ecosystem: Environmental > Aquatic > Freshwater > Lake ...
CAAATGCTTTAGCAGCATCTGGCTTGTAATTCATGGTTAAGAAAATGCCCGTGATGATCTGAATAGCCAAAACAACAATGGCTAGCGCACCGAAGATGTAAAAGAAATTGAGGTTTTTAGGAGCGTAATACTCACTCATGTGACGCTTAAAGGCTTCCGTAACAGGCAAACGGGAGTCTACCCAGGCCATTAGCTTTACGGCGGCGGAGGCGTCTGCTGGGACTTCTTTTTCGTGAAATGCCATTTATCTCTCCTTAGGCTTTCTTATCTTCGCCGACCAAAATTGTGGTCTCGGTTAGATACATGTGTGGCGGTACCTCCATATTGTCTGGGGCTGGTTTGTTTTTATAGACTCGGCCTGCTAAATCAAAGGTTGAACCATGACACGGGCAAAGGAAGCCGCCTGGCCATGTATTTGGCAAGGAAGGCTGTGCACCCGCCTCAAATTTAGGCGTTGGGGAGCAGCCTAAATGCGTACAAATACCTACAACCACCAAGTACTCAGGTTTGATAGACCGCCACTGATTCTGGGCATAAGAAGGTGTAAATTGAGAAGGATCACGCAATGAATTAGGATCGGCTAGCTCTTCATCTAATTTAGATAGCTCAGCAACCTGCTCAGGAGTACGACGCACTACCCATACTGGCTTGCCGCGCCATTCAACCATCCTCATTTCATCTGGTTGCATACCAGCAATATCAATCTCAACAGCTGCTCCAGCGGCTTTGGCACGCTCAGAAGGCTCAAAACTATCTACAAAAGGGTAAAGTGCTGCCACTGCACCCACGCCACCAACGGCCGATGTGGCGATCAGCCAATTACGGCGATCCTTGTCCATACTGGGTTTGTTGCTCATTTACAAAATTCCTAGAAAGGGTATTTTTGGGTAGAAATTGCTTAAACCTAGCATTTTAAAGTAAAAAGTGGGGTAAGCAAGAAAGTTATGGGGTTAATCTAGGATTCATCAATCTCTCAACAAAAAGGAAAGCCTAAATGAGCGTTTTAAAGGAGTTTCGGGACTTTGCCGTCAAGGGCAACGTGATCGATCTAGCGGTGGGTGTCATTATTGGTGGCGCTTTTGGAAAAATAGTGGATTCCCTGGTAAATGACATCGTCATGCCCATCATTTCAAGCCTTTTGGGAGGTCATATTGACTTTACAAACCTCTTTATTGTCCTTGGCAACGCTCCCGAAGGGATCCCTAGAACCTTTGATGCCCTCAAAAAGGCTGGGGTGCCCATTTTTGCTTACGGTAATTTCATAACTATTTCAATCAATTTCATCTTATTGGCTTTTGTCATTTTTCAAATGGTCAAGGTAGTGAACAAAATAAGATTAGTTGATGCACCGCCCCCTGCGCCAACTCCAGAGGATATTGTTTTATTGAGAGAGATTCGTGACAGCCTAAAAAAATGAGTCGCTCATAATTGACATTAAACGCCGCCCCTATGCTGCCATCTAAGAAACATGGGTGAATGCCAATTTAAAAAATTGCACGGCTTCCTTGTGGGAAAATTATGCAATCCAATTTATGTGCTCAAACAAGTTGACCGCATATTTTTACATTCCCCAAGATAACCATGACTCCCCAGATCGCCTTCTTAATTAATCAAGCACTACAAAGTCTTTCTTCGGGAAATTTCAAGACTGCTGAACTTTATCTTAGTCAAGCGCTCAAAATAGGGCCTAAAAATACGCATGTTTTACGATTTTTAGGAGTCGTTTCAGCACAACAAAAGCAATGGGAAAAGGCGGGGGAGTTTTTCAAAAAATCAATTAATGCCGATCCTAAAAACGCAATAGCGTATAGCAATCTAGGTAATGTATTTTTAGAGCTAGAAAAATATGAAGAAGCTATCCCATACTACGATAAAGCAATTGCCCTAGAGCCAACATATGCAGAGGCATGGTCGAATAAAGGTAATGCCCTCTCTGATCTAAAAAAATATGAAGAAGCTATCCCATACTACGATAAAGCAATTGCCCTAGAGCCAACATATGCAGAGGCATGGTCGAATAAAGGTAATGCTCTAACAAAGCTAAGGCACTTTAATGAGGCACTAGATCTGTATGCTCACGCCATCTCACTAAACTCGCTATATGCTGAGGCATGGTGCAACAAAGGTGCTTGCCTAGGCGCGATGCAAGCATACGAAGATGCCCTGCTTCACATTAATGAAACTTTAAAACTAAAGCCAAACTATCCAGAAGCATGGTTGGTTATGGGGCAAATTTATGGCGACCAAGGTTTTCATGGGCAATCCCTAAAAAACTACCAAACAGCATATGAAATAGACCCAACAATTAACTTTGTATATGGATTCATTGTTCATTTAAAGGCTTTAATAGGCAACTGGTCCAGCTATAAAGCTGACTTAGATCAACTACTCATGAAACTAGGGAGCAAGGAAAAAGTTATGCCTCCGATGGGTCTTCTATCCATCACCGATGATCCCCAGATTCAACTTAAAGCTGCTCAGATATATTGCAATAGCGAATATCCTAAAAATGATTCCCTCGGGCCGATCCCTAAATACTCTCATCCAAAAATTAAAGTCGCTTACTTTTCTGCCGACTTTAAAGACCACCCTGTTGCCTATCTCACCGCAGAACTTTTTGAGCTCCATGATCGAGAGCGCTTCGAAATGTATGCTTTTTCTACCAGAAAATCTGGGCCGTCTCCAATAAAAGATCGCCTCATTAACGCTTTTGATCATTTTATTGAAGTCGATGAACAATCAGACAAAGAGGTGGCGCTGTTAGCTAGAGAGCTACAAATAGATATTGCGGTTGACTTAGGGGGGCATACTCAACACGCCAGAACAGGAATCTTTGCTTATCGAGCAGCCCCGGTTCAAGTGAACTATTTAGGTTTTGCGGGTACTATGGGAGCCGATTATTTTGATTACATCGTGGCCGATAAGATCGTTATTCCACAAGAGTTCCAAGAATTTTATCTTGAGAAAAAAGTATACCTTCCTAATAGCTATATAGTAGATGACTCGCAGAGAGCGCCATCCAATAAAAAGCTCTCTCGCTCGGAGTTCGGCCTGCCAGAAGATAGTACTGTCTTTTGTTGCTTTAATAACAGCTATAAATTTAATCCCCCCAGAATTGCCAGCTTTGCCAAGATTCTGACTAATGTGCCCAATAGCGTAATGTGGATCACAGAAAATAATGCGTCTTTTAAGCAAAACCTGCTGGCCGAATTTAATAAGCTAGGCATCGCTGAGCATCGTATTGTCTTTGCCACTCGAGTCGATGCAATGGCAGATCACCTAGCAAGATATCGTCTGGCAGATTTATTTTTAGACACCAGCCCCTATAACGCCCATACTACCGCTATGGACTCCCTTAAAAGTGGATTGCCCATCATCTCTTTAGCTGGAAAATCCTTTGCTTCTAGAGTGGGGGCAAGCTTACTGACTGCGATTGGCCTGCCAGAGCTCATTGTGCAATCTGAGGAAGAGTTTATAGATCTAGCCTCAAAGCTAGGGCAAGATGCCAGAGCACTTCAACTACTCAAAGAAAAACTCTCTCAGAATCTGACAAGTACCGCTTTATTTAATACCAAAATTTTCTGTGGGCATTTAGAGGCTGCTTATCAAGAAATGCATCAAGCCTATATGCAAGATCTTGCACCAGCCGATATCTACATTAATCAATAACGTCGCCCATGAATCCACAGATACAACAACTCATTGGGCAAGCCATTGAGCGCTTCCAAGGCGGCTCACCAACACAAGCCGAAGAAATCTTGGTGCGTGTATTAGGCATGCAATCGAACAATCTGCCTGCCCTAGAAATCCTAGGTCTGATTAAGGCTTCTTTGGGGGAGTATTTAGAGGCTGCAAAGCTACTTAAAAAAGCTATTAAATTAAACCCACAAAATCCAGCAACGCAATATAACCTTGCGAAAGCTCTCTCAGAGAGCCAAGATTATGTGGGGTCTTTAATCCATCATGAGAAGGCCCTCCAACTAGCACCTAATAATCCGGATGGCTGGTTAAATTATGGCCAAACACTAGCTCAACTTAAGCGCTATGAACAAGCGCTATCGGCCTTTAATAATGCATTATCAATCCATCCTCAATATGCAGAGGCCTGGTACAACAAAGCGCTAGGGTGCGTCCAATTAGAGCGCCATGAAGAGGCTATTAACTGCTTTAATCAGTCTATTGAACTTCAACCCAATAATCCCAAAGCTTGGTTAGAGCTTAGCACCAGCCTAGGGGTCCTCAAGCGCTATGAAGATGCTTTGCAGTGTTGTGAACAGGCACTGAAACTACAGTCCAATTATCCAGAAGCTTGGCTGAATAAAGGCTCAGCCTATAGCGAGCTTAAGCAATTTAGCCAAGCTATCGATGCCTATGACAAAGCGATTGAACTAAAGAATGATTTTGTGGCTGCTTGGTATAGCAAAGGGGTGGCGCTTGAAAAGCTCGATCGCAAACTAGAAGCACTAAATTACTATGATAAAGCTATCGCATTAGATCCCAGCTACGCTAAAGCGTGGCTAAATAAAGGCAATGTATTAAATGATACAACCCAATATCAAGAGGCGATTGCCTGCTTTGATCGGGCGCTTGAACTGGAGCCTGATTATGCTGATGCATGGGCTAATAAGAGTATTGCGCTCTATGAGCTCAAAGAATTTGAGAGTGCAATTAATTGCTGTGATCAAGCTATCGGGATTGAGCCGAGGCATATAGATGCTCATTGGAATAAAGCATTTGCCCAGCTAATGCTAGGTAATTTTAATGAGGGTTGGATGAATTATGAGTATCGATGGGGGAGAAAAGATGCCGCACAAAATCCCTATCCTCATATTCCACGACCTAACAATTTAAATGAATTAATTGGTAAAAAGATTATTATTTGGCCGGAACAAGGGTTTGGCGATATCTTTCAGTTCGTAAGATATATACCAAAATTAATTGATTTAGGAGCGCATGTTATTTTTGAAGTTCATAAGTCTTTAGAAAGCCTATTCCAAAATCAGTACTCCTGCGCTCTATTGATTGCAGGAGGATCCTGTAAGGAGGCGGACTTTCAAATGCCACTAGCCAGCCTGCCAATGCTTTTTAAAACAAACATAGATTCCATGACAGCCAATGTGCCATACATTCAGGTCAATCCTGCAATAGTGGCAGATTGGAAAAAGAGGCTACCTCTCTCTCAGGATAAACTCAATATTGGCATTGCCTGCTCTGGCAATATTAATTTTGACCTTAAACATGGTGGCAATAAGCGCCCAATTCCACTGTCCTATTTTTTAAATCTAACATCGCAGCACAATCTCTTTTTAATTCAAAAAGAGATGCGGGATACAGATCAACCAACGCTTAGAGCTATGAAGAATCTTCACTCTCTGGGAGATCTGATTGCTAACTTTGAGGATACGGCCGCTATTGTTGAAAACATGGATCTCATTATCAGCATTGATACCTCCCTAGTACACCTAGCGGGCGCACTAGGCAAAAAAGTACTAGTACTTCTTTCTTGGTGCCCGGACTGGAGATGGTTGGCTAATGGGGAATATAGTCTATGGTATCCATCGGCCACCCTAATTAGACAATCATCACCCAAAAACTGGGAATCGGTTATGAGCAAGGTGACTAAATTATTGCAGGATGAATAACTATATTTGAATACTGAGATTTAATTTATTTATACGTAGTATATTTTATTAATTCTTAAGCCCGCCTTCTTTTTAGTCCCAAATAATCAATGAAAAACCCACTGTGTTTCCACAGTGGGTTAATTTAATACCAAACTAATTCTTAACTAGCTTACGCTAGCATCGCATTAGAAAGTGTGGCGAACACCAACTGCATAGTTATTGGCATTTGCACTGTAGTTACCTGTAGTGGTACTTACAGTAGATGTATTAAATCCGCCATAAATAGCGTACAAGTTTGTGCGCTTGCTCAACCAGTAGTTTGAACCCAACTGATAACCAGTAAAGTGAGCCGTTGGACTGCTTGTACCGAATGACTGGTAGCGGCCATTACCTGCAGAAGCCCAAGCTTCGATAGTTGGAGTAATGAAGCTACGTACACCCAACTGTTGAGCGCTACGCTTGAGGTAGACGTTAGGGTCTTCTTGTGAAGAAACTTTACGGTTAGACCACTGTGCGTATGCCTTTAAAATACCGAAGTCATAAGTACCAGCAATGTAAGCTTGATTATCCTGGACATTTGATCCACCACTAGACTGGTTCCATGCTGCTGGAGCGCCTATAGGTGCAACACCAGAAGTTACAGTAACAACGCTTGAAGTAGCGGCAACGCTGTACTGTGAAGTCTTAAGACCAGGGGTGTAAATATCGGCCGTTGGGTTCTTAGAGGTAAATGCTTGGTAGTTAGCTGTTAACAATAATTTCTGCCACGCATAGTTAGCACCCAAGCCCCAACCGTTTTGGTTGTTGGTACCACCATAGTAACCTTGGTTTGAAGAACCAAGAGTAGTAGCTCCAGTAGTAGCAGAAGTTTGGGTTGAATTTGTGTTGTTTGCTGTCAAGAAACCAGTTACTGTGAAACCAGCAAGGCTTTCAGTTTGCAACTTCAACATGTTGTTTGTACGAACAGTATAGTTGTCTGTAGAGTTGCTAAAGTTTCCAGTGCCTGCTAACTTGGTATCAAAACCAGATGCAGCGCCGTAAATTACGTCACCCATAACTTGGTTTTGTTGACCCGCAGTAGTTGCGCCAACTGCTGTGTGGACAACAGTGTACTGAGTACCGATAGATCCAGAGCCGATACCATTCTTTTTCAAACCAACAAAAGTTTGACGGTTTTGAGTCGCACCTGAATTGAAGATTTGCTCGTTTTGTGGAGTTAAACCTACTTCAACAGTAAAGAATGCAGACAAACCGCCGCCCAAATCTTCAGTACCTTTAAAGCCAAGGCGGTTAGTTTGTTGAGCGCCAGCACCAAACTGATTGCCAGTAGTTGAGGCACTACCAGCTCTGTTAATGGGAGCAACAAGGCCTGGTGTTGCAACTGGCGTAGTGCTTGTAGTTACAGGGCCAAGAACCTTAGCGTTCTCACCAACATAGCCAACGTCCAAGATACCGTAAACGGTTACGCTGGACTGAGCTTGAGCTGCGCCAGCAATTGCTGACAGAGCTGCTACTGCAAATAGCGATTTTTTCATTCTTTAAATCTCCATAAATTAAAAAGTAATGCCCAAATAAAACCGGGACCTATGAATTTTGCTTCCTTTGCCCAGCTAGACTGGGGGTAAGGGTATTTAGAGGATCTTTTTGCTTGTCAAAAGGCAGTTTTTTGGCTTTCTTCGTTGTATCAGGGCAACAAGGTCTTTGATTGCTATCTTTTTAAGGCCTTGAATGCCAAAATTGTCATATGGCAAGCCGTGAATTCTTAAAAATCCTGCAATTTGCCCGTATGGGTGATGTATCCGCGCAACAAAACTTGGCATCTGCGTATTTGACTGGGGAATTTAAAGCCCCGATCCAGCCAGCCAATGCACTTATTTGGCTCGAGAAATCCTATTTTTCTGTTAAAAATCAAATACTTGGTCAATTTAGCTCGAGTTCTATTGAAATTTCTCAGCTAGACGACTCCGCTCCAGAGATTTTGAGTGTTTTGCAGCAAATCTCAATGGTGCCGCTGGGGAGGACCTTGAATTCACCAGCATTTTCTTTTGGTTGGGAATCATTTTGGAAGCTAGCCAAAGTTAATGTTGATGCAAGCTACGTTGCGCAATGGCAACTTGCAGAACTTTTGCTAGACCCCAACAAAAAAGATCTGCAATCAGAGTTAAATGCCTGGCTTTCTAAACAAAAGGGTAATAGTGGTGGTGATTTTTCATCCTTACAAAAGAAGGCTAAAGAGTTTCTCTTAAACCTAGCCAATACAGAAACGCCCTTCACTAACTGCGCAAAAGAACTATTGATTAAGCTCCAACCAAAAGATGAGGCGCTCTCCTCTCTTTGGAATGCGTGGCTCCTGGAAAAAAATGAGGCAGCCCTCATACAAGCTGCAGAGCTTGGCCTAACCATTGCAAAACTTACGCTGGGTTTGCGCTTGGGGCAATTTACTGAAAAAGTCTCTACCGAAGAAAATGTGGATGAACCAGGCGGCAAATCCAACGCCTCACTCAAAAAAGCAGCCTACTGGTTAGAGTTAGCAGCTAAAGATGGTGATCGAGACGCTTGGTTTGCGTTAGGAGAAATTTATCGTCGCCCCCAGTTTTCCGGATATAGCGCAAGCGAGAGTGATCGCTGTTTTGACCGTGCGGCCGATTTGGGTCACGCGCAAGCTCAGTTTAGGCGGGGTGCAAACTCATGGCGGAAGCGCGAAAAAAATGAAGAGAAGGTTCGCGGCCTACAGGCCTCTTATTGGATTTGGCAAGCGCACCAGCAAGGCGTGCCCGAAGCAAAAGACTTGCTTAGCAAAATATTACTAAGCTGCCCTGATCCTAAGAAAAATGATTGGCACGAGCTTGCGCAATTTTCAGACAAGGCGATTAACCATCATGTGGAGCATAAGCTAGAGCAAGAATGGGTCTTACTCTGTCATCGGCTAATCATCGCCAATCAATTTAACTTGAGTAAAGCTGAGCTACTTTTGTGCGATATTAGCCAACTACAACATGAGCATTGTGTTGTAGTTGATATACGGTATGAGCTGCCAAAAATTTTGCCAAGATTGATTCAAATTGACACGACCCAACAACGTCGCTCACTCTTAGCAGCTGGCAAAGTATTCGCAGGCAGCGAAGTAGAGCAAGAGGGTAATTTACGCCAAAGACGTTATCGCTTTGACAGAGTAACCAAGTGGCTTAAAACTACTTTTACTCATGAACTAACTGTTAGTTAAAATGGGACTTTAAGGCGCAACTAAGGCTTGGCGTCCTGTGCATCATCGCCTTCAACTGGCTTTGGTATATAAAACCGAGCAATGAAAAGCCCTAATTCATACAGCAAGCTCATGGGAATTGCGAGGAGCAACTGTGAGAGCACATCCGGTGGAGTAACAATGGCTGAAATTACAAAGGCCCCAACAATTACGTAAGGACGAATTTCTCTCAGTTTGGCGAGTGGCACTATACCCATGCGCACTAAAACGACGACAACAACTGGCACCTCAAAGGTAATGCCAAATGCCAAGAAGGTATTCATCGCAAAGCTAAGATATTTGTCAATATCAGTAGACATCTCAGCACCCAAGGGCGCGTTATAACTAGCCATAAAATTAAAGACCGTTGGGAATACTAAAAAGTATGCAAAGGCCATGCCAAATATAAATAAGCTATAGCTACTCACCACTAGCGGAACAATCAATTTACGTTCATGTTGATATAAACCAGGAGCAATAAAAGCCCATAGTTGATAAATCACTACTGGTAATGCAATCAGAAAGGCAACCCACATTGTCACCTTCATAGGGACAAAGAATGATCCTGTCACATCGGTCACAATCATCTTGCCGCCTGCAGGCAATGACTCTAGGAGTGGTTGAGCAAAGAGGTGAAAAATATCTGGCGCCCAATAAACTAAACACATGAATACTGCAATAATCGCCAAGGCAGACTTCACTACGCGATCACGCAATTCAAACAAATGCGAGAGAAAAGATTCTTGCAATCCTGAATCTTCAGTGGAATTATTTTCTGTCATACCAGTTAATTTTTATATTTTTAAATAACTCTTTAGGCTGACTTCTTACTTGCTAGAGCTAGGATGAAAGCGCTTCATTCTGGCAGCGCCAGATTGCACACGAGTCCGCATACCAACAGAGCGTTTGAACCATATGGGCCTAGCGGCACGCCGAACGCCCCAACTATTGCGGCCCTGGCGCTTGGTCTTACGTAACACTTCTGTTTCATCGAGAGGCAGCTTCTCAAAACCGGTTTCATAGATATCTGCCTGATCCGTCAGATTCGCATTTGCCTCGCTAGCAACCGAGCTAATGCTATTTTCAACTTCTTTGAAGGCCGAGGCGCTCTCTTCACGGAACTTTTTAAATTCTTCAACGTCCATCTGACGATTGACTTCAGCTTTCACCTCTGCCATGTAGCGCTGCGCACGGCTAAATAAATTACCCGCCATGCGAGCTACCTTAGGTAATCGTTCTGGTCCAACTACCACCAAAGCAACTACTGCAATCAGCGCAAGTTTTGATACTCCTAAATCAATCATTGAGAGATCGCATGAATTTCTGTTGACGCTGAGAACAAATGATTGAAATTATTTGTTCAGGTCTTTAGCCTGCACATCGACCGTTTTATCTGTTGCAACAGCAGCTTGTTGGATTTGATCCTTAGCCTGAGCATTAGCCTCTTCAGGCGTTTTCATGCCGTCCTTAAAGCCTTTAACGGCACCGCCCAAATCTTGACCAATATTGCGCAATTTTTTGGTACCAAATACCAACATCACGATTACCAAAACAATTAACCAGTGCCAAACGCTAAATGAACCCATCTTTAATCTCCTTGGATTATTTTTTCCAGGGGCGCGGACCGCCCATCACATGCAGATGCAAGTGATAAACCTCCTGCCCACCATCTGCCCCATTATTTACCATCAATCTAAAGCCGCCATCCTTCCCAGGTCGGCAGCCCTGATCTATGGCAAGACGGGGCGCTAATTCCATCATTCTACCTAGCAAAGGGGCATCTACGCTTTCTGCCAATTCCAGCATGGGTATATGTTTTTTGGGAATGATCAAAAAATGTACTGGGGCGGCAGGATTGATATCGCTAAAAGCATAGATTTCTTCATCCTCATACACCTTTTGGGATGGAATCAAGCCTTGCGCAATCTTACAAAATAGGCAATTGGGATCGTGTGCCATCGCTTTTACAGCCTTATTCCTTATTCGCTGCTTTTCTAGCCGCTTTTTCTTCAATCCCTGAAGTGCCTAAGCGTCGATCGAGCTCAGCAATCACATCTTCGGGGCGCAAATGAAATTGAGAAAGCGCAATTAAACAGTGAAACCAGAGATCTGCCATCTCACCCACTAAGAGCTTTTGCTGCTCTGAGGCCAAATTAGCCGCACGAGCATCCTTGGCTGCCATCACCGCCTCAGTAGCCTCCTCACCAATCTTCTTCAAAATACCGTCATCGCCTTTTGAAAATAGCAAAGCGGTATAGGAAGTTTTTGGATCAGCATTACCGGCCTTAAATGCATCTCGACGTTGATCCACCACATCGGCCAAATGAGCCAATGCAGAATCTAAATTAGCAGGTTTATTGTCTGGGCTACTCATGGCTTCATTTTATGTCTTTTATGAAAAGACTTTATTCCCTAGATTTTGATTCATCGACCCAAGTGGCTTGACTAGAATCCCACTGCTGGAAAAAACAGCTGTGCTCACCAGTGTGGCAAGCAATCCCATCTTTTTGTTCGACAACCAGTAATATCGTATCGCCATCACAATCTAAGCGAATTTCTTTGACCTTTTGAGTATGGCCAGATTCCTCACCTTTGTGCCAGAGTTTTTGACGTGAGCGCGTCCAATACACAGCCTCACCCAAACGCAAGGTCGCCAATAGAGCAACACGATTCATCCAGGCCATCATCAAAATATCATTGCTACCAAACTCTTGCGCAATCACTGGAACCAAACCTTGATCATTCCAAGCGACGGCATCTAGCCAAGAACCTGCTTGGATCGATTCAATTGGGGTAAATGTGCTCTTAGGCTTACTTTGAGATTGACTCATACCTAAACTTTACAGTGAATCCCAGAAATCTTGAAAAGAATTCTATGCCACTCAAATACGAACCGGAATTCCCTGAGCGGCCATATATTCTTTTGCCTGCTGGACGGTGTATTCGCCATAGTGAAAAATGCTCGCTGCCAGAACCGCATCTGCATGGCCCTTGGTAATGCCATCGACTAGATGCTGCAAATTGCCCACGCCACCTGAAGCGATGACCGGAACTGAGACGGCATCACTCACAGCGGCAGTTAAAGCCAAATCAAAACCATCTTTACTACCATCCCGGTTCATGCTCGTCAGGAGAATTTCGCCAGCACCCCGTTTAGCAACCTCGCAAGCCCAAGCCACTACGTCAATTCCAGTAGCAGTTCTGCCCCCATGGGTAAATACCTCCCAATTGCCTGCAGGTGTTTGTTTGGCATCGATCGCCACCACAATACATTGAGAGCCGTAATACGCGGCAGCCTCAGAAACTAAATCTGGATTGGCTACTGCGGAAGAATTCATACTCACTTTATCAGCGCCAGCATTGAGTAAGCGTCGCACGTCAGCAACTGAGCGCACACCACCACCGACCGTCAAGGGGATAAAGACTTGTGATGCCACATCTTCAATGATGTGCAAAATGAGGTCGCGCCCATCCGATGTTGC
>Ga0209500_10002719_pt1 | contig 12335 bp, 17 predicted proteins | sample S_140212_EF_Meta_FD_187323 | JGI IMG/M metagenome (GOLD analysis project Ga0209500, IMG submission 187323) | Freshwater microbial communities from Lake Simoncouche, Canada to study carbon cycling - S_140212_EF_MetaG (SPAdes) (version 2) | ecosystem: Environmental > Aquatic > Freshwater > Lake ...
TCCAAGCGGCGCTCGTTCGAGTTGTTCTCGTTCACGTTGACACAGTGCATAAACCTTCCCCAGATCGGCTCCCGCCTCGATCAATCGCGGCCGAACCGCATCCGCCAGCATGTTGGCCGTGGAAAAGATCACCACCGCCCCAGGTGTTGGGACTGCAGGGTTCGACGAACGATGCGGACCCGCGTTGGTTGCGGGCGCGATGCCGTCAGGCGTACCGGGCGAGTGCGCCGAAATTTCCCTTCGATTTGCGAGAGGATCGGTATTGCTGTCGGCGCTCCCCTCGAAGCCCACCCGATCGTCGGCATGTCCCAAATCCGCAGGGGAACCTGAATCCTCGGGGCACAGTGCATCACCAGGTCCCGGCCGTCCTCGCGTGACGTTAGCAATCAGTCCGCCGAGAAAACCACTTTTCCCCACCCCCGCTTCCCCAGTGATGAGCGTCAGTTCCCCGCGTGGAATGACCCCCTCGACGACCCATTCGATCGGCTGATCTACGATCTCGGCCAGACTAAACAACGCAGCGGGGGGTTCGTCCGCAGGGGTGGGACTGGGAACCCCCTTGGCCGTCGACGATCCGCGACCCTTGTCAACGGAAACTCGCCCGGCCCCTGCAGGAATCGACTCGGTTATGACAGCCGCCGAACCGGCGACACCCCATCCGACCCCCTCGATTTTGTGAGCCTCCCCGGCCGAGGGAAACGCCCAAGCGGGGGGAGTACTCAAACTTCTTTTTCTTCTTCTACTTCCCATCAGCCAGCTCCTGTCGATTAAAGAGATTCACAAGCAACGACAACAACTTTTTAGAAAAAACCAGTCATTTGGAAAAAACCGAGTGATTTGGGGCCAGCCGCCCGAGTCCCCGACCCAGACGACTTGCATCCAGAGACCTGCGATCGAGATCCCCAGAAAACATCTCGCCTCGGTGCGACGCTGACCCGAGAACCTCGCCGCAAAAACACGTCTCAAAAAATCATAAAAACACAAATTTTGATTGTCAATAGTTTTTTTGGGATTTTTTTAAATTCGATTTTCCGCGCATTTTCCCGGGGGGTGACCTTGGTATTCTCAAATAACACAACCAGGCGAACACAAGCATGATGGGCGAGTCGAAGCAACGGGATGGGGCCAAATCATGGTTGACAAGGGAAGTTTTCTTGGGACAGCCCCGTCGGCATCCCAAGTACAGCACGTCAATCGCTGGGGGGAATGTTTTTTCACGTACTCAACCGTGGGAATGCCAGGGATCGGGTTTTCGCTGATGACGCTGACTCTGCCGCGTTCGAAAAAGTCTTGGCAGAAACTCAAGCCAAAGTTTTTGTGCGTGTTCTGAGCGATTGCCTCATGCCGAATCACTGGCATCTGGTCCTGTGGCCGCTGCAGGATGGTGACCTGGGGTGTTTCATGCAGAAGTTAACCACAACGCATGGGCGTCGCTGGCATTTGCATGATCATTCCGTCGGAACCGGTCACCTGCATCAGGGAACGTACAAAACAGTTCCAACCGAGGAAGATGATCATCTCGATACGGTTTTGCGTGACGTGGAACGGAACGCCGTACGACCGACCATGGTCGAACGGGCCGAGGATTGGACTTGGAACAGCCTGTGGTGATGGCGACATCCCGCAGAACACCAGATCAAGCCGATTTTATACTCATGGCCAATCCCACGCCCTCACGACTGGTTCACACATCTGCCAACGAGCAACTCGCCGCTGATTGTTAGGGCAGGCTGAGCGAAGTCGTCAGGCGGATCAATTCAAAGACCAGAGTCACCGAGCCAGTCCTCCTCGTCAACAAGGATGCGGATTTGGTGGTCAATTGAGGCAAAGCGAGGACTGAGAGCAAATCCGATTCTGTGCAAAGGCGCGTCTCGTGTGGGCGTATGGTTGCCGAAACCGGGCGGCGACGAAAGATTTTCCATTTCAAATCCGCCTGGCTTCGCCGCGCCGGTTCACGGCTTGGTTCTGCAACGTTTCAGGTGTCGGCGTAGTCCGGAAATCGATCTACCGCAATATGGATTACTCTCATTAGGTCATGCCCTCGACCGGACGTCCATGTTGGCCAAATGGGAAAGTTGTGCTTTGCGGGCGCGAATTCAGGTCCGGCGTGCGGCCACGGGTATTCAGGGTTCGGCCCATCGCTGGAGAGCGCCGGTGCAAGATGTTCGATGTCGTGTGCGATCGGGATTACTAGCCTAATCCAGTTTTGAAAATCGGAGTACCGTTTGAACGTGAATAATTCCGCAATTCGATCTCGGTCATGAGCCCGAATTTGCCCTAAGAACCTCAGAAACGTTGGAAACCCGGTGTGTTTTTGCGGTGGTGCTGTACCGGAACGCCAAAAGTACGCTTTGGCGATCTTTTCCGTCACCATTTGCAGGTCGTGCAATGAATGGCATTGCGCGATACCCTGCCCGCGAATTAGCAAGAATGCTTCATGATCGGACTTTGCCTGTTGCCACCAGACTTCTTGGAAACTATTCATTCTTGAAGTGCTTCGCGTCCTTAAGGGACCAGTTGCCTGGAAGGCGGAGTTTTTGCGATTGAATGCGGTCCCATTGCTCGGGTGTGACATCCAAGACGTACAACTTGTGCTCGGTTTCCATGCCCGTATCAATGCCGAAATCAATTGGTTCCAAAATATCGTCGTTTCGGTCGCCGAGGAGGTTATTGATCTCGACGAATCGGATGTCTCGATCGCCAGAATTTGTTGGCAGATAGTAAACAGCGGCAATCCCAGGATCGGTTTTAAGGTGTTCCTTGGCGTACCAGCGAGCCATTGAAGCGCGATCGAATTGTATTGCAGGCATCAAAAAGTCTCTTGTTTAGTGTGTAAGTTCGGTCTGTCTCTCGTCGCCGAACGTTCACGGTAACGCTGCGGTACTCAACTCGTGTTGACCGCTTTGTTCGGGCTTTTTCCGTGATGTACCATCTACGACTCGTCGACCATCTTTACCTTGGTGTGACTGAAAATTAGCCACGATCTTGCCGACATCGTAGGCAAATGACGCCGCATTTTCCTCTCGGACTCTTCGGATTTCTGAAACAATTGGATCATCAAACATTGATCAACTCTTGGGGCGTACAGATGACAGGCGAGGCTAATCCGTGATCCGAGAGCAACTCTTCAATTTTACGGCGAAACGATGGATTCGCAATGTGCTTGCAATTCCACGTGAGCAAATAGTCCATTTCCTTTTGTGCTGCAGTCGCAATGTCGACAGCATCGATGGCCGTTTTGGGTGGCAGACCAACGCGGCGCAAGACGTCTTCCGCCAAGGTCCGAGTGTTCAATGTGATCGCAAGAACGGGAATGCCATCCACAACAGCGAAGCTCGCTGGCTGCCACCGGATCACCCGCCGGACAATAAAAGGGATCAGGACTCGTTGTCATTGAATGAGGTCGGATTTCTGACGCGAGGTCGTCCTCTGGGTCGGACAGTGGACTGCAAGCCCAATCGTTTGACGGTCGATTCCACTCATTCAAGATCCCCGCAGGGACATCCTTTCTTGGCCGAGTCGCGGACCGCCGATAGCTCCTTCTCGGTGAACGGTTGGTTGACCAGTTCGATCCAGCCTCGGCGGCGAGGAATCGGCTAAGAGGAGAGCGATGGGGGGGTTGGTTCGGGTTTCTGGTTCCCGTGCCAAAGGGATCCCCAACGCCACTGTTCGGCTCGGCAAACGAATTCGGCTCGCAGCGCGTTCCGCTCCACCTATCGGCAGGCGGTGAAGAAATGTTCGTCATCCTGGATCGGAAAACGTTTGAATCGCCTCTGATACACGTGACCTTCTTCCGATGTGTGGTAATGAGCGTGATAGCGCCTGGTATGTGTCGCGGTCACCCAGCGTAGAAATCGGCCCATCTCACCGTCGACATTCGGACGCAAGACCAGATGCCAATGATTCGGCATCCACTGAAAGGAGAAAACCGAAACATGGTATTCCATCAGTCCTTCCGCCAAGATTCGCTCAAAAGCACAATCATCGTCGTCTTTCCAAAAGATCTGCAACCGGCCATTAGCACGATTGAGTGCATGGTATAACCCTCCTGCTTCATCTGCTCGTCTTGGTCGTGGCATCGAATGAGTCTAAAAAGGTGGCATTTCCAAGTCAATAAGTCCTGACCCCTTTGATTTTTTCTGATGACTTATCCATCGCCTCAGCGTCAGATCCGCCGCTTGGGTGCAACGGTTTAATTGTCGTTTTTGCGTGCCAAATGGGTCGGCCGGACGCCTGTGCACGGCGTTCAGCGTCGGCCGCGATTGCGGCAATGTCACCATCGAATCGATCAGAAATTTCGCTTCGGAAGCGATGAATTTCTTCGATCGGCGTTTCAGTCTTCGATTTCTGAATCATTTCCAAGTAACTCCTCCGGTGTGCAAATGACCGGAATTGGCACCCCAGAGTCGGTCAAAACCTGATGGATGCGAGGCAGTATTTGCGCGTTCGCGATATGCTTGCAGTTCCAAGTCAGTGAGTATTTTATTCGATGGTGGGCTACCGTGGCGATATGCAATGCATCAACTTGTGCTTTGGGAGGAAGAATCGCGCGGGTCATGATTTCGTTCGCGATTCGAATAATCTCGGGCGCATTGGGCAGCAGAGGAATTCCGGCCAATGCCTGAATCCGTTCAGCAGCCAATGTTGGATCCCCAGCGGACGCTTCATCGAGTACATATTGCGACACAACGAGTTAGTAGCTGGTTCGTTTCGTGTCCCACCATTTGTTCGTCAATAGTTGACGTGCCACCATCACCACCTGAGAGCTTGGGCGTTGACGGAGATAGCTGACGATCGAGGTTTCAATGTAAACAGTGTCCATCGCCTTAGTCTATCAAATCGAAGAACGTTAGAGTTCAGCAGAATGCGGTGATTTCGACACTGCAAGACAGATCAACTCCAAATCAAAATCGATCAAAACCTATGATCCAGATAATTTGAGCAAAATCGCAACGCATTTTCAAGCCAGCACAGTGTCCCCACGGTCCCCTCTTGATTTCTTCACAGCGATCGATTAAGTCGAGTTTGCAACCGATTCACACGTCTGCCGCCTCGATGACCGGCGTGATTGTGATCTGGCCGTAATCCGACAAAACCGAACTCAGGTTGTAAATCGCCTTGGCATCCTTACTGTCGACCAGTGCGAAACCGTCCCCGGTCTGGACGGAAATCCACGCCCCGACAATCTTGAGTGGCCCATCGGAGGATAGCGCCCCATCAGACAGAATGCGCAGGAGTTTCTCCCGCTCGGCGGCCTTGTAGGTGAAATGGACATGGAATTTCATCGAATACCCTCTTGTGAATACGCTGTCGCCGAACGTTAGAGTTCAGCAGAATGCGGTAATTTCGACCCTGCAAGACAGATCCGGGCTCGCCCGCATTCTGCTGCAACGACTTGTTGCACTTGTCCAACGTGCCGCTGTGAGCGTTTCTTCCTATGGGGGTTGATTCAGCGGGATGCTCCATTTCTGCAGAAAAAGATGGGGTTCGAGGATGATGGTTGTGTTGCGGCACAGTAGTTTCCTATTACACACCGTGCAGCGTTCCGGTTCAAGTGGGAAAACGGCCGCGAGCGATTTTTTGTCACATTTTTTCACATTTTTTCACATTTTGTCATATTTTGTCGCGGAATGGTTCGTCGTCGAGGCGAGGAGTTGTCGCTGGTTTTCCGCATGCTTCTTCGCACAGGAATTGGCGTAGAGTCCGCTGCGCCGAATCATCCGAAGTCCTCGTGGCGGAGGGTGTTCGAACCAGCGTGAGAGAAACTCATCGGGAGTGAGTCTCATCAGTTTCTTAACGCCATCCCGGTGATTGCGATACCTGAACGGCCGTCCGCAAATACTTGGTTGAAGACAATGCCAAGCCGCTGGTGGAATTGATCTCGTAAGTGCGGTTTTCTGAATCCGTAACTCGCACCGGCGATCGATGAATTTCCAGACAATCTTGTCACCACCGTGACAATGGTCGCGATTATGACCAAAGAGATCTATCGAGTTTTTGTATCGTAAGTGGCAAGATGCTCGTCGAGAGACCAGATATAGACCCGCCGTGCCGGATTCTGGTCACGAATCCGTTCCCAGTCATGAACGATCGATAAGTCACCGAGGCCACTTCCGCGCATGGCCCAGTCTGGGAACCCGGCCAGCCAGCGACGCATATCTTTGGCTTCCAGAAAGTTCAATGCGGTAAAAGGAGATTTTCCGTCGATTGCAAGATTGACTTGTTTGACGAACTGAATGGCACACGCGCGTTTCTGGTTTCCGTTTCCGTTTTGTCCGATGTGATTCCCCGTTTCCAGAATTGTTGCCATCGGGAGAAAAAGAGATTCGTTGTTGTGAATCTTAACCTCAAGCTCGTTCATTATCTGGTTGCGATTATCTGACATGAAGGGAATATTCAAAACTTGCACAAAAATGTTTGTGTCAACGAGGCAGATTCCTCTCATGGATTCACCTCATTCTCCAAGGCCTCCAGCCATTCAAAAGACCGTTGCTGATATTGTTCCACTGTCGAAGCGTCCTTCAAAAATCGATCCAGAATTTGCTGTGTCACCAATTCACCCAGTGACCCTTGGGCCATTAGCGAGGGAAATTGATTGATGTCACCGAGACGTGAAATTCGGCTCTTTCCATCCTGGAGATCTCGATAGCAACACAGAACATCTTCCAGCGACTCATCTGGCAGCGCGTCGAGTAACGCGGGATTGTGAGTTGTCAGCAAGATCTGCAGGCCACGTTCGGTGGCAGCAGCCTGAATTTGACGAACAAGATTCTCGGCACGGCTTGGATGAACGCCGTTATCCAACTCTTCGATCACAACCAAAGATCCGCGAGGTGCAGACAAAAGCACTGCAGCGACAGCCAAGACTCGAAGCGTTCCATCCGACAAAAGCGGTGCGTCAACATCGCGGTTTTGACTACCAAACGACTCCACAAGTCGCACCATCACATCACGACGGTCCGTCTCGATGAACTTGATGTCCACGATGTTCTGCTCGGGTAACGAGCGGATGAACTCGAGCAATTTCCCTTTTCCAGTGTCGGATTCCCTGCAGATGCGATACAGGACACTGGACAGATTGGATCCATCTTCATTCATCTGATTGTCCTTGTCATACGAATAGTCACGCATGACTGCCGGACGAGCATCGAGAAAAACAATGTGACGCAGTGCTTCGCGAAACGACTTGGTGACTGCGGGGATGATCTTCTGTGATTGCTGATGATTGGCCTCAAACCGGCCGGGGCTCTCGAGTTGATAGAAAATGGCCTGTCGATTTGAACAGGGAATCGAAGGTTTGTTTCGACCGCTTTTGAAGTTGTTATAGTGCACCTGGATTTCATCGGAATGGAGGCTCGTATCACTTTCCACGGTGTAGAGGGGAACGGTGGAACGTTTCTCCGACGATTTCTTTTGAATTTCCTCTTTGGTCAGAACCAGCTGATCGGCAATCAATCCGATCGTAATGTTGAGCTTTCCCCAGTCGTCCAGAACGGCATCGCACTCACAGCCAAGTCCGAATGAGCGGTTTGGATCATGAAACAGGTCGATCGCCTGGCCTCTGATCAAAGCGCCTCGGTGATGCGAATTGGTCGCGATATCATCGAGACGACTTCCCTGAGCCAGCCAAGACAACATTCGGATCGCTTCGAGGGCATTGCTCTTGCCAGAAGCATTGGCCCCGATCATGAATGTCAGCGGAGCAAGTATTAACTTGGCATCGGCGTAACTCTTGAAGTTACTCAGTGAGATGGATTTGATCATAAGATTTGGGAGTGACTGCACATGCGGAATGAACTGAGTAAGACCGGGTCAATGCGTCAATACGGAAAAATGGCCTCTGTGCGATGTTTGATGGCCATCAAAATCCGTGGCATTTCTTTAGAAAATGAAGCCCTCAAATAGCATGGCAGGTCAATTCGAGGAGATCAAGAGTGAAGTGATCACGCGACTCGCCGGGAACTTGATTCCAAGGAGACCGCAGGGGGCAATTTCTGGAACTCTGATTCAGAGTTTTCATCGCGTTTTTTTTGACAGACTGCTGGCGATTCGGGGGAAAGTGATGGATCCCTTTCTGACCCGGGGTATGACCCGGGTGGGGTATGACCCGGGGAACACTAAAATAAATTCAGAATCAAGTGGAAATGATTCGACATGATGGCAAATCCCAGCAGGTCAATTCCGAACGCGCCGGCCAATCGCTGTAACTGATTTTCAATCATGACTTTGCGATGATCGTAATTCTTGCCACTCACAGGTTCGTCACCCAGCAGATAACAGCGACCAACCACGCGATTCATCACATGCACAACCGCAACTTCATCAGGCGCAAATACTTCCGCTCGCACCATCGTCGGCAACATTCCGCGCCAAATCAAAATAGATCAAAACCGATGACTCGGAGGATTTGAGCAAAATGGCAACGCAATTTCAAGACAGCACAGTGTCCCCACGGTCCCCTGTCCGGGTTCTGCGGAGTCACCCCAAACAAAATTCCTTCCGCTTCGAAAGCCTGCTCAATCTGTGAGGTTGTCAGCGCATCGGCAAAGGGCAAGTCTTGGTCTTGAAGTCGCGATCGCCTTACCAACTCAAATGATCTCTCCGCGCTGTGATGTTGTGCGGTAAAAAGCATGAGACCCTCCCTGGTCCAATCTGGACAGCACGCCCAAGGAAGGTCTCACGCAAGGCGAAATAGAGGTCCAAACGGTCTCACCACCAATACCAAATTCGAATTTTCGCCAGCAATTTCATCTCAAAAAACACACAGCGCACATGAAGATCTCGCGTGATCGCTGATTTTGTGCTCGCAGCATCACATGATTGTGAATCAAATGGCTTTCGAGCACGATACATAGAATTTACCCCATGGTATGGGATACAGAAAACTCATCATCATCAAAACAGCAGACTACTGAATTTGACGTAACCCCAAGCTGGATATAAGGCAGTGCCATTCAGTCCTGACCCCTTTGATTTTTTCGATTGCTTTGATCTCTGCGGATGAAAACCGACTGGGAACGCAGAGCGGTTTTCAGAGTATAAGGTGTTTTTCTTGGCCATTTCGCATGGGGGATTACCTGGATCTACTCGATTGGACCGCCCGTCAGGTGGCTCCCGGCGAGCGAGGTATGACCCCGACGTAGAGAAGAAAAGGGGAAACGTAAATTAGGAATTGCTGTCGTAGAGTACCTTTTTCGGGCGTCCTCGGGAGCGAAATGTGGATTCGAGTCCGAGTTGTTTGGCGGTTGCCTCTTGCCATGACTCTGAGCCGAAGGGGCGGCCTCGGACGACCGAAGTTTGCACAGCTTCCCGATCTTTTTTGGTCAAGGCTCGGTTGACTCGCGTCACCCAGTCTTTAGGGCGTGGGATTGGCCATGGGCATAAAATCGGTTTCTCTTGGTGTTCTGTGGGATGTAGCCATCGCCACAGGCTGTTCCAAGTCCAATCCTCGGCCCGTTCGACCATTGTCGGTCGTACGGCGTTCCGTTCCACGTAACGCAGGACTGTGTAGAGATGCTCATCTTCCTCGATGGGAAATGATTTATAGGTTCCCTGATACAGGTGGCCGGTTCCGACGGAATCATGATGCAAATGCCAGCGACGGACATGTGTTGTGGTTAACCGTTGCATGAAACGCGCCAGGTCGCCATCCTTCAGCGGCCACAGGACCAGATGCCAGTGATTCGGCATGAGGCAATAGCTCAGAACGCGTACAAAGACTTCGGCTTGAGTTTCTGCCAAGACTTTTTCGAACGTGGCATAATCAGCGTCATCAGCGAAAATCGGATCCCGACCATTTCCACGGTTGATTACGTGAAAGATCATTCCCCCCGGCGTTTGGCGTGCTGTTCTTGGCATGCAGACGACGATATCCCAAGAAAACGTCCCTTGTCAAACATGATTTGGACTTATCCCCGTTTCTTTACGCTTGTTCCGGATTGAATACGAAGGCAGTTTTAACCACAGAGGCACGGAGGCACTGAGAAAAAGACAGAAAAAAAATTGGGTTAAAAACAGAAGAGAACTTTCAGGGATTGGTGACAGGTGATGACGGTCAACGACAGCAATTCTCCAATTTTGATACCAACTCTGGGTTCAGCCAAACGCTGAATTGCGCTGTCTTCTCTGTGTCTCTGTGGTGAATCTTCTTCCCGATTGAATATGAAGACAGGATTAACCACAGAGGCACGGAGGCACTGAGAATCAGGTTTCCGGATCAACAGTGTGATCGTTTCTTTTCCCGTTTTTCTTTGATCCAGGGGGCGATGGCGAGCGTTCAGGATTCTCGATCAACGGTATGGACGGAAATCGTCAACTTACACGGTTGGCGTTACAGGCACGGTCGGCGTTACAAGGGGGTTACGATTCACGATGTCAAACCAAATTGGTCCTGAGCACAACGAGACACGCGATCTCCTCCGCGTCGTCGGGCCGGTCGTCTGCGTCATTGGGGCGATCTTCACCGCGATTGGCCTCTGGAGTTTCTTCTCGGCATTCGGTGGTGGTGGGCCGCCGCGCTATTTTTGGTGCGGGTTCGTCGGTTTACCCCTCGTCAGCATCGGGAGCGGAATCTGTAAGTACGCCTACATCGGTGCGGTCACTCGCTACATCGCCAATGAAGTCTCTCCGGTCGGCAAGGATGTGGTGAATTATATGGCCGAGGGGACCAAGGGTGCCGTGCGCGAGATGGCTGCCGCAGTTGGCGAAGGCCTGCGAACTCGTTCACCCGCCGTGGAAGCGCGGTTCGTGCCAGTGGTACAATGTCACAAGTGCCATGCCGTGAACGAGGAAATCGCGAACTTCTGCAAGGGTTGCGGTACACCGCTGGCGAAAACCAAACCGTGTGCCGGTTGCGGCGAGTGGAATGATCCGGATGCTCGGTTCTGCAACCACTGTGGCAAAGTGGTGAGTGATCTGCCGAACGGACATTGACGCGTTGATGCGTTGGCGGTCATGATCGTGACTCGACCGATTCGCGCTCGAACGAAGCGGGCGTTCCCTGGTAGCTCGCCATACCGGTTCAGCATCCGATCGACTCGCCCCAGACAGCAAATGGCGTCGCAGTTCTCGCTTGGGCTCTGCTCGTGCGGATCTTGCCGGAAACACTTTCGCCGAATTGTGCAATGCGATATCTTTTCCAACCAGATCGGTCGTCATTCCCTTTCGAGATCACCATGCGAGCCATTCAGCTTGAGAAACCGCTTCATTTCCGTTTGATCGACATTCCCGAACCGGATGCTCCGCTCGCCGGCGAAGCCCTTGTTCGCGTTCACCGGATCGGAATTTGTGGCACGGACCTCAGTGGTTACCTCGGCAAAATGCCGTTCTACTCGTACCCACGAATCCCCGGCCACGAATTGGGTGTCGAAGTGCTGGCGGTCGGTGAGGGTGTCACCAACGTCAAGCCGGGAGACAGTTGCTCGGTCGAACCCTACATGAATAACCCCCAGAGCTTCGCCAGCCAGCGGGGTCGGACCAACTGCTGTGAAGACCTGCAGGTCCTGGGTGTGCATACCGATGGCGGGATGCGACCACGGTTTAAGCTCCCGGCTCGCAAGCTGCACAAGGGGACGAAACTGTCGATGGAACAATTGGCCCTCGTTGAGACGCTGGCCATTGGGTGCCATGCGGTCGTGCGCTGTGCACCTCAACCGGGCGAAAATGTGCTCGTCATTGGTGCCGGTCCGATTGGCTTGAGTGTCATCGAATTCGTGAAGTTGACCGGGGCGAACCTGATCGTGATGGATATGGTCGCCAGTCGACTGGAATTTTGCCGCCATTCGATGGGGGTCAAGCAGACCATTCTGGCGGGTGATGGGAAAGAAGAGCAAACCCTGCGAGAGATGACCGATGGGCATCTTCCCACGATCGTGGTTGATGCCACTGGCAGTGCCAAATCGATGTCCCAAGCTCTGAATTACGTGGGGCATACTGGCAAGCTCGTGTTTGTCGGGATTACTACAGACAACGTTTCGTTCCCGCATCCCTTGATGCATCGCCGTGAGATGACGCTGTTCGCCAGCCGGAATGCGATGCCGGAAGACTTTGAACGGATTATTAATCTGATTGAAACCGGGGTGATTGATACTCGACCGTGGATTACCCATCGCACGAACTTTGATGAATTGATCGGCCAGTTCCCCAGCTATACCAAGCCAGAAACCGGCGTGATCAAAGCGGTTGTCGAAGTCCCTGCTGCGTAGTATTTTTCGTGTTCGTCGTGTTCGTCGTGTTTGTTTTGAGTGACTCCATCCCAATTTCGGACGTCGTTTTCGCTGAACATTACATTTTTGCTGATCAGTTTCCCGGTCGTAACCGGGGGCTGGTTCGACCGC
>Ga0209500_10002722_pt1 | contig 12323 bp, 15 predicted proteins | sample S_140212_EF_Meta_FD_187323 | JGI IMG/M metagenome (GOLD analysis project Ga0209500, IMG submission 187323) | Freshwater microbial communities from Lake Simoncouche, Canada to study carbon cycling - S_140212_EF_MetaG (SPAdes) (version 2) | ecosystem: Environmental > Aquatic > Freshwater > Lake ...
TATGCTAACGTATCTGGAAATTGGAAAACAGTATTTATTGCATTTCAAGCAACATCTTTTATAACAGTAACAGGTACATCTACAACTACAACAGTTCCAGTAGGAGCTAATGCTATTCATATTCAAGCAGCAGCAGGGGGTGGAGGAGGAGCTGCAGGTGGAGCAGACTATGATAAAGCAGGTGGAGAATCAGCAGGAGCTGGTGGTGGATCAGGGGCTTACGTATCAGATAAAATATTTTCAGTTGTAGCAGGAGAAACATTAACATTAGTTGCTGGTACTTATGGTGCTGCAGGTAATCAAACAGGTAATTATAAACAACCAAGAATTGCAGATCCTGGAACAAGTACGAGTTTATCAGGTTCTACAACAGGAAGTATATTTACATTAACAGGTGGTGGTGGATCTTCTGGAACAGGAGGTGGTGTTCAGGGACCTTTAAGAACTAATACTGCAGGAACTGCAGGATCAGCAACTATATCTGGTACTGCAATTACATCAGGATCATTTAATCAATCTGGTGTTGTAGTAAGTGTGTCCTCTTGTACAGGTGGACCTGTAGGAACATTTAATCAATCTGGTAATGGTGCAGCAGGGGATTTATCTGGATCAGGAAACTGCGGTGGAGATAACTGCGGTATAAATGGATTTAATGGTGGAGCTTCTTATGCTGGAAATATTGCAGGAGGAACGGGTGGATTATACTCAGGTTATGTTCCTGGAGGTAGTGGAAATAGAGGTTCAGGTGGTGGAGGAGGTGCTGCTCAATTAACAAGTTCAAATGGTGGTATTGGTGGAAACGGTGAAATTCAATATAGGTTCTTAAGAGTTTCTTAATTGACTTTATTTAAATAAAGTATATTTATTAATAATGAGCAATATATCCAAATGGTTTGGTAAAGCCATTTATATTACAGCATTAGATAATTTTGAAGATATAAACAAGGACCTTGTTCCGTTAATCAATGCTGAAGTTACACCAACCAATAGCCAGTACTCACGGACCACGGATATTAAGCCAAACGAATTACAATCTATAGACGATAGTATTCATCATGATGAAAGATTTCAAAAGTTATTTGATGCAATTCAACCAAAGATAGTTGAAGCATTAGAATTACAACATCTTAATTTAGATTTGCTTGATATTTATATAACTAAAGCTTGGGCAACTTATACTATTAAAGAACAATATATTCATTCACATAGACATATGTCTTCTCATTATAGTTTTGTTTATTATCCTTATGCTGAAGAACAAGGTGATCTAGTATTTCAAGATGATGATGTATCTAAGACTGGTTTAAACATTCCAGTAAGAAAAGAATACTTTAAGAAGTTTACAGAAGTAAATTATTCAAGTGCAATATATCCAGCTAAAACAGGAAACTTAATTGTATTCCCAAGTATGTTATTTCATGAAACTCAACAAAACACTACAGATAAACCTAGAATATCAATTTCAGGCGATATTATGCTTACAATGAAACCAAATATTAAATCAGAGCACAATATACCAAGTCCTACAACGTGGAAGAAATTAGGCTCTTAATTTACTAGTGAGGTATTTTAGTATAAAATACCGAATATGCCTTTAGTTAAGATACCATTAAAATCAGGGTTTAATAAACAAGCCACTGCTTCTCAAGCTATGGGCGAATGGATTGATGGTAATAACGTTAGATTTAGATATGGATCTCCTGAAAAATTAGGGGGTTGGGAACAGATTACAGATAAATTAATAGCTGGCGCTGCAAGAGCACAATGGTCGTGGACCGATTTAACTGGCAGACGTTACGCGGCTCTCGGAACAAATAAATGTTTATATGTTTATGATGCAGATAGTTTATATGATATTACACCTTTAGATACAGACAGAACATTAACAAGCTGTACATTTACATCTACAACAGGATCTAAAACAGTTACAGTTAATAAAGCTTCACATAATTTAGAAGTAGGTGAATATATTTTATTTACTACTGTTACTTTACCAGGCGGTGGAGTAACTAGTTTTGTCGCAGCAGATTTTACAACAAATACATTTGAAATTATTTCAACTCCTACAAGTGGAACATTTACAATAACAATGGCTGTAACTGAAACAGGAACAGGAATGTCCTCTCAAGGATCAGCTACTACAACACCTTATGTTAATCCAGGTCCATTAGTTGCATCACTTGGTTATGGATGGGGAACAGGTACATGGAGCTTATCTACTTGGGGAACACCTAGAACAACTTCTAATGCTACGATTGATGCAGCCGATTGGTCATTAGATAACTTTGGAGAAAATTTAATTGCAACTGTTAAAAACGGCAAGACATTTATTTGGTATCCAGCAGGAGGAACTGGAACTGCAATAAGAGCAGAAGTGGTTCCAAATAATCCAACAGCAACTATTCAAACTATAGTATCTGATAGAGATAGACATTTATTACATTTAGGAACAGAAACAGCTATTGGAAATCCTAATACTCAAGATCCAATGTTTATAAGATTTTCTGATCAAGAAGATATTGAAGACTATACACCGACTTCTACAAATACAGCGGGTACATTTAGATTAGATGATGGTACAACTATTGTTGGTGCCGTAAGAGCAAAAGATTATATATTAGTTATTACAGATACTGCAGCTTATACAATTCAATTTGTAGGGCCTCCTTATACATTCAGTATAAGAAAAGTAGGTTCTAATTGTGGACTTATTGGTAAACATGCTTTAGCGTTCGTAAACGGAGCTGTTTGGTGGATGGGTGATTCTGGAGGATTTTTTAAATTTGATGGAACAGTTAGTGATGTATCTTGTTTAGTAGAAGACTTTGTATTTAAAACTCTAGGTACGGACAATTTAGGAATTAACTTTTCACAAGGTTCACAAGTATATTGTGGATTAAATACTTTATATACAGAAATAAATTGGTTCTATTGTAAAGCGGGAGTAACAAATATAGATAGAGTAGTTACGCTCAATTATGAAGAAAACTCATGGGTTACTGGAGATTTAGCTAGAACTACATATGAAGATTCTAAAGTATTTAAATTTCCATATGCAACTAAATATGATACAACAGCTACACCAACAGTACCAACTATTAATGGAGCAACAGCTGGAGCTTCTTATTATTTCATTCAAGAAAAAGGTAAAAACGAAATTATAAATACAGGTGGAACTACAACTAACGCTATAGCTGCTTATGTTAGATCAGGAGATTTTGAAATAGATCAGGATGGTAATGGAGAATATTTTTTAAAGATTAGAAGATTTATTCCAGACTTTAAAAACTTAGAAGGAAGTGCAGATGTTACTATTTATTTAAGAGCATATCCTGCAGATACAACAACTGCTAAAGGAGAAACGTTTATAGGACCATTTACAATAGATACTTCAACTGATAAAGTAGATACTCGCGCTAGAGGAAGACTTGCTAGTATTAGAATAGATAGCGATGCTATAGATGATAACTGGCGCTACGGAATATTTAGAGTGGATATACAACAAGATGGTCTTGGTGGTAGTTTCCCTCAAACATAATTATGGCTACATATAAATTTTATTATCTTGTTTCTGGAAGTAATAACGTTCAACAAAAAGAATACATATCTTCTTATAATGTTTTAACTGTTGAACCTTATTTTTTAAAAGATACACCTAATGCTCAACAGATTATAAGAGTAGATATACTTTCAGATCCAGAAGGTATTAATACAGATGAGGCTTTAGGATATACAAGACCACAACAATAATGGCAAAGATTAATTTATACATACCAGAACCTAGAGAACCTTATACTGTTGATAACTTTAGACAAATTAATCAAGTATTAGAAACTTTACAAAATCAATTAAATACAACTTTTCAAGAAGATTTAAATGAAGAGCTACAAGCATTTAACTGGTTTTTAATTGGAAGCGGTGCAGAATGACAATAGAATATAAAAGTCAAACTTATAGATTAGCTACAACAAATTTAACTACCACACTTACAGTTAATGCAACAACTAGAACAATTGTAAAAGAAATTAGTGTTTCAAATATACATAATAATACAGTAGATTGTAATTTTTATTTAAATAAAACTAATGGAAGTGCTATATTTTATCATGTCAAAGTGGCTGCAGATTCTCATGATAATGCTGTACATAATACTTTAGTATTAGAAGAAAGTGATTATTTAACTTTTCAAGCTAATGTATCTAATGTAGTATCAGGACAAATTTCTTACGCTTTATTAAGTAGAAAAAATCAGAATGGCTAGAAAAGTAAGTAACGGTTCAGGAGCCTTTGTTAAGCATACCAATAAAAAAAGACCAGGCAGACACTCAAAAAGTCCAAATAAAAGAAATGACCATAAAGAATATCGTGGACAAGGTAGACGATAATAGTATATATTAAAGTTTATGGATTATAAAACAATAATAGTAGATGGGGTAGAGGTTCCAGTTCTTCCTGCAAAAGCAGAAGAAACAATATTAAATAAAATTACAGGACAAACATACGCAACTATTGATGAATTTCATGCAGATGTAGCCGATCCTAGTACGCCTACTAAAGCAGAAGATTTACAAAGAGATTTAAAAATAACAGTTGCATCTTTACAGGTTATTGGTAAAACTAAATAATGCAGCCGTTTGGTGGAACTGAAATACAATTAGCGTATTTAAAAAAATACGTATCTAAAGATTTATTTTCTAAAATTAAATTAGAACTATCCGTACCAGAAAGAAGTCCTGTAGTTATAGATAAAACTAATGTTCTATGGATTCAAAACAGTTACGATCAACCTAATCTTCATCCTTGGTTTAAGAACAAATTAAATCACGGTAAATATGATTGGTATGTATTCAATTCTCATTGGGTATATGAGAAATATAGATACTTCTTTGATATTCCAACAGATCAATCTCTAGTTATTAAGAACGGATTTACTGATGATCTAGTATTAAAAAAAGATTTTAAACGTAAAGATAAAATTAAATTAGTTTATACTTCAACTCCTTGGCGAGGACTTGATGTTTTATTAGATGCTATGGAATTAGTTAAATCTGATAAAGTAGAACTAGATGTATATTCAAGCACACAGATATATGGAGATCAATTTAAAGAACAAGCAGATGATCAATATAAACCATTATATGATAAAGCTAGAAATTTAAAGAATGTTAATTATAAAGGCTTCTTACACCATGATGAATTAGTAAAGATACTTCATACCTATGATGTATTTGTTTATCCTAATACTTGGGAAGAAACTTCATGTATCGCGGCCATTGAAGCGTTAGCCTGTGGACTCGTAGCAGTGACCACGGACCTCGGTGCTTTATATGAGACCTGCGCAGATTTTCCAATCTATATACCTTATCTAAAAGACAAGAAGAAATTAGCAAATCAATTTACATATGTAATAGAGTCTTTACCTGATGTATTAAATAATATAGAAGAAGATAAATTAAAGTTTCAAATGCAATACTATAAACAGTTTTATCATTGGGACATTATTAAAGGAAATTGGGAAAATTTTTTAAATGGCATCAAGTAAAGATATAAGATTATTTGTAGGTACACCAGTTCATTCAGAAGTTTCAATTCATTATTTTAAAGCTTCATTAGAATTTCAAAAAGAATGTTACGTTAGAAAAATACCTATAATGTTTCAGGTAATGAAAAGTAGTTTAGTTACACAGGGAAGACAGTTATGTGTATCTGCTTTTTTATCTTCTCAATGTACTCATTTATTGTTTGTAGATTCTGATATTGCATATTCATATAAAATGTTTGAGAAAATGATTAACTATGACAAAGATATTTGTATGGTTCCATATCCAATTAAATCTATAGACTTTGAAAAAATTAAAAAGAAAATTGAGTCTGGTTCTACATTAGATCCAATGTTATTAGGTAATCAATATACAATGTCTATTATGGATTCTAAAAATATAAAAATTGAAAATGGTTTTATAGAAGTTGAAAGAGGGCCTGCTGGATTTATGTTAATTAAAAGAGAAGCTATTGAAAAATTAATAAAAGAATACCCAGAGTTTACAATTAAACAACATACATTAATTGATGGTAAATTAGTTGAAAGAGAAAACATGTATAATTTCTTTGATACCTATTGGGATCCAAAAGAAAAAACTTATACTGGAGAAGACTTTTATTTCTGTAAATTAGCTAAACATGCTGGTATTAAAATGTATGCTTTAGTTGATGAATATATATCTCATTATGGTGAATTTGGTTATACAGGTAGATTAATTGATGAATTTGTAGTTACAGAAGATAAAGCTGAAGTACCAGGCACTATTATCAATAGTGATATAGATCCTAAAGACCTAGAAAAATCAGATAAATAGCAACGATATTGTACATATTTCATTAATTAGTTATAATAACTATTAGTTAACTATTTAATAATATGGATCCATTCACAATCGCTTTAGCCGTATTTGGCGTACAAAAATTAAGAGGACAATCTACAGGTAAATCATTTCGAGATGCATTACTAGCAGCTACAGGAGCACAGGTTGCGGGTATGGCAGGAGTAGGAGAAGGCTTAGGTGCTTTTCAACCGCAAGCATTTGGTTCAACTTCATTACCAGGCATGACTGGTAATTTTTTACAAGGAGCAGATATTGCCGCTCAATTTGGTACTACAGCTGCTGGAAAAGGTATAAGTGCTTTATATGGCCAATCCCCAATATCCTCAGAAGAAGCTATTAAAACAGGTTTAGAAAAAGGTACACCAGAATATACAAAAGCTTTATCAGGAACAGGTTACTCATCTCTTTCACCAAGTGAAAAATTAATTACAGGAGCAGTTGTAGCACCAACAGTTGCAGCAGCATTCCAAGATACACCAGAACCAGAAAAAGCTGGATACACAGATGAAGAATATAAAAAAGCTTATGCAGAACAATCTGCAAATTTAAAAAATTTAAGAGACACAGCTAGACCAACTTATACGGCAATGAGTCCGTATAATTATGGTCAAGGTTCTATGTACACATTTAATAAAGGAGGTATTGTAAATGCATTACCAAGATTTGCAGTTGGCGGAGTTAATTATATGCCTTCAAAAATTACACACGATGAGAATGATGTTTATAACTACACTAGAGCTTCAGGATACGTGGAAGATGGATCGGGTACAGGCGAAAAAGATACAGATACTATTCTTGCACAATTAGCAGATGGAGAATTTGTGTCTCGTACTGATGCTGTTTTAGGTGCTGGGATTATGGCAGGTGCATCACCAAATAATATGAAAGAAATGAGAAAATTAGGTGCTTCGTACTTCTATGATCAACAAGCTAAATTTAAAAGAATATTTGATTTATTAGATGCAAGCAGAAAGACTAATTGAGAAACGAGTAGACGTCCTTCACATCCATAACACAGATGTAGAAAGATTTTGGCCATTAGTAAATTTTATGGTTGCAGAATCTTTAAAGTACTCAGGGGGCGCTTACAGTGCTTATCATATTAAAGATTCTTTAATTGATGGTAGCATGCAATTATTCTTGGTATTTGGTTCAGATGATGGGCTTAAACAGAAAGTATTCGGTTGCCTCGTTACACGGATCACGGACCAGCCTAATTTAAGACAGTTAGAGGGTATTATTTTAACTGGAGAAAAAAGAGAATTGTGGCAAGATGAGATGGTATCCATGGTTGAAAATTTTGCAATACAAAACGATTGTAAAAGATTATGTATACTAGCTAGACCAGGTTGGGGTAAGATAGTAAAACAATATGGTTGGAAAGTTAAAAACGTAGAATTACAAAAAGAGTTAATATGATTATAACAAGTTTAATATTACCTAAAGACCTAAATGAGTTTTGGCCAAAGGTTAAAGATCATTTAATGAAGTCCGTAAAATATACTTACGGCAGATATAATTTACAAAATATTTATGATGCTATCATGCACAGAAATTATCATTTATGGGTAATATGTGTTGATGGTGTTTATAAAGGAGCTGTTGTAACAAACATTACTGAGTATCCTCAAAAGAAATTCTTATGTATGCACTTTACAGGTGGATATGATTTAAAAGAATGGAAACAACCTATGTTAGATAAATTAAGAAAATTTGCAATTGATATGAATTGTGATGGTATTGAATCTAGCGGAAGACCAGGTTGGGTTAAAATATTTTCAAACAATGGAGTTAGAGCAAGTTGGATTACTTACGAACTTCCATTAACAGAGGAAAAATTATATGGGTAAAGGCGGAGGCGGTGGCGGCGGAGTACCTGCTAACACAACTGCTGTACAAACAGTAAGAGAAGCTCCAGAGATTGAAGCACGTAAACTCGCTTTATATGATGAAGCTGCTAAATTAGCACAACAACCTATTTCATTACCTGGTATTCAAGTTGCAGCACCAACCCAATTACAACAAACTGGATTTGGTATGGCTGGTCAAACAGGTATCGGGCAACAGGCTGCACAACAAGGTATAGCTAGTTTACAACAAGCTGCTGCTGGACCAAACATTTCTCAATTTTATAATCCATATCAATCATATGTATTAGATGAAATTAATAGACAAGCGGGTCAACAACAAAATCAATTATCAGCACAAGCAGTTAATGCTGGTGCATTTGGTGGTGGAAGAGAAGGTGTGCAAAGAGCTGAACTACAAAGAGCAACACAACAAAATATAGGACAAGCTCAACAACAAGGATTCAATACTGCATTACAAGCGGCACAGCAACAACAACAAGTTGGATTAGGTGCTGGACAAGCTTTACTTGGAGCAGGCGCTCAACAACAAGCAATGCAACAAGGTGATATACAAAGTTTATTACAAGCTGGTGGAATACAACAACAACTTGGACAACAAGCTTTAGAAGCTTCAAGACAGACACAATTACAACAAGCTTATGAACCTTATCAAAGAACAGAGTTCTTAAAAAATATAATGACTAATTTACCAACTACGCAGAGTTCTGTAACAGCAACCACGGCTCCTGGATCTAATCCATTGGCTCAAGCTGTAGGTACTGGTTTAGGAGCATATGCGGCTTATAACATTGCGGCTAAAAAATAATGGATTCAGTTTTATCAAGAAAATTATTTCGCGAGAAATATACTCAAGAAATCAAACCACAAAAATTTAATGAGGGTGGAATAACTACATTAAAATTAGCAGAAGGTGGAGAAGTAGCAGCTACAACATCTAGTGGATCAAATTTTACTGAAGGAGAAAAACTAGGTTATTTACTTGCACCGATTGCAGCTCAATTACTACAGGCAAAAAAAAGACCAGGTGAATCAGCATTATCATCTTTGTTTGGTGCTGTAGGAGAAGGAGTATCACAAATTCCTGCCATAGGATTAAAAATAAAAGAATTAGAAGGTAAAAAAACTGGTAAAGATAGAACTTTTTATAGAAATATGAATGAGCAAGATCTTATAGATGCGAAACTTCCTCCAGGAACAGTTGCTCAAAAAGAAATTGTACTTACTGCGGAAGGGGCAATATTACCAACAGGAAAATATGACATTAAAGAAAAAAGTAATATACAAGAATTATCTAAAGAAATGGTTAAAGATTCAAGACCAGCTTTTGATTCATCTTTAACATTAATTGAAAAACAATTTGGAAAATATTATAATCCAACAACTGGAGAAGTAGCTAATATTCCAGGTATAGGTATTGGTGGTGGTATGAATATTTTATCTGATGAAGCAAAAGATAATCAAGGAACAAAACAACAATTTCAAGATATTTTATTTAAGTACAGAGCTGGTTCTACACAAACAGCACAAGAGATTGCAAATTTACAAAAAGAAATAGGTAGTGGGTTTTTAAAAACTGAAAAAGACTTTTTAGTGGCTATGTCAAAATTTAGAGATATTATAGAAAAAGATAAAGCAGCTGTTTTTGCTGGTTATAAACCAGAAGAAGTTGATTATTATATTCAAAGAGGAGGTATTGCACCTAAAAAATCACCATTTGAAAATTTAGGAGTACCTAAAATAAATTATGCTCAAGGAGCACCTTTATTTAAAATTACCAAAGAAGGACTTAGACAGTAACCATGGGTATTATAAATGTAGAAGGAATTGGTGCTGTTCAAATTCAAGGAGACACACCTACTCCTGAAGAAGAAAAAACCATAATGGATCACTTTGCATCAAAATCAAAAGATGATGCACCAGGTGTAACTAAATTTTTAACATCTCCAGAATTTGCAAGAATTGTTTTAGAAACTGGATTAGGTATTGGAGGATCTTTATTAACAGGAGGAGCTGCATTACCAGCAACAGTTGCTCGTGTTGGATTTTTAGCTAGACCTTTTTTTACACAACTTATGAAAAGCGCAGGAGGTTCTGCATTAGGTTCTGCCACAGGAGCCGTTATTGCACACCCTATTGATCCAAAAGAAGATATAGTTACAGATATAGTTAAAGGCGCAGCATCTGGATTTTTACAAGAAACGATTGGAGCACCAATAGGATTAAAAGCAGCACAAATTATTCAAAAAACTGTTGGCCCACAAATTAAATTATTACAAGGTGCTAAAGAAGCGGAAGAAGTTTTAGCAGACCAAGCAGTAAAAATTAAAGCTAATCCACAACTATATGATCCAGAAGTAGTTAAAGCAGCTGGAGACCCTAGTTTAACTCTTGGTATTAAAGCAGATAGTAGATTTTGGGATACAGCACAAAACATAGCTGAAAAATCATTTATTGGTGCAGCCCCAATACTAGCTAAAAAAGAAGGAGCTAAATTATTAGCAGAATCTACAATAGATGATTTTGTTAAAGGATTTGTACAAACACAAGATAAAACAGCAACTGGAGAATTATTTCAAAAAGCTATAGCAGACAGTCAAGATTTATGGAGAGCTAATATGTCTGGTCAATATAAAGCACTTGATGCAATATTAAACAAACCATTAGCGAATGGTACATTACCAGCAACAGCAGGTAAAATTGTAGATATGACTCCTTATAAAAAATTACTTGCAGATAGATTAAGAGAATTACCTATAGGCGGAACAAATACACCAAACGTTGTTAAGTTATTAACAAATAATTTAGAAAATACACCAAGTAGAATGACTTTTGGTGAAGCAAATGATTTAAGAGGCACTATTCTAGCTATGACTAGAGATTTAGGTGCAACAGATTCAGCGGCAATGCAAACAGCACAAAAAGGAATGGCTAAAAGTATTACCGAAGTGATGAATAAAACATTAACAACAAAGGGTTTTCCAGAAGAAGCTAAAAATTTATATAAGGCAACACAAGAAGCATATAGATTAGGTAAATCTGACTTCAATGAAAAAGTTATTCAATCTTTATTACAGAAACAAGATCCAGCAGATATATTTAAAACTATAGTATCCGTATCAGATAAACCTTATACAATTGAAAAAACATTAGGTATTATTGATAGAAGACTTGGAGCTGTTGGTAAAGCCGAAGAAGCAACATTATTAAAAGATAGTTTAAAAGGACAGTTCTTACAAAACATAGTTAAAAAAGCAACTGTTGATGATCCTCAATATGGATCTTTTATTAATTCTAAATCATTAATAAAAAGTATAGATAATTATCCTGGAACTATAGAAAAATTATTTACAGGTGAAGAAGCAAGTAATTTAAAAAAATTTTCTGATGCATTAGGTGTTACACAAGGAAGATTATCTAAAAGTGGTAATCTAGCTGGAGGTGTGTTTATCCAATTAAAACAAGCAGGTGCTGCAGGAACAGTATTAGGTTTAGGTTATGGTGGAGCAACGGGTGACTTTGGTCCAGCAGGATACACAGCAGGTGGAACAGCAGCAGCTATATTATTAGCGCCAGCATTATTAAGTAAAATGATTTTAAATCCTAAATTTAATAAATATTTAGTAGAAGGAATTGAAGCACCAAGTTATCCTAAAGCTTCTCTTGCATTTACAAGATTGGTTGGAAAGATGGCAGCAGATGGATTAGTAGATAAAGAACAAGCTAATTTAGCTAAAGAACAAGCTAAAAAGCCTACAACACCTATTCAATTTTCAACTGTTAATACAAATGTCACATCACCTAATGTAAATACGGTTTCTCCACAACAAACACAATCTAGAGTGCAACCACAATCTCTACCAACTAATATTCAAAAACAACCTACTAGTAGTGGTATAACTAATATTCCTCAAGAACGTATTAATCAATATACTAACTTGTTTGGTAGATTATGAAAAGAATTATAAAATCACGATTAGAAGATCATATGATAGATTTATATAGTAGAGTAGATAATTTAAAAAAAGATATATCTATAATTAAAAATAATCACCTAAAGCATATGAGTTGT
>Ga0209500_10002724_pt1 | contig 12322 bp, 10 predicted proteins | sample S_140212_EF_Meta_FD_187323 | JGI IMG/M metagenome (GOLD analysis project Ga0209500, IMG submission 187323) | Freshwater microbial communities from Lake Simoncouche, Canada to study carbon cycling - S_140212_EF_MetaG (SPAdes) (version 2) | ecosystem: Environmental > Aquatic > Freshwater > Lake ...
AAATGGCTACCAGCCATCAGCCGTGGGCACCGTCGGTGGTACGACATGGACCGCCAACGCTTCTATTGGTCAGATTACTTTCCAGACGCTCGGTACTCATAAGGTCCTTTCCACCGCCTTGGGCGGAAGAACGCTGAATTTCACCTTCGCTCCAGGCGTTCAAGGTATCGGCGGCGAGATGTTCGGTACCAACGCCTCCTTTGAGGTGGTGCTCGCCGCGATTACGGTGACGCTCGCTGATGGCACTTCGTACGTCAATGACCAAACCTCCGCGTCTGATTTCGTTGGTTTCTACTCCAATGGTGCAGCGATCGCGAGCATTTCGGTGTCGACATCAACGGAGGGCACCTACGCCACTGTCGACAACCTCTACTTCGCCACCGTGCCTGCACCAGGCGCTCTGGCCTTGCTCAGTCTCGCGGGTGTTGTGGGTGGACGAAGCCGTCGCCGTGCAAATTCGGCAACCGTCTGACAAGTGTTCGTAAGTAATTCGCCGATAGTTCACCTATTCACCATCACTCGCCCTTTCCGGGACCTTTCAATCATGAAAAATACAACACTTGCCATCTCCGCTCTCGTGACCCTCTCTGCAGTTCAAGGGGCTTCAGCCGCAGTTGCCGTCTTTACGAGCTACAACGTTTGGGGTGGCGCCGTGACTGCCAACGGGCAGACCGTTGCGGTTGAGAACTTCAACAGTTTCGGTCCGGGCACCGCTGCCTCGCTCACTGGCAGCCCGCTCCCTGCTTCCGGGATCACATGGACGGCGACCGCGCCAACCAATGGCCTAGTGACGAACGGCGCCACGGTGCGCACAGCCATTGCCACGGACGACTTGGTGTTTGACTTTGAGCCAGGTGTTCAGGGCATCGGTGGCAACATCTACACCCAAGCTCTTGGTACTGCCCCAACCTTTGCGTTCATCGAAGTGACGCTCGCCGACGGCGTTTCCTACTTTGGAAATTCTGACAATGCACAGATGTTCATCGGTTTCTATTCCGACACCGCATCCATCGCCAAGTTGACGATCACGGTGTATCAGGTCGAGGGCGGTGGCTTTGAGGCTTCATACGCAACGGTCAACAACCTGTTCTTTGCAGTGCCGGCTCCTGGTGCACTTGCACTGCTCGCAGCCGCTGGACTTGTTGGCGTCCGCAATCGCCGCCGCGGATGATCGCGTCACGGGTTTGACAGACACGCAGTAACCCCACAGTGGCGACCATCACGGTCGCCACTGTTTCGTTTGGGGGCAGATTTCTCGCCTCGCGTGCGTGCGTGCAGTCGTCCCCGCCGCGTTCATCGCGGTGAGGCATTCAGTTACTCCGCGGGGCTGTTGCGGTTGTGCAGGATCTGCGGCTCGCGCGGGACCACGGTCACTAACTTGCAGGATTGCAGTATCCGGCGCGGGCTGTGTTCGCCTGCCGCAAAGCGTTGTAGGAAGTGCTGCACTGCCGCGGGCTCCCAGAGCGAAATCATGGGCTCGATCTCAGATGTCTTGTGATTGAGGAATGTCACCGCATCTATTCCGGGCGCGCGCGCTTCAAGCAGGCGACGGATGTCTTGCGTTTCAAGGAACGGGTAATCGCATCCGATCACGAGCCACGCAGCATCCGGCGCGTGCAGGAAAGCCGCGTGAATTCCGCTTGCTGGGCCGTGACCGGGCACTTGATCAACAATGCCCGATTCGCCAATTCCCCAGTCATCGCGTTGCTTTGCGGTGCAGGACCAATAGGTGCGCGCGCAGATGGGCGCCACGATGTCAGCCGCCGCGCGCCACTGTGGCTGTTCGCCGTAAATGATTTCTGCTTTATCGCGGCCCATGCGGGAACTTGCCCCGCCGGTCAGCACCAAGCCGTACAGCTCAGTGGCCAACAGTCGCCTTCGATTCAGTCGTTTTCGATTGGGTCGCGTTCACCAGCGTCGCCTTCACTAGGGACACGATCACCGACTTTGAAGTGGGCGTGTGGCTTCCCTCGGCAAAACTATCAATCGGCACCAACACATTGGTCTCCGGGAAGTAACTCGCTAGGCACCCACGCGGGATCTCATAAGACACGATGCGGAAATTGTGCGCGCGTCGTTCGGTGCCGTTGTGGTGACTCACGATGTCGACGGCATCGCCATCAGCAAAATGGTGTGACGTGATGTCCGCGGCATTCATGAGCACCACGCGTCGACCGTTGCGAATACCGCGGTAGCGGTCATCAAGACCATAGATCGTGGTGTTGAACTGATCGTGCGACCGGATGGTGGTCATGACGAACTGCCCAGGACCAACAGGCAACTTCGGAATGTGGTGAACAGTGAATTTCGCCTTGCCATCCGGAGTGCGGAATTCGCGTTGGTCACGGACTGCATGCGGCAATTCAAATCCATTCGGCTGCCGAATCCGCGTATTCATCTCCTCAAAGCCCGGAATAACCCGCGCGATACGTGCGCGAATAGCGTCATAATTCGCCACGTATCCGCTCCAATCGACGCCAAGCGTTGCGCCTGCCATGCCGGCCACAATCGCGGGCTCGCTCAGCAGTTGCTCGGATGCGGGAACTAGCGTTCCGGTGGATGCATGAACGACTCCCATGGAGTCCTCCACGCTCACAAACTGCGCGCCGCTGCTTTGGATGTCTCGCTCAGTGCGACCGAGGCAGGGCAGCATCAACGCATGCTCACCAGTAATGAGATGCGATCGATTCAGCTTGGTTGAAATCTGCACGGTCAGGCTGCAGTTGGCGAGCGCCTGCGCGGTGTATGCGGTGTCAGGCGTTGCCGAGAGGAAGTTGCCGCCAAGTGCAATGAACACTTTGGCTTGCCGTGTATGCATCGCGTTGATGGCTTCAACGGTGCTGTGTCCGTGCTCAACGGGCGGCTCGAAACCAAACTCATCGGCGAGACTCTTTAAGAACGCGGGGCTTGGGCGTTCCCAGATTCCCATGGTGCGGTCGCCCTGCACATTGCTGTGCCCGCGCACGGGGCACGCGCCAGCGCCGGGGCGCCCAAGGTGCCCGCCCAGCATCAAGAGATTGATGATCTCCTGAATGTTTGCAACGGCATTCTGGTGTTGCGTCAGACCCATCGCCCAGCAGCAGATCATTGCCTTTGACTGGCCGATCACGGCTGCAATTTCGCGAATCTCCGTTTCGGAAATGCCGGAGCCCTCCACGATGGCGCTCCACTCTTCCGCCGCAAGATTCGTGCGGTATGCATCAAACCCTTCGGTGTATTGGCTAATGAATTCACGATCGATGCGCGCGCCCGGCGTTTCCAGGATCGCTTTCTGAATTCCTTTGAGAAGCGCAACGTCACCATTGATTCGCACCGGCACGTGGTGCGTGGCAAGTGCAGTGCCCTTACCAAGCATGCCGCCGACTTCTTGCGGGTGGCGGAATCGCTTCAGGCCAGCTTCGGCAAGCGGATTGATGCTCACAATCTTGCAACCGCGGCGAGCGGCTTCTTGCAACGTACTGAGCATGCGTGGATGGTTAGTGCCCGGATTCTGCCCGATCACCACAATGCAGTCCGCGGACTCAAAGTCCTCGAGCGTCACGGTGCCCTTGCCAGATCCGATCGTTCGCATCATGCCAACGCCGCTTGACTCGTGACACATGTTGGAACAGTCGGGCAGATTGTTGGTGCCGAACATGCGCACGAACAACTGATAGAGAAACGCCGCTTCATTGCTGGTGCGGCCGGACGTATAGAAGAGCGCTTCGTTTGGGGATTTCAGCGCTTTCAGTTCATCGGCAATCACTGTGAAGGCGTTTGCCCATGAAATTGGCACATAGTGGGTGCCGCCGCGCGGCAGGTACATCGGCTCGGTGATGCGTCCCTGCTTGCCGAGTTGGTAATCGCTTTGCCGTGAAAGTTCCTCAACGGAATGCGCTGCAAAGAAGGCGGGAGTGGCGCGAGCAAGCGTCGCTTCTTCAGCGATTGCCTTTGCGCCGTTTTCGCAAAATTCAAACCTGGAACGGCTGCCAACCGGATCTGGCCACGCGCAACCGGGGCAGTCAAATCCGGTGGCTTGGTTGACACGCAGGAGTGTCGTCACGGTGCGCGCCACACCCATTTGCGCCACGGATGTGGTCAGCGCCACCGTCACCGCTGGTGCGCCGCCGGCCGCCGATGCGGGAGCACCGATTTGAATTGCTGGGTCAAGCAACTCGGGGCTCAGAAACAGCGGGGCGCGCGGACGGTTGGTGGGTTGTTTCATGAAATGAGTTGGTACAGCACGTGCTTCACGGGCCACACGATGAATTTGGATTCATGAATGCGTCAGAATCGTCTTCGCGCAGCGCAGGGTCGCGCGGTTGCAGGCAGGCAAAGTCCTTCTCAACCAACAGTAGAAGTGGGCCTGCCGGCGTGATTTGTTCGGCAAGCATTCCCACTTCATCGGAGTTCGCCCACTGCAACGCAGGAGCCAACGGCACGCGAATGCGAATGGTGTTACTTGTGAAGTCAGCGCATATGGCGCTCACATCAGCACTCGCCTCGATCGAGCAGCGAAGCGTCTCTTTGCCAAAGCATGTTTCATCAATCACCGCGCCATCAGCAATAAGTTGCTTCACTTCATGTTGCTGAAGTCGCAAGCGCAGGGAATTCTTTCGGATTCGGAGTTTCATGCCGTTTCGCCAGTCAGTCGCCATTCGCCGCTGTACACATTGAAGCGCTCGCCGCGCAGGAATCCGATCAGAGTAATGTCAAATCGCTTTGCAAGTTCAATGGCCAGGCTGGATGGCGCACCCACCGCCACCACCATCGGAATGCCGCCCGCCAGCGCCTTCTGCGCAAGTTCAAAGCTGATGCGCCCGCTCAGGAAGAGCAGGTTGCTTGAAAGTGGCGTCTGCCCCTGCAAGAACTGCGCGCCGAGCAACTTGTCGACGGCGTTGTGGCGCCCGACGTCTTCGCGGATAGCAAGTAATTCGCCCGCCGAGTTGAAGAGCGCTGCCGCGTGCAGTCCGCCGGTTTCTTCAAACACCGACTGTTGCGCGCGGAGGCGGTCGGACAACATGCGGACGGCAGCAACTGGAAAGCGAAATCCATCGCGCGCAATGGGGCATAGTCCGGGCACTTCCAGTGCTTCAAGCGACGCTTTGCCGCAAACGCCGCAACTGGAGGTTGCATAGAAGTGGCGCTCCACGCTTGGCCATGCAATGGTGGCGTGATCGGCAAGGCGCACCTTGACCACATTGTTTCCATTGTGCGCGCCGCTCTCTGGTCCGCACGCGCGGATTGACTCAATGTCGCGTGCGGAACGAACCAACCCTTCGGACATCAGGAATCCGGCGGCCAATTCTTCATCATGCCCGGGGGTGCGCATGGTGATGGAGAGGCTGCGGACAGAACGCTCGCCGTTTGCAACAAAGTCAACGCGAATTTCCAGTGGCTCTTCAATGGCCACGCGGTCGGAGACTTCGTTCCGGGTGGTTCCTTGAAACCGAGTGATGTCGGCTGTGACAGTCCGCGTCATGTTTGCGGCGCGCCTGGATACGTTAAGAATCCAAAGTGCATGGCCGTGTGGTTGAGGTTGAGCCGCACCCATTCATCATGCGTCATCGCACCGAGCCACGGGCTGGGCTTGGTCATGCGTTCGCCGGCTTCGATCCGTGCGAGCGCCTTGCGGATTCGTCCCATCCCTTGTTCAAAGGTAACGCTGGGGCTGGGCATGAGCTCCGGGTTTGACTTGCCGACGTTGAATCCCGGACGCATTGCGTCAGGCTTTGCTTTCAGGATCACGGGCTTGATCAGTTTGGCAAAGAGCCGCACCACGAACGACGCGTTCTTGGTCGAGCCATCTAGGCCCTCCTCAAGAGGCACCGCGCAGTGGTCAAGGTTCTGGCCAGGCGTCCAGTTTCCGGTGGTGGTCAGCGTTCCCGCGCGATGGGCGGCTTCGATCCGATCCAATTCACCGCGCAGACATCCCATGCACTTGAAGAACAGGTGACGACGTGCGGCGGTCTTGGTATTGACGGGCATCAGGGCAGGTTACTCGGCAACCGCCACGCTTACGCGCGACGGCGACGGGCAACAATTCCTGACACTGCCAGCAGGGCGAGAGCACCTGGCGATGGAACACCCACCAGATTTACGCCGTGCAGAACGATGCTTCCAGTCCATGTTCCGGACGCGATGTAACTCTCGCGACCGTTACCGATCCAGAAGGACATGTCTGGATGGTTTGCCAAGTCGATGGCGTTGTTCAGGTCCACGCGACCGGTGGAATTGGTGGAGAACAGTCCGCCGCCAGTTGGCCATGCACGGCGCTCAGCTGCACCGGTATTCACGGCCCCACCGATTTGCAGCAGACCGCCAGTGCCCAGGGGAGCCACATCCAGATACAGGGTCAAATCGTTGGCCTTTGTGAACCAGAACGAATTGGTCATTTCAACATTGATGGTGGCACCAGTCAGCGTGCCAGCAATTTGCCCGGGCGTGATGGCCTCAGCGAATTGGTATCCAGCGAGCGTCAAGCCGGTGAACGAAATCGTCACGTCAGCAGATGCGGCGGATGAAATGAGAGCAACGGTGGCAAACCCGGAGAGAAACGACTTGTTGGTGATCATGGCTGGAAACTTATCTAACAGGGGAAAGGAACAACAACACACCCTTCCGTGCACTTGGGAATGTGCACGGACGACCCCTTTTCACAGCCTCTCGAAGAGTGAGGAGTGTGCCACGTAATGAAAGCAAGGCAAGCAAACGGAACACAATTTTCGAATTTGTGAAGCCCGTGGCCTCGATGCGGGGCGCCCCTCCCCGCAGATTTTCATCATCCCCGCCCTGTCAGCGCGCGTCAGTTGGGGCACGGACCCCAGGACGCGAGTACCCCACTCAGATCCGCGCCGTTGACGACGTCATTGCGATCGAGGTCGCCCAATCCGTCAGCGCCCCATTCGCTGAGCACGATCGCGAGGTCGAGACCATCAACAATTCCGTCCAGGTTCAGATCAGCCGGGCACTGCGCGCGGATCACTGGCGTGGAGGTCGGGAGCACTGCAAACTCGACGTTCAGCGCGGGGTGGCCGGCGGGGAAGTTGTTCCGCTCGCGGCTGATGTCATACGCCGGACCGACGCTTGCGCCCCAGAGCCGCGACGTGGTGTCTGCAGACCATGTTCCGGCAGTTGCGTTCTCGGCGAGCACCCGTAGCGAATTACCGCTTGCGAACACCACTTTCCCACGCCCGAGCAACCGCATGTGCCGCGGCGCCACAACGGAGGTGCTCGAGATACTTGTAGCCGACAAGACGCCACCCGACGCGCTGAGCGCCAACACATAGAACTTGCCTGCGGTGCCGCTGCCGGCAATCCACACCGTGCCGTTGTCGGGATTCACCGCCATACTGATGTCACCCGCAAGTGCCACCGTGAGTGGTGCGGTGGATGATGTCACTGCCTCGGCTTCCAGGCGTGGAATGACATACAAGGTGCGCGTCGCGAGGTGGTACGCAAGCAGTCGGTCGTTGGCATCGTCGTAGCAGATCGCGTCTGGCTGTTGCGGCAGAGCTCGCTGTGTAGGAGTGGATGTCTCGGATGTCTGGAGGCGCGTGAGCGTGTTGCTTGTGCCGTTCGTACCCAGAACAAACACTTCGCCGAAACGACCAGCCACCACCTTGCGCGGCTGCGAACTCAGTGTGACGGCGGTGGTGCTCGTTGTCAGTCCGTCCGTCAGCGTTAACTTCGCGGAGGTGCCGCTTCCGTGGATTGCGTAGATGCGTCGTGAAACAAAGTCGAACGTCATGTCGGTGACGGCGGTGGGGAGGGTGATGGCGATCGGCTGTATCGGGTTGATGTCTTCGTATTCAAATCGCAGCGGTCGCACGAGTTGCAGCAATAGCCCGCTTGGATCGCAGGTGTATATGGTGGTTGGGAAGACCAACTGCTGCGACAACAGAACGCCGCGCGTGGTACCTGCAGAGAGGCCTTGCATCCAACCGCCGGTGATGGTCCAAGTGCCGTTGATCGGATAGGCCCCATCGACCGCGTTGTAGATGGCGGTGGTGAACACTGACTGTGCGGTGGTCGGCTCGGTGGGATCGATGCGTGCGCTATCTGCTGGATCAAAGATATCCAGTTCAACCTTGTTGTTCGGGACTTGCCAGATTGCTTCGCCCATGGTGAAGCAGTGGCCACCGGTGATATTCCAAAAGGTGGAACCAGAGGCTGGCGGTTGCAGCCACCCCACGCATACGGCGCTTGCGGGGCGCGGGAAGAGCGGGGTGGCGAGTATCTGCACTACCGTCGCTGACCCGAGCCCGTTGAACACGCCAGCGGCGCCGCCGAGGGTGAGCAGCGTGAACTCGTCGCTGGGCAGGAAGAATTGGAAGCCGCGATTGATTTCTGAGTAGCGCGTCCCATTACCGAACGCATTGGTCTGCATCACGTTGCCGCAGGTTGCAATGAGCGTGTTTGATGATGCATATTCGTCAGCGTTGCGATCAGTCCACGAGTCGTTGGGCACGCCAGAAATTCCGCCCGGCGTCGCTCCGGCGAGATACGCGAGCACATTGCTCGTGGCTGTCGGTGCGCAGTGTTGCCGTCCGTTCAGCCCAAGTCCGGGGATGTTTCCCGAGGCGGTACGTAACTGATCAAAGTCGCACATCCCGGACACCCGGTAGGCCTGGCGCGTGGGCGACACTTGTTGGGTGACATCAGCGGTCGCGATCGCGACGACCGAGGCGGCGAGGAGCGAGATCGGCAGATGATGGGCGCGCATGCGCGAAGTGTGGCACGAAAATTCCCAGGAAGCAATTTCCGTGGTTGTCAACAAAGCAGAATTATCTGTACATCGCAAGGTCGGGGCGGCGATTGCCAACCTCCCCGTCCCTCTATCGCCAATAATTGTTGGCAGCAGCGATGGTCGCAAACTCAGTAGCGACTGTCTGGCCAATGGCGATCAACATGCCAGCGTCTTCTGCATAGACCCCGCGGAGCCGTTCACGCACTGCGTTGTCCGGCTGCGTGGCCTTGATGATGAGCCTCGACATCTTGATGGCAAGCATGCGGCCTTCCTCAGGCGTCTTTGTGATCAACGAGTTTCCTGGGACGAGTTGAATTGCCGGTGCAGGGGTTTCGCTCATGGAATCCCAATATACCCATGCGTCGGGTCATTGCGCTGCGGTCGTCACGGCGCTTCAATCAGCCACACCATCGCCGCCATCTCGCTGGTTTCCAGGCTTCCGCCGGACCAGTTACACACCACTTCCGATGTGCCAGCGCCGCGGTACAGCTTGGTGCCGGAGACGTTGAACAGCGCCTTGGAGGAACCAGCGCCTTCGTACACCTTGCCGCTGGTGATGTTCCACAAGCACTCCGATGTGCCTGCGGCGCGGTACACCTTTGTGCCGGACACGGTGAACAGCGCCTTGGAGCTACCCGCGCCCTCGTAGCCCTTGGTGCCGCTCACGTTGAGAAGTACTTTGCTTGAGCCCGCGCCTTCATAGAAGTTGCGACCGTTGCTGTTGAAGAGCACCGTACTTGAGCCGGCTCCTTTGTAGAACTTGATGGATGTCATGGCAGCGGTAGTCCACGCCCCGAGGGCGGTTGCGGTGGCAGTTGCGATTGTCAGCGGGAGCAGGGCGGCAGCGGACAGTCCAAGCACGCGCAGATCGGATCGCTTTGATATGTGTTTCATGGTGTCCCCGTGTGCTGAGAGTGCTGGAGTGTATTCATGTTGCCTTTCGCGACTCACCTATCCCGCGTAGCGGGCCTCTTAACCGCAATTTGACCGTTCGTGAGTCCTCCCTGAATGGGAATCACATGATCATTGCGGACCATTTTCATTTCAATCGGAACGGTTCTGCCCTCCTTGTGAATGGACAACCCTATGCGCTCGCACTTCGCCTCGCTCCTCGCCGCTTCGCTCTGTGCCGCAACCTTCGCGGGTACGCCGTTCATCTCGCTGCAGTTCCTCGGTCGCTCAACCCCCGGTGGATATGACGTCTCCGCCGCGGAGATTGCCGCGTACGACCCGACCACGTCCCGCGCCTTTGTGGTCAACGCGCTCTCCGCTTCGATTGAGATCATGGACCTCTCGATCCCCGCGGCGCCGATCCGCGTCGGCTCCATTCCGATGATGCCGTACGGCGCGCAACTGCAAAGCTTGGCCGTGCGCAACGGACTCGTCGCGGCCGCCGTCTCGGCCACCACCAACACCGATCCGGGCAAGATCGTTTTCTACACAACCAGTGGTGCCTTCGTAGCAGTGGTCACGGTCGGTGCGGGTCCGGACATGGTCGGCTTCACGCCGGATGGAACCAAGGTCATGTCCGCCAATGAGGGGGAGCCAGACGCCAACTACGTTGTCGACCCAGAGGGATCGATCAGCATCATCGATGTGACCGGCCCGATCTCGCAGGCGAGCGTCACGACCATTGGTTTCAACGGCTTGCCCGCCGGCGTGATCGACCCATCAATCCGTGCGTTCGGACCGAATTCGCCAACCATCGGGCAGGACCTTGAGCCGGAGTACATCGCATTCTCCGCGGATTCCTCCACCGCTTGGGCCACACTGCAGGAACACAGCGCGGTGGCGGTCGTTGACATCGCCTCGCGCACGATTGTCGCCGTGCGTCCTCTTGGCTACAAGCCCCATGGCTCCGGCACCGCGGCCTTGACCACCGCCACGTTCACTGCACCGCCCGTGGTCGGCACCACCGCCGCGGGGCAAGACATTCTGCTCGGCGGCTTCAGCGGACTCTGGATTGATTCCGTTGATGCAACCACCGGCGTGATCACGTTCCTTGCGAACCCGGACCGCGGCCCCAACTGCGAGCCAGTCAATGTAGACGGTGATGCAGCGCTCGAGCGACCATTCGTGCTGCCTTCGTACCAGCCGCGCATCTGCACGCTCACTTACAACCCGGCGACCAACGCACTCGCGCTCACTGGGCAACTTCTGCTCCGCAAGCCTGACGGATCCCCGCTCACCGGCCTTCCGAACGTGCTCGGTCAGTCCCCTGGTTTGGCGAACACCGATGAGGATCCCTGCGACCTGTTCGGCAACCCACTCGCGCTCGATCCACTGGGCGCCGACCTTGAAGGTTTGGTGCGCACCGCCGACGGCTCGTTCTGGATGTGCGACGAGTACCGACCCTCGCTGTACCGGTTCAATGCGACCGGCCTCATGGTGGAGCGCTTCGTACCGATCGGTGCCAATAGTTACGGCGTGACGCTCGGGACCGAAGCGTTCCCAACGGTGTATGCGCAGCGCCGTGAGAACCGCGGCTTTGAGGCGGTTGCGGTGTGGGATGACATGATCTACTGCTTCATGCAGAGCCCGCTGGATAATCCGGACGTGGCGAATGATGCGAATTCGAAGGCATCGCGGTTGGTCCGCATCGCTAAGTTCAGCCCGGTGACCCGCAGCGTTGTCGCTGAGTACGCGTACGTCTTAGAGGGCGGCGCCAGCGACAAGCTCGGTGATGCCTGCGCTTACGGCCCCGGCCGTTTCCTGGTGGTCGAGCGCGACAGCGCCGTCGGCGCCTCCAGCCAGAAGCGCATCTACGAGATCGACCTCACCGGTGCCACCAACCTCTCCACGCTTTCCGCCTCGATCACTGGTCCCGACGGAACGCTTGATCGCATGACCCCGGCTCAGCTTGCCGCTGCTGGCATCGTGCCGGTCCGCAAGACGCTGAAGGTTGACCTTGCCGCAGTGGGCTACGCCGCCGTTGGGGACAAAGTGGAGGGTCTGGCAATGCGAGACCCGTCCACGATCTTCGTCATCAACGACAACGATTTCCAGTTGCAGGGCACCTTCGACCGTACCACCGGCCTCTTGACTTCGAATCCGTCGCCTGCGTCGACGGTGCTCGGGATGATCACGTTCTCCGGCAACGGTCTTGATCCCAGCGACCAGGACAACGCGAATGCCATCCGCGGATGGCCTGTCGATGGTGCCTACATGCCAGACGCGATCGCCGCGTTCCGGTCCGGCGGACAGGATTACTACGTGACCGCCAACGAAGGCGACGCCCGCGAGTGGGGCAGCTTCGTCGACGGCACCACGGTGGCTGCAGTCACGCTCGACAAGCACGTGTTCCCCGGACGCAACTGGCTGCGTGGCAACGCGCGCCTGGGCCGCCTGCAGATCCGCAAGGACTTGGGTGACCTTGACGGCGACGGCGATTTCGACCGCATCGTGTCCTACGGTGGACGTGGCATCACCATCTGGGCCGCGGACGGCAGTCGGGTGTGGGACTCCGGTGATCTGCTTGAGCAGGTCACGGCATCCTTGTTTCCCCTCTACTTCAATGCGAGCCATACCAACAATACGCGCGACAATCGCAGTCGCTCGAAGGGTCCGGAGCCCGAGGGCGTGACTGTCGGCGTC
>Ga0209500_10002728_pt1 | contig 12316 bp, 4 predicted proteins | sample S_140212_EF_Meta_FD_187323 | JGI IMG/M metagenome (GOLD analysis project Ga0209500, IMG submission 187323) | Freshwater microbial communities from Lake Simoncouche, Canada to study carbon cycling - S_140212_EF_MetaG (SPAdes) (version 2) | ecosystem: Environmental > Aquatic > Freshwater > Lake ...
CACGCCGGTTGCCAACTTCAATGGTAGCCTCCCTGTCGCGACCTACACGGTCACCGATGGCAGCCTGACGACGACCTCGACGCTCACGCTGACTGTCACCGCCGTGAATGACGCACCAGTCTCCCTCGCCGATACGGCTACGGGTGCCGAAGACACCGCCTCGGTCACGGGCAACGTCCTCACGAACGACTCCGACGTCGATAGCTCGCTGACGGTCTCGGCCTTCACGGTCAACGGTGTCGCCGGCACGGTGGGCACAGCCTTCACCATTACCAACGTCGGTAGCTTCACGCTGACCTCGACGGGTGCTTACACCTTCACGCCGGTCGCTAACTGGAACGGCGCGGTGCCGACCATCGCTTACACGGCCACCGACGGTAGCCTCACCTCGACCTCGACCCTGGCCATCACGGTCACCGCGGTCAACGACACCCCAGTCGGCACGGTTGATACGGGTACGGGCGCCGAGGACACGATCCTCGCCGGCAATGTCCTGACCAACGACACGGACACCGAAAAGTCCGTCCTCGCGGTAACCCAGTTCACGGTGGCGGGTGATATCACGGTCTACACCGCTGGCCAGACGGCCACGATCGCCGGTAAGGGCGACCTCATCGTCAACGCCAACGGTTCCTACACCTTCGCGCCAGTCACTAACTTCAATGGTAGCCTCCCCGTCGCGACCTACACGGTCACCGATGGCAGCCTGACGACGACCTCCACCCTCACGCTCACGGTCACCGCCGTGAATGACGCGCCAGTCGCGACGGCCGACACCGTCACGGGTGCTGAAGATGCCGCCGCCATCACGGGTAACGTCCTCACGAACGACGCCGACGTCGACAGTTCGCTCACGGTCTCCGGCTTCACGGTCGGTGGTCAGACGAAGTCCGCCGGTCAAACGGCCGTCCTCGCGGGTATTGGCTCGGTCACGGTCAACACCGATGGTTCCTATAGCTTCACGCCAGTCGCCCAATGGAACGGCTCCGTGCCGACCCTCACCTACACGGTCACCGATGGCACGCTGTCGACCACGGCGACCCTCGCTATCGCTGTCACCGCCGTCAATGACGCCCCCGTCGGCTTCGCCGATACCGCCACGGGTGCGGAAGATACCAACCTCTCCGGTAACGTCCTCACGAACGATACGGATATCGAGAACACCCAGCTGGCGGTCACGAAGTTCACCATCGCCGGTACCGACTACTCCGCTGGCCAGACAGCGACTATCGCCGCGAAGGGCTCCCTCCGCGTCAATGCCGATGGTTCCTACCTCTTCACGCCGATCGCTAACTTCAATGGCGCGGTCGCGGGTATCAGCTACACGGTTACCGATGGTAGCCTAACGACGACGTCGACGCTCGCCCTCACGGTCACCGCGGTCAATGACGCGCCGGTCGGCACCAACGATACGGTCGCAGGCACCGAAGACATTGCCATCACGGGTAACCTGGTCGGTAACGATTCCGATATCGACGGCGATAGCCTGTCGGTCACCCAGTTCACGATCGCTGGCCAGACGAAGTCCGCCGGTCAGACGGCCATCCTCACGGGCGTGGGCTCGCTCACGGTCAACGCGAACGGCTCTTACAGCTTCGTTCCGGCCGCCAACTACTTCGGTGCCGTCCCGGTTGCCACGATCACCATCACGGATGGCGTCGCCACGGCTAACCAGCTCCTCACTATTAGCCTCGCGGCCGTCAATGACGCCCCAGTCGCTGACATTGACAGCAAGTCGGGCGCCGAAGACACCAACCTCTCGGGTAACGTCTTGCCGAACGACTTCGACGTCGAGGCCGACTTACTGACGGTCAGCAAGTTCACCATCAATGGCACCGAGTACAACGCCGGTACCTCTGCCTCGCTCATCGGTCAGGGCCTCTTCGTCCTGAACTCCAACGGTTCGTACTTCTTCACGCCGTCCGCTAACTTCAACGGCACGGTCCCAGCCATCAGCTACACGGTCACGGACGGCAGCCTGACCTCGACCGCGACGCTCAACCTGACGGTCACCGCCGTCAATGACGCGCCGGTCGGCACCAACGATACGGTCGCGGGCACGGAAGATGTCGCCATCACGGGTAACGTGGTCGGTAACGACTCTGACCTCGACGGTGATGCGCTCACGGTCACGCAGTTCACGATCAACGGCCAGACGAAGTCCGCCGGTCAGACGGCCATCCTCTCCGGCATCGGCTCGCTGACGGTCAACGTCAATGGTTCCTACAGCTTCACGCCGGCCGCCAACTACTTCGGCGCCGTCCCAGTTGCCACCATCACCATCACCGATGGCGTGGCCACGGCTAACCAGCTCCTGACGATCAGCCTCGCCGCCGTCAATGACGCGCCAACCCCAGCTAATGACGTCCTCACTGGCGCCGAAGACACGAACCTCTCCGGTAGCGTCCTCGCCAACGACTCCGATATCGATGGCGACCGCTTGACGGTCAGCAAGTTCACCATCAACGGCACCGATTACAACGCGGGTACGGTCGCCACTCTGTCGGCCGGTTCCTTCACGCTCGGTTCCGATGGCAAGTATGTCTTCACGCCGAACACCAGCTGGAACGGCATCGTCCCAGCCATCACTGTCACGATTACCGACGGTAACCTGTCCTCGGCCTCGACGCTGAACCTCACGGTCACCGGCGTGAACGACGCGCCAAGCGCCGTCCTCGATACGAACACCGTCGCCGAAGACAGCGTCGCCACGGGCAATGTCCTCACCAATGACACGGACGTCGATGGCGACACGCTCAGCGTCACGAACTTCACGGTCAGCGGCGTCACCAAGCTCGCTGGTCAGTCGACCACCATCGCCGGCGTCGGCTCACTCACGGTCAACGCTAACGGCTCCTACAGCTTCACGCCGGCCCTCAACTGGAACGGTAACGTCCCACAGGTAACGTACACCGCCACGGACGGCGCCCTCATCAGCACGGGCAAGCTCCTCCTCGCCGTCACCGCCGTCAACGATGGTCCGACAGCCGCCAACGACACCAAGACGGGTGCCGAGGATACCACGCTCCAGGGTAACGTCTTGGCCAACGACACCGACGTTGAGTACGACACCCTTGCGGTGACGCAGTTCACGATCGCGGGTGATGCCACGGTCTACACGGCCGGCCAGACGGCCACGATCACCGGTAAGGGTGACCTCAGGGTGAATGCCGATGGTAAGTATGTCTTCTCGCCTGACTCCAGCTGGTCCGGCTCCGTCCCCGCAGTTACCGTTACCGTCACCGACGGCAGCCTGACTTCGACCTCGACGTTGACCCTCACGGTCACCGCGGTGAACGACGCGCCAGTGGCCTTTGCCGATACGTTTGCGATCGAAAACAACGTCGCGATCACGGGCAACCTGCTCGCTAATGACGTCGATGTCGACGGCGACACGCTGCGCCTCGTCTCCTTCAAGGTCTCGGGCTTCCCTGCCACCTACTATGCGGGCTCCGTCGCCACGCTGGCGGGTAAGGGCACTCTGACGATTTCGTCCACGGGCGCCTTCACCTTCACGCCGACCAATAACTGGACCGGTAACCTGCCGACCATCACCTATTCGGTGAAGGACGCCCAGTACACCTCTAGCGCCAAGTTCAACTTGACGGTCGTGGCTTACAACGCCGCCCCAGTCGCTAATAACGACACGGCTAGCACCGCCGAAGACACGGTCAAGACTGGTAATGTCCTGACCAATGACACGGATCCAGAAAACAACGTACTCGCGGTGTCTGACTTCACCGTCAATGGCACGCAGTATGAAGCAGGCAACACCGCGACCCTCTCGGGCGTCGGTAGCCTCACCATCGCCTCGTCGGGTGCTTATACCTTCACGCCGGCGGCTAACTGGAATGGTTCCGTGCCAGTCGTCACGGTCACAATCACGGACGGCAACAAGTCTGCCTCCTCTAACTTCGCCATCACCGTCACCCCAGTGAATGATGCACCGGTCGCCGTCGCTGACACCGTCAGCGGTCTGGAAGATGCGAACAGCATCGCCGGTAATGTCCTGACCAACGACTCCGACATCGAAGGCTCCGCCCTCAGCGTCACACAGTTCACGGTCACGGGTGTCACGGGTACGTTCACCGCTGGCCAGACCGCTACCATCACCGGTAAGGGTACTCTTACCATCGCCGCCGATGGTTCCTATAGCTTCACCCCAGTCGCTAACTGGAACGGTATCGCTCCAGTCGCCACCTACACGGTCACCGACGGTTCGGCTACGGCGACCGCAACCCTCACGGTGACGGTCACCGCCGTCAATGACGCGCCGACCGCCGTGGCTGACACGGGCACGGTCTTCATCAACCGCACCTTTACGAGCAGCGTCCTCACGAATGATGTGGATGTCGATGGCACCACGCCGTCGGTCACTTCCTTCACGGTCGCTGGCGATGCTACGGTCTACCTGGCTGGCCAGACGGCCACCATCGCCGGTAAGGGCGCTCTGACGCTGGCTGCTAACGGCACCTACAGCTTCGTCCCAGTCACCAACTACCTCGGTGCTATCCCGGTCGCTACCTACACGCTCACCGATGGTACCTTGACGTCGACGGCCACGCTCACGCTCAACGTGATCAACCTCGGCGCCGTCAATGATGTGGTGGTCGGCACCGAAGACGTCGTCCTCACGGGCAATGTCCGCGCCAACGACGCCTTCGCCAACCTTACCGCCGCCGTCTCCGAGTTCACGGTCACCGGCGTGACGGGTACGTTCACCGCAGGCCAGACGGCTACCATCACCGGCATGGGTACGCTGACCATCGCCTCCACGGGCGCCTATACCTTCACGCCAGTGGCCAACTGGAACGGTGCGCTGCCAGAAGTGACCTACACGCTCGTTGACGCCACGACGATCACCACCACGGCTAAGCTCAGCATCACGCTGACCGCGGTCAATGACGCTCCAACCGTCGTCGCCGACACGGCTACGCTGCTCGAAGACGGCACGTCGGTCACCGGTAACGTGCTGACCAACGACTCCGACATCGAGGGCTCCGCCCTGTCCGTGACGCAGTTCACGGTCGCCGGCGACGCCACGGTCTACACGGCCGGTCAGACAGCCACGCTCACGGGTAAGGGTGCCGTGACGGTCAACGCCAACGGTAGTTATAGCTTCACGCCGGTCGCCAACTGGAGCGGGGTCGCCCCAGCCCTCACCTACACGGTGACCGACGGTACGGCCACCGCGACCTCCACGCTGACGATCACGGTCACCGCCGTGAACGACGCGCCTGTCGCCGCTAACGATTCCGCCACGGGTACCGAAGACGTCGTCCTCACGGGTAACGTCATCACCAACGACTCCGATATCGATGGCACCACGCCGACGGTCGCTTCCTTCACGGTCTCTGGTGTGTCGGGTACGTTCAACGCCGGTACCAGCGCGACCATCGCCGGTAAGGGTACCCTGGTTATCAACGCCAACGGGTCCTATACCTTCACGCCGGTCGCCAATGCGAACGGTACGGTCCCAACGGTCACAGTCACCATCACCGATGGTGCCCTCACGGCGACCTCGACCCTGGCCCTCTCGCTCACGGCGGTTAACGATGCCCCGACCCTCGTCGCGGATTCGGCCACCATGCTTGAAGACGGCACGCCGCTCACCGGTAACGTCCTCACCAACGACTCCGACATTGAAGTCTCCGCACTGTCCGTGACGAAGTTCACTGTCGCCGGCGATGCCACGATCTACACGGCCGGCCAGACGGCCACGCTCACGGGCAAGGGTGCCGTGACGGTCAACGCCAACGGTAGCTATACCTTCACGCCGGTCGCCAATTACAGTGGCACCGCTCCGGTCATCACCTACACGGCGACCGACGGCACCGACGTTTCCACCTCAACGCTGTCGCTCACGGTCACTGCCGTGAATGACGCCGCCGTCGGCGTAGCCGATGCCTTCACCTTCGCCCGCAATACAACTGGTACGGGCAATGTACTTACTAACGACACGGACCTAGATGGAGATAGCCTCACGGTGACCTCCTTCACGATCCCAGGCTTCGCCGTCCGCGGCACGGTCTGCACCATCACGGGTAAGGGTACGCTGACCCTCGGGTCCAGCGGTGCCTTCACCTTCGTGCCGGTGTCCGGTTGGTCCGGTACGTTGCCGACTGTGACGTATAAGTTGAGCGATGGTCAGGTGGTTACGACGGGTACGCTGAATATCACCGTCCTCTAAGCAGACGCCCCCGTCATGCTTCACCATCCTCCTCAATGTCCGCTCCCACCGCTGTAGCCCTCGACCACGACCCGTTCCTCCGCGAGCTACTTGCTCGCACCCAGCGGACCAAGGACGCCGCCGCGCTGCGTTTCATCGCCGTGAACGATACGCACCTGATGGTGCGCTTCGGCCAGGCGGCCCTCTGGTTCAAGGCTGAGGGCGTGGTGGCCCTGTCGGGTTCAATCGAGCCCGACCGCAACGGGCCTTACGTCGCCGCCCTGCAACGGGTGATTGATGCAGTGCATAAGCCCGAGGTGATCACGCCCGTCCCGCTCGACGGCGATAGTCCCGCGCTCAGCGGGGCAGGGGATTGGAATGAATTCTTATCGCCGAAGTTACTCTGGGTGCCCCTCGTCGATCCCGCCACGGGCCAAGCCCTCGGCGGTGTCCTGCTCGCCCGTGATCCGGCTTGGGCACCCGGCGATCCTTCCCGCCTCGCAGATTGGTTCGCGGCTTGGTTCTGGGCCTACCGCGCCCTGCAGCGTCCAACGTTGCTCGAGGGGCTTTGGTTGTTGGTCAAGAAGCTGCCGGCTTCCATCCGCCGCCGCCCGCTGCTCTGGATCGCCGGGATCATCTTGTTCGGTTGCATCCCCGTCCGCCTCAATGTCCTCGCGCCCGCCGAAATCGTCCCCGTCAATCCAGTGGTGGTCCGCTCCCCCCTCGATGGGGTGGTCAAGGAACTGGTGGTCGCTCCCAATCAAGTGGTGACGGCCGGTCAAGTGCTGCTGGTCCTCGACGATGTCGCGCTCGCGGGTCGCCTCGATGTGGCCCGTCAATCTTTGGGCACGGCCCGCACCGAGCTCCGCCAATACGAACAGCTCTCCCTCACCGAACCGAAGGCCCGCGCCTCCCTCGCCGCCGCCCGTGGGACAGTCGATGAACGCCAAGCAGAGGTGACTTTCCTTGAAGACCAGTTCGGCCGCACGCGCCTCAAGGCCGCCCGCGCTGGCACCGTCCTCCTCGATGACCCCACGGGCTGGGCCGGCCGTCCCATCACCACGGGTGAGCGCTTGATGCGTATCGCGGATCCCGACGCTAAGAAGGAAATCGAGGTCTGGGTCAGCCTCGGTGATGCCATCCCGATTCAAGAGGGTGCCGAGGTGAAGCTGTACTTGTCCGCCAGCCCGCTCGAGCCAGTCACCGCTCAAGTCCGCTACTACTCACACCAGTCCTCACGTATGCCCGATGGTACCTACGGCTACCGCGTCCGCGCCACGCCCGTCGGTGATGTCGACCATCGTCTCGGGCTCAAGGGGACCGCGCGGATTAGCGCTTCCTGGACGCCGCTCGGTTACTGGGTCTTCCGCCGCCCGCTCGCCGCGGTCCGTGAATTCCTTGGGCTATGACTTCCATCCCCGCTCCCTCCCCACCGCTGCCGCCCTTGCGGCGTGAGCTAATCATCCGCCCCGACGAGTCGACGGCGGAGGGGGAGCCGACTTGGACCATTCATGATCCAGTCAGCGGGAAATACTTATCCATCAGTTGGGCGACCAAGGAAATTCTGGATCGCTGGTTACTCGCTAAGGCCGAGGTCATCGCGGAATCGGTCCGCCAAGAGACGCCGCTCATCGTCGATGAAGAGGATGTGAAGGGGGTGGCCCAACAGCTCTTCGGCGCCGGCTTACTCGACCTGCGCGGCGCCGATAACTCCGCATCCCTAGTCGACCAAGCGGTCAAGCGGCGCCCTGGGTTCTGGATGTGGCTGCTGCATAATTACCTGTTCATCCGTATCCCGGTCTTTAACCCCGACCGCCTCTTGGCTTGGCTCGCCCCGCGACTGAGCTGGCTCTACACCCGCACGTTCTTCCTGCTGTCCGCGGTCGCCGCCATCACCGGCCTAGTTCTCGTGGCCCGCCAATGGGAGCACTTTAAAACCACGTTCGTCGATCACCTGACCGCCGAGGGGGCCCTAGTCTTCGGCGCCGTGCTCTTCGTAACGAAGATCTTACACGAATTCGGCCATGGGCTGACGGCTAAGCGGAACGGCGCTAAGGTGCCGTCCATGGGCATCGCCCTGGTGGTGTTGTTCCCGATGCTCTACACCGACGTGAATGATGCGTGGCGCTTCGGCAGTAGCCGGCGCCGTTTGGAGGTGTCTATCGCCGGGGTGACAACCGAACTGCTGCTGGCTTGCTGGGCTACGCTGGCCTGGGGTCTCCTGCCCGATGGGGATGTGCGTAGTGTCTGCTTCATCGTGGCAACGGCTACGTGGGTGACGACGCTCTTGCTCAACCTGAGCCCGTTCATGCGCTTCGACGGTTACTTCGTCCTGTCCGATTGGTCCGGTATCCCCAACCTCCACGAGGAGGCGGGGGTGCTCGGGAAATGGAAGCTACGCCAAGTGCTCTTCGGCCTCGATGACCCCATGCCCGAGGTGACGGCTCCGTCCAAGGCGCCTTGGCTCATCGCGTTCGCTTGGTTCACTTGGTTCTACCGGTTCTCCGTCTTTCTCGGGATCGCGGCCTTGGTCTACCACTTCTCCATCAAGATCGTGGGGATCGCGCTTTTCATCGTCGAAATCGGTTACTTCATCTTGTTGCCGATTGGGAAGGAGGTGGGCGAGTGGTACAGCCGCTCTGAGTCCATCCGCGCTTCCTCCCGTGCGGCCTGGCTCGGCCTCGGCATCCTGACCGCCCTGATTCTCTGCTGCCTGCCTTGGCCGGGTTTAGTCCACGCTTCGGCCGTCCTCCGCACCGCCGAGGATTGCTACCTGTACGCGCCCGAGGCTTCCCAACTGCAGGCAGTCATCGTTGCCGATGGCGCCCAGGTCCTGAGCGGTCAACCGTTGGCCACCATGGCCTCCACTAAATTGACCCAGCGGCTCGCGGAGACGGACGCCCGGATCCGCCGGCTGTCCGCCGATGTGGCGTCCGCCCGCGTGTCCGCCGAATTATCCGAGCGCCTGCCCGTCCTGCTCGGCGAGTTGGAGACGGTCCAGTCCCAACGCGAAGTCCTGCGCGATGCCGCCGCTAAACTCCGCCCACTCGCCCCTTGCGCCGGAGTCGTGAAGTGGCTCGACCCAGAACTTTCGAGTGGCGCCTGGGTCGCCAAGGATGAGCCGTTATTCGTCGTCCGCCGTCCCATGAGCTGGGAGGTGGTGACTTACGTCGACGATGAAATGGTCCACCGGGTCTTCGTCGGTGCGACGGCTAAATTCTACGTGCCCGACCACTCCGCCCGCGCGCTGTCCCTGCGCGTGACCCGCATCGACCGCGATGTGGCCCAAGTGCTCTCGCTTCCTATCCTCGCCGAAACCGCCGGCGGCTCCGTGGCCGCCCACGCCGATGCCCGCGGTAACGCTATCCCGACCCGCTCCGTCTACCGTGTGACGCTCATCGCCGACGAACCGCTCACCGACTTCTCCGGCCACGATTGGCGCGGGAAACTCGTCATCCGCGGGGCAGGGGAGGCCCCCATCGTCCGTCTTTACCGTTCGTCCCTCTCGCTGCTCTGGCGTGAGGCCGGCTTCTAAACCTATGTCTCAGCCTTCTCGTTCTACGCTTCGCCCCGCCGCCTGCTTCTTCTTCGCCGCCGCGCTCTTCCTACCCGGTTGCTTATCCATGCGCCCCGAAGCGATGAGCTCGGAGGAGGTCGCTCGTCGTAACGCCGCCACGCTCGCACTGCTTACCGCCGAGAAGGAGCCGCTGCCCGCCGAACTGACCTTAGGCTTCGCCTACGCCCGCGCGCTCCAACATAACCTTGATCGTCGCGTCAAGGCAATGGAGACGGCCATCGCGTTCGGCCAATTCGATTTGGCGAAGTACGAAACGCTGCCGAAGCTCACGGCCGAGGCCGGCTACTACCACCGCGACAACGACAGTATCGTGCGCTCGCGCGATAGCAGGACGGGTCAGCCTTCGCTCGCCAATCCGTCCATCTCCAGCGAACGCAATCACTTGGCGACCAGCGTGGGTCCGACTTGGAGTTTGCTCGATTTCGGGGCAAGCTACTACGCCGCCAAACAGGCCGGGGACCGCGCGCTGTCCGCCGTGGAGCGTCGCCGCAAGTCCACCCACCTGCTGCTCGCTGAGGTGCGCTCGGCGTTCTGGCGCGTGTCCGTCGCCCAACGGCTCGAGCCCGAGGTGACCGAGACCCTGCGCGCCGCCGAAGCCGCCCTCGTCGAGGGCCGCCGCCTCGAACAGGAACGGCTCCGCCCGCCCACCGAGAGCCTTCGCCTGCAAAAGGCGCTGCTCGAAAATATCCGCCAACTGGAAGCGCTCCGCCAGGATATGCAGGCGTCCCGGATTGAGCTCGCCCACCTGCTCTCCGCCCCCGCCGAAGCCCGCTTCACGGTGCTCGAACCGACTTTCACCTTGCCGCCGGGTCTCGTCGATGTGCCCGCCGCTGACCTCGAAACCGCCGCACTCGCCCATAATCCCGATGTGGCGGTGGCCCTCTACGACGCCCGCATCGCCCAGCTCGACGCGCGTAAGGCGATCGTGAAGTTGTTCCCGGCCGTGACGTTCGACTACGAGCTCCACCACGACAGCGACAGCTATATGATCAATAATTCTTGGAATACGGCGAGCGCGCGGATCAGCTTCGATTTATTCCGCTTGGCCACGTTGAGCCGCGACCTCGAGAGCATCGAGCTCACGGAGCAACTCGCCCAGCGTAAGCAGATGGCCGTGCTGATGGCCGTGGTGGCCCAGGTCCACCTTGCCCGCTTAGAATACCATACGGCCCTCCACGCTTATGGTCGTGCCGATGAGCTCTCCCAAGTCGATGGGCGTCTGCGCGATATCGCAGTCCGTCAAGGAAAGGAAGAGGCCCAGTCTAAACTGGATGTGGTCTCCGCCCGTACCTCCGCCATCGTGAGCCTCGGCCAACGCTACCAAGCCATCGTCCAAGCTCAGGCTGCCATGGGCCGTCTACAATCCACGCTCGGCGTCGACCCAGTCGTCGAGACCGCCCTCGGCCTTCCGACCGATCAACTTGCCCAACGCCTCGATGCCTACCTCGCCGGTTGGCAGGATGGGACTTGGCTTAAGAACCTTAACATCCAGCCCCGCTAATATGAAATCCTTCCTGTCCGTCGTCTCCTGCCTCTGCTTGGGCGTCGCTGCGTTTGCCGCTGACCCGGTCCCGCCAGCCGCGGCCGACCCGGCACCAGCCGCGTCTTCTTTACAGATTCGGGCCAAGCTCTCGCCCGTCCGCTATGCGCTGATTTCCGCGGAGGTGAGTGCCAAAGTCGATAAGCTCCCCTTCGCCGAGGGCGCCCGCTTCCGTGCCGGCGAGGCCCTCGTGGTCTTCGAGTCCTCGGTCTACCGTGCCCAAGCCGACAAGGCCCGTGCCCAGTCTGAAGCCGCCGAACGCATCGTCACGGCCTACCGCCGCCTCGCTGAGCAGGGGTCCGTGGGGCAGTTAGAATTACTCTCCGCCGAAGCCCGTGCGGCGGAAGCCAAGGCCGATAAAGAGCTCACCCAAGTAATGCTCTCCAAGTGTACCGTATCCGTTCCTTTTGCCGGCCGCGTCGGCGAACTCCGCATCCGCGAACAGCAATACGTGCAGTCGGGCCAGCCGCTCATCGAGGTCATCGATGACTCGACCCTTGAACTCGAATTCATCACCACCTCCGCCTCGCTTGCCTGGCTCCGCGTCGGCCAGAAGTTCTCCGTCAAGATCGACGAAACTGGTAAACCTTACGAAGCCGTCCTCACCCGCATTGGCGCCAAAGTCGATCCCGTCAGCCAGACCATTAAACTCGCTGCCTCAATTCAGTCTGGTAACGCCGAACTCCTCGCTGGCATGAGCGGCACCATCGACCTCAAAGCCCCAACGAAGTAGGATTGGCCCTTTATCGAGGTAGGGGCAGCACCGCGTGCTGCCCTAGCTGCCTCTATTCGCGGGTAACGCCCGCGGGTAGGGACGCGACTGCGTCGCGTCCGTTCGCCGCGCAACGTCCGTCCCTCAACTTAACTACTCGGCCTCCACTCTGTAATCCGTAATCCTGCGCGCGCCCTTATCCCCTCGCCCCGCCTCGTCCCTACCTCGGGTAGGGGCAGCACCGCGTGCTGCCCTAGCTGCCTCTATTCGCGGGCTCCGCCCGCAGGTAGGGACGCGACTGCGTCGCGTCCGTTCGCC
>Ga0209500_10002729_pt1 | contig 12315 bp, 19 predicted proteins | sample S_140212_EF_Meta_FD_187323 | JGI IMG/M metagenome (GOLD analysis project Ga0209500, IMG submission 187323) | Freshwater microbial communities from Lake Simoncouche, Canada to study carbon cycling - S_140212_EF_MetaG (SPAdes) (version 2) | ecosystem: Environmental > Aquatic > Freshwater > Lake ...
TAGCCCAAAAGAAAAAGTTTTAAATTATTTTAAAGAAAGACCTATTGAAGAAATTCATGATTTGTCTGAATTTGATGAAGAACAAAAAAGAATTATTAAAACCAAAGTCCCTACATTTAGTTTCGCCGATGAGGATATTATTACAATATTAAGGTCCGCCGAAAACCCAGATGAAGATTACGATTTCAATAAAATGAGAAATCGAATTATGAGTACTACTGATAAAGGTGACAATGCTGAAAATAATTTTATTGCATGGTTAAAACTTAACGGTATTCCTAACTCTGACATTAGAGTATTTTCATCTTATGGTAATCTTGTTGACATTACATTTCAATGCGACTTAATGGTTAAACTTAATGACAAATGGGTTCCAATTCAAGTTAAGAGTTCTGATAAAACTACAGGTTCAAAATTATTAAATTATGGTATTGGGGGTATTTTAGTTTATCCAGCCCCAAAAAAGATAAGATGTGGAAGATGGGTATACCTTACAGGAACATCATTACCAAAATCGTTTGATGAAGATTTTTTAAATTTGCGTTGTCAATAATTTTTTGTATCTTTGTGTTATGGCAATACCAGTTAATTCAAAAACACCGATAAAACCTACCAAATGGGAACACGTCTATGAAGACGAGGAAACCATTGCTATTTGGAAATACAATTCAAAAATAACAATTGCAGGTCCTGTAGAAGTTGAAATTAAATATAAAAGGGGATACGTTGCTCCTAAACCTGTAAAGAAAAAAACGTTAGGGGATTTGGCTAAAGAAGCTCAAAAGGCGGTAAAACAAGAATCTAAATTAAAGAAGCCCAAGTCTTGATTCAATAATAGATTTTAATTTAATTAAAGTCTTTTTGTCTAAAGAATGAAGAGCGTCTTGGGTGTTTTCAATTACAAGTTTACTTAATAATGATTCTTGAACTTTTGGGTCTACTTCACTAACACCTTTAAATTCCCAATCATTCATTTCATAATTATCGTATTGGGTATCATCTAAATGACCTTCGTATAAGTCAAAATTACCATCATTATATTGCTGTCTAATAGACTCATCTACCCATGATTTATCGTATGAGGATACTTTATAAGTGTACCATTCAGTGTAATTAACGGTCCCATCAACGGTATATTCTAATTCATAATCTTTGGCTACAGGAATTTCTAATCTTTCAATTAATTCTTTGTTGTTTTTATTCGCCCCTTGGTTTGCAAAAATATCTGCAATTAAGTTATCGTTATCGCTAAGTAGTTTACCAAAAAATTGTACATCCTCATCACTAATTGAAACATTAAAGTACTTTCCAATATCCTCTAGTGCCTTGTACGAATCATCGTAATTATCATATATGTACGAGGCGTCAAACCCCTCATCAAGTAATCGTTCACAGATGAATAATAATTGTTTTTTTGAAATCCTTGAAAATTGACTTTGGTCTGCCATACTAATAAATACTAAAAAAGGTGGATTTCTCCACCTTTTATTAAACCGTATGTTCGATTTGTACTCTCACACAATTTTGAGGTAATCTGTGAATATGTCTGTAGTTATTAATATACCCCATCATATTCGCACTACCAACAGCATTTGCGGAATGAACTACTACGTCTACCACAGGTTGTCCATCTAACCATTGGTTAACTAACCATTTCACACAATCCATTCCAGTTTTTTCTAAAATGTTATCGTAGTTTAAAGTATAGTTATGATAAACATTTTTATGCCATTCTGCCATTGCAGTGTCTCCCAAGTCGTGGTCTAAAGAGATTAACTCAATATTCTCCAATCCAATGTATTGAATTGTGGATACAAATTGTTCGTAGTCTCTTACGATAGTCCAGTCTTTATCAACAGGAGTTCTAACGTCATCTAAATAAATTTTAGTCATTTTTTTCCTTCTTTAAGTAATTAACAATTTCTTGTATTTTGTCTGCGTCTGAAGGGTTTACCATAAACTCATCCCAAGCGCCATATTTTGTTTTATATCCAAAGATATACTTTATTCCGTAAAGGACTCTTTTCCAAAAAGAGTTATACGTTATTAAATGTGGATGAATATAAACCATTGGAATTTTTTGTCCGTCTGGAAATTCATCTTCACCGTAATAAATTAAATATTGATGCTCATCTGAGTTACATTCACAGATTAAGACTTCTTTTGTTTCAAATGCTATTTTTTTCATATTCATGAGGATTTATTTCTCGTTCATACCCATCAGGGTCATAATCATATTCTGCACAAGGCCATTCTCTCCCATTATCATCGATAGATGTCCAAATACTACCATTTACAATCCATACCCAATGTTTACCTTCTTCTCCTTCAGGAGGGTCTCCTTCTTTGAATAATTCATCTTTAACATATCTGTGATTACAACTACATCCTCGACCTACACAATCGTCACAAAAGTATGGGCTACTACCTGAAGAATATCCTGGCATGTAGCACCATACTGCAACTTTCCCACAATCACACAACTCTTTAAGCATAAACCACTTCCTTAGTCTCAATATTGAAATCAACAACGATAGGTTTGTGTGCGTGTTCGTATCTTTCATCAAGAACTGAGGCATTTAAAAACTCAACGCCTTCAATACTTTTTTGACCGTAAGCTCCGTGGATATGACCACATACGTGAATCTTTGGTTTAATATCAAAAACTCTTCTATATAGCTCCTCACATCCAACGTGTCCTCCATGAGGTGCATAATCCAATAATCCGTAAACAGGACCATGAGTAATTAGGATATCAGTGTTACCAGGGATTTTAGACCACTTCTGGGCTAGTTTCTCCCCTCTTGGTAGGTTGAATGCCCAATCGTAAAATTCAGGTTGCCATGGACTACCGTAGAACTTCACACCGTCAATGGTAACTTCACTATCTTGAAGATAGATAACTCCCATATCTTTGAATTCTTGGTCGATTTCGAATCCGTGTTCAAATCCAAAATCATGATTACCTGCAATAAAGATTTTATGTTTGAAATCAGTGCGGGCAAACCAATTCAAGAAATTTTGGATTTCGTGTTGTTTACCCATACTTGTAATATCACCAGCATGAACCAATACGTCTCCACTACCCAATATGTTACCCATCCCCTTACTTGTAAGGTGGTTGTGTTTGTTGTGCGTGTCGCTGATGAATGTTATTTTCATAATATATTGTCTTTATCTTCTTCGTCAAAATCCCCAAATAAATCGTGTCCTTTATAATCAGGATGATTTTCTTTCATGTAGTCAATTCCTCGAACCCAAAAGTACGAAATAATTGAAACTACAACGAACATTAATACATAAACTTTCCACATAATTTTTTAATTTATTAATCCCACCATCTTTCGATGTTTTCTTCCATTATTTTGAACAACAATTTTCTCGCTCTGTCATGATTAATGTGCGCAATATTCATGGCAATAACTTGTTTATCCTCTTTACGTCCTTCTCTTCCAAAGACACCTTCACCATTTAATACCCTATTATGTATTAGAGGGTACTTTTTAAAATAATCATCAAAATTTTCTTCAAGTAATTTAGATTCCCAAGAGCTATAACCTTCTTTTCCTGGTACATCTTCAAACCAATGTTTTGTTTTATGATAATCTGAGTACTCTGAACTATAAAAATCATCTTGGATGAGTTTCATTAATCTGACACATGTCATCATAACTTCAGCATCTCTTTCAGCACGTAAATGAATACCCCTACCTCCAATATATTTTGATTGAGCTTTGAGTTTATGCATCATAATCTCAAAGATGTAGTGAGAGTCCCAATTTCTGTCTTTCCAAATAATTGGTAACCAATACCAAATATTTTTTATTCCTGTACGAATTTCTTTATGTAGATACTTACCCTCGTGATTCCACCATAACGGGATAAATTCTAATTTTCGTATAATCCAAGGTTTTTTAGACCTCTCATCTGCCCACTCGTCAAATATGTCTTTCTCTGGTTCCATTTTTTCTAAATATTTCTACAAATATAGTAAAAAAATAAGACCCGACAAAATAAATTTCGCGGGTCTTTTGGAAAGGGATATATGAGAACACTCCTTAAGGAGCGATGTGTACAAATAAATATGAAAAATATTTAAAAAAGTCCACTTTTCAATAGTGTTAGAATGAATTTTTTACTCTATCTAATAATTTTTCATCAAAAGCAACACCATGTCTTTCTTTAAAGTGTCTCAAAAGAGTTTTAATAGAATCTTGTCTACCAACTTTTTGTAATAATAAATAAGCGCCTAAGTCAGCGTCCATCTCCTCATCATCATTTCTTGGACCGTCATGACCCAATATAATATGAGAGACTTCATGAGCTTCAATAAATTTAAGAACATCAGTTCCAAAGTTATCAATAAACTGTTCTCCGTCTATTATAATCAAGTTTTTACCTGGTACCATAAATCCATACCCATACTCATCAAATAATGGTTTAAGTTCTCCATATTGAGGATGGTCATCAAGAATGACCGCGATTTGTACCTCTGGTATGAATTCGCTATTAAATATTAATGGTTCCAATCTTACTATTTTTATCTTTATATAATGACCAAAAATTCAACTTTAACTTATTCAATACATCTGATTCTAATCTTGTTAGACCCGAATCTGAATATTTTGAATCCCATAATGAAAAACATTTTAAAGTTGTCTTCATATGACTTTCATCTTCTGAAGATTCTAAAATCTTAATCACCCATTCAAAATCTTTGATTGCTAGTTTAATATTATCTTTGGTCATAATTTTTTTAATTTAATTTAAAGGTAATACTTTATTTGATAATTACAAAATTATGACAATAAATGGTAATATTCGTTAAAGTGTTTAATTCTGTCAGGTAATCCGATAGTACCACCGTTAACTCTTTTAGTTACCGCAGTTACTGTTACAGTATCAGCACCTTTGTCACAAATTGACCAAAGTTTATTTGAATCAAAGAAAAATGCTGCTGAAGCTAAAGGATATTTTGTTGCAACTAAGTCAGGATTTGCAACAGTATCTTCTCCGATAAATTTTGCAAAGTTAGTATAATTTTCTTTTCCTGTTAATTGGATATAACCTCTTCCACGGAATTTATAACCATCTCCAGTAGACTCAGGACCATTACCCATTCTTCCACCATAAACTCGACTTGCAATTTTTTGTGGATTTCTTTGGTATGATTCTGCCAATCCAGCCTCTTTAAAGTATTTTGAAAAAGTACCTTTAAGACCAGTTGCGGAATAGTTTAAATTTTCCTGTACTGCTTTGAAACCACCTGATTCGTGTCCACACTGAGCTAAAAAGTGCGCCAATCTTAATGGTGTTGTTATATTAAACTTTTTAGCGGTATCAGGAATTTGAGCAATTACTGAATCAGGTATGTGACCTTTTAGATTCTCTAATTTAAATCCACTACCTGAAGGAGTTGATGATTTAACAGGGGCTGGTTCAGTAATTAATTGTTGTTGTGGAAACATTTTACCCCAAGTTCCTTCACCAACAATTCCGTCAGCGGTTAATCCGTTATCCACCTGCCATTTTTTTACTGCAGTCTCAGTTCCTGTACCAAAAATTCCATCAGTACCTAATCCTAATTTCTGTTGGAGTTTTTTTACGTCTTCTCCTTTAGACCCAACTTTTAGTATCATAGTAATTTACGTTTACTATAAATATTCTTTAATTATGGAGAGTAAGATGAGAGTATGTTTCTCTAAAAAAAATACTTTATTCTAATTTATTTTTTTTATCATCTGAGGTAGCGTATTTGATACCCATAATCGTACCTACGATGGAGAACGCGTTTGTGAGTAAGACACTGAACATATTACTCCACGTTGAGCCAATTATTTGTGTATCTTTATTCGACAGTATTGCAAATGAGTACATTATAGTGGTAATAAATCCAACACTCATAATTACAAACAGAGCTGATTTAACAATAGTTCCTATCAATTGGTTTTGACTTTTTTTGATTGTAGCGTCTAAGTCCTCTAACGCTACGTTTTTCTCGAGCTCGATTGACATACGAAGTTTGTTTGAATTATCTAATTCTGTTTGTAAATTTTTTGAAAGTTCATCTATTTTATTCTTACTAACAACAGTCTCGGTAATATCATTAGCAATTTTCATTACTTTTTTACAAATACCGTCGTTATTAAGTATTGGATTGTAGGTTGCTTTCAAAAAGATTGGAGAACCATCTAGTTTTCTTCTTTCGAATTCCCCTTCGAAAAACTTTCCACTACTCAGTTTTACCCAAAATTCTTTATATTCCTCCGATTTTGAATACTCATGACTTACAAAAATACTATGGTGTTTACCAATAATTCTTTTTTCATCTTTTTCATCGAACCCCATCGCCTTTAAAAAAATAGAATTTGCTCCAAGTATGTAACCGTCACAATCAAAATAGATGATAGCGTTACTTCTACCCACGGCCCCGATTTCATTTTTAGCTATTACAGTTGTAGTAATATCGGTAGCAATTTTCATTATCTTTGTAACTATACCATCTTCATTAATTATTGGGTTATAGGTTGCTTGAAGGTAAACAATACTACCATCTGATTTTATTCTTTCGAACTCTCCCTCGTAGAACTTTCCCTCTGATAGTTTTTTCCAAAACTCCTTGTAATCATCCGACTTTACAACTTCAGGTGAAACAAAAATACTATGGTGCTGGCCTATAACTTTTTCATGTTCATTCTCCGAATATCCCATGGTCTTTAAGAAAATGGGATTAACCCCTAAAATAAAACCATTTAGGTCAAAATATATTATTGCATTACTTCTATTAATTGCCTCAATTCTACTTAATAGCTCTTCCTTTGATAAATTTTTCACTTTTATCTAATTTTTTTTTAATTAATACCGTTTATTAAATCTAAAAAGTTAGAAAAACTTTTAGATAGTATCTTGGTATTAATAAATATTATAAAAGATTAACTTGAAAGGTATTTATATTAAAATAAACAACCATATTAAAATTAGACTACGACCCTGTAATCAATAATGGAACAATTGGATTAGGAGTTAACTTTTAAGTATTTATAATAAAAATAGTATGCATTTAAGACAATTGATAAAAGAAACGTTGGAGGGACATTTAAACAAATCTTTGTTATTAAAAGAGAATGTTGAAGTTTCCGACGCGTTACAATATCACATTGAAAATGATATGTCATTAACTAATAATGTTTTTAAAGTTTACTCTGAAGGTTATTTTAATTTAGTTAATGAAGTTAGAGACCTTTATAATGAGGGTAAAATCGATTTAAATGACGAAGACAAATTAATGGTTGAATCTGATTTGGGTAAAAAAGTTAAAATTGGTAAACAATACATCTATTTGGACGCACCTTATGTTTACGAGACTGAAGAGGATACTTTAACAGAATCCAAAACTCCAAGAGGACATAAGAAATTTGCAGTATATACTAAGAGTAAATCAGGGGGTCTTAAAAAAGTAACTTTTGGTGAGTCTAAATTATCGGTTAAAGAAAGTAGTAATTGTCTTCAAAAAACAGACAGAACAACCGCAGGATATTGGTCTTGTAATATTGGAAGATACTCTAAACAATTAGGTCTTTCTTCTTCAAATTCTTAATAATGGATTCAGGTAAAATTGAAAAATACTTACAAACTTATATTGATGATGTTATTGAACCTAAAATTAATGATGAATTAGTTGGTGAAGATGACGAACCAATAAAGATTACGGTTCATAAAGTACGATATGGTGAGGCAAACCCTAATAGAGTGGCCTTTTTCTTATATATAGACCCAGATTGGTCTAAAGGTAGTTTTATAAATGTTGTTAATTCAGACATTTCAAGTTTTTTTAAAATGTTAGGTGTTGATAAAGACCTTCGAATTTATTGGAACAAAAGACCGTTATTTTAATATAATTTATTCGTGCCAAACAAATTGTTAATTGCCGAACAAATTATTTAAGTCAAATTTTTTCACAAATGCGGGAAATGCATCCTTATAAGATGTTTCAGATTCGTCAGTAATTTTATTTGTAAACTGCCAATTCCAATAAAAAGTATCATTTGGTTTAAACCCATAAAATGTGTGAACTCTTTTTTGTGTATCCACAACATCCATGCCTTTCCAGTTTTGTCCTGTACAAATAAATCCACTTTGAATATTTTCAACAATATTTGATTCACCTAAAGTTGTGAATCTATTTTCAATCCAAGTTAATCTTTCAATTAATTTTTGGTAAAACATATTGGCTTGACCCCATCTAACAGAGGTAAAAAATATAACAGCATTCGATTCAAATAGTTCTTTAGATATTTTCCAAAGTTCATCATCTTTTTCGTTGATACTTGCCCAACATCTGTGATAACCTGTTGGATTTTTGTCTTTATCTTTTAACTTAGCCTTCATCAATCCACAAGAGTTACCGTCTTTTCTTGAAACATTACCTTCACAAGGAACGATATTCAATTCAGGAACATCAATCAAGACCGATTTATCGTTTAGATATTCATTGATAATCATTGCAAGAATTGTTGATTTAGGTATGTCAACGTCGTTAGGGTCCCAATTATATCTATTTGAGCACGTCAATAACAACACCTTATCCAACTTCTGTAGTTCGGATATTGTTTTTTCAAGTTTTTTTAAGTTACCCGTAGAGTTGTTCTTTTCAGTAACGTTATACTTGTCAAATATTTCTTGTAATCTATTGTCCATTCAATATAAATACCTCGTTAATTGTAATAAAAAAACCCACCTAAGTGGGTTTGTTATTTTAGGCTCTCATTGGCATTGTTTCTGAGATTGAATCCTCAGGATAATGTTCTCTTGTAACCTCCCTTAATCGGCTTACAATATTAATGTCAATTTCTTCTCGTATTTGTTCCTCCATGCGCATCATATCCTCACCCACGTACTGATGTTCACTAACTTCCATCTCACCTATTTCCTCGCCCACCATATGTCCTTCTTCAAAAATAGGACGGTTATCCATTGGTTCACCAATTAACATCTTTCTAATATTATATCCACACTCCTTTTTAACTTGGTTTACAATATCGTCAGAACATAACTGTTTATTTGTCTTATCAGAACCAAGAATTCTTCTAACGATAGGGTATAAATAATCATCCGCTTCAACATACAAATAATCTACTCTACTATCTTCGGCGTTCCAAAAACTTAACTCATTATCTCCACTTAGAGATTTATATCCAGCAAATTTGTAACCTGTTACTTTATTAATAAAATAAACTAAGATTCCATTCTGCCAATATTTCTCAAAATATTGTTTTTCTTTTTGGTAAGTAGTACACCATCTTGTTGACGCTCCGTATTTCGCGGATGCTTGAAAAGTTAATGGTCTAACTACCAACCATTTCTCATTTTCAAATTCTTTAATTACTTGACCTTCAAGTTCTTTAGTTAATTCTTTCATACTTGCCAAAGTAAGCGCGGACCTTAAATCATCAATTGTTGAATAAGATGTGACATCTTTATTCTCAATCTGATTTCTATCCATATAACGAATAAAATCCTTTATGGTGTGAAAGGTATCGGTATTGAAATGGTCTGAAAGATAGTACATAAAGAATAGTTCGTTATCAGTTAATCCGTCTGTTGAAACTCCCTTATTAAGTAATTTTTCGTGATATTCTAATTTCAATGAATCTATTCTTTCTCTATCATATGAAGAATATTCAGTTTGAATATTTAATCTTTTACCAAATATCTTACATAATAATGGAAAATATTTGTATGTGCTTGTTGTATCGATTCTTTTAAACAAATCGAAAATTGTCATGTTTAGTTCAGGGAACTGTTTCTTTAATTCATCTATTCGAGACATAAGTAATAATGTTTTTTATAAGTTTAGGTAAATAAAAAACTATAGTCAAAAAAAAACATTCAGTATTTTTACTGAATGTTAATAACTTGAGGCTGTAGAGGATGGATTCGAACCACCACGAGGAGATTCAATTGATAACACAACGCTTGCAAGCTGGTGGTCTACCCCATATTATCAATCTATTTCTTGGTCCTCACCCCCGAGACAGGAGGGCTTGTATGCCACGGCCAGCATTACCTAAACCTATTCCAACACTCTACAGTGTAATTATTTTTCACCAAAATACTTCTCAATAACTCCTAATCTGTCTTCAGCGTCTACTAACATTTGTAATGCCTCCTCAGCGTTGTTGTAGAAGTCTTTAGTCGAGTGGTCACCAATACCAACACCTTTATTTCCCAAAAGGTCTAAAGTTAATAATGCCTTTGCTTTATCTGACTCTGCAGATAGTTTTAACATGGTAATTAATTTTTCATTCATATTTGTTTGTTTTAATATTCTTTTTATATTGACACAAAAGTAGTATATTTGTCTCATGAAAACAACTATTACTTTATTTTTAATTTTGGTTTGTTCGGTAGTGTACGGACAAACCTCAGATGTGATGTATGTTCCAAACGATAAGAGTCTTGTTGTGACATATAACGACAACTACAGTGGTCTTGGATTTTATATGGGTGGTTATATCACCACATCGTTCCCACAACCATACATTTACACAACTCCTCAGTCAAGACTTAATCGTACTGGGATAAGTCTTACTTGTAACAATAAGGTGTCTGTTATGGGTGGAGTATTTTTTGAAAATTTTATGGACAACACCGAGTTCAAACCAGATGTTTGGGTTAAAATTTATCCTCTAAGAATTCTATTAAATGTTGAAAAAGGTCCTGACTTTACTTTAGGGGTTAACTATATGAATGGAATTAATTATGGGGTAGGGTTATCAATTCCATTTTGATGTATTTATAGTTAATGAATATGATAGATTTCCCAATAGAAAGGATTAACGAATTTTTAGATACTCACACATTTGAGGTTTATTTACAACCAACACATGATGAGGATTATAGAATACCGACAAATGTTAAGGTTAAATTAACAGGTGTTAAGGAATACATTTCTATTGGAGATAAAAAACCTTTTGTTCAATATACCATCCACATACTACCAACAAATGACGGTTCGGATGCGTGGAGTAAAATGTACGGTGACATTTATGGTAAAGATGTTGATATCAATACAACTAGTCAAGTATACGCAAATCTCAGGTGGGTAATGGATGATAAATTATCAAATTTTTTAAAGTATTTTGGTATTGATAAAGGGGCGATGTGTACTAGAATAATAAACGAAGTATCAGAAGATAAATTGAACGAATCATTAATAGTTGAAGGAGAATTGGACAAAACCACCAGAAAATTAGTCCAAGATATAATTGCTTTTTTTAAACACCAAAGACAAGGAGAATTTGGATTACCTGAAGATACATCTAATGGTGACATAATTTATGAATTACCAGGATTTAACGGATTTAGTATCTTCTTAGATTTGCAATTAAGTGATGATGTAGAGACCGTAGATGTTGATGGGGATTTATACTATGATGATGATTTAATGTACATTACAATCATCTCTAACCCAAATGCGGGATACACAATCCTTGATGAATTAACAAGGGAATTAAATGAGGTTATTCGTCATGAATTGGAACATATTAAACAACATGATGAGGGATATAAGTTCCCAAAGAAAGAACCAAAATCTCCTGAAAAATACTATACACAACAACACGAATTAGAAGCTCAAAGAGCTGGATTTAATAAAAGAGCCAAATCTGAAAAGGCCGACTTTGAGACATTAGTTAGAGATTGGTTTAAAAAGAATCCTCATAAACATACTTTGAAACCTAACCAACAGGAGAAAGTTATTCAACAAATTCTTAACAAGAATGTCTAATCTTTCCAAGATAGCTAAAAAGGTATTAATGAGTCAACCATTTTTTGAAGATGGTTATGAATATCAATTTGTCAGTGTTGAGGAAGACAAAGAATTTGATGGCGCTTTTGACCTTACAATAAATGTTATTTTACCTAAAAAAGGTCAATCATATTGTACTGCAATATTCAGTAATCATATTCATAACATATTAGATAATATTTGGGGGTATATTGGTTCATCATTTTCGTATTCCGAAACCATTTTAGTTGATGGGGAAGAACCTACCGAAAGTGGAGTTTATATTAGCCCTGAAAAACAATCCATGGTCTTATCATCAATAAGAAAAAAGTTTAAGAGGACCGAAATTAAAACCAAAAAAAATTATCTATCATTTGATATTTTTTGGAATAAAGAGGACAAGGATTTTTATGAACTAAACGACGTTTATATTGATTTTAATTTTACTATCCAACTTTCCAATTTTGAAATAAATGGTAAACGTGTAACACCTAGTATAAAATTATCTGACGAAATTGCTGGAGTAA